>Ga0070681_10001784_pt1 | contig 19331 bp, 8 predicted proteins | sample KBSC83BmetaG_FD_65650 | JGI IMG/M metagenome (GOLD analysis project Ga0070681, IMG submission 65650) | Corn rhizosphere microbial communities from Kellogg Biological Station, Michigan, USA - KBS C8-3B metaG | ecosystem: Host-associated > Plants > Roots > Rhizosphere | place: USA: Michigan... | reverse complement strand
TCGCCCCGGAAGCGCACGCTGCAGGGCCAGATGGTCGGATACAGCCCCGGCACGGGCGGAAAGGACGTGACGCTCGAGACGATCATCCTCCCGCGCTTCAAGGACTCCACTGAGTTCGTCGCCTGGCTACCGAAGGCCAAGGGGAAGCTCGTCATGATCTCCGCCGGGTTGCCGACCTGCCGGCCGCAGGACGACTGGGCCGCGAACGCGACGCCGGAGTCGAAGGCTCGCATGGACTCCCTCATGGTCACCACCCAGCGTGAATGGGCGCCCGTGCGCGTCAACCCGAACAACCCGTCCGTGACCGGGGCAAGCGCCGGCGTGCGGGGCACTGGATATTTCCCCGCGTTAGGCGGCGGCGAGCTCGGCGTGCGTCTCGAGGACGGCGGCGCCGCCGGTATCATCACGTCGCGTCCCAAGCTCCAGTGGACCATGGGCGGCGGCCGCACGCCCGAGCAGGTCGTCGAGCAGATGCAGAACCCGAACGCGCCCGGTCGCGGGTTCGGCTTTGGCGGAGCGCTCAACACCGGCTGGGGCGCCATGGAGATCTTCGAGACATACAACGTGAAGACGCCGGCGATCGCGCTCGACTGCGAGGACTACGGCCTCGTCTTCCGTCTCACCGAATCAGGCGACAAGCCGAAGCTCACGCTCAACCTCGACGGCAAGCTGCTCGGCGAACAGCCCGTGTACAACGTCGTTGGCAGCATCAAGGGCACCGAGCATCCCGACGAGTACGTGATGCTGTCCGCTCACTTCGACTCGTGGGACGGCTCCTCCGGCGCGACGGACAACGGCACCGGCACGCTGACCATGCTCGAGGCCATGCGGATCCTGCGCGAGGCGTACCCGAAGCCGAAGCGCACCATCCTCGTGGGGCACTGGAGCGGCGAAGAGGAGGGCGAAGTCGGCTCGAAGGCGTTCGCGGAAGACCACCCGGAGGTCACGAAAGGCCTTCAGGCCCTGTTCAACCAGGACAATGGCACCGGACGAATCCGCGGCATCAATGGCGGTGGGCTCGTCCATTCGCCGGAGCACATCAACGACTGGTTAGGCAAGATTCCCAAGGAATTCAGCGCGCAGATCAATGGCGGGAACCCCGTGCAGTCTGGACGACCCGCGGGCGGGGGGAGCGACGATTTCTCGTTCGGCTGCTCCGGCCTTCCCGCGTTCGGGCTTGGCGCCACGCCGTGGGACTACGGAACCGTTACCTGGCACACGGAGCGCGACACGTACGATAAGGTCGTGTTCGATGACCTGAAGTACAACGCGACACTCACCGCCATGCTCGTCTATCTCGCGTCGGAGGACCCGATGCGCATTCCGCTCGACCGCGTGGATCTCGCGGCGCAGGCGGCGCGCGCGGGCGGCGGCGGCGGGCGCGGGTTCGGCTCCACGACCTGGCCGGAGTGCGAGAAGGCGCCGCGAAAGACCGAGCCGCGCCTGAAATAGGTCATCCCGAGCCGTCAGGCGCTTGTCATCCCGAGCCGTCAGCGCTTGTCATCCCGAGCCGTCAGCGCTTGTCATCCCGAGCCGTCAGGCGAGGGATCCTCAGGGTCCCGGTAGAGGGCTCTCTGTCGGGACGATGAGGATCCCTCGCTGCGCTCGGGATGACAACCCGAGCTCGGGATGACCCAGACCTCATTTACCTCGCTTGAACGTCCGGCGACCGCGGCCCAAGTTCTGGAGGCTCGTCGCCGAGCTTCCGGCATCTCCCACCCGCCATCGCTTCGTCCCAATGCATCGGCCGCTCATTCGCTCCATCGCGATCCTCGCGCTCATCCCATCGCTCGGCAGCGCGCAGGCGCACCCCACCGTTCGCCCAATCGATTATGGCAAGTGGGAAACCCTCGGACCCGGGACGCTAGCGCCTAACGGGCGATGGCTCGCGTACGTCGTCAACCGGGTCGACGAAGAGAACGAGCTTCGGATCGGCGCCACTGCGCACGACAGCACTGTCTCCGTGCGCTACGGGTCAGCGCCTGCCTTCACCGCCGACTCGAAGTGGATCGCCTATGCCATCGGACTTCCGCCGGCAGAGCGCGATCGGCTCACCAAAGACAAGAAGCCCATTCATAACTCAGCCGGGTTCCGAAATCTCGCGACTGGCGCGAACGAGGTCGTCAAGGACGTCACGCAGTTCAAGTTCAGCGGTGACGGCCGGTTCCTCGCGATGCGCCGCTATCCCGCGGAGGGAAAGCGACCCGCCGACCTCATCGTGCAGGACCTCGAGCACGGGACGAAGATCACGTTCGGCAACGTCACCGAGTTCGCGTGGTCGGACGCACGCGCGTTGCTCGCCTTCGCCGTCGAGACCGAGGGCGGCTCCGGCAATGGCGTCCAGCTCTACGACGCGAACACCGGAACGACACGCGTGCTCGACTCCTCACCATCCCTCTACCGCATGCTCGCATGGCGAGAGAAGGGGGAAGATCTCGCCGTGCTGCGCTCACGTGTGGAGAAAGAGTTCCGCGACACGACGCACGTAGCGATCGCGTGGATCCGCGTGAACGGTGCGACGCCCGAGCGCCGAGAGCTCGATCCCGCGAAGGCGAATGGCTTCCCTGCCGCGATGCGCATCGCGGAGCACCGGCGTCCGCAATGGGCGAAGGATGGATCGATCGTGTTCGTGGGCCTGCGGCCTCGCGAGCGCGCGCCCCGCGGTGCCGATTCCACCGTCGCCGCGTCAGGCAACGACAACAGCGATGGCGGTGCGCCCGGCCGGGGCGACTCTACTCGCGCGAAGACCGACGTGAAGCCGTCAGACGTTCAGGTATGGCACGCGAAGGACGTCCGCATCATCCCGATGCAGAAGGTACAGGAGCAGCAGGACCTCCAGCGCACGCTGCTCACGGCCTGGCACCTAGGTGACGGTCACGTCGTGCAGATCGGCACGGATCTGCTCGAGACGACCACCGTGCTCCGCGGCGACCGCTTCGCGACGGAGACCGACCGGAAGCCCTACCCCTTCGGCGCGAAGTTCGGGCGCCCGTACAGCGACGTCTACGTCGTCGACGTGAAGAGCGGCGATCGTCGCAAAGCGCTGGAGAAGGTGCGCTTCTTCTACGGCGCCAGCGCAACCGGTCGCAGGCTGGCCTGGTACGACGGCAAGGACTATTGGGCGATGGACGTGGCGACGGGCGCACGGACGAACCTCACGGCCAAGCTTCAGACGGACTTCAGCGATCACGACTACGACTACCCCGGCGACATGAAGCCGCCGGCGGATTTTGAAGGCTGGGCGAAGGATGACCGTGCCGTCATCGTGGCCGATGAGTATGACCTCTGGAGCCTGAATGCGGATGGCTCTGGCGGCCGGCGCCTAACGACCGGTGCGACCGACCGGATCGTCTACCGATACGCGCACACGTCTCGCCGCGACGAAGACGGCATCGATCTCGCCAACATGTACGTGTCGCTGTTCGGCAAGCGCACGAAACAGTACGGGTACGGACGCGTGCGGTCTGGGAGCGTCGAGCGACTCGTGTTCGACAACGCGGCTTTCCTTCGTCTGGCGCGCGCGGATTCCACGGACACGTTCGCGTACACGCGCGAACGCTACGATGACTCGCCCGACTGGTTCGTCGGGCCTGGCGGCCTCCGCGGCACTCGGCAGGTCTCTGCCACAAATCCCTTCCAAACGGACTACGCCTGGGGGCGCGCGGAGCTCGTCAGCTACAAGACGGTCGCCGGCCGTGACCTCCAGGGTGTGCTGATCTATCCGGCCAACTACGACGCGTCCAAAAAGTACCCGATGATCGTGAACCCGTACGAGATGCTGTCGCAGACGCTCCATCAGTTCATCGTGCCCACGGAGCGCAACTATTACGACGCGACGGTGTGGAGTCAGAACGGGTACTTCGTGCTCAAGCCCGACATCGTGTTCCGCGGTCGCGACCCGGGCATCGCCGTGCTCGAGGCGCTGCAGGCGGCGGTTCGGAGTGTCACCGCACGCGGGCTCGTGGACTCGACCAAGGTCGGTCTCGTGGGGCACTCGTGGGGCGGTTATGAGGCGACGTTCGTTCCGACACGCACGAACATGTTCGCCACGTCGATTGCCGGTGCGCCCATCACGAACTTCCTGAGCTTCGCCGGCGCGATCCACTGGACGCCTGGCATCGCCGAGTTCGATCACTGGGAGACGGGACAGGCGCGGATGGACGTGCCCTTCTGGGAGGACATGGAGGCGTACCTTCGCAATTCACCCGCGGCGAAGGTGAACGAGCTCAAGACGCCGATGTTGATGGAGTTCGGCGACGCGGACGGGACAGTCGATTGGCATCAGGGCGTCGAGTTCTACAACTTCGCCCGCCGCGCCGGCCGCGATGACTTCGTGATGCTCGTGTATCCCGGTGAGGACCACGGGCTCCGGAAGAAGGAGAACCAGATCGACTACCACCGCCGGATCAACCAATGGTTCGGTCACTGGCTCAAGGGTGAGCCTGCGCCGAAATGGATGACCGAAGGTGTGACGTGGCTCGAGCGGAAGGCCGTCCTCGATTCGGTGAAGTAGCCTGTCATCCCGAGCGCAGCGAGGGATCCTCAGGACCCCGGAAGAGGACTCTATCGGGACGATGAAGATCCCTCGCCTGCCGGCTCGGGATGACAACCGAGGCTGACGGCTCGAGATGACGTCAACGGCGTCGTGCGGCAAGTGAATCGAACTTCGCCTTGTCCTCTCGCACGAGGTAGGATGATGGCGCGACGGGCGTGAAGGGCCTCGCGTCAGGCGTCGTCGTGAACGCGTTGAACATGGGAGCGGCCACCGCATCCCCGAGGTTCATGGGATCCAGGCCGAGGATCAACTCCACCGTGCGGAGTGCGCTCAGCTGATCGAAGCGATCCGAGACCACGACGCCACGCTTGACCGACGGACCGATGAGCAGCGCCACCTCGCGCGTAGCGTCGACGTGATCGGGCCCGTTCTGGGCGTCATCCTCCATCACGATGATGAGGCTCTCGTTCCAGATCGGGCTGTTCGAGATCGTCTGGACGATCTGGCCCAGCGCCGCGTCGTTCTGCGCAACGAGCTGATACGGGTTGAGGAAATCCGGGCTGACGCCGGCCGTGTGATCGTTAGGCAGCCAGAGGTACGAGAACGCCGGCACCCGATTCTCCTTGATGGCCGTCTCGAAGTCGCGGCGCCAGATCGCCGTCCGGTCGAGGTCCGAGAACGCGAGGTTCCACGTCGGGTACCCGAGCGTGTAGTGCGTGAGGAAGTCGGCGACGCCGGTCTTGAACGTCGCATCCGAGCTGATTGCGCGGGCGAGGCTGTTGTCCCCGGTGAACATCGTCGACAAGCCGGCGGAAAACCTCGCGTCGGCGAGTAGCTTGAGCGCGTCGGCACGGTTGGTTCCGCGACCCATGAACCGCGTCGACAACGCCGTGAATCGCGTCCCGCGGTCGACGGAGTCCGCGAGCGCCATTGAGTGCGCGTAGAACCGCTTCGCGAGAGCGTGGTCCGCGCCAAAGCGCTCGGTGATCAGGCGGTACATGCGCGTGAACAGGTAGTACGGCTCGCCGTAAATGCGGTAGCTCACGTTCTTCGCCTCGAGCGCATCCCACAGGTACGTCGGCGAGTAGGCGCCCGGCACGGTGCCGAACGGGTATCCGCGGTAGCGCGCGGCGTACGTCGTGTTCCCCAGCCACTCGAGAAACGGGCTGGCGTATCCGCTGGTGGTGAAACTGTGCCCGAGGACGCTGATCTCCCCGTCGGCGTAGAAATGGTCGAGCGCGACGAACTCCCGCGCGATCTGATGCGCGACCGGAGTTATGCGCTCGCCGAACAGCGTTAGGCTCGAATCCCCTTCCCCGCGGCCCAGGTCACCCATCACCTGATCCCACGAGCGATTCTCGCGGACGATGTAGAACACGTGGCGGATGGGAAGCCGAAGACCCTCGCCCGCGCTGTAGAGTGGAGTGCCCTGCGCGACCTGCGTCGTCCAGCCGGCGAGCCGGCTCGGTATCACCGACTCAGGCAGCACCGCAACCGAGCCGCGAAGGAGCGTGAGGACGTAGTCAGGTCCGCTCGTACGCGTGTCGGCGATGGCCTGCGGCCCCTGGGGATTCGGCCGCCGCGCGCGGATGCCCTTCGCGCTCAGCACCACGATCCGGCCACTGTCCGCGAGGACTTTGGTCGGATACCACGCTGTCGGGAAAAAACCAACAGGCTCCGCGCTGGTGGCGTTGGAGGCAGCACCGAGGTCGAACACTGCAACCGCGTTGAGACCGGCAGCGCTGACGTACAGCTTCCCGTTCGACACCGCGCATGACGTCGGAGCACCGCCAAATCTCGCGCTGGCCCCCTGCGGGCCCGGGAATCTGACGCGGTACGTCGCAACGGAGTCGGATGTGAGCGACACGGCCGAGACGTCGTCGGAGCCGGAATTCACGACGTACACGCGTGCGTCGTCCGCGCAGAGACTCTGCGGAGCGCGCCCGGTCGCGATCGTGCGCCGCAGTCGTAGCTGACCGCCGGACAGATCGTACGCGAGCAGCTTGTGCTCGCCGACGAGCGACAGGTACAGCGTTTTTCCAACCAGTCGCATCGCTGACGGGAAGTAACCGGCGTTGACCGTGGACTCGATGCGTCCGGTCGTCACGTTGAGGATCGCGACTTTCCCCGGGCCCGAGGCCCCGACGCTGTCCGGCGCGGTCAGCAGCGCAACCGCAACGTGCTCGGCATCGATCGCAGCCACTGGACCGGCGTATTCGCCAACGTCGAAGGAGCGGGTGACCTGGAACTGCCGGTCGATCTGGAAGACGCTGTCGCTCGAGCCGCCGCTGACATAGAGGTTGCCGTTAGGCGACGCGGTCGCGCTCGGATACAATGACGCGACGCGAAGGGTCCGCGTGACGCTCGGTCTCGCCGCATCGACGATCGAGATCTCCGGATCCTCCAGCCCCTGCAGGTAGTACCCGTTGTTGAGCACCACCACTCGGCCAGCGAACGACACGGCTTCGTACGGCATGCGCCCGAGCTCGACCTGAGCACCGGCAGGTGCCAGGACCCAGCCGGTCGGGAGGCGCATTTGCGGGGCCTGTGCCGCGAACTTCGCCGCCGACGCGTTTGCTCGGCGCACGGCGCGGTCGTACCCCTTCCCGCGCGCGAACTTCCACAACTCGCGCGTGAGGTCCTCCATCTCCTCCGGCTCGTCCGGCCCTGAGCGCGCGGACATGACCGAGCGCTTGCCCTCGCGCTCCCGCTCTTCCTGTCGCTCTCGTTCGCGCCGGTCGGGTGGCCGAGTCGTTTTCGACTGGGCGTCCGCCTGTTGCCAGGCGAATGGGAGGAAAATCGTGACAGCTACGACGAGGGGGGTGCGCATGCGCATGCGTCACGTCCGGGGCGGCGGTGAGTGAAAGCGGACGTCGGAATTTGGCGACCCCCTTGCCATCATCGCGAGCCCCCGGCTTCAGTTCCTCGCAAAGCCTTTTCGGAAAACTACAACGATGAGGCGGATGTGACGGAACCTCCCGGATACGGCCTAACGAGTACGCTCCGTTCGCGCAAGCGGGACCTTGGTCACTGCCCGGGAAGCTCCTGTGTCCGGCGGTCATTCAATCCCTAACCGGGCTTGTCGCACGAGCCAGCGTCAATGCAAAGCCGGATCCGGTCGCTTCCGCTTCATCAGCCAAATCGTTGTCAATCCGACCTGAGCGCGATCGCCGGATCCACCCGCGCCGCGCGCCGAGCCGGAACGCCGGACGCCAGAATGGCGACCACGACCAGCACGATCCCCACCCCTGCGAACACCACCGGGTCCGTCGGACTGACCTCGTAAAGCTGAGCGCCTAACCAGCGCGACAGTGCCAGCGCAGCCACGGTACCGGCGGCGAGCCCAACGAGCGCGGGCGTGAGACCGGTCTTGAGGGTCCATTGGACGATATCGGCCGACTTCGCTCCGAGCGCGATCCGGATGCCGATCTCGTTCGTCCGCTGGCCGACGACATAGGCGACGACGCCATACACGCCGATCGCGGCGAGCAGCAGCGCCACCACGCCGAATGCGCCGACGAGCAGCGTCAGCACGCGAGGCGCCGCGAGGGCGCCGCCTACCGCGTCCCGCACCGTGCCAATCTCCGTAATCGGTTGATCCCGCTCCACCGTGCGGATCGCCTCACGGATGGCCGGCAGCAACAGCGCCGGGTCGCCAGTCGTTTTCGCAATGACGGTGAAAATGCGGCGTGTCACGACCTTGTTAGGCACGTACACCATCGGAGTCGGGTCGCCCTGCACGCTGGTATAGCGCGCGTCACCCGCCACGCCGACGATGCGCATCCGTCGCCCCGCGTACTCGATCTCTTCACCAACCGGTGAGCGCTCGGGCCAGTACTTGTGCGCGAGCCCGGCACTTACGACCACGCCGATGGCCCCCGAATCGCCATCCTGTTCGATGAGATCTCGTCCGGCGAGCAGGCGCACGCCCAACGCCCGAACGATCCCATCCGACGACGGCAGGAAATTCGCGCGTGGCTCGGCTGAGGAGGCACTCGCCGTCTGCGCCGGGATGGCGAACGTACTCGGCTCGCCTCCGGCGCGCATGGGCCCGTCCTTGGCGAGCGCGGCGGCCGTGACTCCGGGGAGTTCGCGCACCTGTGCCAGCATGCGATCGGCAACCGGCAGGTATTCCGACGGCGTTGCATAACGCGACGCGGCAATCGTGACGCGAGCGTAGACCGTCCGGTCCGCGTCGAAGCCCAGCGACACGCTGCTCAGCCGCGAGAAGCTCTTCACGAGCAGACCCGCCCCGACGACCAACATCATCGCGAGCCCGACCTCCAGGGCGACGAGCGCGCGACGGAGTGCGTGCGCGCCAGCAGCGCCCGTGTTGCCGCGGCCACTCTCGCGGAGAGTGCTCGCGACGTTGCGCCGATCGCCCATGACCGGGATCAATCCGAAGACGAGCCCAGTGAGCGCGGAGACGCCGAGCGCGAATGCCAACACCGTTCCGTCCACCTGGACATCGCCGACGGCAGGGAGCCATGGGCCAATGAGCGTGACCAGCGCGCGCACGCCCCACGTCGCGAGCACGACACCCAGGACTCCACCGGCGAGCGAGAGTGCGACGCTCTCCGTGAACAGCTGGCGAGCGAGCCGGGCCCGTCCGGCACCCAACGCCGTGCGCAGCGCGAGCTCTCTCGACCGTCTGGACGCGCGCGCCAGCACGAGGTTCGCGACGTTCACGCACGCCAGCACGAGCGTGAGCACCACGGCCCCGAACAGGATCCAGACGCGTGAGCGTGAGCTGCCGAGGATCGCATCGCGCAGCGGGATGAGCGTCGCTCGAGTCCAGCCCGCGTTGGTGTCGCCGTACTCGCTCGCGAGTCGGTCCGTGATGACGGATAGCTCCGACTGCGCGCGCGCCGGGGTTACGCCGGGCGCGAGGCGTGCGATCGGCTCGAGCCAGCGCACGGCACGCGTCCGCGGAATACCGCTTGCGGGCACCACCGAGATTGGGACCCAGACGTCCGTATCGCGATCCGGAAACCGGAATGTCGCCGGCATGACGCCAACGACCGTGTACGGCTCATCGTTCAGGCGGAGCGATCGCCCGACGATGTCGCGCGCAGACCCGTACCGCGCACTCCAGAACCGATGCGAGAGCACCACGACGCGATCGCGTCCGTCAACGTGCTCGCTCGGCAGGATGGTCCGGCCCACGAGCGCGCTCACACCTAACGTCTCGAAGAAGTCGGCCGCGACGAACGCGGTCTTGAGCCGGAGCGGTTCCCCGCCATCCACCAGCGCGAGGCCGGTGGGAAGCGTGCTGTAGGCCGACACGTGGTCGAACGAGTGGCCGAGCCGCCGCCAGTCGTCGAGGTCCGGAATGGAGATGGGACTCCTCGCTTCGTTGCGGACAGGATTGGCGAGCCAGAGCCTAACGAGGCGGTCCGGCGACCCGAACGGCAGCTCGCGGAGCAGGACGCCGCTCACGACGCTGAAGATCGCGGTGGTCGCGCCGACACCCAACGCGAGCGTCAGGACGACGACGACGGTGAATCCCGGACTGCGCCGTGCGGCCCGCGCGGCATAGGCGAGATCCTGTCGGAGCTGGTCGAGGAGATGGAATCCGTGCGCATCCCCTATCTCTTCCTTGTACCGCTGTACGCCGCCGAACGCGCGTAACGCGGCGGTGCGGGCGTCTGCCGCACTCATGCCGCGCCTGACGTTCTCGGCCGTTTGCCGCTCGACGTGGAACTGCAGCTCGTCGTCGAAATCGCGAGTCATATGATTTCGAAACAACAGCGCCCGCAGGCGCAACACGATGCGTTGTATCCAGAGCATGCTCCCCTCCACCGCCATGGGTACACCGCGGCGGCCCGGCACTCCCTGTAGAATGTCTACAAGAGCGATGGCATCTGCTCCTGTAGAATGTCAAGGAGAGTCCTCATGTACGGGCCCGGTGCGCCGTGAGTTTCGTCATCGTCGAGGTGCTGCGGCGACGCAGCGCTCGCCAACTCGCCGAGCGCTGGCGACGCAGCACAACTATCGTGTCCGGCGGTTGCGACCGGTGTACCTGAGTGCGCCACCGCACTTTCGCGCGACGCCGTTCGCAACAACAAGCCTAGAGCTTGGCCTCCGCCGACTGCCGTCTGAGCTGCAATACGTGCACGTTCGGGTCCACCACCACGCGCTCGGGCTTGAACGGCGTCCGGATCGAAACGCGTTGCCTCTCCTTGCTGCCTAACGTCAGAGAGTCCGTGACGGCCTGATACGGCTGCGCCGGTGTCGCCTTCTTCGTCGAGTCCGACGGGAACCGCTCACCCTGCACCGCCGCCACCTCGATGGGCATGCGCCCGGTGCCGACGTTCTCGATCTCGGCCGTCGTGACCCACCCACCACCGGGCGCCTCAACGGTCTTCGCGTCGTGCACACGGTATTCGGGGACGACCACCGTATCGAACCACTGTTTCACGAAGTCATCGTACGAGGCGGTGTCGGCCGCATAACGCCGCATGTGCACCACGAAGTCGTGCAGCACCGGATGATCCGGGTTGCCGCTGTACGCCGCGATGAGATCCTTCATCCCGCGCAGCGTCGCCTCTCGCCCCATTCGCTGCATGAGCATCCAGAAAACCCAGCCGCTCTTGTCGTACGTGACGGTCTCGTCACCCTCCTTTGAGCCGTCGAGGCGAAGGAGCTTGCGCTCCGCATCCGCGTGCCGCTGATCGCCGTAGCGTGATTCGATGCGCTTCCGGAACTCCGCCGCATCCCGCTCGCCCTTGACCTGATCGATGAGCAGCTCGGTGGAGAAGTGCGCCATTCCTTCGCTGAGGATGTCGCCGCTCGGCCCCTTCCCCGGCTGGAGCATGTTGCCCCACCACTGATGCGCCGACTCGTGCGCGGTGACGAGGAACGCGAGGTTCGTTTTGGGATCGCTCTTGGTCAAAAAGCCGATGCCCTCCGAGAACGTGATGTTTGTCGGGAAGCCCTGCGCGTAGATCGCGATCGCCGGAAACTCGCTGATCTTGAGCTCCTTCCATGGGAATGCGCCGAACCATTCGCCGTAATACTTGCGCGCGGCGTCGAGCGCCTCGCTCATCTCCTTCACGTTGTAGGTGTGGTCATGGTCGTAGTACAGCGCCGTCCCGTTGCCGCGCTTCACGTCCCAGCGCCCGACGACGACGTTGAACGCCATGACCGGGTGGTCGCTCTTCCACACCACCGTGCGGCGTCCATTCGCCGTCGAGTCCGAGATCTTCTCACCCACCGAGTTCGCGAGAAAGCCAGCCGGTGTCGTGATGCGGATCCGCGTCACGGTCGGCAGCAGACTGCCGAACGCGGGCTCCGTCACCCCCTCGTAGAAGTCATCGGGGTACTGGCGCGGCTCGTAGTCGTTCTTTCCTTGCTTGCGTCCGATCTCCTCGACGTAACCGACCGTCGGGAAGTATCGTGGCGAGAAGCTCGTCATCACCGCGCCCGAGGGCAGCACGAATTCTCCCGCGCCGCCGCCGTTTTTCGTCGCGCCCGTTTCCCTTCCCTTGTAGCTGAACCCGATGCGCATCGTATCACCCGGCATCAGCGCATGGGGCGGCGTGAAGACGTACAACAGTGAGGTCGTATCGGGCGTGTACGGTGCGCCGTTCATCGTCCACGCGAGATCGTGCCACGTCGGCGACACCGTGACCGGGACTTTTTCCATCTTCCGATCGCGCTTGTTCACCAGCACGTACGTGCCCTTCACCGTCCACGACCGCTCGTTAGGCTCGAGACCGAGGTCCATGTCCACGCTGGCCAGTGCCGGCACCGGGGCGTCCTTCCAGGTCGCGAGGTTTTTCTTCCAGTAGTCGCGCGCCTTCTTGTCCGTCGGCCCGCCGTCCGGTCCTTTCTCGATCTGCCGCCACAGCATCCCGCCAGCGATGACGGGAACGAGAAGCGCAGGCGTCGCGCGAAGGAGCGAGGTCCGCAGCGCCGACGGCCGCAGCCGATGCATCACGCGAATCGCGTCACTGTCCTGCCTCGGGTACTGACGAATCGCGATCCACAGGAAAAACGCGCCGAGCCCGAGCACGAACAGTCGACTCAGCACGAGGGCGGGCCGGTCGATCTCGAGCGTGCTCATGTCGCTCCACCGCACCGAGTTCCAGAGCGGCCAGTTACCGAGCCAATTCAGCTTGTTCGTCAGCGCGAGGTATGCCGTCAGGCCGAATGCGGCGAGCGAGACGCCGTAGGCGGAAAACCGGTTGCGCGTCACCGAATACGCGGCGAACACGAACGCGGCCCAAACGAAGAACGTCGGGGCGACGAGGCCACCCCAGACGAGCACGAACGGAAACAGCTCGAAGCCGACGCGACCCTCCACGAGCAGCGCAATCCAACACGCCAGCAGGCACGCGACGCCAACGATGACCCCAATCGCGCACAATGCGATCAGCTTGCCGGTGATCAGCGCCGAGGTGCGAATCGGCAAGGCGTTGGAGATCGCGCTGAAGCCGGTCGACCGCTCACGCTCCAGGCTCTCGACCGCGTAGAAGATCAGCAGCAGGCTCAGGAGCGTCGTCATGAACAGCATCTGGTTCACGGCGAGCGTACCCGACGTGAGCAGGAGCGGCGTGTCGAACGCACCTAACGCGATGAGCGAGTTGGTGATGATCTCGAACACGATGATCGGCACGAACAGATAAAGGCCCGGCTGGCTCTTGAGCTCGCGCATCTCGGATCGTGCGATCTGCCGCACCGTCTGCCAGAACCCGGCCGCCGACGAGTGCATCACCAACTCGGCAAGGGTCAACGTGGCTGCCAGTGACTTGGCCGGCGTCTCGACCGCGGGGGTGTCCGGGTTCGCCCCTTTGACGGCTTTCACCTTTCCTGACCGCCGCAGCGTCGTTGCGAAGCGCGCGCCCGCGGCCACCACTGACCCGAGCCCCACCACGACCAGCGCCAGGCGACTCAGGAGAAACGGGACGTCGAACCCGATGCGCTGCGTGTTGTAGTAGTCCGCGCCACGATCGACCTTGAGGTACGTCTCTCCAAGCCAGCGCACTCCGCTCGGATCGATCATCATCAACAGGCGGTTGATGCGGAGGTCCAGCCAGTTCGGCGTCCAGGTCCAGAGGAAGAAGAACCCGGCGAGCACGAGCACGATCGGGAGCACGAACACGAGAATCGCTCGCCGTGTCCAGGCACCGAGCGCGAACGCCGCCCCGGCGACGAACACGAGCATCGGCAACGCCATGACGACAGCCGGCCGGAGATAGTTCGTCAACACCAGAGGCCCGCGCGTGTCCGCCATCTCCGCGTTAGGGATCACGTGAAAGAACAGGAGCATGAGCGCGATCACCGTAGCGACGAGCCCCAAAACCGTCGCAACGGTCGCGGCGAATTTTCCAGCGATGTACTCGCCCGGCGTGAGCGGTGTGGCGTGCAGCAGCTCGCCGACGCGAAGCTCGCCATCGCGAATCACACTCATCCCCGCAGCCGCGGCCACGAAAAACGACATAAAGGTCGCAACCGTGACGGCCAGGATCTGTGCGGCGGCAAACTCCGAGGTGATGAACGCCTTCTTGCCGCCAACCGTCGCATCACCGGACGCGATGATGATCGAGACACTCCCGGTCGACAGGCCCCAGATGATCAAGCCGAACGCGAGAAGGCAGATGTAGAACATCGGCCGGCGTGCGTTGAACGCCAGCTCGTGTCGCGCGACGAGCCAGAAGCGGCGGACGCTCATCGCACGACCTCCCCGTCCGACACGATCGGCGTGACGCCGGGTACGCGCGCATCGCTCGGCACGGTAGAGCCGGCGCCGTTCGTCGCGTTAGGCCTGCCGTGCATCAGCACGAAGTACGCGTCCTCGAGCGTCGGGATCGCCGCCTCGAACCCTGGCGGCGCCTCGCGGCTCGGCTCGTGGATCCGCACGCGGTTCCGTCCTTCGACGAGCACCGCTTGCGTGACGCGCTTCGCGGCCTGCAGAGCCGCCAGGTCACCCGTTGCGACTGCGCCCTCGAAGATCGACCCGGCGAGCATGCGTCGCGCTTCGCCGGGTGAGGTCTCGGCGACCACCTGCCCGTTCCGGATCACGGCGAACCGCGGGCACAGGACCGCCACGTCCTCGACAATGTGCGTGGAGAGCAGCACGGTCCGGCGTTCGGCGAGCTCGGCGAGAATACGGTAGAAGCGGTGGCGCTCTTCGGGATCGAGCCCCGCCGTCGGCTCGTCGACGATGATGAGTCGCGGATCACCGGCCACGGCCTGAGCTATCCCGAGTCGCTGCCGCATTCCCCCGGAGTACTCCTTGACCTTTCGCTTCGCCGCGTAAGCGAGGTTGACCCGCTCGAGCAGCGACGCCGCCAGCTTCCGCGTCTCCTTTCCGGTCGCGATACCCTTGAGCTCGAGGAGATACTCGAGCATCGCCTGGCCACTCAGGTGCGGGAAGAATCCGAAGTCCTGTGGCAGATATCCCAGGACGGACCACAGTGCGTTGGGGTCGGCGAGCACGTCGCGACCGTCGAGCGTGACCGACCCCGACGTCGGCTCGAGGACGCCGGCGAGGATGCGCATGAACGTGGACTTCCCAGCCCCGTTGGGGCCGAGCAGTCCGAACATGCCGGTGCCGATGTCGAGTGAGACGCCCTGGAGTGCCGTGACCGGGCCGGGATAAACCTTCACGAGGTTGCGAACGCTGAGCATTGGCGGAGAGGCGGAAAGGGAAGCCTGAGTCTACGGTCCGGGACAAGGCCGCAACAGCTGGCGACTGGCGACTGGCGACTGGCGACTGGCGACTGGCGACTGGCGACGCGACGATAGACCACTCGTCGCCATGCTGCTGAACCTTCGGGCCCGTCGCCCTGTCTCACCTTGAAACCTTAGGTGAAGCGCGACATTGTTGCCTAAGAACCTTATGTCGCGCCGAGCTTCTGTTCACCGATCCCCGTTCCCTGTTCCCCGTTCCCGCGATTCCCGATTCCCGATTCCCGATGGCAGAAGATCTCGACCTACTTCGCGGCACGCTCGATCTCCTCATCCTCAAGACACTGAGCTGGGGCCCGATGCACGGACTCGCGGTGCTCCGCTGGATCGAACAGGTCACCGAGCAGCGCCTCCAGATCACCGAGGGCGCGCTGTATCCCGCGCTCCACCGCATGGAACAAAAGGGCTGGCTCGGCGCGGACTGGGGTTATTCCAATCGGAATCGAGAGGCGAAGTTCTACAAGCTCACCGCCGCCGGCCGGCGTCAGCTCACGGCCGAGCTCTCGAAGTGGTCGCGTTATACCGAGGCGGTGAACCTCCTCATCGCAGCGGAGGGGGCACGATGAGCGACGGACGCGAGGGCAAGCGGCCCAGGCTCTTCCGGATGCCGACGTCACGCGGACGACTCCGCGGTGACATCGACCGCGAGCTTCACTTCCACATCGAAGGCCGGATCGAAGAGCTCATTGCCTCGGGCCTAACGCGAGAACAGGCCGAGCGTGAGGTGGCCCAACGGTTCGGCGACATGGCGGCCGTCCGCGACCAGTTGGAGGAGATCGATACCCGGACCCACCGACGACATGAATTGGGCGAGTGGCGGGGTGCACTTGCCCGCGATTTCGGACAGGCGCTCCGCGGCATCCTGCTTCGTCCCGCATTCGCCGCCGTGGTGGTGCTGACGCTCGGTCTGGGCATCGGAGCGACGACCGCCATCTACGCGCTGCTCGACGCCGTCGTCCTGCGGCCGCTTCCCTACCCGAACGCCGCGCGCCTCGTCTACATCGAGCACCCGGTGCCGGGCGTCGAGACGAACGCGAAGTGGAGGATGTCGCAGGCAGGCTACTTCTTCTTCCGCAAGAACTCCAAGGCGCTCGAGGACATCGCACTCTACAACAAGAGCGAAGCCAGTCTCGTCACGTCAGATGAAGCCGAGCGGGTGCGTGCCGCGGCAGTCAGCGGAAACTTCTTCGAGGTCGTCGGTGCCCGGCCGTTGCTCGGCCGCAGCTTCACCGATGCCGACAACCTGCCTAACGCCCCTCAGGTCGCAATGCTCGGCTACTCATTCTGGCGGCAGCGCTTCAACGGTGACCCGCGCGTGGTCGGGACAAGGGTCAGCCTCGGCTCCGTGCCCGTTACGATCGTCGGGGTGGCGCCGGAAAAGCTCGACTTGCCGGACTATCAGGCACAGGTGTGGATCCCGCTGGAGCTCGACCCCAACGCGCCGGCGGTCAACTCGCACTACCTGGACGCGATCGGCCGGCTCCGACCGGGCGTCATGGTCGCCGCGGCGCAGGCTGACGCGGCACGTCTGACGAGTCGTCTTCCCGAGGAATTTCCCGGCGCGTACACGCCCGGCTTCATGCGTGAGTCTCGCTTCGGCGTCCTCGTGAGCCCGCTCCGCGACCGGGTGATAGGTGCCATGAGCCACACGCTGTGGATCCTGCTCGGTGCCGTGGCAATCGTGATGCTGATCGCGTTCGCGAACGTCGCCAACCTGTTCCTCGTGCGCGCGGAAGCTCGCCGGCGTGAGACCGACATCCGGCTCGCCCTCGGCGCCGACCGCCTGCACCTCGCCGGTCACTACATCGCGGAGAGCATGCTGCTGTCGTTGATCGGCGGCGTGCTGGCCGTCGGACTCGCGTACGGCGCGATCCGGTTCCTGCTCGTGCTCAACCCGTCGTCGGTACCACGGCTCCCCGAGGTCTCGCTCGGCTGGCAGGCGGGCGTCGTGGCGTTGGTGTTGTCGTTAGGTGCCGGCACGGTGCTCGGCCTTCTGCCGCTGACCCGGCTAGCGCTCGGAGGCGACCGGGTATCGACCCTGCGCGAGGGCGGCCGCACGCAGACCGCGTCGCGCGGACAGCTCAGCGCGCGCTCCGCGCTCGTCGTCGCGCAAATGGCGCTCGCGGTCATGCTGCTTGCCGCCGCGGGACTCATGGTGCGCAGCTTCCAGCGGCTCCGATCCGTTCAGCCAGGGTTCGATGCCTCGGGTGTGCTGACGTTCGAGGTCTCGTTGCCGTACTCGCGCTACGCGCCGAATGTGCGGGGCCCGGCGGCATACCTTCCGGTGTTCCGCTTCCATCGCGACCTGGAGCAGCAGCTCGCCGCACTTCCGGGCGTGACGAGTGTCGGCATGACGCAGGCGCTCGCGATGAAGGACGGGGATGGCTGCGCACTGGTATTCGTGAAAGGCAGGGACTACACGCGAGAGACCGCGCCCTGCGTCGGCACGGTCATCGCCGGGCCGGGATACTTCTCGACGTTAGGCATCGCGGTGCGCGGTCGCGTGCCGACGTGGGCGGACGTCGACGACCAAACCGGTGCCGTCGTCGTGAGCAAGGCACTGGCCCAGCGGATGTGGCCCGGTGAGGATCCGATCGGGAAGGAGCTCAGGCCGAACGGGACTGGAGCGCCGTGGTACCACGTGGTCGGTGTCACCGGCGACGTGCTGACCCGCAGCCTCGACCAGCCGCCGAGCGAGATCGTGTACTATCCCATGGTCCCGATCCAGGGTGCGCCGCTCTGGTCTCCGCCCACGCACATGACCGTCGCGATCCGTACGCGCGCCCCGGACCCGCTGTCGCTCGCCCCGGCGGCGCGTCGCCTCGTGAAGGCGCTCGACCGTGAGGTTCCTGTGGCGAACGTGCAGACGATGGAGACCATCGTCGAACAGTCCACGGCCCGGACGACGTTCGCGATGCTCCTGCTCGCAGTCGCGGGCGGCATGGCGCTCGTGCTGAGCGCGGTGGGGATCTACGGCGTCATCTCGTACACGGTCGCGCAACGGCGCCCCGAAATCGGCGTGCGCATGGCGTTAGGCGCGCAGGCTGCGCAGGTTGGTCGGATGGTCGTCGCCCAGTCGCTGCGCGTCGCCACAGCGGGAATCGCGATCGGCCTGCTTGGCGCGTTCGCGACCACGCGGGTCCTGCAGTCGCTGCTGTTCGGCGTGAGCCCGACGGACCCGGTGACGCTCGGAGGTGTCACGGTCCTTCTCGTGATGCTTGGCGCGCTCGCCGCCTACGCGCCGGCGAGGAGGGCGACGAAGGTGGATCCTGTTGAGGTGTTGAGGCGCGAGTAGACCGGCCGGGGACGGGGGACTGGCGACGGACGAAAAAAGCGAGAACCCTCGGGATGCTCATCTCACCAGGAGATGGATTCCGAGGGTTTTCCGTTGTTTCAACCGTCGCCCGTCGTCCTTCCCCCGTCGCCGCCTGCTAGAACGTAAACCCAATCACCACCGGCACAAACTTCGTCCGATCCGGCGACGTCCCGACCGACACAAAGCGCGCTTCGAGAAACAGCGACGGCCCCAGGCCGCCGATCGAGATACCCACGCCACCGTTGTAGCCGAGGTCCGTCTGCTTGTCCTCGAGACTCCGGAACTCGTCGACCGTCCCGCTGATGTCCTGTGCAACACGGCGATGATAGACACCCAAGCCACCGATCAGGTATGGCTTGACGACTGATTGCGTCAACGGCAGAACGATGTTCGCCGTTGCGCCGACGAGGTCCACGTTTCCTGACACGTCACCGGGCACGTCCGACGGCAGGACTGCATTCCCCAACTTCCGGATGAACGCGTTGTCCAGATCGCTGCGACTCCAGAAGAGCTCGCCCCGAAGGCCGAACTTGCCCGTACCATATCCGGCGAACCCATTCACGACGAGGCCCGTCTGCGCTCCGTCGGCGAACTTCCCGTTAGGTACGTTCGCGCCAATCGACGCGCCGAATCCGAGCCCAGCCTTCTGCGCCGCGAGCGGCGATGCGGCCGCCGCGAGACCCGCCAACGCGACGCCCAGCGCCGCTCCCGAAATACGTGTGCCTGCTCTCATCGCAACCGGTTCTCCAATCTTGGGAAGGTTCGTAATTGCACCAACCACACCATCAGGACCCCACAGCGTTGAGTTCGTTCGTCGACACGCGT
>Ga0070681_10001783_pt1 | contig 19331 bp, 16 predicted proteins | sample KBSC83BmetaG_FD_65650 | JGI IMG/M metagenome (GOLD analysis project Ga0070681, IMG submission 65650) | Corn rhizosphere microbial communities from Kellogg Biological Station, Michigan, USA - KBS C8-3B metaG | ecosystem: Host-associated > Plants > Roots > Rhizosphere | place: USA: Michigan... | reverse complement strand
CGCTCTTCGGTCCTACCGCTCTTCGGCGGTCACCTCAGGTCACATCACACGCTCCAACTCGGCCACGCGGCCGCGCGTCATCTACGCCGAGCTCGATGGCTTCGCGAAGACTCTCGAGCATCTACGGCGTTTCGGGCGAGCGCGCGTCCCGCTCAGCGACAACGGCGTCGGGATCCATGCCGCACAGCTCGACGACTCGCCGCCGGTTGACGTCGTTCGAGTTGGCCTCGAACACCGCTCTCGCAATTTCGCGCGCTGACTGATTCGGCCGCCAACCGCGGAGGTCGAGATTCGCGCCGCAGTGGATCAGAGACTCGACACTGTCCACCATGGAGTTACCGACGACCATGTGGAGGATGGGTGAGCCGTAAACGAGACTGTCGACCGGGAAGCCGCGTGAGGCCATGTATTCCATGACGCCCGCGCGTTGGTTGAGTGTCGCAGCGAGAAACGCCTCCATCAGGATCTCTTCGTCATCCGGATCCGGGTGTTGCGCCATCGGAAGTGCGAGGACCTCGAAGTCGGGACGGACCTCCCGCGCGGCACGCGTCGGCTTGCCGCTCCGGTCCAAATAGCGCTTGACGCCAGCAACGTGGCCGAGCCCCGCGGCCACCCAGAGGGTCTGGCGCGGTCGGGTCCGTGCCGCAATGAGATCGACCGCCTCCCCGTTCCAGTAGCGCATCAGCGCGTGCTCGAGGACAGGATACCCGTTAGGCGCCACGTAGTTCGGATCGGCGCCACGGTCGAGGAGCCATCGCACCTGTTCCGGGGTGGCCCGCCCTCCTATGCGACCACAGAGCTGGATGTTGAGCTCGTACTGGAGATCGAAGCCCTGTGTGCCAAGCCACTCGACGATTGGCCGCAGAGCGTCGACGCCTTGCACTTTCTCTTGCTCCAGCGCCGCGCGGAGCGGGCTGCCTACGCGGAAATCGTTAGGGTCCGTCGCAGTCACGAGCTGCGGGTGTGCCTCGCAGACACGTCGCAGCTCACCGAGATCGCCTGACGCGATGGCCTTGACGGCGCGCTGGAACGGCGGCACCGCCCAGCCGGCTTCACGCTCGGTCTCCTTGACAACCCGATCCCGCTCAGCCAGGCGCTCGAGCAGCCCATCCCAGCTCGGCGCACCGTACAAGCGCGCCTCGGCCAGGCGGGCGTCGTCTTCGGTGACCGTTGCGTCGAACACTTCTTCAGGCCCCATCCCATAAAAGCGCGGGACGTAGGATGCGAACGCCCGCCACGTCCACACGCGTCGCTGCCGATGCTCGGCCACCAGCGACTGAGCCACCGCCTCGTGGTGTTTACGACTGGAAACGTCTCGACGCACGTGCTGCAGTCGGTCCAGGTCGCCGAAGTATCGCACGAGCTTCGGCCAGCTCGCAAACCCGTACTCGCGCGCAATGATGAGCTGTGCGTCAGCCAGTCGTAGGTCGTTAGGCGACGAGGGCAGTGTGGAGTGGCGCGCGCGAGCGCGTGCGAGCGCTCGAGTGTCGCCGGCGCGGAGCAGGCGAAGGAGCGCCTTCGCCTCCTTTCGCTCGAACTCGAGACTGGGCCGCGGCGGTAACGGGCGCAATGCCGACATAAAGCCTCCTTTCGTGATGGCCCGTGTCCGCCTAATGGGCCCGAAAAGAGGGTGAAGAATTCGAGCGGTGTCGCGAGACCAACGTCGGATGGGACCATCCCTTCCCGCGGACCGGGAGCGTTCCGATAACGCTCTGTTCTAGTCTCGCATTGGCACGTTGTGGCGTCAACTCTCACGCCTGGCCGAACCGTCGCCCGAACGCTTGCCGAGTTGACAACGCGTCCGCGTCGGTAGCACACATCTACTCGGGCGCATCGGTTGCTCTTTCCTCAACACGGCGAACAGAATGCCGGGAGGTGCCTCATGAAGCGCGTGCTCTTCGTCGCGGGCGTCGCATTGCTGAGCGTCGGATTCGCCAGCCGCCAGGCGCAGCACCCCTACCGCGTCGCGTTCGACCTCACCAGCCGCGACAGCCTCGATCAGAAGGCCGTAGTGCGATGGATCAAGGAACTGTCGGCCTCGAGTCCCGACGTGAAGATCGAGGTCGTGATGTACGGCAAGGGATTCGAGCTCGTGATGCCGTCGAAATCCACGGTCATCAAGGACGTCGAGGAGGCGCTCAAGAATCCGAACGTGTCGTTCAAGGTGTGTGAGATCGCAATGAAGAACAATCAGCTCGACAAGAGCATGTTCGTGGCGGGGACCCAGACCGTACCCGACGGCATCCGCGAGCTCACCGAGAAGCAGCAGGACCACTGGGGATACATCAAAGCCTCCGTCTCTCACTAAAGGAGCGCGTAACGGCGCTGCGCTCGAAGGCGCGAGGCCGGAGGGGCGCCGTCAGCAGCGCCGTGTCGTGTCGTTCATTGGCTGACCGTTTGTATTTCGACGCGTGACGCCTGCGTGGGCGTGCGCCAGATGCGATGCGTCTGCGCCTTGTAGTCGCTCGCCTTCGCGGTGAAGATGTTCGGGACGAACGTCTGCGGGTTCCGGTCGATGATCGGGAACCACGTGCTCTGCACCTGCACCATGATCCGGTGTCCCTTCTGGAACCGGTAGCTCTGCGTGTGCAGGTCGATCGTGAACGGGGTCACGGCGTTAGGCACGAGCGCCACCGGCTTCTCGAACGACTTGTAGAAGCGGCCGCGGAACACGTCGTTCGACACCATCAGCTCCCAGCCGCCAAGCTTCGGGTCGGGATCGTACTTCTCCGGGTACACGTCGATCAGCTTCACCACCCAGTCGGCGTCGCTGCCGGTCGTGCTCGCGAACAGCTTCGCGGTGACCTCACCGGCGAGCACGACATCCTCGGTCAGCGGCTCCGTCTCCCAGCTCAGTACATCCGGCCGACCCTGAACGAATCGCTGATCCTCGAGCAGCCACGTGTACCAGCCCGAGCCCTTCGGGAAATACGTCGGCTCGATCGGTCGCTTGCGATACGGCACCGGATGCGCCGGGTCGCTCACGTAGCTGTCGAACGACGAGTCGCCCGTCGCCTTCGGCGGTGTGAACGCGAGGCCACCGTTAGGCTGGAAGTAGAGCGACTTCGTCGTCGCGTTCTTCGGCGGCCACGAATCGAACGTCCGCCACGTGTTGCTGCCCGACTCGAACACGGTCGCCTCGGGCTGCGTCAGCGAGCCCTTGTCCTTGAGATAGTACGCGAAGAACGGCGCCTGGAGCTTCGCACGATAGTACTCACCCGTAGCTGATCCGAAGTCGATCGCGCCGAGCTTCTCTCCGGGACCGGCGCTCCAGCCACCGTGCCTCCACGGACCGACGACGAGGAAGTTGCGATTCGCCTGGTCGTGCTTTTCGAGCTCGCGGTAGATGGTGACGGGACCATAGAAGTCCTCCTGATCCCACCAGCCCGCCACGTTCAGCGTCGGCACCGTCACCCTCGTCAGGTATGGGCGCATCGCCTGCCGCTGCCAGAAATCGTCGTAGTTCGGATGTGTGGCGAAGTCGGTCCACGTCGGCAGCTTCTTGTCCTTGAGAACCTTCGCCTGGATGTTCGACAGCGGACCTACGTTGAGATACCACTCGAACGTATCGTAGCGGTCGAAGTCGAAGTCGGAGTTCTCACGTGTCGCCTCGGTGAGCCACGCGTACTCGAAGCCGTAGCTCAGGCGGAACGCGCCGTTGTGATGGAAGTCGTCGCCGAGGAACATGTCGGCCGGGGATGCCTGAGGGCTCACGGCGCGCAGCGCCTTGTGGCCGCCGAGCATCCCCATCGCCGCGGTCCACCCGTCGTAACTGACGCCGAGCATCCCCACCCGGCCATTGTTGTTCGGGATGTGAGCGAGCATCCAGTCGATCGAGTCGTTGGTGTCAGTCGTCTCGTCGATCGCCTGCCCTGGTGCGTCCACCGGTTTCGGCGGACGCTGCATGACGAACGTGCCTTCGCTCTTGTAGCGGCCGCGGATGTCCTCGAACACGAAGATGTAGCCGTCCTCCGCGAGGTCCTTGTAGCTGGCGGCGATTTCCTCCGCCGACCCGCCAACGCCGTACGGCGTGCGCTCGAACAGGAACGGCAGCGGCTCCGTCGCGCGACGCGGATAGAAGATCTCGACGTGGAGCTTCACGCCGTCGCGCATGGCGATATCCGCGGAGCTGTGCTCGTACGTCGATGGATCGTACTTGCCCGCGGACGGCTGCGCGTGGAGCGTCGCGGCGAAGCACACGCCGGCGAGCGTCCAAGAACGGAGCGCGAGGAGCGTTGTGCGCATGATGAGAGAGCCTATGATGTTATTTGGACGCGTACTCGAATGGCCCGACGGCCATGTACTGTCCGGTGTGGTCGTATTCGATGCCGCGTGAGACCCGGAAGCGACTGGTCGCACCGAGGTCGGCACGCTTCACGATGATTCCCTCCGGGAGCACTACACCCGGATGCACCTCCGCTCCCGAGACGGGGTTGCGGATCGGTGCACCGTCGATTTCTACCGCGTCGCCGCAGCGAAGTCGCGTCTTGAGGCCGTCGAACGTCACCTCATAGGCGACGGGATACGGGCCGTGCACCTTGGGCCACGTCCAGCCGAGAACGCCCCACGGTCCGCCAACGGTGCCTCCAAGCAGCGTCTCGATGGCGGCGCGCTGACGGACATCCGCGCGCTCGTCGACGAGGATAAGGCCCTCGCCGTTGCCTTCGTGAATCGCGCCTGGCCAGTTGACGTACACCGAGAAGTTCAGGCCATCGAGCGTGACGTCGCCGTACTTCCCGGCGTCGACGTGCCACGTCCACCCGCCCTCACACTTGCCCTTGGTCGGAAGCGCGTTGAAGTTGCACGGGCATCCCCAGTCGCAGTTGCACGCGACGAGAACCTGCCCGGTGAGATGCCATCGCTCGGCCATCGGAGAATGTCGGTGTGAGGCAGGCTGCCTGGATGGAGGCTCGGCCCGGAGCCTCGGCGTATCGAAGACTCTACGAGGGACAAGGGCCATCCGCAACGGTGCCGCGATGACCGAACGACACGCGAGCGTTGGTCCCGAAGTGGCCCCTCGCCGCGACCAGATCCTCAGCGCGACCTGCATCCTGCTCATCTGCGCGCTCTCATGGGCGGACCTGGTGTACCTGAACGGTCAGGCATCGTCGGTCCATGCATCGCAGGCGGCGATGGCGGGCATGAGGATGACCACGGACACCGCGGGCGGCGTCGCGGGCATCCTGTTCACGTTCACGATGTGGTCCGTGATGATGGTCGGGATGATGGCGCCAAGCGCGACGCCAATGCTGCTGCTGTTCGCGACGTCGCAGGCACGGCGCGGTGCGCGCGGTGCACCCACGCTCACGCTGCTGTTTGGCGTCGGGTACCTAACGATTTGGCTTGGATTCAGCGTGGGTGCAACGCTCGCGCATTGGACGCTGGATCACGCGATGCTGTTGTCACCGGCGATGGCCGTCGCGAGCCGGCGAGTTGCCGGGGCGCTCTGCATCGGCGCGGGCCTGTACCAGCTCACCCCTCTCAAGCACGGCTGTCTCCAGCACTGCCAGTCGCCGGTGGGCTTCCTCATGAGTCACTGGCGAGAGGGCTCACGCGGCGCCTTCGAGATGGGACTGCGCCACGGCATGTACTGCCTGGGCTGCTGCTGGGCGCTGATGGCGCTGCTCTTCGCTGTCGGCGTGATGAACCTGATGGCGGTCGCCCTGCTCACCGTCTTCATTCTCGCTGAGCGTGCTGGGCGAGGCGGAACAATCATATCGCGCGTCGGCGGTGCAACCATGATCGGTGCCGGCCTGTTCATGCTCTTCATTGGCTAACGGCGCACTGCAATAACGGCGAGGACAAAGCCAGCGTCGGCAAGACGGGCGCACATGCTGCTGCGCCGTTAGTGCTCGCGCCGTTACGGCCTGCGCCCTATGATGAATATGACCGAAGGTCTGGTTGGCGGCGGCGTCGCACTGAGCGCGAGGCGGCGGGGAAAAACAACCTGACGATCCGTTCTTTCAAACAGGGGCCCGCATGGTCGAGGCGGGCTTCGCGAACTCGAGGAACACGTCGATGCGTCGTCTCACATTAGGCGTCGCGGTATTCGCCGCTGTCGTCAGCTGGCCCATGCCGATCGTGGCTCCTGCGGGCCCGCCGCTCTGGCTCCGCTATCCCGCGATCTCGCCGGACGGGCAGACCATCGCCTTCAGCTATCAGGGCGACATCTACGCCGTCCCCGCCGCCGGCGGCGCTGCGGTACCGCTCACGCTTGGCGAGTCCTACGAGTACGCACCCGTCTGGAGTCACGACGGCAAGTCGCTGGCGTTCGCATCGGACCGATACGGCAACTTCGACGTGTTCGTGATGCCGTCCGCCGGCGGCGAGTCGACGCGCCTCACGTACCACTCCGCGCGCGAAGTGCCGAGCTCGTTCTCGGCCGACGACAAGTCCGTGCTCTTCTCGGCGTACCGGCAGGAGCTCGCGACCAACGCGCAGTTCCCGCTCGGACTCATGACGCAGCTCTATTCCGTGCCGGTCACGGGCGGTCGCGTGTCGATGGTGCTTCCGGTTCCCGCAATCAATGCCGGCGTCGACGCGTCGGGGAATCGCATCATCTACGAGGACGTGAAGGGCTACGAGAACGAGTGGCGCAAGCATCACACGTCGGCGGTTACGCGCGACATCTGGTCGTACGACACCAAGGCGAAGCGCTACACGCAGGTCTCGGCCTCTGGCGGCGAGCACCGCAGTCCGGTCTTCGATGGCGATGGCACGAGCGTCTACTACCTGAGCGAGGAGAGCGGCTCGTTCAACGTCGTGCGAAGCACGTTAGGCGACGCTCCGACAACGACTGCCGTCACGCACTTCTCGAAGAACCCGGTTCGCTTCCTGACGCGCGCCACGAACGGCACGCTGTGCTTCACGTACGATGGCGAGATCTACACGCTCACACCCGGCGGGGAGCCGAAAAAAGTCGCCGTTCGCATCGCCGCCGACGGCCGCTCGACGATCGAGAAAGTCATTCCCGTGAACGAGAACTTTACGGAGGCCACGCTCGCGCCTAACGGGAAGGAGTTCGCGTACGTGTTCCGCGGAGAGATCTTCGTCTCGAGCGTCGACGGCGGCACGACGAAGCGGATCACCAACACGCCGTGGCAGGAACGGAGCGTCCACTTCAGCCCCGACGGCCGTTCGCTCGTCTACGCAGTGGAACGCGACAGCAGCTGGGACGTGTACACGACGAGCATCGCGCGAAAAGAAGAGCCGTACTTCTCGGTGTCCACGGTGCTCACGCAAACCCCGGTCGTGGCGACGGCGGCCGAAGAGTATCAGCCCACCTTCTCGCCGGACGGCAAGGAAGTCGCGTATCTCGAGAACCGTGTGACGCTCAGGGTCGTGAACCTCGCCACGAAAGAGCGGCGAACGATCCTTTCCGGGGAGCACAACTATTCGTACGCGGACGGCGATCAGTACTATCAGTGGTCCCCGGATGGCAAATGGTTCCTCGTCCAGTTTGGGCTCAAGGACCGGATCTTCACGCCGCAGGTCGGGCTCGTGTCGTCCGACGGCAAAGGCGAGTTGCGCGACCTCACCCACAGCGGCTACAACAACGTCGGACCGCAATGGGTGCTGGGCGGCCAGGCGATGATCTGGTTTGCCGATCGCGAAGGCGCGCGTCAGCAGGGGGGCGGGACCATCACCGGGGACGTCTACGGCATGTTCTTCTCGCGCGCGGCATGGGATCGGTTCCGCCTGTCGAAGGAAGAGTTCGCGCTCGTGAAGGAGCGTGAAGAGAAGACGGACTCGGCGACGAAAGCCAGGGCCGACTCGCTGAAGCTCAAGCCCGACTCGGCGAAGAAGGCCAAGCCCGAGGCGGCCAAGCCGATCCCGATCGACTGGCCCAACCTCGATGAGCGCAAGGCGCGCCTGACGATCAACACGTCGTCGCTCGGCGGCTGGACCCTGTCGAAGGATGGTGAGCGGCTATTCTATCTGACGGCCTTCGACAAGGGCAACGACCTCTGGGTAACGGAGCTGCGGACGCACGACACGAAGCTCTTCGCCAAGCTCGGCGCGAAGAACACGGGAAATATGGAGCTGTCGCCCGACGGCAAGTTCCTTTTCGTCCTGGCCGACGGGAAGCTCCAGAAGATCAACACCGAGAATGGCGAGGCGAAGCCGTTCCAGACGAGCGGTGAGATGGTGCTGCGCGGCGGTATCGAGCGCGAGTACATCTTCGACCACGCGTGGCGGCAGTTCAAGGAGAAGTACTACCTCCCGGAGATCACGAGCGCGGACTGGTCGTACTACTACCGCACGTATCACCGCTTCCTGCCGTACATCACGAACAACTACGACTTCACCGAGATGCTGAGCGAGATGCTCGGCGAGGTGAACGCGTCGCACACCGGGAGCGGGTTCATCGCCTCGGCGCCGAACACCGATCAGACGGCGGAGCTCGGACTCCTGTATGACTTCTCGTACACGGGACCCGGCGCGAAAGTCGCCGAGGTCGTGGTGGGTGGGCCGGCGGACAACGCGACGTCGAAGATCAAGGCGGGCAATATCATCGAGAAGATCGACGGCGAGGCCATCACGCCGCAGATGGACTTCTACGCGCTCCTCAACCGCAAGGTGAAGCGCCTAACGTTGCTGTCGGTGCTCGACCCGGCGACGAATACACGATGGGACGAGTCGGTCAAGCCGATCGACGCGCCAGCGGAGAATGAGCTGCTCTACCAGCGCTGGGTGCGCCAGCGTCGCGCCGAAGTCGACTCGTTATCGGGCGGTACCATTGGCTACGTCCACGTGCGGTCAATGGACGACGCGAGCATGCGCACGGTGTTCGAGGAAGGGCTCGGACGTGGCTGGACGAAGCAGGCGATGATCGTCGATACGCGTTTCAATGGCGGCGGCAACATTCACGAGCAGCTGTCGGATTTCCTCAGTGGGAAGGCCTACTTCGATATCATCCCGCACGGCCAAAAAGTCGGAGTGGAGCCGAGCGACAAGTGGACGAAACCGTCCATCGTGATCGTCAACGAGAGCGACTACTCCGACGCACATCTCTTCCCGCTGGCGTACCGGCAGAAAGGAATCGGCAAGACGCTCGGCATGCCGGTGCCGGGAACGGGCACGTTCGTCTGGTGGGAGACGCAGATCGATCCGACGATCTACTTCGGGATTCCGATGGGCGGATGGCGGACGCCAGACGGCAAGTTCGGCGAAGGAAACCAGTTCGAGCCGGACATCAAGGTGCGCATGGATCCGGCCATCATGACGGCCGGACGGGATCAGCAGATCGAGGCTGCGGTCAAGGAGTTGACGAAGAAGACGGCGCAGTAGCGTTACTGCTCGCGCCGGCATGGCCGGCGCCCTATGATGGTGTCCCTGTCCAAGGGTATCGTTTTGCGGGCACCGTCCTAAAACCCGAGCCTCCATGCGAATCGCGTCGACTGTTGTTGGCGTCCTGTGCCTGCTCGTTGGCTGTATCTGGTTTCTGCAGGGCATCAACGTCCTTCCCGGCAGCTTCATGACCGGCCAGACCAAGTGGGCCGTCTACGGTGGGCTGCTGTTCATCGCGGGCGTCGTTCTCCTGGCCGTCGCGAGACGGCGCAGGGTATGAGGCCGAGACGCCGATGTTTCACCGCCGCGATCGTCCTCGCGTGCGCGGCGTGCCGACAAGAGCTGCCGGCTTCCTCGGGCGAATACCTTTTCGTCTGGGCCGGCGATTCCGCGGGCGTGTCGAGCGACTTCCTCGGTGTGATCGATGCGTCTCCGTCGTCGCCCGCGTACGGTTCGGTCGCTGCCTCGCTTCCGACCGGGATGTCGGGGACGCACCCGCACCACACGGAAGCGGTGCTGGCCGCCGACAACCACTTGCTCGCCAACGGGTTCCACGCCGGGCGCACGTGGCTCTTCGACCTGTCGACACCGCGAACGCCGAAGATCCTCACATCGTTTGGCGACGTTGGCGGCTTCAGCCACCCACACAGCTACGTGCGGCTGCCTAACGGGAACGTGCTCGCGACGTTCCAGTACCGCCAGTCGAAGGCCGACGTCGCGATGCCGGCGTCCTCGAGCGCCGCGTCGCCCATGCACGACGCGATGGCCTCGAGTAGCGAGCACACCACGGGTGGTCTCGTGGAGATGGACGAGCGTGGAACGGTGGTCCGGACGGGAGCCGCACGTGATTCGGCCATTCCCGATCGGTACATCTATCCATACTCCGTGTTGCCGATTCGCGCCCTCGATCGCGCGCTGTCGACGACCACTGACATGGATGAAGCGGACAGGAAGGCGACGTCACAGTGGGTGCAGCTGTGGCGCCTGTCGGACCTCACACTGCTCAAGAGCATCGCGCTCCCGCCCGGTCCGCGTGGCGATGAGCAGCAGTTCACCGGCGAGCCGTTCCTGCTGTCGGACGGCAAGAGTGCGTACATTCACACGTTCAACTGCGGACTCTATCTCGTTCGCGGCCTGGATGGCGTCGATCCGCGCGCGACGTTCGTGAAGGGGTTCGAGGGGAAGAACTGCGGCGTCCCGCTGCTCGTCGGCCACTACTGGCTTCAGACCGTGCCCGAGGCGCACGCACTCGTCTCGCTCGACATCGCAGATCCGGAGCATCCCCGCGAGGTGGCGACGCTCAAGGTCGGCGACGACGAGCAGCCGCATTGGATCTCGATCGACAACGCGGGCCGCCGAATCGCGTTGAATTCCGCGGGCGCCGGGACGGGAAATCGTCTCTTTATCATCGATTTTGATCCAGCGACAGGGGCGCTGACGCTGGACGAGCGATTCCGCGACGCCGGCGCCGCGAGCCCCGGCGTCAGCTTCAACCAGAAGACGTGGCCGCACGGCTTCACCGGCAAGGCCATCCCGCACGGCACGGTGTTCTCGCGATGACCCGGCGAACCTAACGACTCCAGATTTACTCGTGGCGCTCGGACGCATCTCCCTCGCGATCGCGGTGCTCATCGGCGGCAGCGCGTGTGACGCCCGCGCGCAGACCGATCCAATCCACGGGATCTTTCGCCATGTGCTCACCGAGGTCGCCGTGGCGAGCGAGCTCCCGCGCCTCGATTCCGCAGCGCTGCTGCCGGGCGTGCGACGCGAGATTCGGATCTACGATGGTTTCGGTTTTGGGGGGAATCGCGTGACCCGTCTGGTAGAGCACACGCACGGTGTGGATGGCCAGTTCGGTGTGTTCTGGCCTTCGCAGAATTGGATGAGGGTGTACTCATCGCCTGCCGAAGAGCGCCGCGCCCGCGACGAAGAACGTGCATGGGACGCCCGAATGAGCGCGCATGTGGATACGGCGTACGACTGTCATGCGATCAAACGAACTCGCGCGATGCGCGTGTGCTGGCTCCCTGACCGCCCGGATGGCCGCGTCGCATGGGCTCAGCTGCTCGCGCGATTGGACACTCTCGGGATCGACTCCATCCCATCGCAGGGGCGGCAAGAACATGGCGTGGATGGGTGGGGCATCATCGTCGAGCTCCGCACTCCGGCGCGTTACCGCGCGTACTTCTACTACATGCCTGACTCGATATCGGCCGACGCGGGCGAGCGTGCGTCTGCAAGAGTGGCCGAGGCAGTCTGGCAAGCGTTGAAACGACGCCTCGCCGGCATGTGATCTGCCGGATCGTATGCGGGCTGCCCTGCTCGGCCATGCCCGCTCTCGAGCCTGCCGGTGATCAGCATGAGCGACAAAGCAAACCAGGTGAAACGCGCGGAAGAGCTCGCGGCTCCCGCGAACTCCGAGGGAACGCCGCCGTACACGGACCCGCTACCCGCCCCCGATGTCGCCACTCCTGATGACACGCCACGACCCGAGCTGCCGCCACGTCACATGATCGACGACCCCGAACGCCCCGGCAACGACACCACCGATCTGCGCCATCGTTAGGTAGCCGCTCGCCGTTTTGCCCGCGCCGTCTCGCCCGCGCTGTCGCGCCCGCGCCGTCTGGGCTCGCGTCGTTTGGAATTTCGCGCCTGGCGCCGTCTGGCATTTGGCGCCGTCTGTGATTGCGCGCCCTTTGTGATGTCGCGCACTTCGGCTTCTCGCGCCGTTCCAGCAGTTCGCGCCCTTCAGTTGAAGTCCGACCCTGACGATGAAGCCTGTTGGGTGATAGGCTAGATGTGTCCCGGTCTCTCCCCCTATGACACAACCCAACCGCACGCGGGCCCTGGCACTCGTGGGGCCAATCGAAGGTCAGAGGCGCATCACGCAGACGTCCGGCTTCCCGATCGATCTGTCGAAGATTCCGCCCGCACCAGACGTGATCCTCCTCATCGCCGACGACACGCCGGGCGCCATGCTGTTCCGCTATACGGTTCACGGGGAGTTCGGGGGGGACACCTGGCACCCCACCGTCGAGGACGCGCGCGAGCACGCCATCTACGACTACAGCGATGCATTGGGTGACTGGGTCGACGTGCCTGACGCGGTGGAGGACCCCCACGCCTACGCCGTACAGTACGCGGCCGAGCGGTTGAATAGCCGAGGTGACTGGTAAAGCGCGGGTAAGCACTTCGGGTAACAATCTTGCGCGCCGCCTGCACCCGCCCCAAGTCATTGGTGTCCACTCGGAGCCGAGGGCCATCCTATGACGACGTCCAACCGCACGCGCTGCCTTGCGCTCGTGGGTCCGCTCGCCGGTGAACGGCGGATCACGCAGACGACCGGGTTCCCGATCGACTCGTCACAGGTGCTCCCCGCACCCGACGTCGTGCTCATGATCGCCGGACCCGAGCCGGGGGCGATGCTCTTCCGCTACACGGCGACCGGAGAGTTCGGTGGCGACACCTGGCATCCCACGAAGGAGAGTGCGGGCGAACAGGCCACGTACGAATACGAGGACGCGCTCGGCGACTGGGTCCACGTGCCGGAGGATGTCGAGGACGCGCACGGGTACGCGATTCTGTACGCGGCGGCGCGACTGAACCGGAGGGAAGGCTCGTCAGGCGCCTAACGAGCTAGCCGGTATTCCTGAGCCCCTGCGCGATCCCGCTCAGGGTTGTCGACAGTACGGCGTCGGCCGCCTCGTGGTTATCCCCTCCACCAGCCAGCCGTCTGCGCAGAAGCGAGACCTGGATGAGCGACAACGGATCCACGTAGGGGTTCCGCAGCATGATCGCCGCCTGGATTACCGGCGTGTCCCGCATCAGCGCATCGCTTTCTCTGATCCGCAGCACCGCGTCGACCGTCGCGTCGTACTCTGCCTTCAGGCGCTCGAACAGCCGCATGTCGCCGCCGAGCGTCTCGACGTAAAGTCGAGCGATTTCCAGGTCCGACTTCGCACACACCATCTCGATCTTGCTCACGAGATCGTCGAAGAACGGCCAGCGCTTCGCCATGCGTCGCAGCAGGTCGAGGCCACGCGCGGTCGAGACATAGTGGCCTAACGCGGTGCCGACGCCGAGCCATCCGGGAAGCGTCAGGCGAATCTGGGTCCACCCGAACACCCACGGGATCGCACGAATCCCCTCGATACCGGCTTTTCCACCGGGCCGGTACGCGGGGCGCGAGCCGAACCGCGCGTCCGCGAGGGCATCGATCGGTGTCACCGAGCGGAACATCTGAAACAGCGCATCGCCCTCGTGCGCGAGCTCACGATACAGCACGAGCCCGCGCTCGGCGAGATCGCTCATCGTCTCACGAAACTCGGCTCGCTCGGCCGGCGTGGCGTCGTCCGGTCCTGGACCGAACTGCTGCATGAGCACTCCGGCGAGTGTCACCTCCAGCGTGCGCTCGGCCACTGGCAGGAGGCCAAACTGCTGCGACACGATCTCGCCCTGCTCGGTGATCTTGATGCGTCCGTTCACCGTACCGGGTGGAAGCGCGGCCAGGGCTCGCGACACCGGCGACCCGCCACCGCGTCCCACGCTTCCTCCTCGGCCATGAAAGAGACGAAGTGCGATCCCCGCGTCGGCGAAGAGGCTCGCGAGACGCTCCTGCGCTTCGTACAGCGCCCACGATGACGCGAGAATGCCGGCGTCCTTCCCCGAATCCGAGTAGCCGATCATCACTTCCTGTCGATTGCCGCGCGCGCGCAGCTGCCGTCGGTACAGGTCATCGCGCAGCAACGTACCCATGATCGCCGGTGCGTGTTCGAGGTCCGCTCGCGTCTCGAACAGCGGCACCACGTCGAGCCGCGAGCTCGGCGGATCGTCGTCGAGCGAGACGAGCCCCGCCTCTGTGCCGAGCTGCAGGACGCGGAGCAGGTCCGCGGGCTCGGTGGTCATCGAGACGATGTACGTGCTGGTGGCGCGCTCCCCCAACTCGTCCTGAATGGCGCGGATCGCGTGAAAGGTCTCGATGACGCGAGGGTTCCTGCCCGCCACTGCCTCGCGGTGCGAGTCGGCGTGGTCGCGAATGTCCATCACGTAGCCGTAAAACCCGTGCGCGCGCACCGTCGCCAGCAGCGGGTCGATCGCCACGTGGCTCGCGCGTGCCGCGCCGGCAGTCGTTAGGCTCTCACGCACGAGCAGCAGGTCGTGCTCCAGCGCCGCTGAGTCGGCGTACGCGGCTGGCTCGTTCGTACGGTTCCCGGCGTCGCGTGCCGCGGTGAGCCGGCGCGTGGCGTCAACACGCGCTCGCATGAGCGTGAGCTTGAGACGTACCGGCTCCGTCGCATTGCGCTTCCGGTTCGCCTCGTAGACATCAGCCACGAGCCGGGCGTCGCGCTCGATGGACGCGAGTAACTCGGCGCTCGGCTGGGCCCGCGCCGACGAAACCGACAGACGCTCGACGAGGGACCCGAGCGTGTCGGCGTACCGCCCGAGTATCGCGTAGCTGGCGCGGCGGGCGGTCGCGATGGTCACGTCCGGCGTGACGAACGGGTTGCCGTCGCGGTCGCCGCCCACCCAGTTCCCCAAGGTGAGCGGGACGGACTGCGTCAACGACAGGGACGTCTGGTGAAATTCCTCCTCGAACGCGCGCACGAGCGTTTCGCGTGCGTTCTCGCTCGCGTCGAGCAAGCGCGTCTCGAGGTACCAGATGACCGTGCTCACCTCGTCCATCACGGTGGGGCGATCGTGGCGCACCTCATCGGTCAGCCACAGCAGCTCCACCTCGGCGTCGAGCCGTTCTTCGATGCCGCGACGGTCGGCCGGCGGAGCTGCCTCGCGCTCGAGCAGCATGTCGGCGACGCGTGTCTGCAGCCCGAGCAACGTTCGTCGGGTGGATTCCGTGGGATGCGCCGTGAGCACCGGCCTGACGTCGAGCGCGAGCATGGCGCGTTCCACGGCCTCCGCGTCGTGCCCTTCCAACTGAAGCCTGCGCATTGCCCACCGCGCGCTCCCGGGCTGCGGCACGTCAGCCTCGGCCGAGCGATACTCGCGGGCGCGGCGCACACGGTGGACCTGCTCGGCCGTGTTGATCAGGAGGAAGAAGAGCGTGAACGCTCGCGCGACGATCGCGGTGCGCTCGATCGGAAGCGCGGACACCTGGTCGAGCAGTGCGTCGAGCGTGGGCGCGTCAGGCATCGCGTAGCGACGGGCCCGACACGCCTGGCGGAGCGACTCGACGCTCTCGAAGGCCTCCTTGCCTTCGAGACGTAGGATGACCTTACCGAGCGACGCGGCGAGCCAGCGCACGTCCTCGTGAAGCGGGACGTCCTCACGTCGGACGGTGGGCCCAGCGCTCATGCCGGATGACACGCTGAAGGGTTCATCGAGAGAAACTGTTACAGGCGAGCCGAGAGCACGAGGTAGAAAGTCGATTTGGCGTCCGTCTATCCCATGCCTACCGACCGCTTCGATGAGGTGCTCTCCGACGATGGACGCACGGTTGCTCTCCCACAGGGACAGGCCATCTCAATCCAGCGCTGCTCTCACAGACGTCGCTCCCGCTGTGTCGGGGCGCCGAGAGAGCCGTATCGCCGTTCAGGCGTTGGTCGTGAACGAGCAGGGCGGCTATCGGTTCCTTCCCGGTGTGCCGTTTCTGAGCTTCGGCGCTGTGGCCGCTGACGGCTTCGAGATCGTTCGAACCACATTCCGCCAGCCGCGCCCGTTTGCGGCCGGGTTGTCGGATATCGAACGGCTGCTCGAGGGATCAGGTCTGTCGCTCCATGCCCTGTGCGGATTGGAGTTGCGTTCGACGCGCCCACTCTCGGGGAAGGAGTTCGACGAGTTCAATCAGGAGTACACTGGTCGCCTCAAGGCGGCGGGGCTTCTGGTCGGTGATGACGTCCCGGTCGCGCGCACGAACGTCGCGTTCAGTGCATCGGGAACGCGCGACAACGGAAAATCGGGCGCGCCCGACGTCACGATCCACGCCTGGTCGCATTCGAGGCCAACCGCGCATGGCATGAGGCCCGCCGCTCCGACGTTCGTTCTGGCGGGCGTGCCGGAAATCCGTAACCTCCGCGCCGCCGGGTTGGGGCGCGAGCCGGCAGACATTGTCGCGATGGGTGAAAAGACCGCGGATGGGTTTCCGACGGCCGCGGCGCTCCGCCAAAAGACCGAATTCATCCTGACGTCGGTCGCCCAGACGATGCGAACGCTGGGCGTGGAGTGGGCTGATGTCACGGGAGTGCAGTTCTACACCGTCCACGACGTGCACCCACTGCTCGCCGATCTCATTCTCCCGCGGCTCGGTGTGGCGGCGCGCCTGGGCGTCGAATGGCACCACGCCTGGCCGCCGGGCGTTCAGATGGAGATCGGGGTCCGAGGAGTCCGTCATGAGATCACGGCATGAGGAGGACCGAGGTCGTGCTTCTCGGGTTGTGAGTGTGGCGGAACACCATGCGGGCGTGACAAAGCGCTTCCGGCCGTGTTGTCATCCTGAGCGCAGCGAAGGATCTTCATCGTCCCGGTAGAATCCCTCTACCGGGAGGATGAGGATCCTTCGCCTGACGGCTCAGGATGACATGTTAGTGGAATGGCGATACGACGAATCGGCTGCGTTGGCGACCTGCACGGCGCGCTAGGATCGTTGCTCGAGGTGCTCGAGCATCTGCGAAGCGCCGAGGTCGAGGGCATCCTGTTCACCGGGGACTTTGCGCGGGGCCCCTTCAACCGCGATCCGGCGTTAGGTAACACGGCGTCGCCAGACGAGCTGCTGAGCGTTGTGACCTCAGCCAGTGCGAACGTGCTCCTCGTTCCCGGGAACCATGACGATCCCGCGTTGGGCGGCAGCGTGTCGGTCGACGGTCGCGAAACGTCGTGGCTGGGGTGGCGAGTTGCCGGCATCGGCGGCAGCCCGTACACCGGCGGTCGCTTTCCGTACGAGTGGCGCGACGACCGCACGGACCTCGCGGTGTTGCGCGCGCCCGACATTCTGCTCGCACACTCGCCGCCCGCGGACAGTGGGCTCGACGTGATCACGTCCGGGAAGGCCGTCGGGAGCAAGGCGATTCGCGAGATCACGGACCGCATGACCGGACTGCTCGTGTGCGGCCACATCCATGAAGCCGTCGGCGTCAGGCAGCTCGGTCAGTGTCTCTGCTACAATGCGGGATCGCTCGGCGAGCCGTTCGGGGCGGTGCAGTGCGGCGTCGCGAGCTTCGACGACGAGACCGGTGCGTGGCAGGTCGAACACATCCGGCTCACGTGAACTGCCCCGTGGCGAGCTGCGACGTACATTTGCGCCTGCATGCGACCCCTCCAGGCGTAGCTTCGTGATAGCGCATCGCCCCGCTGCCGTTGTGTGTGACATGGACGGGCTGCTCGTCGACAGCGAGCGTCTCGAGCGTCGCGTGTGGCAGGCTGCCGCGGGAGATCACGGCGTCGAGATGTCCGACGACCGATTCGCGTCGTTCGTCGGACATCCGGCCGAGGAATGCGATCGCCTGCTCGGTCGCTACTATGGCGAGGCGTTCGACGTGAGCGGTTTCCGCGCCACCTGCCATCGCCGCATGCGTACCATCGTCGAGCGGGAAGGCGTGCCGCTTCGCCCCGGCGCGCTCGAGTGGATCGAGTTCGTTCGCGATCTCGGCATCCCGCTGGGTCTCGCGACCTCCAGCGCACCCGCGCTCGTGCGCGAGCGACTCGGCGACCTCGTGTCCGCCTTCTCCGCGGTCGTCACGCGCGCCGACGTCGCGCGCGGAAAGCCACACCCCGACCTCTACCTCGAGGCTGCCGCCCGGCTCGGCGTCACGCCGGGGGCGAGCCTCGCGCTGGAGGACTCCCCGACGGGCGCGCAGGCGGCATTGGCCGCAGGCATGCCGGTGGTGGTCGTTCCCGATCTCGTGCCGATGCCGCCTAACGTCTCCGAGCTCGTGGCGGGTATCTTCGCCTCACTTCACGCGGTCCGAGAGGCGGCGGCTCAGGCGTGGAGCAATGGACGTACGAGCTGGTCCTGGTCGGCGGTGGCCGGGAACGGGTGAAGGACCGCTGCGTCCGAAGGTCGTACGTACTCACGCGGCCGGGCGGGATGCGGAGCAGCCACTAAGTCACGTCAGGCAGACACCTACGTCACGTGACGTAAGGCGGCTTGGAACCTTCTGACCTAACGTCGGCTGCGCTCTGGAGACAGACCTTGCGACGCCGCACCAGGGGCAGATCCTCCGACCACCAACAGACAGGAAGGTGCACCGTGTTCGCCCGACTCTTCTTCCGCACCGCATGCGCTGGGGCCATGATCGCCGCTGCCTCCGCACTCACCGCATGCTCCGACGCGCACCCGACAGCTGTCCCGAACACCATTGGGAGCCAGGCAGGGGCTGCCACCGCTCAGGATCCTAACGACCCCGCGGCCCCGGCCGGCCTGGTTACGGTGGGCACCTCGACGTTCTGGCCGTACACCGGCGAAGACTTCACGGGAGCCGGGAAAGATCCGATCAACGCGGTCTTCACCGGCTACGCAGACCCGCTGAGAATCCGTGCGGCCCTGCGACGCCTCGACGGGAACCGCACCGGGTTCGGCATGCCGAACGTCCCGCCGTTCAACTGCACGTGGAAGGACGCGATCGGCGACGAGCAAACGGGCTATGCCGAGGCCGAAGGCTGGACGGGCAGTGCAGTGCAGCTCGCGTGCGGAGATTGGAGCCTGCGATTCCATCTGCGGCTCTTCGCTGAAGGGACGGTGACTATTGCGGGCACGCACCTGGATCTGAATATCCCGGGCACGAACGACCACGAAGTGATCAGCTGGGAGCTGCCGGAGCAGCTGCTCACGATCGACATGATCCGAGCAGGCATCCTCGCCGGCGCGCCGGGGTTGACTGGACAGATCAACGCTGCTCCGACGTTCCGGGAGATCCGCGCGCCGGTGTATGCCGGCATCCCCGCGGCGCTCAAAGCCATCGCCGGCATCACGGCCGGTCCGCAGATCCCGACGGACGGACGCGCGCGTCTATTCAACGTCGGTACGGCGGAGCCCATTGTGGCGGACGTCGTCGAGCAGCAGTTCACGATCCAGTTCAACCAGTTCATTC
>Ga0070681_10001782_pt1 | contig 19331 bp, 15 predicted proteins | sample KBSC83BmetaG_FD_65650 | JGI IMG/M metagenome (GOLD analysis project Ga0070681, IMG submission 65650) | Corn rhizosphere microbial communities from Kellogg Biological Station, Michigan, USA - KBS C8-3B metaG | ecosystem: Host-associated > Plants > Roots > Rhizosphere | place: USA: Michigan... | reverse complement strand
ACCCTTCGGGGCGGTGCTTGGCGGGGCGATCTGCTTTGTTGCGAGCCTTGCGAATAGTCATGCTATTCGTCTGCGGCTCGCGTCGCGCATCTCGCCCCGCCAAGCATCGCCGCGGCCCCATGGGGTTCTGCATCAGCCTGCTCGACGCAATCCAGGGTCCGGTGCTTGAGCGCAGGCAGGCTTGCGCGCAGCCGTTGCACGTATTCAGGATTGATGCTCGCGACTACCACACCCGAACCGCGCGCCAGACGGTCGAGCACGACACCCCACGGATCAACGATCATGCTGTCGCCGTGCGTTTCGCGTCCATTCAAATGATAGCCGCCTTGCGCCGGCGCCAGTACGTAGGCGAGATTTTCGATCGCGCGTGCACGGATCAGCGTCTCCCAGTGCGCTTTGCCGGTGGTCTCCGTGAAGGCCGAGGGCACCAGAATGATGTCAACATCTTTCATGGCGCGATACAGCTCGGGAAAGCGCAGGTCGTAGCAGATCGATAATCCGATACGCCCGAAAGGCGAGTCGAGCACCTTTACATGGCGGCCCGGTTCGATGGTACGTTCCTCCGAGTAATGCTCCTTGCCCATATCGAAGCCGAACAGATGAATCTTGTCGTAGCGCGCGGCGAGCTTGCCGCTGTCGTCATAAACGAGGCTGCTGTTGCGCACTTTGTTGGCATCGCTTGCCACGAGCGGCACCGAGCCGCCGACGATCCAGACTTTGTACTGCTTCGCGGTCTCGGACAAAAACTCCTGGATCGGGCCTTCGCCTTCCTGCTCCCGCGCATTGACCTTGTCGTGGTCCTGCATGCCCATAATCGCAAAATATTCAGGCAGCGCGATCAGTTTCGCGCCGTGCCCGACTGCCATGCCGATCAGCCGCCGCGCTTCGTTGAGATTCGCCGCGACGTTCGGCCCCGAGGCCATCTGCACGCCTGCGATGCGCACGACGGCCGCAGACTGGGCGCTCGCATCGTGTAGCGTGTGCGGCCGCGCGCGGCCAAATGAGAAAGCGGGTTTCGAGCTCATTGCGGGATTTCGATCGTGATCGGCGCGTCTGGTTTTACCTCGGCGCAACCCCAAACATGCCGGCGGCGCGGAATCATTTTGATTTCTCCTGTCCGGAGTCGATTTTCGACACCTGTGGATCCGCCCAGGTTCCGCTGACGCTGTACTCGTAGGCCGCCATCTGGTTAAGCGGGTCTTTAAGCAGCTTCTGCGCGACAAACGCGGCGATGCCCGCGATGGGACCGGCGACAAACGCTCCGGCAACCGACAAGCTGTCGCTCACGCTCGGAAACACCTTGACCCGCAGCTTCTGAGTCTCGGCGTTGAGGTCGACATCGCCTGTCATCTGGATACGCACCGCCGGGCCCAAGATGCGGAAGCTATCGGTATTCGCCACACCGCGACTGATCTTCACCGTGCCGACGATTTCATCGAACGCGAGGCCATCGGTGAAAATATCGCGGAAATCGAGGGACAGGCGCCGCGGCAGCGACTGCAGGCTCAAGACACCGAGCAGCTTGCCGATGCCTGGGTCGAGCTTCACGAACTGGCCCTTGTTCGCCTCGAGCAGAAAATTTCCCGATAATGTCGGGTAGTCAATCTCGCTCGGATTGCCCGACCACGACAACGGCCCTTCGAGCTTGGCGGTGCCGCGCCGAATGCCTTCAGGATAGCCGAGACGGACAAGCGCCTTGCCGATATCGCTGACATCCAGCCTGACATTGACCATGGTACGAGGCTGCGTCATCCAACCCTGCCATACGCCTTCTATGTTCAACGTGGCGTCGGGATTGGTCACGCGCAGCCGCTCGAGTCTCCAATCGCGTCCATCGGGAACCGCCATGAGTTCAAGCTTGCCAAGACTCGTTTGATGGACTTGCAGATTATCGGCGTAGATGTCGAGTGCCGGAAACTCGATCGGCTGGTCCTTGTCGGTAGCGAGCGGACGCTTGACCGGCGACATCGGCGGAATCACGAGATTCTTCATACGCGCGACCACTTTGCCCTTACCCTGTGACCGCCAGCTCACCTCCCCGGTGAACTCGCGCCCGATCAGCACCGCTTGCCACAAGCCGCCTTGGGGCGCACCGGAAATTGCGAGATCGTTAAAACGCCGGCCGAACATATCAAGCGTGCCGAATTTGACGTCGATGCCGCCCAGCTCACCGTAAGTCGTGCCGGAGGAAGCCGATTTCAGCACCGCCAGCCACTGATCGAGATCAAAGCTCTTCAAGCTGCCGCTGATCCAGAGGCCCTTGCGCTCGGGCTCTTGAGCACTTCCGCCGAGACTTATGTTACCGCGCTCGATGATGTATTGATTGCCGTCGTTTGAACGCTGAAATTGCGCGGAAACAATATTGCCGATACTGACGACAAGCCGGTCCTGCGCCTTGCCGGTCATGCGTCGCTCGAGTCTGAACGCAAGACTATCTGCCGCGGTTTTGGCAAGCGGCGCCGGCAAATCCGACACCACACCCTGCAGGCTCGAATCAAATACGATATCGGCCAAACGCTTGCGCAGCGTAACGGCTGCCCGCCAGTCCGCTGCGCCGTGCAATGCCTGCACCCACGCGGCGGAATTGGAGCGGCGTATCGTGTCAAGGTTGGCGTGACCGGCCAGATTCAGGCGCACCGTGCCGTCCTTCTGCGTAGCGCCGCTTAGCGTCGCCGGCCCGCCGAGCAAGTTTAGCGTCGCGTTTGCAACGCGCACGTTTGATTCGGTGAATTCGAGCTTGCCGCTAACCTGCTCGTACGGAAATAAATCGCCCTCGACGGTGAGCTGGTTATTGATGAACTGATAAGCGCCTTCGACTCGGGTATCCTTGATATTGCTCACCGGGATCGTCAGCTTGAGCGCGAGCTTGCCGCTGCCCTCGGCCTGGATCTTGTCCGTAAAGCGGTCGAGTAAATCAGCAACCGGGCTCTTGGCAATGAAATTCAAGAACTCATTGGTCTGACCTTCCGCGTCGCCGCTGACGGTCAATACCCGATCGGCGGCGCCCAGATCGGGAATCTCCGCGTGCACGCGCGCGAGTTTCGCTGCCATAATCGAAGCGTCGCGCGCGACGATGTCCATGCGGCTGCCGCGGAACGTGAGATCGCCATCGATGTTCTCGATGCGCGGCCAACCGCTCGCGTAATCGAGCACCCCGCCGGTTACGTGCGCCGTCACCTGAAACATTCCGCCCTTGCCTTCGGGAAACGGAAAATCATAGAGATTCCCCTTGAGCCGGACTTTGATGTCGCTTGCTGTTCCTTCCAGCAACGCGGCCTCGAGCCAATTGCGTCCGCGCTCGCCCACGCGCAGCGGAATATAGCGTCCGACACTGCGCGCATTCGCGCGCGACACCGCGCCCGACAGATCAATCACGCCACGGCCTTCAGGAACCGTCAGATAGGTGCCGGATACGCTGCCGGCAACGTCGAGATTCGCGAATGAAACATTGTCGAGCTTGATTTCGTACTGTTCGCCGCTGCGCTGCCAGCTGACGCGCGCAGCGAGCGTGTCGAATGTCAGTTTGTCGCGAAATACGAGCGGCAGTTCGACCGCGGCGTGTTGGGTATTGAGCGAAAGCGTGCCGCCGCGCTCGTTGCCGTCGATGTTGCCGTTCGCGCCGGAGAAACCTGGAACACGACCGCTCGCACTCCAGCCAACGTCGACAAACTTCGCCTTGGCGGTGTACTGATTCGGCTGCGGCCAACTGCCGCTCCATTTGGCCGTCAAATCATAAACGCTGCCATGCGGCGCAAAGCGGTCGAGTCCTTTGCGCAATTCGGGTTCAAACGGCAGGTGGTCGGCAAGCTTAAAAAGCGGCTCTAAATCGAGCGCGTTGGCTTCCAGTTCACCATGCGGAGGTTTGCTCGCGGTGGCGGGATAATAACGCAGCAGGAAATCCGCCGGCTGATGCGTATGTTCGAGTGTTGTCATGCTCAACTTGGAAGTCGTGATTTCGAAACCGTCCTTGAGCTGCTTCCAGCCGATGCGCCCTTTGAGCGCGGCGAGCTCTAGATCCGGCAGATCTTTACCGAGCTGGGTCTTGACTTGCGACAATTCAACATCGGCGGTGATCTGCGCGGGCTCGCCATTTTTCAGTTCGGCCCATACCCGCAGCGCGCCCGCCCCGTGCGGAAAAGAAACCGGAAACTGCACCCACGTGCGCCACGCCGCGATATCCGTGTAGTTAAACTGCGCGAAGACCTGACCGTTCCATTGCGCGAGGTCGTTGACGGTTCTGCCCGTCAGCTCGCCCCTTACATCGAGCGGCGTGGCAATTTTCTCGGGCGGGACCGCACGCAGTCCGAACCGGTGAAGCTTGCCGTTATTCTCGAGGCGAAAATCGACGTGCTGCATCGCCAACTCATCCGCGCCGCGCATTTCGTCGAGCCACGTGATCGCCGCTTCGCGGATCACGATCTCCTGCTGGCGCAGCAGCCAGTCCGACAACCCTTCGCCGCCTGCGCTGTCGTTGAGCTCGATGCCCGCGATCGAGACTACACCGCGCTTGTCACGCCTGACGTTAAGATCGGGGTGCTCGATTTCGATCGAGTCAAAACGCGGCTCCCAGTGAATCAGCGACCACCATGACAGCGTGCTGTCGACGCGCGCGAGCTTAAGCGCGGGCTGCCCGACACTGTCGTATAGGGCAAGCTCGCCGAGTGTCAATTGCAGGTTGAACCCGCTCCAACGGCCTTCGAGCCTGCCAATCGTGATACGGTGCTTGGTGGCGGCGCTTAACTCGCGCGCGATGGTTTCGCGGTAATTCTCGATATTCGGCAGCAGCCAGAAACGTACTCCGAACACGACGAGCGCAAAGACGAATCCGCAGATCACCACCGCCCAGGTCACCATGCGGTAGACCCAGAGCGAACTCACTCCCAGCCATCTGAGGACGGGATTTGCCGGCACAATAGGCGTTAAACCAATAAAATATGAGAGTTATCAGCTAATTGTAACCCCAAGGGTATGACTGCACCTAACGCTCTCGCAAGCACAGACGCTGACACGATCGTGCGCCGCGCAACTGAGCTCTCGCGCTTCGCGCGTCGGCTGTTGGCGGTCGAGCCCGATCTGCTGTCCGCGCCGAGCGTGCGCACGCCGTTTGGCGCAGGCGAAATGCGCGCCGCGCTCGCCGCCGCAAATGGCGTCGACGAAACAACGCTTAAGCGCGTATTACGAAACCTGCGCAAGCGTGTGATGCTGCGCTTGATTGCCCGCGATCTGGGCGGACTGGCGACGCTCGACGAAGTCGTTGCTACGGTCACAACGCTCGCCGATATGGCGATTTCAACCGCTGTCGAGCATCTCGCACGCCGGCTGGCGCTGGAATTCGGGGAGCCGGTCGGGAAAGCCAGCGGACGCAAGCAGAAATTGCATGTGGTCGCCATGGGCAAGCTTGGCGGCAACGAATTGAACGTATCGTCCGACATCGACCTCGTGTTCGTTTACCCCGAAGAGGGGGAAATCCCTGGCGCGCGGCCGCTCAGCAACCACGAATACTTCGCGCGCTTCGCCCGCCGGCTGATTGCGATGCTGAACGAAATGACCGCCGACGGTTACGTGTTTCGAGTCGACGTGCGGTTGCGACCGCTCGGCACCGATGGACCGCTCGCCTGCAGCTTCGACATGCTCGAAAACTATTTCGTGACCCAGGGCCGCGCATGGGAACGCTACGCGTGGATCAAAGCGCGCGTCATCTGCGGCGACCGCGCGCGTGAACTTTCCGAAATGGTGCGGCCGTTCGTGTTCCGCCGTCATCTTGATTTCAGCGCGTTCGATTCGCTGCGTGACTTGCATCGCGAAGTGCGTCGCGAGGTCGAGCGCCGTGACATTCTCGACAATATTAAACTCGGACCCGGCGGCATCCGGGAAATTGAATTCATCGTCCAGATGTTCCAGTTGATCCGCGGCGGACGCGATGCCGCGCTGCGCGCCACGCCGACACTTACCGTACTTCCGCTGCTCGCAGCGCGCAATCTGCTTCCGCACACTGCGGTACGGGAGCTTACCGATGCTTATATATTCCTGCGCAATCTCGAACACCGGCTGCAATATCTGGACGATAAACAAACCCAGACGCTGCCCGACAATGACGACGATCAGACACTGATCGCCGCGGCGATGGGCTGCACCGACTATAAAGCCTTGCGCGCCCAACTCGATCATCATCGCGGCAAAGTCACGTACCACTTTGAAAGCATTTTCGACACCGCACAGGATGACGCTCATCCGCTGCTACTGCTATGGCACGCGGGTGACGAAGAAAAACAGCTTGTAACGCTGCGCGGCCTCGGTTTCCGCGATCCGCAGTGGACGCTGGCGCGCATTGCGGCGCTGCGCGGCAGCAGCCGGGTGCAACAAATGCCGCAGGCGAGCCAAGCGCGCATGCAGCGGCTGGTCCCGCTCATCATCGAAACCGCAGCGCGCCTGCCCAATGCGGACGCGACGCTTGGGCGCATGCTGACGCTGCTCGAGAGTATCAGCCGCCGTGAGGCGTATCTCGCGTTGCTGCTGCAGTACCCGCAGACGATCGAGCGCGGCGCGCGTCTCGCAAGCGCCAGTCCATGGGCGGCGGACTATCTCGCGCGCCATCCGATCCTGCTCGATGAACTGCTTGATACCCGCGCCCTCTATGCCGCGCCCGATTGGGCTCAGCTTCGAGCTATGCTGCGGCGCCAGCTCGATGAGGCCGCGGCAGACGACGAGCGCCAGATGGACGTATTACGCCATTTCAAGCACGCGCAGACCATGCACTTTCTCGCACAGGACCTTGCCGGCGAGCTGCCGCTGGAAAAACTGTCGGATAATCTGAGCGATCTCGCCGACCTCATATTATCGGAAGTGTTGCGCATAACATGGCAGGGTATGCGCGCCCGGCATTGCGAGCAACCGCGCTTTGCGATCATTGCGTACGGCAAATTGGGCGGCAAGGAGCTCGGCTACGCGTCCGACCTCGATTTGATTTTTCTTTATCAGGATCCTGCGCCCGAGGCTGCCGAAAATTACGCGCGCCTCGCGCAGCGCCTCAATACCTGGCTCGTGAGTCTCACCTCGGCGGGCGTGCTCTATGAAACTGATTTGCGGCTGCGCCCAGACGGCGTGAGCGGCCTTCTGGTGAGTCCGCTCGAGGCCTATACCGAGTATCAGCACAAAAATGCGTGGGTGTGGGAACATCAGGCGCTGACCCGCGCGCGATTTTCCGCCGGCGACACCGACATCGGCCGGCAGTTCGAGGCGATCCGAATCGAAGTGCTGCGTCAGCGCCGCGACCTCGGGCCACTGCGCGCCGAAGTGGTCAACATGCGGGACAAAATGCTGGCCGCGCATCCCAACACCAGCGGCCGCTTCGACATCAAGCACGACCGCGGCGGATTGATTGACCTGGAGTTTATCGTGCAGTATCTGGTGCTGGGCTATTCCCACCAACATGCAGGGTTGACTGCAAACATCGGTAATCTTGCGCTGCTCAAGCTTGCCGCAGAGGCAGAACTGATCGATAAAGCCGACGCTGTGGCGGCGCACGATAGCTACCGCCGGCTGCGTCAGTTTCAGCACGCGCTGCGTCTGCAGGGCGACAAATACGCGCGCGTCGAAGCCGCGACGCTGGCGCGTGAAGCGGCAGCGGTACGAAAGCTTTGGGATGAGGTGCTGGGACAGCCGCGCGCGGAACCCTGATCAGTTCCCGACGCGCGCATCCGAAGGCAGCTCCGACAAACGGGCGATCAGCCGGTATGAAGTGAGCTGCCGATTGCTTTTGACCTTGACGAGCTCGGGGCCCTCGAACTGGTACAAGCCGCGCAGGCGGCGATAAGTGTTGGCATCAACGAGGATACCGCCGGCCGTCGCTTCGGTCGACAATCGGCTCGCGATATTGACGGTATTGCCCCACAAGTCGTAAATGAATTTCTTGACGCCGATCACGCCGGCGACCACTGGGCCCGTGCCGATGCCGATATGCATGCCCAGCGGCTCGCCGGTGGGCGTCTTGCGTGCTCCGATCTTGTCGCGTATTTCGAGTGCCATATTCGCGATTGCTTCGGTGTATTTGGTGGTGTCATCGAGCAGGCCGCCTGCCACCATATAGGCATCGCCGATAGTCTTGATTTTTTCGAGTCCATAATCTTCGGCCAGCAGATCGAACCAGGAAAACACCTCGTTCAGCAGCGCCACCATATCGCGCGGAGGCAGCTCTTCGGTCAAGCGGGTGAAGTCGGTCAAGTCGGCGAACATCACGGTACAATCGGCGAGACCGTCCGCGATCACGCTCGAATCCCGTTTCAGCCGCTCGGCGATCGTAGCGGGGAGCACATTGAGCAGCAGTCGTTCCGAACGCTGTTGCTCGATCTTGATCAGGCCATGCTGCGCGTCGAGCTCGGCTTTAAGGCGGTCTTTTTCGCGCACGAAATAAATTACGAGCAGATAAACAATGGTCGACATCGCGGCGAAATTGAGCGCGAAGAATACCGCAATCGTCTGCATCGGCATGCCCGTCTGCTGCTCGGAGCCGTAGGCAAGGTAATAATCGAAGAATCCCGATACTGCGGTCATTACGATGTACGCGAAAAACCACGGCACGGATTCTTTCGGCCCCTGGAAAATCATCACGCCAATCGGCGCCAGCAACGCCCACAACATCACGCCGGACGATGTAACGTAGCTTCCGATCGACCACTGCATGATGAAAGGCACAAACAGATAAAGACAGGTTTGCGCGAAGCGGAAAACCTCGAAGTTGAGATTCCAGATGTAGATGCCGAGCGTGGCGGCGGACACCGCGAGATAGATCAATGGCACCGTAGCCGAATAACGGATGCCCATTGCATGATAGATCGTGAGCCATAGCATGGCCGCGAAACCCATCAGCCCGCACGCGAATATCAACAGCGTTTTGTGCAGCTTCTGCTCTTCGCTGTCGTGTGCGGTGATCACGCGCCCGCTCAGGCGGGCGAGCATTTGGCTGATGGGATTGGCCATCGTGAACCGGCTCCGGTTTCTTCTTGAAATTTAGCGGCTTATGACGGAGGCAATCTTATCTTAGTGCACCGCGAAAAACACTTCGGATATTTACATCAATCAATTTTGCGGTCAAGGAAAGCGCGCCTGCAATCTGAAACCATTTTGCATGCATCAACACGGCATGCCATATGGCGTGGGCGTGGTGCGGGGCGGCAATCCGCCAAATACGCTAATATTCGCATTTTCGAGCGGAGCAGTTACCCATGTCGATGGCTGATCGTGACGGGCACATTTGGTATGACGGCAAGCTTGTGCCATGGCGCAATGCGACCACCCATGTACTGACCCATTCGCTGCACTACGGACTGGCGGTATTCGAAGGCTTGCGCGCGTACAACACGGTCCGTGGCACCGCCATTTTCCGGCTTCAGGAACACACTGAGCGGCTGTTCAATTCAGCGCATATTTACCTGATGAAAATTCCGTTCGATCGGCAAACCATCATGGAAGCGCACAAGGAAGTCGTGCGCGCCAACCAGCTCGAAGCGTGTTACCTGCGGCCGATCGCGTTCTATGGTTCGGAGAAGATGGGGGTGTCGCCGAAAGGCGCGACCGTGCACGTGGCGATTGCGGCATGGCCGTGGGGTGCCTATCTCGGCGCGGAAGCGCTCGAGAAAGGCATTCGCGTGAAGACCTCGTCCTTTGCCCGGCATCATGTCAACGTGTCGATGTGCCGCGCCAAGTACTCGGGTACGTATGCCAACTCGATCCTTGCGAACCTCGAGGCCACCGAGCACGGCTATGACGAGGGATTGCTGCTCGACGTCGACGGCTTCGTTGCAGAAGGCTCGGGTGAAAATCTGTTCATGGTGAAAAACGGCGTAATCTATGAACCGGAGCTGACGAGCGCATTGATCGGTATCACCCGCCAGTCGGTTATCACGCTCGCGCAGGAATTGGGTTATGGCGTCTGCGCCAAACGCATCACGCGCGATGACCTCTATATCGCCGACGAGGCGTTCTTCACCGGTACCGCAGCCGAAGTAACGCCGATCCGCGAGCTCGACGGACGCACGATCGGCGCAGGCACGATGGGTCCCGTCACCGCGAAGCTGCAAAAACTGTTCTTCGATTGCGTCAACGGCAAGAGCGCAAATCATGGCGACTGGTTGACTCCGGTTGCCGCGTGATCCCATGAGCGAACTCCAGTCTGAAAACAAGCAGCGGCACATCGAAATCACGCAAGCTGACTTGCCGCTGCATTGTCCTACCCCCGCAATGCTGCTGTGGAACGCGCATCCGCGCGTTTTTCTGCCGATCGAAAAGACCGGCGAGGCGTTATGCCCATACTGCGGCACTCAATACACGCTTAAAGGCGGTCCTGCGAAAATCGCGCATTGAGCGCAAGAATGAAGGCGAGCATTCTCGTCATCGCACCGTCCTGGGTCGGCGATGCAGTACTGGCTCAGCCGCTGTTCAAGCGCCTGCACGAACGCCATCGCGAACTCACGCTCGATGTGGTCGCGCCGGCGTGGACTTGCGCACTCTTCGCGCGCATGCCGGAAATTCATGCCGCCATCGAGAGCCCATTCGGTCATGGCGAACTCGCATTGAGACGCCGTTACGCGCTCGGCCGCAGCCTCGCCCCGCGGCGCTACAGTCAGGCGATCGTGCTGCCCAATTCATTCAAGTCGGCGTTGATCCCGTTTTTTGCCGGCATCCCGCGCCGCACCGGTTTTGTCGGCGAAGCGCGCTGGGGTCTCTTGAACGACGCGCGCCGGCTCGAACCGCAGGCACTGCCGCTGATGGCGGAACGCTTCGCGCTGCTTGCGGAAAACGCGGGCGATCCCGTCAAGCGCCCGCTCGCTGCAGCACGGCTCAGTGTCGATGACGCGCAGCGCAAAGCGACGCTCGCCAAGCTCGGACTTGCGCTGCGCCGGCCGGTCGCGGTATTGTGCCCGGGTGCCGAGTACGGCCCCGCCAAGCGCTGGCCGCCGAATTATTTTGCCGAGCTCGCGCGCATGCTCTCGCTTGCGGGACTTGACGTGTGGCTTGCCGGATCGGCAAACGATGCCGCGATCGGCGATGAAATTGTGCGCATGAGCGACAATTCGTGCATCAACCTCTGCGGCAAATGCACGTTGGCCGAAGCGATCGATCTGCTCTCGTGCGCAGCGCTCGTTATCAGCAACGATTCCGGTCTGATGCACGTTGCCGCCGCGCTCGACAAACCGCTTATCGCGATTTATGGCTCGAGCAGCCCGGCATTTACGCCGCCGCTTTCGGCGCGTGCGCGCATCGTCAGGCTCGATCTGCCGTGCAGCCCATGTTTCGAACGCGTCTGCCCGCTCGGCCATTTCAACTGCATGCGGCAGCTTATGCCGGAGCGTATCCTGGAACAAATCGATTTTTCTGAAATCCGACCGGTATGAAACGCACGATATACGCCACTCCGCAGGACGCCGAAGCTGCGTTCTACGAGTCAATCGAAAGATCGGATCTCGAAACGATGATGACCGTGTGGGCTGACGATGACGACATCGTCTGCGTGCATCCCGGCGCCGCGCGGGCCTCGGGCGTGGCACAGGTGCGCGAATCGTGGCGTCAGATCTTCGCGGGAGGGCAGGCGCTGCGCTTTCGGCTCAGGCATCCACAAACTGTGAACGGCATGACGCTGGTGGTGCACAGTGTTTACGAGCAGATTTCGATCGCCGGTGAAGCGCGCACGCACGGCCCGGTCGTCGCCACCAACGTCTATATGCGCACCGAAAACGGCTGGCGCATGGTCGTGCACCATGCGTCCGCCGCGCCCTCCAGTCCCGATGCCGAGAGCAAGCGCGCGCCAAAGACGCTGCATTGAACCTCTGCCGGCGGTATAATTTTGAGTTTTTAAGAGGCGTGCGATGAGCAGCATAGATTTTGGCAGTCCTGATATCGTTGTGATTGGAGCAGGCAACGCCGCGTCGTGTGCGGCGCTTGCGGCGCGCGAAAGCGGAGCCACCGTGGTAATGCTGGAAGCCGCACCGCTCGAAGATTGCGGCGGCAACAGCCGTTACACCGCGGGACTCATGCGATTTGTGTTCAACGGCGTCGACGATCTGGCGCAGGTCATTCCCGATCTGACCGAGGAAGAAAAGAAAACTCACGATTTCGGCACCTACACGAGCGACCAGTTTTACGACGACATGGGCCGCATCACTCAATATCGCACCGATCCCGATTTGTGCGAGCTCCTGATCACGCGCAGCTTTGAGACGATCGTATGGCTGCGCCAGAAGGGCGTTAAGTTTCAGGCGAGCTTCGGGCGCCAGTCGCACAAGATCGGCAACAAATTCAAGTTCTGGGGCGGGCTCGCCGCGGAAACCTGGGGCGGAGGCCCCGGCCTGGTGGAAAACGAGCACAAGGCATGCGAGCGTGACGGAATCAAGATTTTCTACGAAAGCCCGGCGGTCGCACTGCTGACAGACGACAACGGCGGCGTATGCGGCGTCAAGGTGAAGCGCGAGGGAAAAACCGTTGAGATCCGCTGCAAGGCCGTGGTAATCGCGTGCGGCGGTTTTCAATCGAGTGCCGAAATGCGCGCGCGCTATCTCGGTCCGAATTGGGATCTCGCCAAGGTGCGCGGCACGCGCTTCAATACGGGGCTCGGCATCAAAATGGCGCTTGATATCGGCGCCATGCCGTACGGCCACTGGTCGGGATGCCATGCCGTGGGATGGGATATGAATGCGCCTCCATTCGGTGACCTCACGGTTGGCGACGGTTTCCAGAAGCATAGCTATCCGTGGGGCATCATGGTCAATGCCCGCGGCGAGCGCTTCGTCGATGAAGGCGCGGATTTCCGCAACTACACTTATGCCAAGTACGGTTCGGTGATTCTTGCGCAGCCGGGCATGTTCGCGTGGCAGATTTTCGACAACAAAATTATCCCTGCGCTGCGCGACGAATATCGTATCAAGCGCGTGACCAAGGTCAAGGCCAGCACGCTCGAAGAACTCGTCACAAAACTCGACGGCGTCGATTGCGACGCTTGCCTGCGCGAACTTCAGGCCTACAACAAGGCGGTGCGAACCGATATTCCGTACAATTCCGCGATCAAAGATGGTCGCCGCACCGAAGGCCTCAGAGTCAACAAGACCAACTGGGCGAATACCATCGATGAGCCGCCGTTCGAAGCCTACGCCGTAACCTGCGGGGTGACTTTCAGCTTCGGCGGCGTCAAGGTCAGCACTGCCGGTCAGGTCGAAGACACTGCGGGCAAGCCGATCCCCGGATTGTATGCGGCGGGCGAATTGGTCGGCGGCATTTTCTACCATAACTACCCCGGCGGCACCGGCCTTACTTCGGGCGCGGTGTTCGGCAAACTTGCCGGCAGCAGCGCTGCAGCGAGCCTCAAACGCTAGGGAAAGTCTGATTAAGTGCTCTCTTTAATCAGAGTTTTCTCTGAAGTAATGGGATGGACGCCCCCTTCCTGCAACGGCATCAAAGTGCCAAAGTGGAAAGTTGTATTCAAACCACTGAAAAGGAAAGGAGCGTCCGAGATGAAGATTACGACAATTGGGATTGATTTGGCAAAGGCTGTGTTTGGTGTGCATGGAGTCGATGAGCGCGGCAAGGCGGTGTTGCGCAAGCCGCTTAAGCGCAAGGAGGTGGTGAGCTTCTTTGCGAATCTGGAGCCCTGCCTGATTGGCATGGAAGCCTGCGGTAGTGCGCATTACTGGGCGAGGAAGCTCACGCAGCTGGGCCACACGGTGCGTCTGATGGCCCCGCAGTTTGTGAAGCCGTACGTGAAGACGAACAAGAGCGACCGCAATGATGCCGAGGCGATCTGTGAGGCGGTGGCGCGGCCGAACATGCGCTTTGTGCCGGTGAAGACGGCCGAGCAGCAGGCGGTGTTGGCGCTGCACCGAGGGCGCCAGGGATTCGTAAAAGCACGCACTGCGCAGGCGAACCGGATTCGAGGATTGCTCGCTGAGTTCGGGATCGTTATCCCTCAAGGCATCGGGCACATTGCCAAGCGCTTGCCGGAAATCCTGGAGGACGCTGAGAACGCACTGCCGGGGATGATGCGCGAGTTGCTCGAGCGGCTCGGTGAGAACCTGAAGCAGATGGACAAGCAAGTCGGGGAAATGGAGCGCCAGATCAAGCTTTGGCATCGTGAGAACGAGGCAAGCCGCAAGCTCGAGGCGATTGACGGGTTCGGGCCGATCACCGCGAGTGCTTTTGTGGCCACGGTGGGGGATGCGAGGAGCTTCAAGAACGCTCGGCAAGTACCGGCCTGGCTGGGCATGGTGCCGCGCCACGAGGGCACCGGGGGCAAAGTGTCGCTGGGCAGGATCAGCAAGCGCGGGGAGGCGTATCTTCGTACGCTGCTCATCCACGGGGCGCGCTCGGTGATCGCGCAGATTGAGCGCAAGCCCAATCAGGCCGATGAGTGGTTGAAGAAGTTGCTCGCCCGGCGCAACAAGAACGTTGCCGCGGTGGCGCTGGCGGCGAAAAATGCGCGCATCGCCTGGGCGCTGCTCGCGCACGAGCGCAGCTACGAGCGTGAATACGTTGCGACACGCCCAGCCGCGTAATCGCAGCGGGTTGAATTTGAACGAGCGAACCGTTTAGCCAAGGAGGACTTCCACCGATTGCTCAGGCAATCATGACGTGATGGCAAGATAGGTCAGACCGTGACGGGGTGAACCTGCTATCCCCACCGCACCTCGAGTGCGCTGAAGTGATGAGAGCTCCGTCAGCCGATTCCATCAGGGACCGAGGCGAACGCCTCAAACAAAGTCCGGATCTATGGCTGCAATCTTTACCTTCTCGCCGTCATCGAGTGATCGCTTGACAAACTAGGGGCGTCCATCTATGGGGGATATACAAGGGGCTAGGTGGGAAAGGAAGGGTCCCACCCCTTCCCGGGCCCACTTGTTCAGAGGTCCCTTAGCCGACTGGCAGGCTAGACTCGCCAATCCGCCGCGCGCCTGTTAGTCTTTGACGCTCTCGTGTTGATACAGGAGAAAAGAGATGCCCCAATCCTTATCCCAGCTCAAAAAGAAGCAGTCGGTGCGCGACCAGGTCAGCACAGAAGAATGGGATACGCGCGTCAACCTTGCGGCGTGCTACCGCTTGATGGCCGAGTTCGGCATGGTCGAGATGATTGCCAATCACATTTCGGCGCGCGTGCCGGGCACGCACGACCAGTTCCTCATCAATCCGTACGGCATGCTGTACGAGGAAATGACCGCCTCGAGCATGATCAAGATCGATATCGACGGCAACATTCTGTTCAACGCGACCGAGTACGGCATTAACCAGGCCGGATATGTGATCCACAGCGCAGTTCATGCGGCACGCCATGAAGTGGACTGCATCATCCACACCCATACGCTGGCCGGCATGGCTGTTTCGGCAATGAAGTCCGGAATCCTTCCGATCGCGCAAAGCTCGATGCGCTTCACCGACATCGCATACCATGACTATGAAGGCGTTGCGCTGAGGCTCGACGAGCGCGAACGGCTGGTGAAGACGCTGGGCGACCGCGAAGCCATGGTGTTGCGCAATCACGGGCTGCTCACCGTCGGCCCCAGTATTCCCGAGTGCTTCAACAACATGTTCAGGCTCGAGCGCGCGTGCCAGCTGCAGGTGATGACGCTTTCCTGCAATACCGAGATTCAGCTGCCGCCGCAGGAAGTGGTCGACTATACCCGGCATCAAATGCATCCCAGCACGCGACGCCGTTGGGGCATGCTCGAATGGCCGTCGTTATTGCGCAAACTCGACCGGAGCGATCCGTCTTACCGAGATTAAGGCCGAAAAGCTTCAGCGCCAGGCACGCCAAAGGGCGCGAACGCAAAAACGGCGTTTGTTCTTTTGCGGTTCTACGCGGTTCTTCGTCTGCCCCGGGAAATTGCGGCCGTCATCAATTATCCACCCGCATTCCGAATTGCCTACCTTGGCGTGCCTGGTGTCCCCGCCGGTTCGGGATTTTGTTTGATAGCCAGACCAAGAGGAATTCGCTGTGCAGCCGCCGTTATGCCAAGGACCTGAAACCGCTGGTGCAGGCATTGATTGCCGCGCGTGCCGACCGCGTCGTGTGGGGCAGCAACTGGCCACACCCGATCAGGGACGGCTTCATGCCCAATGACGGCGACCTGCTCGATCTGCTATGCGACTGGGTGCCCGACGCAGCAACGCTCAAGCGCATACTCGTTGCGAATCCCGCACAACTGTACGGTTTCGACTAAAGCGCTTGCCGACACATGGACACTAAATCGACGTTCGCTTACCGGGCGCCGGCATGGCTGCCGGGCGGACATCTACAGACGTTATACCCGCCGCTGTTAATGCCGCGGCCGCGGGTTGCCTATTGGCGCGAACGTTGGGATACGCCCGACGATGATTTCATCGACCTCGACTGGCTCGAGCCCGATCAGGCCGCGGCAGCGAAACAGGGCGGCGACAAAGACCACCGAACAGTCGAGACTCCGCTGGTGGTGTTGTTTCATGGCCTCGAAGGCGGATCGACCAGCCATTACGCGGCGGCGCTGATGGCGGCGGCACGCGACATCGGCTGGCGCGGCGTGGTAGTCCATTTTCGCGGCTGCAGCGGCGAAATCAACCGCCTGCGGCGTGCTTATCACTCGGGTGACAGCGCCGAGATCGACTGGATATTGCGACGCCTGCGAGACGCGAACGGCTCTGCGCCGCTCTTTGCGGTGGGGGTGTCGCTCGGCGGAAACGCGCTGTTGAAATGGCTGGGCGAAGAGCGCGCGGCAGCGTGCAAAGTGGTTGACGGGGCCGCGGCAATATCGGCGCCGGTCGATCTAATGGCGGCAGGCAACGCACTCGACGCCGGTTTCAATCTCATTCTCTACACGCAAAATTTTCTTTCCAGCGTGAAACGCAAGACGCGCGCCAAGCTCGAGCTTTTCCCGGATCTGTGCGACCACGCGTTGATGCTCGAGTCGCGCACATTGCGTGCATTTGACAACGCGGTGACCGCGCCGCTGCACGGCTACCGCGATACCGATGATTACTGGACGCGTGGCAGCAGCAAGCCGGGATTGATAAACATCTGCGTGCCCACGCTCGTCATCAACGCGAAAAACGATCCGTTTCTTCCCGCGTCCGCGCTGCCTCGCGCACATGAGGTGTCGAACACAGTCACGCTCGAGCAGCCGGACGAAGGCGGGCATGTCGGGTTTGTCGGCGGCGCGTTCCCCGGGAGCTCCAGCTGGTTGCCGGCAACGATCTTGCGATTTTTCGCAACGCCCGCGGCCGCCGCCGCGAACCGCGGGCATAACGAGGAATAGCCCTAGCCGCATCAGTAACGGCCGCCGCGCGTTACGATGTCGCTCTTCATCGGGCCAAGAATGCCGAGTAGCTCGTTCTTTTCTCGTGCCGGAACCTTGAACTTGTCGAGCGTCTTCACCAGATCCTCGACCAGCGCGTTGAACGCGGCGTCGTCGATGCCCATTCCGGCATGCGTCGTTTTCATATCGCGGCCGGTATATTGACAGGGTCCACCCGTGCCGGCGCAGATCTGTTCAACGAGCAGTTGCTTGAGCCGCGGAATATTGGCGTTGGCAAAATAGCCGTTAATGCGCTTGTCCGCCGCGACATTGCCGACGAAATCGTCGACTACCGCGGCAATCGCGGTCCTGCCGCCAAGGCGGTCATAGAGGCTCGCCCCGGGCTGGGTCATGGTGCTCGAACACGCGCTGAGCAGAACGCTCAGCATCATCCACAGCATTGGTACCGCTAATCGATTTACTCGCATGGGGCATCTCCTCAAAAATAAGTTAATGGGAACAGGGCGTACCGCCCTGAACGCTGATACGTGAGCCGCGCTCAATTCGGATGCACCAAAATTTTTTGCGCTGACCGCATCCAAAATGACGCGCCAAACGTAGGCGGCGTTTTGCCGGCGGCTTAGTCCAAACGAACCGCGGGAAAATGCGATAATGCATCGATTTGACGACGTCTCTCTCGCCCATGGACGCCCTACCCCAGGAAATTTTCAAAGCGTACGATATCCGCGGCATCGTCGGCACGACGCTGACGGCAGAAATCGTCGGGAAAATCGGCCATGCGCTCGGTTCAGAAGCGCGCGCGCGCAAGCAGGCGGCGGTTGCAGTCGGCTACGACGGGCGGCTATCGGGTCCCGCCCTCGCGGCGGCACTTGCGAACGGCATTCAGAAAGCCGGAATCGATGTAATTGACGTCGGCCGCGTGACGACGCCGATGGTCTACTTCGCGGCCTATCATCTCGCGACCCACTGCGGTGTCGCCGTCACCGGAAGCCACAACCCGCCCGACTATAACGGACTGAAGATGGTGCTGGGGGATGAAACGCTCTCCGGCGAGGCAATCCAGAAGCTGCGCTCGCGCATCGAGAAAAACGACCTCGAGCACGGCGCCGGCCGCTACTCAAAGCACGATATCGTGCACGCCTATTTCGACCGCATTTCTTGCTCCGATCTCAAACTTGCGCGGCCGATGAAAATCGCGGTCGACTGCGGGAACGGCGTGCCCGGCGCATTTGCGCCGGAGCTCTATCGCCGACTGGGATGCGAAGTGACCGAGCTCTATTGCGAAGTGGACGGCACCTTTCCCAATCACCATCCTGATCCGTCAGTGCCCAAAAATTTGGAAGATCTGATCAGGGCGCTTCAATCCACCGACGCTGAAATCGGCTTCGCATTCGATGGTGACGGCGACCGGCTCGGCGTGGTCACCAAGAATGGCAGCGTCATCTATCCGGATCGGCAATTGATGCTGTTCGCACAGGATGTGCTTTCGCGCAACCCCGGCGCAACCGTGATCTACGATGTCAAATCAACGCGTCACCTCAAGCCCTGGATCGAGCGTCACGGCGGCCGGCCTTTGCTGTGGAAGACCGGCCACTCTTTGATCAAGGCCAAAATTGCCGAGACCGGCGCGCTGCTTGCAGGTGAGATGAGCGGACACGTTTTCTTCAAGGAACGCTGGTATGGCTTCGACGATGCGCTGTACGCCGGAGCGCGGCTGCTGGAGATCTTAAGCCGCGAACCCGATCTCGATGCCAAGCTGCATAACCTGCCCGATGCAATCAGCACGCCCGAGCTGCAAATCAAGTTAAATGAAGGCGAAAACTACGCCATCATCGACAGATTGCAGAAAACCGCGCAATTCGACAACCCGCGCGAAGTAATCACGATCGATGGGTTGCGCGTCGAATATGCCGATGGCTTTGGCCTCGCGCGGGCGTCGAATACGACGCCCGTCGTGGTGTTGCGCTTCGAGGCCGACACCAAGGCGGCGCTGAAGCGCATTCAAACCGACTTCCGGCGCGTGATCCTCGCGGCCAAGCCGGATGCGAAGTTGCCGTTCTAACGCAT
>Ga0070681_10001780_pt1 | contig 19333 bp, 17 predicted proteins | sample KBSC83BmetaG_FD_65650 | JGI IMG/M metagenome (GOLD analysis project Ga0070681, IMG submission 65650) | Corn rhizosphere microbial communities from Kellogg Biological Station, Michigan, USA - KBS C8-3B metaG | ecosystem: Host-associated > Plants > Roots > Rhizosphere | place: USA: Michigan... | reverse complement strand
GATCGCCAAGCGTGCGATGGAAGCGCCGCTGCGCGAAATCGTCGCCAACGCCGGCGAAGAGCCGTCGGTGGTACTGAACAAGGTCGCCGAGGGCAAGGGCAACTACGGCTACAACGCCGCGACCGGCAAGTACGGCGACATGGTCGAGATGGGCATCCTCGACCCGACCAAGGTCACCCGTTTGGCGTTGCAGAACGCGGCCTCGATCGCCGGCCTCATGATCACGACGGAAGCGATGATCGGCGAAGCGCCCAAGAAGGAAGAGCACAACCACGGCGGCGGTGGCGGTGGCATGGGCGGCATGGGTGGCATGGGCGGTATGGATTTCTGAGTTATCCCTCGCCGCTGCGCGGCGACGGATCAACTACGGTGTTATCCGCCGCTTCGCGACGGATCAACTCGGCTCGTTCGAGCGTCCAGAAGCAGGACGCTCAACTCGCCGAAAATCCAAAACCGTTCGCCCCCGGCTTAAGACATGCCGGGGCAGGCTCTGAGCGTAGCCGCGAAGCGGCGAAGTCGAAGGACACCGAAGCACGAAGCCCCGCGAGCAATCGCGGGGCTTTTTCATTCCGTCATCCGGTGAAGAGTGCCTTCCATGGCTAAGAGCTCCGTGGCCGGGCTCCAGGGTTGATCGTGCGTTGTCGCGTGTCGCCGCTATCCTCCCGCGATGATCGCAACCCTCAAAACCTTCGCGCACGTGGTGTTCACACCCGTGCACTTGAAACGCACGTTGCTGATCGCGTTCGTGGTAGGCAGTTGGTTGAACCTGTTCAATCACGGCGACGAGTTGCTGCTCGGCATGATGAACGCGCATCTCGCGGCCAAGCTGGCGCTGAATTACCTGACGCCGTTCATCGTCTCGAACGCGGGCCTGGTGGCGCACCAACGACACTGATCCAATGTGGGCGTCGCCCCCTCGTAGAGATCACGCGCGGGCTGCTCAACCGGCAATCCAAAAAAACACCCCCGGAATCGCTTCCGGGGGTAAATGTGTGTCACGACTGTGCGACCGGCGAGGTTGTTATGGCTGCTCGCTACCCGATGAGGGAGGTTTCGGGTTCTGACGATGTCCATGATCGCTCGCGGAGTGGGTCTGCGCAGCCGCGTGACCGCTGGCCGAGGCGTCGGCATTGCCGCTGGCGTTGACGCTGTTCACCGCGCTGCCGACAGAACCGGCGGTGCGATCGGTGGACTGGACCGCACTGTTGGCCGCCCCGCGCACGGTCCCACCGACGCCGCGGCCGGCATCACCGGCCTTGCCTGCATCGGCTGCGGTGTTGAGCCCGGCGCCGGCCATGGAACTCATACCGGCATTGTCACTGCCACTTGCCGAGCCGCCGGCGACGTTGCCGCTGCCACTGGCAGAGCCTTGGGCATTGCCGCTGGCGTTGATGCCGTTCACTGCGCTGCCGACCGAACCGGCGGTGCGGTCGGTGGACTGGACTGCAGTGTTGGCGGTGTTGCGCACGGTTTCACCGACACCTCGGCCGGCTTCACCCGCCTTGCCCGCGACCGCCGCGGTGTTCAACCCGGCATCGGCATGGGCCGAACCGCTGGCCTGCGCGTTGCCGGTGGGCGTGGTTGCGGAAACCCCGGCTTGCTGGCTGGCGTCCACGCCGGCGCGCGCATGGGTCGAGCGGTCCGCTGTCTTGCGCATTTTGTGCGTCGTGCGGTGCGTGAACCGGTCGCTCTGTTGCTCCACCTGCCGTGCGGTCTGCATGGTTTGCGGTACGGGGTTGGGAAGCATCTGATGGGCATTCGCACCCAGATTGCCCGTGACTTGGCCGACGCCGCCCAGATGCACCTGGGCGAATGCGGGTGCGGCAAGCGCGCACGCGGCGGTGATGGATATGGCGAACAGGGTCTTGCGCATGGAGTCCTCCGAGGGAACAGCGTGCGACGGGCGCACGGTGCTCTTGAACTTAGTCAGCCCAACCCGACCCGATGCTGAATTCGGATGATGCGATTCAGGGTGCAGACGAGTTGCTGAATTTCCGCTGCAATATTCCCCAAGCCGTTCAGGGCGCTGACGCCCATGTCCAGTACAGGCCAAGGTACGCGACGGTATGGCGCGCGCCCGCCACGTTGCCGCCGGCGGAAAACAGCAGGCTGAAGTTCGACGAGAAGTTGAGATAACCGCCCGCGTTCAACAACGTGTAGCCGGATTGGTCGGCGGCGAGCGCGTTCTGGCGGAACAGTTCGACGCCCAGTGTCCAGCGCGGGTTGACGCTGTATTGCGCAAGTACGCCGCCGAACATCGCGTTGTACATGCCGGGCGCGGGATTGACGATGAAACCGCCGCCGCCGTCGAACGTCCACGCGCCGATGCTCTTCCGCACCCACAGCGGTACGCGATACCAGGCGCGGCCGTTGCCGAGCCCGCGCCGCGCGCTGCCGGTCGCGAGCTCGATCATCGGAAAGATGCCAACCTGCCAAGAGCCATCGTCGGCGTTCACGAAGCGGTACTTGATGCCCAGCTCGATGTCACCGACGCCGGTGGCGGTCGCACCGCTTGCCGGCACGTTCCATGCGTAGGGCAGCACGAGGTGGAACTGGGTGTCGGGTGCGATGCCGCGGTTGTATTCGATCGCGGGGTCGGCGATCGCACTGGCGTCGTCCGAGTGGTCGAGCGTGCCGGACACGTAGAATTCGTTGTGCCGATAATCGACCGGCACCGGTCGTCGGTGGAGAACGGTGGTCCGGCAAGGCAGGGTGCGACCCCGGCGATCAGGATGCCCACCGCCAGCACGCCGCAGCCGATCGGCGGTCGCATGATGCCTCCGCGCGAAACTCACTTGCCACGATAACGCGCTCGCCGGCATCGAAAGCCACGATGGCGTGGTGCTGGGGCAGGGGCAGGGCGTCAAGGCGATCTTTCTGCGCGGGAGCATCGCGTCGCAGGATGGCCGCGGCTCGCTCACCATCCGCTATTTGACCAATGGCGTGTTCCGCCACTGGGCCGAATGCCGCATCGACCTGCAGAAACTCGGGCCGCACCACTGGCAGCTGGTCAACGCCTATGACGGGCAGCCGATCGAACGCATCAAGGTGAAAACCTGGGCGCTGGGCATCTCGACCTTGGCGGACGTCTGTCCCGACACCGCGGCGTGACACTGCCGACGCAACATGCACGCCCGCTCCCATAGCCCGGATGCAGCGCGGCGCAATCCGGGTTGATCCCGTTTACGAATGCGCAGCCGAGTCCGGCTATTGAAGGCTGTGCGTTACCGGAATGGCGCCCACGGTCGCGGGCGCCCGCTGCGCCATCGCGGCCGCCTTGGGCCAAAGCTTGTCGAGTTTGTTCCTGAGCCGCAGGTCGGCGATGTTGCGCATGCCTTCGTCGAGGTGTTTCTGTTCGACGTTTTCCGGTGCGACCGGCGCGTCAAAGGCGCGGGTGAGGTCGGCAAGTTGCGGCGCCACCAGACGCGTGAGCGCGAAGTACGCATCGCTGCCGATCCCGGCTTGCTTCAACACCATACCGGGCAATTCCCACGCGGCAGCGTTCTGCTTCACCGCATGATCCATGTGCGCGGTGTCGATCAGGATGTATGGCACCGTTTGCGTCAGGAAACCCTGTCCGTTCCTGAAACCCGCCTGCTGGAACGCGGGCACCAGCGCGGGCAGGTGGTCGCCGAAGAACAGCACCACGGTGCGCCGCTTGCGTTGGGCCAGCGTGTCGACCAGTCGACCGAGCTGCTGGTCGGCGTGCTGCATGTGGTAGATGTAGTTCTGCAGTTCCAGTTTGGCTTGGGGGTCGGTGACGCCCTTTGGAACCGGAATGGCGTCGCGCGCCTTTTCATCGATGCCGTAGCTCTGGTCGTACGGTCCGTGCGCCTCGATGCTGATGCCCAGCAGGAAACGCGGCGGACCGGAATCCGGCAACTGCCGCAGCAGTTCGTCGGTGAACGATTTGTCCGACATGTATTTGCCGTCGTTGACCGCGTCATCCGGCGGGAAATCGGCCATGGAAATGAACTTGTCGAAGCCGAGTTCCTTGAACGCCGTGCTGCGATTCCAGAAACCGGGATCGTTGCCGTGCACCGCCAGCGTGGTGTAACCATCGCCGGCAAGCAGCCGCACGATGCCGGGGATCCTCTTCTGGTGGATTTGCAGGTACGGGAACTGCACGTCCGGAAAATAACGCAGCGACAACCCGGTCAGTACCTCGAATTCGGTGCGGATGGTGCCGCCGCCGAAGGTGGGAACGTGCAGCCAGCCTGACGTGCCGTGGGGTTCGAGGCGATGCAGGTTGGGCGTGAGATCGGTGCCGGGCGGATACCCGTTCATGATCGTCGGGTTGAAGAACGATTCGGACAGGAGCACCACGATGTCGGGTTTCTGTGCATCGTCGGTGGCAGGTGGCGAAGCCTGCGCAGCGAGTTGAGGTTCGTAGTGCGCCATCAATGCCAGCGCGGCGGGCACGTCCGCCTTGCGGTGCTGCGCGCCGAATTGCAAGTGGAACATCAGCAGCGAACCGATCAAGCCATCATGCTGGCGGGTCGCGATGGGCGACCACGGTTGCATGCCGAGCTGCTTCTGGTTGTAAACGCCGCGCCAGAACGGCACGCCAGCGATCAGAGTTATGAGCGCCGCAAACAGCACCACCGACGCGAGTGCGCGCCAGCGGCGCGGGCGTTTGTGCCAGACCGGCGGTTCGAAGCGGAACCAGGCCACCAGCAGTGCAATCACGACGATCGCCACCACGATCAGCAACGCGATGTGCGGCAGGTACCCCGAGAGCAGTTCGGCGCCACCGTGTTTGAGTTGGCCCAGCATGCGGAAATCCGCGGGCATCAGCGGAATCGCAAGGTTCTGCACCTTCAGCGCGTTCACGCCGTAGATCAGTGCCTGGATGCCGAACGCCAGCGCGAACGACCAGATCGCGCGACGCGTCCATGCGAGCAACGCGAAGGCCAGCAACAGGCCGGGCAATGCGTTGCACGTCAGGCGCCATGGCGCGTTCCACCATGCCACCCACGGGGGGTAATGCCATAACGCGCTTGGCAGTGTGTCGGGGAAGCCGTCCAGCCACGCGGTGCACAGCACGAACGCGACCGCGAGCGCCACGATCAACGCGACGCGGGCGGCGGACGGGTAGCGTGCCGGTTCGGGCGTGGCGGCGGAGGTCATGCGGGCAGCTGGCGAGGAATGATCGGGAAAGCCTACCCGACCCCAAATGAACGTTTCAGGCGATCGGGCGTTGACGAGATGTGGGCGAAGCGGCTGTTGTGAAAAGTCAGGCCACGGAAGGCCGTTCTGGTGTCCATGGACCTGGAGCGATTGCGCTCGTCATGGTGTTCAGCGAGGCAGCGATCAGGGATGATCGCATAATGAATGTTCTGGAACATCTGGTTGACGAACGCTATGCCGAGCTGGCCGCGTGCTGCCGCGCGGCGGGTGTGGTGATGCACGACGACGCCGGGGTCGGAGAGCGCATGCGCCGGCTGCTGCGGGCCAGCGATTTCGCGTTCGAGGCGCTGCGCGCCGATCCCGCCCTGCTCACCGCCGCCGGGCTGGAGCGTCTGCGCGATTCCGCGCACGCGTCGGTGCGTGCCGACAGGCTCGCGCGGGCAGGCCAAGATGTGATGACCGCCCTGCGGCATTTCCGGCGCGCGGAAGCAGTGCGGCTGGTGTTTCGCGACGTCAACGGCCTTGATGAAGTGGCCGACACCCTGGCCGGCACCACCGATCTGTACGAAACGCTCATCGCGCACGCCTTGCGGCACGCGGAAAGCAAGGCACGCGCGCGCCACGGCACGCCACGCAACGGCGAAGGCGCGCCGCAGGCGCTGGTGGTGTTCGCGCTGGGCAAGCTGGGCGGCGGCGAGCTCAATTTTTCTTCCGACGTCGACTTGGTGCTGGCGTACCCCGAAGGCGGCGCGACCGATGGCGCGCGTCCGCTCGACAACGCCGAATATTTCACGCGCGTGGCGCGCGAATTCGTGGGCCTGCTTGCCGAGGCGACGCCCGACGGCATCGCCGCGCGGGTGGACCTGCGCCTGCGCCCGTTCGGCGATTCCGGTCCGGTTGCCGCTTCGTTCGCGGCGATGGAGCAGTACTACCAGCGCGAAGGCCGCGATTGGGAGCGCTACGCGTGGATCAAGGCACGCCCGGTGGCGGGCGACTTGGCCGCGGGCAACCGGCTGCTCGAAACCCTGCGGCCTTTCGTGTATCGGCGCTATTTCGACTACACCGCGCTGGCGGGACTGCGCGACATGAAGGCGCTGATCGATAGCGAGGTCGCGCGGCGCGACTTGGCCGATCACCTGAAACTCGGCGCCGGTGGCATCCGCGAAATCGAATTCACGGTGCAATTGCAGCAGTTGATCCGTGGCGGGCGTGACGCATCGCTGCGTGCGCGCGGACTGTTGCCCGCTTTGTCGGCATGCGCCGCGCGCGGCTACATCTCGCAGGCGCGCGCGCGCGAATTGCGTGAGGCGTATCTGTTCCTGCGGCAATTGGAAAACCGCGTGCAGATGTTCGCCGACCGCCAGACCCACGTGTTGCCTGCCGATCCGCTGCAGCGCGAACGCCTCGCGCGTTCGCTGGACCATCCGGATTGGCAGGCGCTGAGCGATGCGCTCAACCGGCAACGCGAAAAGGTTTCGGCGATCTTCGCGGACGTGTTGCGCCCCGAGGGCGCTGCGGACCAACGCGAAGGCGACGAAGCGCACGCCGGCGAAGGCGCGCGGTTGTGGCAGCGCGTGCGCGAGGATCGGCTCGAAAACACGATGCTGAAAGCCGCCGGCTTCGTGCCATCCGAACCCTGTCTGGACGCGTTGCGCCAAGTAGCCGCGGTGCACGGCCTCAGCGCACGCGGCGCGCGCCGCATCGAACACCTGATGCCGGCATTGATCGAGGCGGCGGCGGCAACCGTCTCGCCCACCGATGCGCTGGTGCGGCTGTGCCGGTTGGTGCAGGCAGTGGCGCGGCGTTCGGCTTACCTTGCACTGCTGCAGGAGCAGCCGGCGGCGCGTGCACGCGTGGCGGCGCTGTGCGCGGAAAGCGCGTTTCTTGCGGAACGCGTGATCGCGCAGCCGCTGTTGCTCGACGATGTGCTGGCGCCGCGGGTAGAATATCTCGTGCACGGCGTGGCTGGCATGCGCGCGGAACTGGCGCAGCAACTCGCCGCGGTGCAAGCGGCGGGCGATGCCGAGGCGGTGTTGGCTGCGATCGCCGAGTGGCGCGGAAGTTATCGGATGCGCACCGGGTTGGCTTTCCGGGATGGCGCCGTGAATGCGGTCGCGACTGCGCGCTCGCTCGCGGAACTCGCGGACGCTGTGGTGGGAGCGGTGCTGGATCTCGCCGGGCGCGAATTGGTTGCGCAACACGGCCGTCTGCCGGGCGAGGGGGGCAATGGCATCGCGGTGCTGGGTTACGGCAGCCTTGGCGGTGCGGAGCTGGGTTTCAACTCCGACCTCGATCTGGTATTCGTGTACGACGCCGCGCGCGGCGAGGCAACCAGCGACGGTCCGCGTCCGCTCGACGGCGCGCGTTGGTACGCGCGGCTCGCGCAACGCGTGGTGCACTGGCTGTCGGCGCCGACGCGCGGCGGCCGGTTGTATGAAGTCGATACACGCCTGCGCCCCGACGGCGGCAAGTCGCTGCTGGTCGCGAGTCTGCCCGCTTTCATCGCGTACCAGCGCGAGCGTGCCTGGACATGGGAACAGCAGGCGCTGGTGCGTGCACGCGCGGTCGCCGGCGACGTGGCGCTCGGCAGCGTATTCGCGCACGAACGCGGCGACGTGCTGTGCCGGCCACGCGAACGTACACAGGTCATCGCGGACGTCTGCAGGATGCGCGCGGAATGGCGCAAGCAGCGCGATCGTTCGGATGGCGGCGCGCTGGATCTGAAGCAGGGTGCGGGGGCACTCCTGGACATCCAGTTCCTGCTGCAGGGTTTGGTGCTGTTGCACGCGCACGCACACCCGGAGCTGGTCACGCACGCTGACACCCAGGGACTGCTCGCGGCTTGCGTGCAGGCGGGCGTGCTGGCCGCGGAAGATGCCGATGCGCTCGCGATCGCGCACGCGGAATTGCTGGAGCGCGCGTTGTCGGCGACTTTGGCCGGGGAGCATCGCGTGGTGTCGCGCGATCTGGTGCTCGATGCCCGCTGCGCGAAGGTGCTGGAGGTCGCGCGCCGCGCGGGGTTCGATTTCGGCGCCGCCTGACGCGCGCTGCTTCGTAGGTTGGGCTGAGCGTATGCGAAGCCCAACATGATCCCGCAGCGATGTTGGGCTTCCGCCGATGAAGCTGGCGTCAGCCCAACCTACATGAGTTGCACACGGGACGTGCGGCAAACAGGCGCCTGCGTCACGCGGGTTTCGACATCGGAGCCAGGTAACGCGCGCTGCTTTGTAGGTTGGGCTGAGCGTATGCGAAGCCCAACATGATCCCGCAGCGATGTTGGGTTTCCGCCGATGAAGCTGGCGTCAGCCCAACCTACATGGGTTGGGACACGACGTGCGGCAAACCGGCGCCTGCCCTGCGCGGTTGACGGAAAAGCTACGGTGTACGTGCCGCCATCCGCCTGCGCAGCTCGACCGCGACCGCCTGCGTCTCGCGCAGCGGGGCAACCGCAGCGCGGGGTTCGCCCGCCTCGGTGAGCAGCCCGCGCTCGCGCAAGGCTGCGTGGAAGCGCGCGATCTTTTCCGGCAACGGCACGGTCGCGACCGTGCACACCGGCACGCCGGCCGCGCAGGCTTCGGACAGCATGTTCACCGAGTCGGGCGTCACCACGATGTGGTCGGCCCAGCCGAGCAGTCCCGGATACGGATTGGTGCCTTCGCCGTTCCAGAAAATGCCGGAAACATCCGCGAGCGCGTCGCGCATGCGCGATGCGAATTCGGGAGGCGTGCGCCGCGAAGCGGTCGCGAGCACGCTGCCGCCTGGCGCAACCGCATGGACGCATTCGATCAGGCGCTGCGACAGGTGTTCGTCGAATTCGATGCCGCGACGCGGGCCGCCCACCAGCAGCGCGACGCGCGGGCGCGGCAACGCTTCGAAGTCGGGGAACGCCTCGCGACCGGATGCCAGCCATGCATCGTCGATCGGATTCAACGAGCCCAATGTGTGCAGCACGTTCGCGCCTTCGAGCTGGTCGTGGCGCGGCGCGACCACCGCGTCCCAGTGGCGCGGATCAATGCGAGGGTCGAGGATTTGCACGCAATAACAGTCGCCATCCGACAGATCGCGCAACATGCGCGTCAGCAGCGCGGCGCTGCGTCCGCAACCGATCGCGACGTCGGGCCATGGCGCCTCGAAGCCCGCGCGATCACGCGGCGCCAGCGCCAGCCGTCCCCCCGGGATGCGGCGCGGCGCGAACCACGCCCATGGCGCGCGCAGCGGCAGGGTCATGACGCGCGCCGGCACGCCCAGCGCGGCCGCCAGCGCCAGCGCCTGGCGTTCGTTGCCGGCGGCGCCGTCGCTGATGACCCAGGCGGAATGGGGCGGGTGTGGCATCGGGTGCAAGGACTCGGAAAAGTCGCGTGATTATGCGGGAGTTCGCGTGGCGGGTAGACTTTCGCCTGTTTGGGTATCGCGGATTCGCACCATGCTGCCAACCTGGGAAATCGCCATCCGTCTGTTGCTGGCCGCCGCGCTGGGCGCGGTGATCGGGTTCGACCGCGAACGCCACACCTGGGCCGCGGGTTTGCGCACCCACATGCTGGTGTGCCTTGGCGCGGCGCTGGCGATGATGGTTTCCGCGTTCGCGTTTTCCGGCATCCTGCAGCATTGGCCGCGCGTGGTGCTGGATCCGTCCCGCATCGCGGCGCAGGTGATCAGTGGCATCGGCTTCCTCGGCGCCGGCACGATCATGTTCATGCACCGCGAGAACATGATCCGCGGGCTCACCACGGCTGCGGGACTGTGGACGGTGGCGGCGATCGGCCTCGCCGTCGGCGGCGGCATGTACGCCGCGGCGGGGATCGCGACCGCGGTGGCTTGGGTGATCCTGGCGGCGCTGAAGCCGCTCGAGCGCCGTTTTGCCAAGCGCAAGACGTTGCCGCAGGTGCGGGTGACCTTCGCGGGGCGCGCATCACTGGCGGCTGTCGAGCAGGTGTTGACGGCGCGCGACCTGCCGGCCGGCACCATCGTCACGCGCCGCATTCCGGATGATGGCGACGAGGTGACGGTCGAGTTCGCTCGCGGCTTCGATCGCGGCGCACTTGGGCCGTTGGCCGACGCGCTGCGCGGGGTGACGGGCGTCGAGTCGGTGTCGCTGGATATCACTTCACGCGCGAGTTGAGGTCCTGCCGCGGGCGCTGCGCTAGAATCGGCTGGATCGATTCAGTGGACTCCCGCCATGCCAGCCCAGCCGGCTCCTTCCTATCCCGTGGGCGAACCCGCCAACGCCAAACGCCGCTACGAGGTGACCGCGGCGGACCTGCCTTTGGCCTGCCCGTTGCCGGAGATGACGCTGTGGAATTCGCACCCGCGCATCTACCTTCCTATCGTCGATGACGGCGGCACCACGGTGTGTCCTTACTGCGGCGCGGAGTACATCCTGAAGCGGGCCGAAACCTGAGGCATTCGCAGCGGAGCAGGGAACGTGCTCGCATCGGTCTTCGGCGCGATTCTTGCAAGGAACATAGGCATGCCCGCCGCTGCAGTCATGCAGGAATTCGTGAGCGAACCTGCCACCACGCCGCCCCGTTTGATCGTCGTCCAGCTGCTGCCCGCGCTGGAAAACGGCGGTGCCGAGCGCTCCGCGCTGGAAGTGTCGCGCGCCTTGGTTGCGGCGGGGCATCGATCGATCGTGGTTTCAGCGGGTGGCCGCCTGGTCGAGCGCCTGGAACGCGAAGGCGGCGAGCACGTCACGCTCGACATCGGCTCCAAATCATTGCGCAGCCTGGCGCGGATCGGTTTCTTGCGCCGAATCCTCTCCGCCCTCGCGCCCGACATCGTGCACGCGCGTTCGCGCGTTCCCGCGTGGCTGGCGTGGTACGCGTTGCGCGGCATGCACCCGCGGCCGCATTTCGTCACGACGGTGCACGGGCTCAACACGCCGGGCCGCTGGAGCGGCATCATGACCCGCGGCGACCGGGTGATCACGGTCTCGCAAACGGTGCACGACTTCGTGCTCAGCCATTACCCGCACGTCGACGCCACCCGGCTCAGCGTGATCCCGCGCGGCATCGACCCCGAGGCGTTTCCCTACGGTTATCGTCCCGAGGATGCATGGCGCACGCGTTTCTTCGCGGACTTCCCGCAACTCGCGGGCGCGCCATTGCTCACGCTGCCCGGGCGCGGCACCCGCCTGAAAGGCCACGCCGACGCGATCGCGTTGATCGCGGGCCTGCGTGAACGCGGCATCGAAACGCGCCTGCTGTTGCTGGGCATCGTCGAGACTGGCCGCGAGGCCTACCTCAAGGAAATGCAGGCGCTGGCGCAGGCACGCGGCGTCGCCGATTGGGTGGTCTTCTCGCCGCCGCGCAACGACGTGCGCGACGTCTTTGCGGTGTCCGACCTGGTGTTGCAACTTTCGAACAAGCCGGAAAGTTTCGGCCGCACCGTGATCGAGGCGCTGTCGCTGTGCCGTCCGGTGCTGGGTTACGCGCACGGCGGCGCCGGCGAATTGCTGGCCGAGCTTTACCCGGCCGGCCGCGTGCCGGCCGGCGACATCGACAAGCTGATCGTCCGCGCGGCCGAACTGCTGGGACGCGCCCCGCCGATCGCGCCGCTGCAGCGCTATCGCCTGGCCGACATGCAGGCCAGCGTGCTGGCGTTGTATCAGGAGCTGGCGGCGACGCCGCGCCGGGCCTGAATCCGTGCGCGCGTTAGGATGCGCGCTTTCCCCGGATTGTTTCCGCCGTGGCATTTTCCCTGCGCGCTGGCCTGAAAGCAGCCCTGCTGTCGCCGCTCACCCCGATCTGGCTGGTGGTGTTCCTGCTGCCGTTCGGACGCTCCAGCGAACTGGGCACGCTGATCTGCATGCTGGGCGCGATCATCCTGTTCGTGCGCGACCGTCGCGCGTTGACCGGTCACCCCGGCGCGCGCCTGCTGCTGTGGCTGTGGGCGGCGTATTTCCTGGCCGCGCTGATTTCGTCGCCCGGTGCCATCGATCCCGCGCGTAGCTGGAGCAGTGCTGCGGCGTATATCCGTTTCGCGCCTTTCGGCGTGTACGTGTGCTTCGCGGTGCGGCGCGAGTCGCGTTTGAATGCGTTGTGCCTCGCCACCGGCATCGTGGTGGCGTTGTGGGCGCTGGATGCGTGGGTGCAGGCGCTGACCGGTTACAGCCTGGGCGGTCACGCCGAGGCGCAACGCATTACCGGAATCTTCGGCGCCGGGAATCTGAAACTCGGCCCGGTGCTGGCGTCGCTGTCGCCGTTCGTGTTGTGGGCGGCGAAACGGCGTTTCGGCCGCAGCGGACTCATCGTCGCGATGGTGTTCCTGCTGGTGCCGATCTTGCTGGCCGGCTCGCGCGCGGCGTGGATCACCTACGGCGTGGCGCTGCTGGCGTTCTTCTGGATCGAGGCGCGCTCACCGCTGCGATTCGCCGGCTGGATTCTCGCCGCCTGCGTGGTGGTGGCGGCGGCGATGGGCGTCGCCTGGAAAGCCTCCGCGCGTTTCGACGCGCGCATGGATCGCACGGTCGCTGCGCTCCACGACACCCAACACGCGGTCAATTACGCCAGCAGCGGGCGCATCGACATCTGGCGCGTGACCGCGAAGATGGTCGCCGCGCATCCGGTGCTCGGTGTGGGCGTGCGCGATTTCCGCGAAGCCTATCCGCGTTACGCGCCGCCCAACGACGAGTTCGTCAACGCCCAAGCCTGCGGCATCGGCGAAGGCGCCTGCCATCCGCACCAGATCGTGCTGGAGGTGCTGGGTGACACCGGCGCGGTAGGTCTGTTGTTGTGGCTTGCGGGCGTGGTGCTGGCGCTGCGCGCATGGCGAAACGTGGGTCCGGACGCGCGTCGCCGTGCGTTTCCCGTCACGGTGGCGTTGGCGGTCACGGTGTTCCCGCTCAACACGCACCTCGCGTTCTACTCCGCGTGGTGGGGTCTGCTGTTCTGGTGGCTGCTGGCGCTGTGGTGCGCGGCGTTGTACGCCGATGTGCCGGAGGATGCGCCGGTGCAACGCGCGTATCTGCGGACGAAGGACTTTGCGCATGGCGCGTGAAAAATTTTCGCTGGTGATCATCACGTACAACAACGCGGACACGCTGGGGCGGTGTCTTGCCGCCGCGGATTTCGCGGACGAGATCGTGGTGCTGGATTCGGGTTCGACCGACGCGACGATTGAAATCGCCAAACGCTACGGCGCACGCGTCGCGACGCATCCGTTCGACGACTACGGTCCGCAAAAGCAGCGCGCGATCGACATGGCGCGCCACGACTGGATTCTGAATCTCGATGCCGACGAGATTCTCTCGCCCGGAACGCGTGAGGTGATCGAACGTGCGCTGGAGAATCCCGCTGTCGCCGGATTCCGCCTGCCGCGCCGCGAGCGGATGTTCTGGAGCGTGCAGCACCCGTGGAGTCACCGCAACGGACACTTGCGCCTGTTCGATCGTCGGCGCGGACGCATGAACGCGGTGCCGGTGCATGCGGCGGTGGAAGTGGACGGCCCCGTCGAAACCCTGCGACGCGCGGATTTCGTGAACATGGGCGACGACGACATCGCCGCGCGCGCGGCCAAGATCAACCGTTATTCATCGGGCATGGTCGCGGACAAGCTGGCGCGCAAGCAACGCTTCAGCGGTCCGATGATGCTGGTGTACCCGCCGATCTTTTTCGTGCGCCAATACTTCTTCAAACGCTATTTCCTGTCCGGCTGGGCGGGTTTCATCGCCAGCGTGCTCGGGTCGTTCTACGTGTTCCTGAAATACGCGAAGCTGCACGAGAGCCGCGAGCGCGCAAAACGTCAATAAACGGGCGGCATGCCTGCCGGCCGCGTCTTGAACCGCTTGTGCGCCCACAGGTATTGCGCGGGCGCTTCGCGCACCATGCGTTCGATCGCGGCGTTGACGCGCGCAGTGTCGGCGATGACGTCGCCGCTGGGGAAGTTTTCAAGCGGCGCTTCCAGACGCAACACGTAGCCACCTTGCGGCGTGCGGCGATGGAAAAACGGCATGACCGCGGCGCCGGAAAGCCGTGCGAGGTGATGCGTGGCCGTGATAGTGGATGCAGGGATGCCGAAGAAGGGCGCGAACACCGAATCCTTGCCGCGCATGTCCTGGTCGGGCGCGTACCAGACCGTGCCACCACGCTTCAGGTATTTCACGGTCGCGCGCAACTGATCCTTGTCGAACATGCTGTCGGCATAGCGCAGCCGCGCGCGTAGCACCATGGTTTCGAACACGTCCGAATCCATCCGCCGGTACATCCCGGCGATGCTGATCTGGCGCGAGATCAGGCGTGCGCACAATTCGAGGTGCGAGAAATGCCCACCCACCAGCAGCACGCCGCGGCCTTGCGCACGTGCGGCTTCGAGGTGCCCCAGTCCCTCGATTTCGACGTGCAGCCTCGCGATTTTCGAGTCGGATGCGAACCAGCCAAGCGCGAATTCGCCCAGCATGCGGCCCATTTCGCGGGTCGCTTCGCGGCGCAGCGCTTCGCGCTGGTGTGAGTCGAGCTCAGGGAAGCACAATTCGAGATTGCGTGCGATCACATGTCGCCGTGCGCGCAGCAATGGCGAAATCGCGGCGCTGAAAGCCGCGCCCAAGGCCAGCGTCCAGCGCGCCGGCAGCCACACGATGGCGCGGATGAAGCCGATGCCGAGCCACGCCGGCCAGTGGCGTGGCGCGAGCAGCTTGCGTGGGAACGGTGGCGGTATGGACATCGCGGGCGATGATAGACGTTGCTTCCCCCTTCCGCAGGAAAGGATCGGCTTCCCTCCCCCTTCGCTTGCGAAGGGGGAATGAGGGGGATGACTTTGGCTTTTGTGCGCTTGCGTGCGAGGGGCGGGCATCCCCCCGCACGCCTCCGGCGTGCGACCCCCTTCGTGTCGAAGGGGGTGAACGCGCGCGATCACCCCAGCATCGCAGCAATCTTCGCCAGTTGCGCGGCTGCGACGTCCCGGCGTGATTGCTCGTCGGCTTCGGGATCGGCGCCGTCGCGGCGCAGTTCGGCGGCGGGCAATTCTTCGAGGAATCGCGACGGCTTCTGTTTGAATGTCTGGCCGTAGCGCCGGCCCTGCACGCTGTAGCTCATGCGCAGCCATTCCTTGGCACGGGTGATGCCGACGTACAAAAGCCGGCGTTCCTCGTCCAGGCGTCCTTCGTCGATCGCGCCCTCGTGCGGCAGCGTGCCGTCCTCGCAACCGACGATGTGGACGCAACGGAATTCCAGCCCCTTGGCCGCGTGCAGCGTCATCAGGCGCACTGCGTCGCCGCCGTCGTCCTTGTCGGCGTGATTGAGCAGCGCGAGCTGCGCGCCCAGGTCGCCCGCGCGTGATTTGCCCGAATCCATCGCGCGGAACCAATCCATCAGTTCGCGCACGTTGCCGAGCTTGCGCTCGTGCAGCGCGGGATCCTTCGATGCGTGCGTGAGGTGTTCGGCGTAGCGGGTCCGCTTCAGGACCTCTTCGACCAGTTCGGTAGCCTTGGCGTGTTTCGCATGCTGTGCCAAGGCGTCGGCCAGTTCAACGAAACCCGCGAGCGCCGCGGCGGGGCGCGCAGACAATTGCTGCAGGGCGGCCGGGCTATGTGCCGCGCGCAGCATCGAAAGGTGCTTCGATTGCGCGAGTTCGCCCAGTTTTTCCAGCGTGGTCGCGCCGATTTCGCGGCGTGGCACATTGACCACGCGCAGGAACGCCGCGTCGTCGTCGGGATTGGCGATCAGGCGCAGATACGCGAGCACGTCTTTCACTTCGGCGCGATCGAGGAAACCCAGCGCGCCGGTGAGGTGATAGGGAATGCGACCCAGCTGGAATGCCTTTTCCAGCGGCCGTGCCTGGTGGTTGCCGCGATACAGCACTACGCAGTCCGACCACGAGAACTGATGCTGGTCGCGCAGGTACATGAGTTGCGACGCGACGCGCTCGGCTTCGTGTTCGGCGTCGCGGCACTCCAGGACGCGGATGCGTTCGCCGTCGGCGAGCGCGCTCCAGAGTTTCTTCGGATGCGCGTGCGGATTCTGTGCGATCAGCGCGTTGGCGGCGCGCAACACGCGTTGCGCGCAGCGGTAGTTCTGCTCCAGCTTCACCACACGCAACTTCGGGTAGTCCTGCGACAGCTTGTCGAGGTTGCCGGGGTCGGCGCCGCGCCATGCGTAGATCGACTGATCGTCGTCGCCCACGCAAGTGAACGCGCCGCGTTCGCCCGCGAGCAGTTTCAGGAAGGCATATTGCGTTGCATTGGTGTCCTGGCATTCGTCCACCAGCAGGTAGCGGATGCGTTCGCGCCAAGCGGCACGCGCTTCTTCGTGCTGTTGCAGCACCGCGACCGGCAGTCGAATCAAGTCGTCGAAATCCACCGCGTTGAACGCGGCAAGCCGCCGCTGGTACGCGGCATAGAGTTGCGCGGCTTCCAGTTCGCGCGGCGCGCGCGCGGCGTCGAGCGCTTCGTCAGGCGTCAGGCCGTCGCTTTTCAGACGCGACAACAACGAACGCAGCTGGAACAACTTGTCGGATTTCACCCCGGCGCCCGCCAGTTCCTTCACCAATCCTGCGCTGTCGTCGGCGTCCAGTACCGAAAAGTTGCGCCGCAACCCGGCGCGCGCGTGTTCGATCTGCAGGAATTTAAGGCCCAGCGCATGGAAGGTACACACGCTCAAACCGTCGGCCGCGTCAACCTTGATGCGCTTCGCCACGCGTTCGCGCATCTCGCGCGCGGCCTTGTTGGTGAAGGTGATCGCGGCGATTTTTCCGGCCGGCACGATCGCACGCTCGACGAGGTGCGCGATCTTTTCGGTGATCACGCGCGTCTTGCCCGAGCCGGCGCCGGCAAGTACCAGCAGGGGCCCGTCCACGTATTCGACGGCGGCGCGTTGTTGCGGGTTGAGCATGGGGAGCGATCCGGCAACCAGCCGACAATGTTACCGTGTGGGTTTCCGATTTTCCGAGGATGCCGAGACATGGCCGAGCCCGACTGGTTGCGTCCGCACTGGACACGCGACGAAGCCAAGGCGATGCTGCTGTATTTCGTGTTCGGCGAGTTTGCGGCCGAGCCGCAGTTCGACCTTTCGGCGCACGGCAGCCAAGGGCTGCCGCCGGGCGTCGAAATGCGGCGCATCCCGAAAGCCGCGCTGGCGCACTGGGATGGCCATCCGCTGCGCGGCGCGTTGGGCGAAATCCTGCGCGAGGGCAATCCCGCCGCGTTCGAGGCCGCGCGCAAGGCACCGGAGTGCGTGATGCTGCGTGGCGAATTGGCCGATGCCGATTCGCTCGCATATTTGCGCGACACGCTCGGCGTGGTGGCGGCGCTGCTGGATGCGGGTGGCGTCGCGGTGGTCGATCCACAAATCCTGGAAATTTTCACGGCTGACGAATGGCGCGCGCGCTACGCCGGTGCGGAAATTTCTGCCGCACGCGGCCACGTGCTGATCCTGTGTCACGACGATGCCAACGGCGGCGCCTGGATAAAGACCCGCGGCATGCGCAAGTTCGCGCGTCCCGACATCAGCATTCGCCGCGTGCCGCAGACCGAGGTGCAGCGCGCGGGCGCAGTCGCGTCGCAACTGGTGGAACTCGGCATGCGCGGAATGCGTTTCGGTGAGGGCTCCATGGTCGAGGTCGACGGCTTGCCGGGCGGCCTGAAGGTCACGCGCGGCGGTTCGCTGGATGATCCGGAATTCAACAACACGCATCTCGAATTGCATTGGCCGAAGGCGTAACGGAATTCTTTTTTTGTCGTCATCCCGGAATTACTCGCGCCATCCATGGCGCTCGCGCTGCGCGCCGCCTTCGGCGTTCGCGTTTGCAATCCTGCAAACGCAGTGCGAAGCGATATCCGGGACCCAGTGACTTTGCGTATCGATAGATTGCGGGAAAGACACTGGATGACTCGCTGCATCTGCAGCTCGCCCTTCGGGCCATCGGCTGCGCCGATGTTCGCTCCGGCATCCTGCCTCCGCAGTCCGGCCTGCGCCGGGATGACGAGAATGATTGATGGCGGCTGCCCGACGCGTTTGCGCCGCGAATCGTCTAACCTTTGTGGCATGCGCATCTCGCCTTCCATCGATATCCCCGAATCGGAACTGACCGAGCGCTTCCTGCGCGCGGACGGTCCCGGCGGGCAGCACGTCAACCGCACCGAAAGCGCGGTGGAGTTGCGCTTCGACGTGGCGCAATCGCCATCACTGCCGGATGCCGTACGTGCGCGCGTATTGGCGCGGCGCGACCGGCGACTGACGGACGAAGGCGTGCTGGTGATCCAGGGACGGCGCTTTCGCGATCAGGCGCGCAATCGCGACGACGTGCGCGAGCGCTTGATCGAAATCATCCGCAGTTCGCTCGTGCCGCCTAAAAAACGCGTGGCAACAAAACCCACCCGCGCTGCGAAGGAGCGTCGCCTCACCGGCAAGAAAAAGCGCGGCGCGGTGAAGCGCAATCGCGGCCGCCCCGGGAGCGAAGATTGAGCCCCGATCCGCAGGGCCCCGCCTTGCCCGCGCGGCTGCCGCCATCGATGCCGCAATTTCCCGACCGTGCCTGGCGCCACGTATTCCGCGCGTGGGTCGAGGTGAGCGGCTGGCGGCTGGAAGGCGAATTGCCCGACGTGCCGAAACTGGTGCTGATCGTCGCGCCGCATTCGTCGTGGTGGGACGGCATCTGGGGCTTGTTGTTCAAGATCGCCTTGGGCACCGACATCGCCTTCATGGCCAAACGAGAGTTGTTTCGCTGGCCGTTGGGCGGATTGCTGCGCAAACTCGGCGGCGTGCCGATCGCCCGCGGCGAGGCAGCCGACGTGGTGAGTCAGATGGTCGAACGTTTCCGCACCCGCGAACGCCTGTGGCTGGGCATCGAACCCGAAGGCACCCGCAAGGCGGTCAGCAAATGGAAGTCGGGCTTCTGGCAGATCGCGTGCCAAGCCGATGTGCCCATCCTGCCCGGCTATTTCGATTACCCGCGCAAGGTGATCGGGCTCGGCCCGTTGTTCCACCCCACCGGCGACAAGGACGCCGACATCGCCGCGCTGCGGGCGTTCTACCAGCCGTTCCGGGGCAAGCACAGGGGAGTGTGAATTCCGGTAACGCCGCTCACCTCGTCCATGCGCCCCGGTCCCGGCTGGGGTATGATCCGGGACGGAAATTTGGGGGGTGGCTGTGTCCAGCGTTCTGTCCAACAAGAATGTTGCCGGTCGCGCCGGTTCGGCGCCGGATACGCCCATCATGGGCCGGTTGCCGCGGCGGTTGTCCGAGCGCGAGATGGCGTTGTTCACCAGCGTGGG
>Ga0070681_10001779_pt1 | contig 19333 bp, 16 predicted proteins | sample KBSC83BmetaG_FD_65650 | JGI IMG/M metagenome (GOLD analysis project Ga0070681, IMG submission 65650) | Corn rhizosphere microbial communities from Kellogg Biological Station, Michigan, USA - KBS C8-3B metaG | ecosystem: Host-associated > Plants > Roots > Rhizosphere | place: USA: Michigan... | reverse complement strand
CTCGGTCATCTTCTGCCGGAACCCGTGCACGGCGAGACCGACCTTCTCCGGGTCGCGCAGCTCCGCCTTGAGGGACTTCTTGGCCTGCTCCTTCATGATGTGCGGCGGGAGCGGCGGAACTTCCGGGTCGGTCTTGAACTCAAGGACAACCGGCCGGTCGCTGGCCAGGGCCGCGTCCCACGCCGCGCCCACCTGGTCCGGCTTGTCGCAGAAGATGCCGCGCAGGCCGAGCAGCTCGGCGTACTTGTGGTAGGGCACGTCGGGGATGTCCTGCGAGCCGGGGAACTTGGGATCACCGGCCTCGGCGCGCTGCTCCCAGGTGACCTGGTTGAGATCCTGGTTGTTGAACACGCAGAAGATGAACGGCGCCGGGCCGCTCAGCCGGTCGAGGTACCGCTTGACCGTGATCATCTCGTTCATGCCGTTCATCTGGAACGCGCCGTCGCCCTCGAACGCGATCACCGGGCGGTCGGGGTAGGCGAACCGGGCCGCGATCGCGTACGGCACGCCCGGTCCCATGGTGGCCAGGGTGCCGGACAGCGACGCCTGCATGCCCTCGCGGATGCTCATGTGCCGCGCCCACCAGTTCGTCCCCGACCCGGAGTCGGTGGTGAGGATCGCCCCGTCCGGTATCCGCGGCGACAGTTCCGCGGCCACCGCCTGCGGGTTCACCACGCCGCCGAACGACTGCCCGGCCCGGTCGGCCATGATGCGGTTCCAGGTGCGGACGTTCTTCTCGATCTCCTCCCGCCACGAGCGGTCTTCCTTGCGCCGCAGCTTCGGGATCAGCAGCTTCAGCGTCTCCTTGGAGTCGCCGACCAGGTGCGCCTCGACCGGGTAGCGCATCCCGATCATCGACCCGTCGATGTCGATCTCCACTCCCCGGGCGCTGCCTTCGTCCGGCAGCCACTCGGCGTACGGGAAGCTGGTGCCGACCATGAGGAAGGTGTCGCAGTTCATCACCATCTCGTCGCTCGGCATCGAGCCGAGCAGCCCGATCGGGCCGGTGACGAACGGCAGGCTGTCCGGGAGCACCTCGCGGCCGAGCAGGGTCTTCGCGACGCCGGCGCCCAGTAGCTCGGCCACCTCGACCAGTTCCGCCTGCGCCTTCGCCGCGCCCTGGCCGACCAGGACCGCCACCTTGCTGCCCGCGTTCAGGATCTCGGCCGCCTTGGCCAGTTCGTCCTCGTTGGGCAGCACCCGTGGCCTGCTCCACCCGACGGACGAGTACACCGCGCCGTGCATCTTCGGCGGCGACGGCTGGGCCGGCTCTTCCTGCACGTCCTCGGGAATGATGACGGTGCACACGCCGCGGTGGGTCAGCGCGGTCTTGAAGGCCCGGTCGATGATGTGGCGGGCCTGCGCCGGGTGCATGACGACCTGTACGAACTCCGACACGTCGGCGAACAGGTGGTCAAGGTCGATCTCCTGCTGGTATCCGGCCCCCAGGGAGATGCGCTTCTGCTGGCCGACGATGGCGACCACCGGCTGGTGGTCCAGCTTCGCGTCGTACAGGCCGTTGAGCAGGTGGACCGCTCCCGGCCCGGACGTCGCCATGCAGCAGCCCACCTCGCCGGTGAACTTCGCGTGGGCGCACGCCATGAACGCGGCCATCTCCTCGTGCCGTGGCTGGATGAACTCCGGATCGCCTCCTGCCCGGCCGAACGCGCCCAGGATCCCGTTGATCCCGTCCCCCGGGTAGGCGAAAACCCGGTGCACGCCCCACTCGCGCAGCCGCTCGAGCACGAAGTCGGCAGTCTGCGGCATGACAGTCACCTCCGTCCGACGGTGTATCGCTGTAGTAACGGAAACGCACTTACCTCGTGATGCGACCTATAAACCAGGCAGCCACCCGGTAACGAAAATTTCTTCGCAGCACGACGTACATGCCCGGCCGTGGCCCCACTCCCGCCAGGGCGGTTCAGCGACGCAGGAACGCGACCGCGCCGGCCGTCGCCGCCGCGACCGCGCCGGCGGCCCCGGCCAGCACCGCTCGCCGGCGCAGCGACAGCCACAGCAACGGATCCTCGCCGTGCGCCTGGTCGTCGAAGGGGCCGTGAGCACCGGCGTCGGCGGCCTGGTCGCGCGGCTCGAACAGGTTGGCGCCCAGCCGCGGCAGGTCCTTTTCGGTCTGCTGGGACTTGACCCCGGTACGGCCCAGGTAAATATCGAGCAGCTTCGGCGCCACTCGCTCGCCAAGGACGGTGTAGGCCGTGGACAGCCCCACCCACATGTTCCGGCGCGGATGCTCCGCCAGGTAGGCGATCGCCCGGGCGGGCACCTCGGGCTGGAAGACCGGCGGGACCGGCATCGGATGCTTAGGCACCCGGCTGAGATTCCAGTTGAACTGCGGGGTGTTCAGCCCGGGAAGCTGCACCATGCAGAGCCTGACCTTGCTCTTCTCGTGCGCCAGCTCGCACATCACCGCCTCGGTGAAGCCCTTGATCGCGTGCTTGGCCCCGCAGTACGGCGCCTGGAGCGGAATCGAGCGGAACGCCATCGCCGAGCCCACGTTGACGATCACCCCGCGGTTGCGCGGCCGCATCCGCTCGAGCGCCGCGAGCGTGCCGTGCACCTGCCCGTAGTAGGTCACCTCGGTGACCCGCCGGAATTCCTCCATGGTCGTATCCCAGGCGAACGCCAGCGTCCCGGCGAACGCGACGTTCACCCACACGTCGATCTCGCCGAGACCGGACTCGACCGTCGCGGCAGCCCGCCTGACAGCTTCGTAGTCGGCGACGTCCGTCTGCACCGGCAGCGCCTGGCGGCCCGCCTTTCGCACGTCCGCGGCGGCGCCCTCCAGGCCCGCCGCTCCCCGGGCGAGGATCGCGACGTCGTACCCGCGCCGCGCGAATTCCCGCACCGCGGCGCGGCCCACTCCGGCGGTGCCGCCCGTGACCACCGCCACCAGTCGATCCTCAGCTGTAGCCATCTGCCTCTCCCCTTTCCTCCAGACTCGTCGTCACCGGTCGGCCGGATGCCGCTGAGTTTCAGCCGCGGCGCGCTGCGGACCGCATCCCGGTCCGGTCCGGTGGCCTGTCTCGCCTCATGGCCGACGGGTGTCACGCAACCGGGCGGAGAAGTCACGGATCCGGTCCGCGGGACCGGGGACCGGCATGGTGAGCTTGTTGCCCAGCTCTCCGTTGACCCGCGGGTGCGGCCGGGTCGGCGCGAGTTCCCTGGCGAGGGAGATCTCCACCGCGAGCACCCGGCGCCGGGCGGGGCCGAGGCCATCCAGCACGGGGAACTCCTCGCGCTCCTCGCGGGCGGCGCGCCGGACCACCTGCCAGCGGAACTCCCGGGCCCGCCCCGGGCCGGGCAGCGCGGCCCGGACGAGCGCGCGCCGGATCCCGGCCTGCTGCTCCCTGAGGACGGTGGTCACGTCCATGACGTTGCCTGCGAGGCCATCGGGACCTCCCCCGTGTCGCCGTTACCAGCTCGGGGCTACCTCACGGCGCGACTGGTAAACGGCGGTCCGCCGGGAAATATCGTGACGCGACCGTTCGCCCGGGATAAGTCTTCCTATTCATCAGAACGGCTGCGGCTGACTCTTCCCCTCACTCATTTCCGTGTCGGCCGCCCGTCGCCGTCCGAGGCGTCCTTCGAACTTTGACCGTTCTTGTACGGCGGCTCGAGCGAGGGCAGCAGGTAGTAGTGGTTGAGCCGGGCGCGGACCTGCGCCGTGATCCGGCGCGGGGTCGGCAGCGGGATCAGATGCCGGGGGACGGGCCGGATGAGCTTGTCAGGGCGGTGCGCGGTCAGCCGCTCTTGTTCCTGCTCAGTCAGGGGGAGGCGGACCGTGGCGTAGCTGAGTTCCGGTTGCGGGGTGACCACCTGGCCGTCCGGCCGGCCCGGCGCGGGTGCGGCAGGCTCGGGCCGGGTGACGGCGCCTTCTGGCTCGCGCCGCGCCGCCGCGCCGTCCGGCGACTGGCCGACGATCCCGTAGCGGTGGCCGGTCCGGAGCCTGCGCCGGTCGGCGCGCTGCAGCGACACGCAGATGCGCCGGGTCACGAAGAAGGCGATCACGGGCAGCACGAAGAAGCTGACCCGCAGCACCCAGACGAGATCCTCCACGGCGATGCCGAGGTGGAAGGAGATGACGTCGTCGCCGCCTGCGATCTGCACGACGGTCGCGAGCGTGATCACCGCCACCCCGATGCCGGTCCGTGTCGGGTTGTACCTCGGCCGGTCGAGCACGTTGTGCGGCCTGCTGTCGCCGATGACCCAGCGTTCGAAGAACGGGTAGGCGTACATGAAGACGAAGAACATGATGGGCAGCAGCACCGCGGGGATGAAAACGTTCCAGATGAACGTGTGCCCGCCCGTGATGGGGTTGCCGATGTCGCTCTCCACGCCGGGCATGAGCCGCAGCGTGCCTTCGAGGAAGCCGATGTACCAGTCGGGCTGCGATCCGTTGCTGACGTTCAGCGGGCTGTAGGGGCCGAACAGCCAGATCGGGTTGATCTGCGCCACGGTGGCGAGCAGCGCCAGGGCTCCGAAGGCGAACATGAACAGCGACGTGGTCTTCATCATGAAGCTCGGGAACATCGGCTCACCGACCTCGACGTGCTCCTTTTCCTTCTTGCCGGGCCACTGGGTGTGCCCCTGGTGCCACAGGATCATCACGTGCGCGGTGACGAGCGCGAGGATGAGGCCCGGCAGCAGCAGCACGTGCACGATGTACAGCCGGGGGATGAAGTCCTCGCCGGGGTACTGGCCGCCGAAGACGAAGAAGACCACGTAGGTGCCGACGACCGGGATCGACTGCATGATGCCCTGGGCGATCCGCACCCCGGTGCCCGACAGCAGATCGTCGGGCAGCGAGTAGCCGGCGAACCCCTCGACACAGGCGAGGATGAACATCGTCGTCCCGATGACCCAGTTGATCTCGCGCGGCTTGCGGAACGCCCCGGTGAAGAAGATGCGCAGCGCGTGCGCCGCGATCGCGGCGACGAAGACCAGGGCGGCCCAGTGGTGGATCTGCCGGACGAGCAGGCCGCCGCGGACGTCGAAGGTGATGTTGAGGGCCGACTGGTACGCCTCGGTCATGGAGATGCCGTCGAGCTTGGTGTACGAGCCGTGGTAGACGATCTCGTGCTCGCTGGGGTGGAAGAAGAACGTCAGGAAGACCCCGGTGAGCACCAAGATGATGAACGAGTACAGCGCCAGTTCGGCTGGTGGGGGTACCCGCCACTCTCCCACAGCACGTACTCGGAGGGGCACGGGATGTCGCTGTGGACTGCCGGGGTGTTCCTCGCGGCCTGCGGCATGATCCTGATGAGCGGCACCACCCTGTGGACGGCGCTGCGCATGCGGGCGCCGCACGTGACGCTGCTCCGCCTGCCGGTGTTCACCTGGTCGGCGATCGTGACGGCCCTGATGGTGCTGGCCGCGTTCCCGGCGCTGCTGCTCGCGCTGTGCATCAACGTCGTCGGCCGGATAGACCCGGCCCTCGTCAGCGGCAACGGCTGGAACATCGCCTACGAGGAGCTGTTCTGGTTCTACGGCCACCCCGTGGTGTACGTGATGTTCTTCCCGTTCGTCGGGTGCGTGGCCGAGGCCCTGGCGACGTTCACCGGGCGGCGCTTTTTCGGCTACAAGGGGACGGTGCTGTCGCTGCTGGTGTTCGCGGCCGGGTCGATGGCGGTGTGGGGCCACCACCTGTTCGCCAGCGGGCAGGAAGTGAACGACTACTTCTCGCTCACCTCGATCTTCCTGACGATCCCGGCCGGCGTGGAGTACTTCGGCTTCCTCGGCACGCTGTGGGACGGCCGGATCAGGTACACCACGTCGATGCTGTTCGCGCTGACGTTCATCCCGCAGTTCCTCGTCGGCGGACTGACCGGCATCCTGGTCGCCAACCCGGCGATCGACTACCACGTCAACAACAGCTACTTCATCCTGGGTCACTTCCACTACACACTGTTCGCCGGCAGCGTCTTCGGCTTGTTCGCCGGGTTCTATCTGTGGTTCCCGAAGGCGACAGGCATCATGCTGAACGAGCGTCTCGGCAAGCTGCACTGGCTGCTCATGACCATCGGGGCGAACGTCACGTTCATCCCGTTCTTCATCCTCGGCTACGACGGCATGCCGCGCTGGATGGCCACCTATCCAGCCGGCGCCGGCTGGACCACGCTCAGCCTGATCTCCACCATCGGCGCCGGCATCATCGGCGCCTCGATCTGCGTGTTCATCCTGAACCTGTACGAATCCGCCAGGGCGAAGGTTCCCGCCGGGCCGAACCCGTGGCAGGGTCAGACGCTGGAATGGGCGACCTCCTCGCCACCGCCCCCGTTCAACTTCAACCTCGACTACCCGGTGCCCCGGGTGCACAGCTACGGGCCGCTGCTCGACGCGCGCGAACGGGCCGAGGCCCGCGAGCGGGCCGCCGTGGCCGGGCGGGACGGTCCGCCGGCCGAGCAGGCCGGTCCGCCGACCGAGCAGGCCGGGCCCGGCCCGGGGCCGGGGCGCGGCGGACGGGAGGCGTAGCCGTGGAGCGGCGGTTCTCCGGCACCAGCGTCGTCCTTATCTGGGGCGCGTTCAACGCGGTCCTCGCCGCGGTCCTGGCCGGCTTCGTCGCCTCGGCGACGGTGGGCGGCGCGGGCCCGGCGGGCGCGCTCGGGTTCGTCATCTACGCCGCCTCGACAACGCTCGTGTTCCTCGTCGCGCTGGCCGTCTGGGCCGGCCGGCGGCGCCGGCGGGGACTGCGCGAGCCGCCGCGTCCGGGGGCGGCGCTGCTGCTCGCCGCCGGCGTGGCGATCGCCTGGACCGGACTCGCGATCGGCGCCTGGACGCTGTACCTGGCGGCGGCCGCCGTGCTGGCCGCGGTTGTCTTCGAGTTCTATCCGAGAATCAGGCCCCCGGAATAGACCGCATGAAGTTTGCAGACAGAGGCCAGGGGTAACGGCAGGGTCGCATTACGACATATAGCCCGGCTAGCGGAGGTGGAGTGCCTACCAGAGAGCAAGTACGGCGGCTGCTCGACGGCGGCCTGGACTACCAGGCGGCGGGCCGGGAGCTTGGCATCCCGCCGGGGCAGGTGTACCTGATCGCCACCGGCGTGCCCGCGGACGGCAGCGACACGATCACCGAGGAAGAAGCCAAGCGGCCGGGCTTCCTGCCAAGCAGTCAGCACCTGGCGAACCCGCCGCACGAGAACCCGACGAGCAAGGACTCCGTGGCCGCCTGGCTGAAGGCGCGAGTGGCGTCGGACGAGCAGATGCGGGCGGCGCTGCGGGGACGGACCGCGGAGCCGCCCGAGCCGGAGGCGGAAAGCCAGGACGCGATCAACGTGCTTGGCCGTCAGCACAACCAGGTCAGGTACCTGCTTGAGCAGCTGCAGGCGCTGCCGAGCCATACCACCGGCGGGTCACCCGAGCAGGTGTCGGCGCGCAAGTCGATCGTCGACATGATCACCGTGCGGCTGTCTGAGCACGAGACCGTCGAGGAAGAGCACTTCTGGCCATCGGTGCGCAAGACGCTGCGGGGCGGCGACCTGCTCGCGGACAAGGCGCTTGAGCAGGAGCAGCAGGGCAAGGACACGCTGACCGAACTCGGCCGGCTCGACCCCGATTCCCGTGAGTTCGACGAACTCGTCGAGCAACTGGTGGCACAGTTGCGCGCGCACGTCGCCTTCGAGGACCTGGTGTTCCTCAAGGTGCGCGAGGCGGTGCCGCAGGAAGACCTCGACCGCCTCGGCGAGAAGCTGCTTTCCGCGATGAAGACCGCGCCCACCCGGCCGCGCAAGCACGCGTCGAAGCGGCCCGGCGCCGCGGGCGCGGCGGCGGTGGACACGGCGCGGAACGCCGCGGGCGACCGCCCGGCCAAGCGTAAGGGCCGGCCGAGCAAGGCCGGGCAAGACGGGAGCGGGCAGGACGGCAACCATCCTGAAGGGGAGGCCAGCTGATGGGCGTCAAGACCTGGATCGACGCGTGGCCGGTGTACCGGCAGCTGAAGACCATGGACCCGCTTGGCCGCGGTGCCGCGGCCAAGAGCCGGACCAGCGCCGGCCTCGCCCCGCGGACAAGGACATCGGACAAGGTGGTCAAGTCCATCTGCCCGTACTGCGCCGTCGGCTGCGGCCAGAACGTCTACGTCAAGGAGGCGGAGGGCGGGGAGGTCGGCAGGGCGAAGGTCATCCAGATCGAGGGCGACCCCGACTCCCCGATATCGCGCGGGCGGCTGTGCCCGAAGGGGTCGGCGAGCCTGCAGCTCACCACCGGCAGCGCGCGCCGGTACGAGGTCCTCTACCGGCGCCCGCACGGCACCGACTGGGAAGTCCTGCCGCTAGACACCGCCATGGACATGATCGCCGACCGGGTCATCGCGACGCGACGGCAGGGCTGGCAGTGGGAGGTCGACGGAAAGCAGGTCAGGCGCACCCTCGGGTTCGCCTCGCTGGGCGGCGCGACGTTGGACAACGAGGAGAACTACCTCATCAAGAAGCTGTTCACCGCGCTCGGCGCCGTCCAGATCGAGAACCAGGCCCGCGTTTGACACTCCGCCACCGTCCCCAGTCTGGGGACCAGCTTCGGGCGCGGCGGCGCCACCACGATGCAGCAGGACCTGCAGAACTCCGACTGCATCGTCATCGAGGGATCGAACATGGCCGAGTGCCACCCGGTGGGCTTCCAGTGGGTGATGGAGGCCAAGGCCCGCGGCGCGACGGTGATCCACGTCGACCCCCGTTACACGCGGACCAGCGCGCTGGCGGACCTGCATGTGCCGCTGCGGGCGGGCTCGGACATCGCGTTCCTCGGCGGGATCATCAACTACGTCCTGGCCAACGACAAGTACTTCAGGGAGTACGTCGTCAACTACACCAACGCGGCCACCCTGATCACCGAGGACTTCGCGGACACCGAGGACCTGGACGGCCTGTTCTCCGGCTTCGACCCGGAGAATCGCGGCTATGACCTGCACACCTGGCAGTACGAGGGCACCGAGATCCAGGCCGCGTCCGGACAGCGCGACGAGCTGTACGAGGACCGGCAGCAGATGGCGTCGGTGCGGCAGTCGGGCCGCGGCGAGGCGCACGGATCCGGCGGCGCGCACGTCGGCACGCCCGAACTGGACCCGACCATGGAGAACCCGCGCTGCGTGTTCCAGATCCTCAAGCGGCACTACGCGCGCTATACCCCGGAGATGGTGGAGCAGATCTGCGGGGTGCCGCGGGACACGTTCCGCCGGGTCTGCGAGCACGTGACCGAGAACTCGGGCCGGGACCGGACCACCGCGTGGGTGTACAGCGTCGGCTGGACGCAGCACACGGTGGGCGTGCAGTACATCAGGACGGCGGCGATACTGCAGGCACTGCTCGGCAACATGGGCCGGCCAGGCGGCGGCATCATGGCGCTGCGCGGGCACGCGTCGATCCAGGGCTCGACGGACATCCCGACGCTGTTCAACCTGCTGCCCGGGTACATCCCGATGCCGCACGCGCACGCGAACGAGGACCTCGACGCGTTCGTCGCCGCCGAGGGAACCGACCGTGGCTACTGGGCGGACATGCGGTCCTACCTGGTGAGTCTGCTCAAGGCCTACTGGGGTCCTGCCGCCACGCAGGAGAACGACTTCTGCTTCGACTACCTGCCGCGGCTGACCGGCAGCCACTCCACCTACGAGACCGTGATGGCGCAGCTCGCGGGCGACTGCAAGGGCTACTTCCTGATGGGAGAGAACCCCGCCGTCGGCTCGGCGAACGCCAAGCTGCAACGGCTGGGCCTCGCCAAGCTTGACTGGCTGGTGGTGCGGGACTTCTCGCTGATCGAGTCGGCCGTGTTCTGGAAGGACGGCCCGGAGATCGAGACCGGTGAGCTGAAAACCGAGGACATCGGCACCGAGGTGTTCTTCATGCCCGCCGCCGCGCACACCGAGAAGAGCGGCAGCTTCACCAACACGCAGCGGCTGCTGCAATGGCACCACCAGGCGGTCGAGCCGGCCGGGGACGCGCGCAGCGAGCTGTGGTTCATGTACCACCTCGGCCGCAAGCTGCGGGAGAAGCTGGCCGGGTCAACCGACGCGATGGACAAGCCGCTGCTCGACCTGACGTGGGACTATCCCACGTTCGGTGAGACCGCCGAGCCGGTGGCCGAGGCGGTGCTCGCCGAGATCAACGGCTTCGACGGCAACGGCGAGCCGCTCGCCTCCTACGAGCAGCTGAACGAGGACGGGTCGACCGCCTGCGGGTGCTGGATCTACTGCGGCGTCTACGCCGACGGCATCAACCAGTCGTCGCGCCGCAAGCCGGGCAAGGAGCAGGACTGGATCGCCAACGAGTGGGGCTGGGCCTGGCCCGCCAACCGGCGGATCCTGTACAACCGCGCCTCCGCCGATCCTGACGGCAAGCCGTGGAGCGAGCGTAAGGCCCTGGTCTGGTGGGACGAGGAGACGGCGAAGTGGACCGGCCACGATATCGCCGACTTCTCCGCCGACAAGTCGCCGCACTACCGGCCGCCGGAGGGGGCGACGGCCGCGGAGGCGTTGTCCGGCATCGACCCGTTCGTCATGCAGGCCGACGGCAAGGCGTGGCTGTACGTGCCGTCAGGCCTGCTCGACGGGCCGCTGCCGACGCACTACGAGCCGCAGGACTCGCCGTTTCCCAACCTGCTGTACAAGCAGCAGCGCAACCCGGTCCGGCAGGTGCTGGCGTTCAAGCACCCCAACAACCGCCTCCAGCCGAGCCCCGGCCAGCCGGGTTCTGACGTCTTCCCGTACGTGGCGACCAGCTACCGGCTGACCGAGCACCACACGGCCGGCGGCATGTCCCGGTGGGTGCCCTACCTGGCCGAGCTCCAGCCCGACTTCTTCTGTGAGGTCTCACCGGAGCTCGCCGCCGAGCGGAGCCTCGACCATCTCGGCTGGGCGACGATCATCACCGCGCGGAACGTCATCGAGGCACGGGTGCTCGTCACCGAGCGGATGACCCCGCTGACCGTGCAGGGCCGCACCGTGCACCAGGTCGGGATCCCCTACCACTGGGGATGGGCCGGCTACAGCGCCGGCGACTCGGCCAATGACCTTATCGAGATCAGCCTGGACCCGAACTCGCACATCCAGGAGACCAAGGCGTTCGCGTGCGACATTCGGCCGGGACGGCGCCCGGCCGGCCCGGACCGCCCCGCGCTTGTGCGGGAGTACCAGCGCCGGGCCGGCATCACCGAAGAGACGGGAACGGAGATATGAGTGCGAACGGACAGCGGGCGGTGACGTGGCTGCCGGAGATCCGCACCCGCGGTCTTGACGGCGCGCTCTACGGTGACGCCGACCCGGCCGATCTGAGCGGCTACCCGGATCATCCGCCGCGGATGGGGTTCTTCACCGACACGTCGGTGTGCATCGGCTGCAAGGCCTGCGAGGTCGCGTGCAAGGAGTGGAACCATGTCCCTGAGGACGGGCTGAACCTCCTGGGCATGTCGTACGACAACACCGGCGGCCTCGGCGCCGACACGTGGCGGCACGTCGCGTTCATCGAGCAGCGCAAGCCGGTGGCCATGCAGGACTCCGGCGTCAGCCGCGAGGGCACTGACGTGCTCGCCCTGGCGCCCGACGGGTCGGGCACGCCGCCGGAAGAGGAGGCGATGACGCCCACGACACCCGGCGGTGCGGCCGACCAGCTCCGCTGGCTGATGTCGTCGGACGTGTGCAAGCACTGCACGCACGCCGCCTGCCTGGACGTCTGCCCGACGGGAGCGCTGTTCCGCACCGAATTCGGCACGGTGGTGGTCCAGGAAGACGTCTGCAACGGCTGCGGCTACTGCATCCCGGCCTGCCCGTACGGGGTGATCGACCAGCGCAAGGAGGACGGCCGCGCCTGGAAGTGCACGCTGTGCTACGACCGGGTGGGCGACGGCATGGAGCCGGCCTGCGCGAAGGCCTGCCCGACAAACTCGATCCAGTTCGGCCCGCTCGACGAGCTGCGCGAACGGGCCGACCACCGGGTCACGGAACTCCTCGAGGCCGGCGTCGCGGACGCCCAGTTGTACGGGCACGACCCGAACGACGGCGTGGGCGGCGACGGCGCGTTCTTCCTGCTGCTCGACAAGCCGGAGGTCTACGGCCTGCCGCCGGACCCCGTGGTCACCACCAGGGACATCCCGTCGATGTGGCGGCATGTCGGCGCCGCGGCCGCCGTCATGGCCGCCGGGGCCGCCGCCGCGTTCGCGGCCTCGTTCCTGGGCGGGCAGCGATGAGCCAGACCGATGTCACCAGGCAGGGGCTGCGCGGCAAGCGGCCGGACCGGGAAGCGGTCACCGGCAGCCCGAGACGGTGGCGCGGCAAGCACCGGGCCGAGCGCCCCATGGTGCCCCCGGCCGAGTTCACCTCCTATTACGGCAAGCCCATCCTCAATCCGCCTGTCTGGGAGTCACCGGACATCCCCGGCTACCTCTTCCTCGGTGGCCTGGCCGGCGGCGCGTCGCTGCTCGCCGCCGGCTCCGACCTCACGGGCCGGGGCGTGCTCGCCCGGACCGCCAAGACGGGCGCGTTCGCGGCCGGCGTCCTGTCGGTGGCCGCGCTGATCCACGACCTCGGTCGCCCCGCCCGGTTCCTCAACATGATGCGGATGTTCAAGGTGACCTCGCCGATGAGCGTCGGCTCGTGGCTGCTCACCGGGTACGTCCCGGCGGCGGGGACGGCCGCGCTGACGGCACTCACCGGGCGGCTGCCGCGCCTCGGCGCCGCGGCCACCGCCGGGTCCGCGCTGCTCGGCCCGGGAGTCGCCGCCTACACGGCCGCGCTGATCAGCGACACCGCCGTGCCCGCCTGGCACGACGGCTACCGGGAGATGCCCTTCGTGTTCACCGGCTCTGGCCTGATGGCCGCCGGCGGCCTCGGCCTGCTCACCGCCGTGCTCCCCGGGGCCGGGCCGGGCGAGACCGAGCCCGCTCGCAACCTGGCGCTGCTCGGCACGGCCATGGAGACAGCGGCGTTCGAGCGGATGGAGCGCCGCATCGGTATGGTCGCCGAGCCGTACTCCGCGGGCCGCGGCGGCGCCTACGTGAAGGCCGGGAAGGCACTGGCCGCACTTGGCGCGGCCGGTGCCGCGCTGAGCGGGCGCAGCCGGACGGCGGCCGCCCTGTCCGGCGCCGCGCTCCTCGCCGCCTCCGCCGCCACCCGCTGGGGCATCTATCACGCGGGCATGGCGTCTGCCAGCGACCCCAAGTACACCGTCGTCCCGCAGCGGCAGCGGCTGAAGGAGCGGGCGCAGTCCGGCCAGGCGGACGGGCAGGCCGCGGGCGGGACAGAACGGAGCCTGATGTAGACAAGGAGCAATTGTGGTTGTCAAACCGATGGTCAAGGACCGCAGAACAGACCTGCTGCAGTGCGTGCGGCTGTTCGACGGCAACACCAAGGAAGGACGACTTCCCTGGTGCCACGCCGATTCCCGGCGCGACCGACGTCCATCCCAGTTCTGCGGCTACCTCCCGTTAGGCGGGACTGATAGCTTTGAACCGTGACTTCCGGGTCGGCCGTGTGCCGTGATCGAGGGGTTATCCCGGTGCGCCGGTGACCCCGGCGCGGGCCCGTGGCCCGCCGCGTCTCCGTTCAGTGTTCTGTCAATGACGCCTGAAGGAGATGAGTTCACGCACATGACCGATGTCCGTTTCGATCACACGATCATCCCGGCGCGCGACAAGCGCCGCTCGGCCGAGTTCTTCACCCGGATCTTCGGCCTTGATGACCCCGCCGAGGCGGGGTTCTTCCTGCAGGTCCGGCTGAGCGACGGCCGGGTGCTCGACTTCGCCGAGCCCGGTATCGACTTTCCCGGGCACCACTACGCGTTCCTGGTCGACGACGACACATTCGACGCGATCGTGGAGCGCATCCGGCGGGACGGCATCACCCACTGGGCCGATCCGCAGCAGCGCCTGCCCGGTCAGATCAACACCAATCACGGCGGCCGCGGGATCTACTTCGACGACCCCGGGGGCCACCACCTGGAGGCGATCACGGCCCGCTATGACGGCAGCGCGCTGACCTGACAGCGTGGTGCCCGCACGTCCGTAGCCGTGCGGGCACCACGCCTAAGGGCCTGGCCGGGCGCCGCCTACCCGGCGAGCAAGAGGACGGTGATCACCGCCATGACCAGGGCGGTGGCCCCGTGGATCCCGTACCCGGCCGTCTTCGGGGCCCTTGCTGCGCAGCACGATAAGAGCGTCGCCCACCGGGATGAGCGTGGCCGCCAGCATGAACCAGCCGAGCAGGCGCGCCGATCCGTTGGCCAGCAAGATGGCGACGAACAGGGTCCCTTCCCGGGTAATCCCATTTCCTCGCGTTGCTAGCTTTCGCGTCAACACTGTCCATAGCATCGGCAGGATGTCTAGCAGTGCTAGACTCTTGTCATGACAGCCAGCACCCGACGCGACCGTGAACGTGCCAAGCGTCATCAGCTGATCATCACCGCCGCCCGCGAGCTCGCCGAGGCCGAGGGCTGGGACACGGTGACCACGAGGCGGCTCGCCGACCGGATCGAGTACAGCCAGCCCGTGCTCTACAGCCACTTCGACGGCAAGGACGCGATCGTGCGGGCCGTCGCCATCCAGGGATTCGAGGAACTGGCCGACTGCCTGCGGCGGGCCCGCCTCGGCGCGGAGGACCCGGTACGGGCGCTCTACGGCCTGTGCCGCGCCTACCTGGAGTTCGCGGCCCAGCGGCCCGCCCTCTACCAGGCGATGTTCGTGATGCCGACCGACGTGAAGTTCGCGAGCGACGAGACGCCCGCTCCCCTGCGGGCCTGTTTCGACGAGTTCGTCCAAGCGCTGCCGCCAGACACCGAACAGCCCGCGCTGACCGCGGAGGTCACGTGGAGCGCGCTGCACGGGATGGCAGTGCTCGCGGCCACTAAGCGCATCCCGCCCGAGGGCCAGGCCGAGCGCGTCAAGGTCCTCGCCGCCCGGATCACTGGCCGCTAGGCCCGCCTATGCTGGATCCGTGCCGCGGCAACGGCCGCCGACCACCCCGAGCGGGTCACCGGACGCGCCGGACGCGACGTTACGTCCGCGATCGCGGGGTAGTGGAACCCGGCATGAAGCGTTGGATCGCCACGGCGGGCGCCGTAGCGGGCGCTCTAGCGGGCGCCGCGGCCGTGGTGCCGCTCGCGGCGTGCGCGTCGTCGCCACCCGACCGAAACACCGCGACCCTGGACGCGCCGCACCCCGCGACCCTCGCTGTCAATGAGCGGCCGAGCGCCACGCTTGACGTGCTCAGCGGGACGGCGGCACTCAAGATCGCCGCGGCGGACTTCGGCGCGGGCGGCGCGCTGCTGCGGGTCAGCACGCCGAACGGCGACCCTCCCCCGCATCTGCGCGGAACCGCCAACGGCGCCGCCCAGCCGAGGCAGGGCACCGTGGTCGACCTGTCCGCGCCAGGCGCGTCCGCCGTCACGGTCACGCTGAACGCGGCGGTGCGCTGGCGGCTCGTCCTCGGCGGCGGCACCACGCGCACCGCCATCGACCTGCGCGGCGCTCAGGTGACCGGCGTCGCGTTCACGGCGGGCTCCGACGTCATCAGCCTGACGCTGCCGCGGCCGCGCGGCCGGGTACCGGTCAAGCTCGCGGGCGGCGCCAGCCAGTTCCTGCTCAGCCTGCCCGGCGGGGTCCCCGTCCGGGTGACCGCCGCCGACGGCGCGGGCGAGGTTTCGCTGGCCGGCCAGGACCACGTCGGCGTCGGCGGCGGGTCGGTGTTCACCACGCCGGGGTGGGCGCCGGACGCGGCGGGCTACGACATCGACGCGACCGCCGGCGCGGCCCGCCTCGCCGTGACGGCGCGGAGCAGTTAGCGGGGTACGCATACAACTTAGTCGTAGTACGATATTTTTCGGCGCTTCCGGTTTATTAGTCGTGCCGCGAGGTAATTTCATAGTAGATCTCACCGGAGGTGTGCCATGAGCCTCGCGCCAGGCGAGCAGCGGACGCTCGCAGAGATCGAGAGCGACCTGTGCGGTTCCGATCCAGCGTTCGCCGCGATGTTCACCGTCCTCGCCGACGTACACACGGGAGAGCCGCCTGCCCGTGAGTGTCTGCCTCGGCACGCGTTCGGCGCGACCGACAGCGCACGGGCGATCATCGTGCTCGCGGTCGGCATGCTATTCCTCATCGCGTGCGTCACCATGGCAGTGGTCGCGACCGCACACGCCACGTCGCCGCAGGACGGTCACGGCCAGCGCGTGAGCCCGGCCAGCGCCTACGTCCCCTAGCACGCCGCGAACGCATTAGAACGCCAGCGGAAACCGCTTCCTCACCGTGGCCGCCGTCTCGTCGGCCGGAGCCGACCAGACCGATTCGTTGAAGATCTCCACCTCGATGTCGCCCTTGTACCCCGCGGCCGCCACCGCGGCGGTGATCGGCGGGAAGTCGATGTGCCCGTCGCCGACGTGGCCGCGGCCGAGCAGCGTGTCGGCGGGCAGCGGCAGGATCCAGTCGCACACCTGATAGCTGACGATCCGCTCCCCCGCCCGCGCGATGTCGGCCGGCAGCGCCGCGTCCCACCACAGGTGGTAGGTGTCCACGACCACGCCGACCGCGTCGGCGGGGAACTGGACCGCCAGGTCCAGGGCCTCGCCGAGGCGGGTGATCACGCAGCGGTCGGCGGCGAACATCGGGTGCAGCGCCTCGACGCCCAGCCGCACGCCGTGCGACTGGGCGACCGGGACGAGTTCGCCGATCGCGTCGGCGATCATCCGCCGGGCCAGGCCGATGTCGCGGCTGCCGGGCACGAGCCCGCCCGCGACCAGGACAAGAGTGCCAGTGCCGAGTGCGGCCGCCTCCGCGATCGCCACCTTGTTGTCCGCGATCGACGCGGCCCGGGCGGCCGGGTCGGCATGAGTGAAGAAGCCGCCCCGGCACAGGCTCGACACCCGCAGCCCGGCCGCCCCCACAAGAGCGGCGGCGGTCGCGAGCCCGGCCTCCGCGACGGGCTCGCGCCACAGCCCGATCGCGCCGATCTCGTGCCGGACGCAGAGGTCGACGGCCTCGGCCACGCCCAGCCGCTTGACCGTCGCCTGGTTCAAAGACAGCCGACCGAGGACACTCACCGGACCTCCCTCAGGAACAACGCCATCCGGCTCACCGCCAGGTCCGGGTCGCGGAGCGCCCCGGCGGCCGCCGCCAGCTCGAAGACCCGGACCAGGTGGCCGGCCGGCCGCTTGCGCTCGAGGCCGTCGAGCATGGAAAAGCGCGGCTGGAGCCCGTTCAGCCAGGCGAGGAAGGCCACGCCCGCCTTGTAGTAGTACGTGGGCGCCTCGAAGATCAGCCGGCTGAGCGGGACCGTCGGCCCGATCGCGGCCTCGTATCCGGCGAGGTCGCCCGCGTCGAGGGCGTGCAGCGCCGCGGCGGCCGGCGCGGTGACCGCGGCGAACGCGCCGAGCAGCGCGTCGCTGTGCCCGTGCTCGTCGCCCTTGATGAGTTCCGCGTAGCCGAAGTCGTCGCCGGTGTAGAGCCGGATCCCGGCCGGCAGCCTGCGCCGCAGCGCGACCTCTTTCGACGCGTCGAGCACCGACAGCTTGATGCCGTCGACCTTGTCGCCGGCCTGGTCGATCAGGTCGAGCACGGTCACCGCGGCGGACTCGAAGTCGGCGCCGCCCCAGTAGCCGCGCAGCGCGGGGTCGAACGCCTCGCCGAGCCAGTGCAGGATGACCGGCCGGCTCGCCTGCTTCAGCAGCGGCCCGTAGACGTCCAGGTAGTCGCGGGGGCCGCGGGCCGCCGCGGCGAGGGCGCGGCTCGCCATGAGGATCACGTTGGCGCCGGTCGACTGCACGAAGTCCAGCTGCGCCGCGTAGGCATCGACGATCGCCGGGAGCGGGTGCCCGCCGTCCGCGGCGAGGTGGTCGGTGCCCGCCCCGCAGGCGATGTCGGCGTAACCGCCCGCGGCGCGGCGGGCGGCCGCGCGCTCGGCCGAGCTGGCGATCAGCTCCCGCGCGAGCCCCCAGGACAGGCCCATGCCGCGCTGCGCGGTGTCCATCGCCTCCGCGACCGCGAACCCGTGCGCCCACAGGTGATCGCGGAAACCGAGGGTGGCGTCCCAGTCGACCAGGTCGCCGCCGTCCGCGGAGGCGACGTGGGCGGCGGCGTACACGCGGCGCGATGCGGGCGGCAGATATTCAGAAGCCCAGCCGGGCGGTGTGATCTCGAGCTGCTCCGCCCGGCCCGGCAGCGTGATGCGCGCGGTCACGTCAGGCCCCGGAACTCAGCGGCGGGTATCTCGACGCGACGGCCCTCATCGGAGGACAGCATCGCGAGCTCGGCCAGCTGGACGCCCCTGGCCCCGGCGAACAGGTCCCATTCGAACGGCCGGCCGCGCGCGGCAGCCCGCAGGAACAGCTCCCACTGCGCCTTGAACCCGTTGCCGTAGTCCATGTTGTCCGGCACGTCGCTCCACATCGCCTGGTAGTCGAGCGGGTCGGGCAGGTCGGGGTTCCAGACCGGCATCGGGGTGGACACCTTGTGCTGCACGGCGCAGTTCCGCAGGCCCGCGACCGCGCTGCCGTGCGTGCCGTCCACTTGCAGCTCAAGCAGCTCGCGGCGGTTGACGCGGACCGCCCACGAGGAGTTCACCGACGCGACGACGCCGCCGCTGAACTCGAGCACCGCGTAGGCCGCGTCGTCGGCGGTCACGTCGTAGGGCTCGCCCGCCTCGTCCCACCGCTTCGGCAGGTGCGTCGCCCGCCGCGCGTAGACCGCGCTGACCGGGCCAAACAGGTCCTCGAGCAGGTACTGCCAGTGCGGGAACATGTCGAGGACGATGCCGCCGCCGTCTTCCGCGCGGTAGTTCCACGAGGGCCGCTGCGCCGGGTACCCGTCGCCTTCGAATACCCAGTAGCCGAACTCGAGCCGGACGGAAAGGACCCGGCCGAAGAAGCCCTCGCGGACCAGCCTGCGCAGCTTGATGATGCCGGGCAGGAACAGCTTGTCCTGTACGACGCCGTGCGTGATGCCCGCCGCCCGCGCGGCCTCGGCCAGCGCGAAGGCGGCGGCGGCCGAGGCCGCCACCGGCTTTTCCGTGTAGACGTGCTTGCCCGCCTCGATGGCGCGGGCCACCGCGGTCTGCCTGGCGCTGGTGACCTGGGTGTCGAAGTAGACACCGACGTCGGGGTCGCCGAGCACCTCATCCAGGCTCGTGGTCCACCGGGAAAGGCCGTGCCGCTCGGCGATCGCGCGCAGCCGCTCCTCGCTGCGCCCGACGAGCACCGGCTCCGGGTACAAAGTCGTGCCGTCGTCGAGCGGTATCCCGCCCTGCTCGCGGATCGCGAGCAGCGACCGCACGAGGTGCTGCCGGTATCCCATCCGGCCGGTGACCCCGTTCAGTGCGACGTGAATGACCTTGCGCGCCATAGAGC
>Ga0070681_10001778_pt1 | contig 19335 bp, 20 predicted proteins | sample KBSC83BmetaG_FD_65650 | JGI IMG/M metagenome (GOLD analysis project Ga0070681, IMG submission 65650) | Corn rhizosphere microbial communities from Kellogg Biological Station, Michigan, USA - KBS C8-3B metaG | ecosystem: Host-associated > Plants > Roots > Rhizosphere | place: USA: Michigan... | reverse complement strand
CCGGACGCTTGCCGCGGGTGCAAGAGAAGTAAGAACGCAGGGGGTGGACCATGAGAGTCGTCGCTTTAAGCCTGGTTCTGGTAGGGGCGCTCGCCGCATGGCCGCCCAGGACAGTGGCGGACGCACAGCCCCCGCCGGGCGGCTCGTCCTGGGTGAGGGCGACTGTCAAGGGCGCCGGAGAACCGCGCGGCTATGTCGAGTATCAAAAATTCTGCTCCGCGTGCCACGCCGCGGGTCCGGAAGCTCGACCCGGTTATGAGGCTCTCAAGGCGAGATACGGAGACAAGGAGCCCGCGGCACTCTCGGATCGAAAGGACCTGACGCCCGAGCTGGTGAAGACCATGGTGCGAACGGGCATTTCGATCATGCCGTTCTTCCGCAAGACCGAGATCAGCGACGCCGACCTGGATGCCATCGCCGCCTACCTCACCCGCAACAATAAGTAGGAAGCCACAATGAGAATTCCACCCGGAGTCAGCCAGAGCAGTTGGGCCGAAGCGCTGAAGGGTTTCCAGGAGGCAGTCGGGTCACAGTGGGTGTTCACCAGTGACGAAGACGTTGCCCTGTACAAAGACGCCTATTCGCCCTTCTACGCAGAGGCGGACGAGCTGGTGGCTTCGGCAGGCGTTGCACCGGCCAGCGCCGAAGAGGTGCAGAAAGTCGTCCGCGTCGCCAATCGTTACCGGATCCCGATCTACCCGATCTCCACCGGTAAGAACCTGGGCTATGGCGGCTCAGCGCCCAATCTCTCCGGCAGCGTCGTTCTCGACCTGAAGAGAATGAACAAAATCATCGAGGTCGATGAGGCCAGGGCGTATGCGCTGGTGGAGCCGGGAGTGAGCTATTTCGACCTCTATCGATACATCCAGGAGAAGGGCCTGAAGCTGTGGATCGACTGTCCCGATCCGGGCTGGGGCAGCCCGATCGGCAACTCGCTCGACCACGGCGTGGGGTACACGACCAACCACTTCCGCAACCACTTCGACTCCCATTGCGGCATGGAAGTCGTCCTCGCTAACGGAGAGATCGTGAGAACGGGCATGGGTGCTCTTCCGGGGGCGCAGACCTGGCAGCAGTACAAGTTCGGGGTCGGCCCCTGGGTGGATGGGATCTTCTCGCAGTCGAATTTCGGCGTCGTCACCAAAATGGGTTTCTGGCTGATGCCCGCGCCGGAGGCCTATCTGTCAGGCACCGTCACGGTGCCGCGCTTCGACGATCTGCACCGGTTGGTGGATGTCGTCAATTACCTCGAAAACTTAGGTGTCACCAACGGCATGCCCGGATTCGGAAGCCCGCTGTTCTTTCGGGGTGGCTTCTTCGGTCCCCGCAAGCCGGATCCGGCGGTGGTCGCTCTATTCGCGAAAGGCGAGCCCTCACCGCCGGAGGTGGACGAGTACGCTCATCGACAAGGCACCGGCGTGTGGAGCGCCACGCTGGGGTTCTACGGCGGCGAGATAACGAACGCCGCCAACTGGGAGTATTGCAAACAGAAATTCGCCGACATCCCCGGCGTCCAGTTTGCTCAGGGCGATCACTACAAGCTCCCGCTAACGCCCGACCAGCAGACGATGTTCGACTTGCCGCGCTTCGGTACACCGAGCCTGCAGCGCTTCGTCATCGGGGCCCGCTCGGCGACGAACCCGAATCCCACCAATGGCCACATCTGGTTCTCACCGATCATCCCCCGGAGCGGCCAGGCCATCCTGGACATCAATCGCGTCCTGAGGCCCCACTTCGACGAGCTCGGAATGCGGGGTGCCGCTACCGCCTTCATGCTCCCGGCAGGTTACTTCGAGCGATCCTTCATCTTTACGTTCGGCTTTCCCATCTCGCACGACCCGCAAGCCAACAAGCGGATGCGCGAGACCTTCCATACGGTGGCAAAGCTGTGTGCCGCTCAGGGCTGGGGCGAATACCGTGCACCTCCCGCCTTCCAGCAACTGATTGTGGACACCTACTCCTACAACAACCACGCGCTGCGCAAGCTTCATGAGACCCTGAAGGATGCCATCGATCCCAACGGCATCCTGGCCGCCGGCCGGTACGGCATCTGGCCGAAGCATCTGCGAAACGGTCAGGCATAATACGTGAGGGCGCCGCGGGCCGGCGGAGCCCCTTGTGACCTATTGGTTGGCTCGTACCCTGACCTACCCGCGGCGCTCTATCGGCGCGCCGCGGTTCCGGTGACGGTTACCGGCAGCGTGTAGGCGCTTCTGGCGCGCGGAAACCAGAAGCGCAGCACATAGCTCCCGGGGGCGGGAAATGTGAAACGGTCTTGCACGAGGGTCTTGAACACTGCACTGCCATGAGCGGCCATCGGACTGAGAGCGAGTAGTTGATTCCAGTCCCTGTCACCGGGCTGGCCGAAAACCTCCGTCGTGCGCCCGTCAGGATATTCGACCTCGAGACGGATCCAGTTGCGGTAGCCGAACCTCAGTGGCTTTGCGGAACGATTGGTGAGCGTGATGTCGACGCTCAGCGGCTCGTTGAGCATCGCGACCGCGATGCGGGCCGGGCCCGTCGCCTGAATGGGAGCGCCGGCCGTCAGGCTGGCGTACTCCGCCGCAGCGGCATCGCGCTGCGGGTCGGAAACAGCAGCCTTCCGCGCATCCGGCTGAGCGCCTTCGACAACCGAAAATACGATCGGGACGGAGCGAGTTTCTCCGTGCATCACACGAAGAACGTAGTTGCCCGGCTGGGTGAGGTCGAACCAGCGTGTTACATCGATCACAGTCCCCTGTTCTTCACCGGGCAGGAGAGTGACGACGGCACACCGCACACATAGAGCCTCGTCGTTTGCCGGGTGAGTGGGCGGTAGGACGCCATGCGAGGAGCGGACGGGTTGACCGTCAAGAGTAGTCACCTCTACCTTGAGGCCATGGAAGCCCTGGGCCATGTCGTCGTCGGCGATTTCGACCTCGTGATTGGAAACATTCCGCATCTGAACGCCGGCCATCAGCGGAGCGCCGGGCGGGAGGGTGCGCGCGGAGAGCTCGACATGCAGTACGAAATCCCGCGTCGCCGGAGTCGCCGGTTGCTGCGCGCTCGCCGCAGCGGCCAGCAACGCAAATAAGAACAGCAAGCGCCTGTTCGAAGAGCAATGCGTTCTCATATGCGGCAAATTACGCCGAAGTCCCCGCCGGCGCCAGGCTGAGCGTCAGCTCCCTACGACGCGCCAGCGTGAGCTCGAATCGTCCGGGCGTGTAGGTCGCGGAGCACCCGCAGTTCTTCCTCCGTCGGAGGCGAAGTCTTTCCGACCTCCCTCGCGATCTTCAGCGGCCACCCACAAGCCTCGCGCACGGCCGCTTCGGTAACACCGGGATGAAGTGACACAACCGTCAGCTCGCGCGTCTGCGAATCCGGCTCCAGCACGCACAGATCCGTGATCACTCGAGTAGGACCCTTCGTAGTCACCCCGATCGCCTCCCGGCTGCCAGCCCCCGAGCCGTGGCCCATCGAAGTCACGAAGTCCAGCGAGGCGACGAACGACCGACGCGACATCGCCATCGTGATGAACACCTCCCCGCAGCAGGAAGCGATCTCCGGCGCCCCGCCACCTCCGGGCAAGCGAACCTTTGGCGCCTCATAAGCGCCCACGACCGTAGTATTGAGGTTGGCGTACCGATCGATCTGCGCCCCGGCAAGAAAGCCCACGGTGATCCGGCCTCCCTGCAGCCAGTAGCGAAACATCTCAGGCACCGACACCGTAGTCAGCGCCGTCTCGCACAATTCCCCATCTCCGATGGACAGCGGCAGGATTGTCGGGCGTGTTCCAATCGTCCCGGATTCATAGATGAGCGTGATGCCGGGTGCGTGCGTCATCCGAGCCAGGTTGCAGGCCGCCGAAGGTGCGCCGATGCCCACGAAGCACACGTCCGTGCTCTTCAAAGCGCGCGCCGCCGCAACGGTCATCATCTCGCCCGGGCTGAAACCAGAGATGACATGACCCATAGGCATCAGCCTCTCCCGCGGGCGTGGACCGCATACGCTTCCGGTCCACGGCTCAAGACATTCTCGTGCATCCAGGCCCGAAACCGGTCCCGGTCGCGTGATATCTCATCCCACTGGATGTAGAAGTCGTTGGCGCGCCGGTAGTATCCCTGAGCGTAGGAGGGGTACGCCCCCCCTGGCACGACCACGACAGCCGACATCGTCCACGAAGGAAGGATCACCGAGTTCAGACTCGGGGCACTCAGCTCCTCCACCTGTTCCTCGACGGTCACGACGGCCCGCTTCGCAGCCAGCACCGCCTGCTTCTGGACGCCCACGATCCCCTCGAGCAGAACGTTTCCTTCCTTATCTGCCCGCTGGGCGTGAATCAGCGTGACATCGGGCCGAATCGCGGGCACCGCCGCCAGTACCTCACCGGTGAAGGGACACTGGACAGTGCGAATCCGCGAGTTCACCTTTGGCAAGTCGACACCCCGATACCCTCGGAGGACCGCAAAAGGCAAATTGGTGGCCCCCGCCTCGTATGCGTTGGCCATCGCCGCGTGCGAGTGCTCTTCGAGTTCCAGCGGGCACGGCCAACCCTGTTCCACGGCCTCCCTCAGCCGATGCAGAGAGCCGACCCCGGGATTGCCTCCCCAGGAGAAGATCAGCCGGTGAACCGCCCCCATGCCGATCAACTGGTCATACAGCAGGTCCGGCGTCATGCGCACGAGCGTCAGATTCTTCAACCCCTGACGGATGACCTCGTGGCCCGCTGCAAAGGGGATCAGATGAGTGAACCCCTCCATGGCCACCACATCGCCATCGTGAACGTTGCGGGCGATCGCCTCGCGAAGGGAGCAAAAGAGACTCATTTAAGTGCTTCAGTACCTTGAGGATATGTCAGCTCGACAGAGCCACCATCAAAATAGAGTACACTCGAAAATATTGACAAGTGAAGCGATTTCGGGCGAACTGCCCGGGCTGGAACGGGCGGCTTTTCTCATGGTTCGTGAGCCACCCCGGCGGACGCTTCGCGCGTCAAGGGTCCAATCCTTATAGAAGGCCCAATCTGAAGATGAGGCTCGCATTGGCGCACGTCTGGGAGCTCACAGCCTGCATCGCCCTCGCCGCGATGGCTCCAGGACCGAGCCTGTCGCAGCCCGCGGCCGTCTCTTCCAGAACCGAGTTCGGCTACGCCATCTTCGAGAAGAGCTGCCTGAATTGCCACGGCAACCCGCAGGTCGAGCGCGCCCCCAGCCCTGCCGCGCTACGCGAAATGACTCCAGAGCACATCTACGAGGTGCTCACCACCGGCTCGATGTATCCCGTGATCGGCAACACTCTGAGCGATGCGGACCGCAAGGTCGTGGCAGAGATGATCGCGGGACGGCTGATGGGATCAGGGAGGGCAACGCCGGTCACCGTACCCCCGGCGGCCCGCTGCAAGAACAATCCTCCCCTGGGCGAGATCTCCGCCACCGATTGGAACGGCTGGGGCCGCGACATCAGCAACACCCGTTTCCAACCCAGGCCGGGAAAAAAGCTGAGCGCCGCGAGCATCGCTCGCCTGAAACTGCGCTGGGCTTTCGGCTATCCGGGCAGTTCCTCGGCGTACGCGCAGCCCACGGTTGTCGCTGGGCGCCTGTTCGTGGGCACCGACACCGGCGTCCTCTATGCCCTCAACGCCAACACCGGTTGTGTGTACTGGACGTTTCAGGCGAAATCAGGAGTGCGCGCCGCGGCATCGGTCGCACGACTCACAGGGAGCGGCGATGTCAACTACGGCGTGTTCTTCGGCGACCTCAAAAGCAACGTCTACGGACTGGATGCGCAGTCGGGGCGATTGCTCTGGATGACTCACGTCGAGGAGGACATCACCGCTCGGGTGACGGCAGCTCCGACGCTCCACGATGGTGTTCTGTACGTGCCGATTTCCTCGTGGGAGGAGTTCGCGGCAAGCACTCCCACGTTCTCGTGCTGCAAGTCAGTGGGTAAGGTGCTTGCGCTGAATGTGCGTAACGGCGAAACGCTCTGGAGCCAATACGTGATCCCCGAGCGGCCCCATCCGGTGCACAAGAATTCCCGGGGGGTTCAGCAATTCGCCCCTGCGGGCGGGTCAGTCTGGAACAGCCCGACCCTCGATCCGAAGAGCAACGCCGTCTACTTTGGCACCGGCGATGCCACGACGGCTCCTGCCGCGCCCACGACCGACGCTGTGATGGGTCTGAGCATGAGCTCGGGCCAGTTGCTCTGGTCCTACCAGGTGCAGGCGAATGACACCTTCCTCGGCGGCTGCTTCGGTAAACCGATGCCCGAGAACTGCCCGAGCATCAACGGACCGGACTGGGACATTCCTCAGTCGGCCATTCTGCTGACTCTCCCGAGCGGCGCCCGCAGGATCGTGGTCGCCACGAAGCCCGGTGATGTCCTCGCGTTGGACCCGGACCATCGCGGAAGTCTCCTCTGGCGGATGAACGTGTCCGGCCCGCTGGCCGTCCCCGTGTCTCTCGACAGCCGCACTCCGCCGCAAAGCGGAATGATCTGGGGCGGCGCTACCGACGGGCGGAGCGTGTACTACGGCCTGTCCGGAGGCGGCGCCGTCGCTATTCGCGCCGATGACGGCAAGTTGCTGTGGAAAGCCGATCTCAAGGCCCCAGGCCAGGAGAAGGCTCAGTCCAACGCATCGCCCGCCTCGGTCATCCCAGGCGTCGTGCTGTTAGGCGGCACGGATGGCACGCTGCACGCGTTGGCCTCTGACACAGGAAAGGATCTGTGGCGTTTTGACACGGCCCGATCTTTCCCGACGGTCAACCACGTCCCGGCCAAGGGAGGCAGCATTGTGTCTGCCGGGCCGGTGGTTGCGCAGGGCATGGTTTTCATTGGCTCCGGGTATTCCGTGCTGGGCGGAACCCCGGGTAACGTGCTGTTGGCGTTTGCGCCGGATTGAGCAAATACAGACAGGAAACCCCTATGAAGAGAGTCTATGTCGCGTTGCTGGCTACCGGCCTCGCCGTCGCCGCCTCTGCGCAAACCTACCTTCCCAGAGAGGCGGGCTCGACGGCGAACAGTTGGGACAAGCCGTCGGCCGATACGCCGATCCCCAGCTACTACCAGGAGTCCTATCAGGCCTACCTGAAGATGAAAGCCGCCGCGCACGGCGGCACCGACTACCACCGCGCAACCTACGAAAAAATGCCGGACTGGTCAGGACTGTGGAGCCGCGCGCCCAACGAGGGATTGAAGTTCGATCCCAAGCAGCCCAGTCAGGGTTTCAAGCTGGGACCCGTCACGGCAGACCTGACACCCCGCTACAAAGCCGCCTACGAAGAGAAGCTGCGCCAGGTAGCCGCGGGCAATGAGTGGGACCAGCTGAGCGATTGTCTGCCGGCCGGCTATCCGCGTTGGTTGACGGAGCCCTTCCTGCGCGAGTTCATCGTGACTCCGAACGAGACCTGGTGGATCAACGAGCAACAAAGCGAAGCGCGCCGCTTCTACACCGATGGTCGCGGTCACATCCCCGACTCCGAGGCCCAACCGCTGTGGGACGGAGACTCGATCGGCTTCTGGGACGGCCAGACCCTGGTCGTTCACACCATCCGCGTCACGCACGGCGAGTACCAGCGTACGCAGCCGGACTACAGCACTCAGACCAGCACCGTCGAGCGCATCCACATGGTCGACCACGACACGATCGAGGATGAGGTGACTGTGTGGGACCCAAAGGGCTTGCGCACACCCTGGCACGTCGTAGAGCACTACAAGCGAGTCAATACTCCGGGCTCCAGGATCGACATGTGGTCCTGCGAGACCAACAACAACGTAGTGCGTACCGCCAACGGAGGGTCCCAGTTCATCCTCAAGGGTGAGACGGTCACCATCAAACGCAGCTACAAGGATCCTGACACGTTCTATCTGACCGAGGCGCAGAAGAAGCTGTTTGCCGAAGACGAAGCCGAGGATGCCGCCAAAAAATGAAACGCGTGCAGATCACTGATCGCCGGGCTTTTCTCGCCGCGTCCATGGCCGCAGGCACCTCGGCGCTGCTGCCGTCGATGAGCCGAGCCGAGTCGGCCCCGATAGCACAGACGCACGCGGGCCGAGTGCGCGGATCCGTGCGCGACGGGGTGAATATATTTCTGGGCGTGCCCTATGGCGCCGATACGAGCGGCAAGAACCGCTGGCTCCCGCCGAGGCCTGCGCCTGCCTGGTCTGGTGTTCGGGAAGCCACGGCCTACGGGCCGGCGCCGCCCCAGGTCAATCCCATGGCTGCGCCGATGCAGGAGGAGACGGATCTGCTCCAGAAGGGGCCGTTCGGTGAGGACTGCCTCCGTCTGAATGTCTACACCCCGGCGGTGGGGAAGTCCTCCGGCAAGCGTGCGGTCATGGTGTGGTTCCACGGTGGAGGGTTCTCCGCCGGGTCCGGTAACGCGGCGAGCTATGACGGCGTGAACCTCGCACGCAAGCAGGATGTGGTACTGGTCTGCGTCACCCATCGCCTCAACCACTTCGGCTTCCTCTATCTGGGCGAGGCCTTCGGCGCCGACTACGCCGACTCGGGCAACGTGGGTATGCTCGATATCATTGCCGCCCTGAAGTGGGTGCGGCAGAACATCGGCCAGTTCGGGGGTGACCCGAATCGAGTGCTGGTGTTCGGTCAATCCGGGGGTGGGTCGAAGGTCTCCACCCTGATGGGCATGCCCGCAGCCAAAGGCCTCTTCCACCGGGCGGCTGCCCAGAGCGGTGTTGCCGTACGCAGTGGAACCAAGGCCCGGGCGGCAGCGAGCGCCAGGCGATTGTTGGAGGCTTTGAACGTCAAGACCCTCGCCGAGCTCCAACGTCTCCCCTGGCAGAAGATCATCGAAGTGGGCGGCCCGGGTTTCGACGCCGGTCCGATCGTCGACGGCCGCAACCTGCCCGCCGATGTGTTCGATCCGAGCGCATCGCCGCTCTCCAGGGACGTTCCTCTCATTACCAGCACGGTAGAGACCGAAAGCGCCGCATGGGGAGCCCCCATCGATCCGATCAGCGACGGCGAGCTGCTGAGCCGAGTCAAGCAGGTCACGCGACTCTCGGACAGCGATGCGCAAGCGCTGATCAGCATTTACCGAACAACGTACCCCGGCAAAGACGACACCTACCTGTGTCAGTTGCTGATGAGCCAGTGGACCTTTACCGATGCCGTCACGACCGAAGCCGAGCGCAAGGCCGCTCAGGCAGAGCAGGGCGGCGCGCCGGAATACTTTTTCTACTTCGCCCATCACACGAAAGTGCGCGGCGGGAAGCTGCACGCCCCGCACACATCGGAGATCCCCTACTGCTTCGACAGCCTGGCCTCCTCGAGCCCCATCATCGGTGAGCTCACCCAGGAAGAGCAGTTCCTCGCGGACACCGTCAGCGCCTACTGGGCCAACTTCGCCAAGACCGGTGACCCCAACGGGCAGGGCCTGCCCCTGTGGCGTCCCTATGACCTGAAATCCCGAGCCACCCTGGTTGTCAGCACCGACGACAAGGTGGCCTGCGTGGACGACCCCATGGGTCCGACCCGCGAGGCAATAGCGCATTACAAGGCAAACGTGTCTCGAGCGTAGATGCTCGAGAGATCACTACTTCCGAAGGAGTCCGGGTTTTGAACAAGATGCTACTCGTCCTTTCCATGGCCGCCCTCACCGGATCGGCCCTGGCACATCATTCGGCGGCCATGTTCGACATGTCCAAGACCGTCACCGTCCAGGGCACCGTGAAGGAGTTCCAATACACCAACCCGCACTCCTGGCTGCAGGTGGTGGTCGTCGATCCCGACGGCAAGTCAGTAGAGTGGGGCTTCGAGACCGAAGGCCCCTCGACACTACTGCGCGTTGGCATCAAGGCGAAGACCTTTCAGCCGGGAGACAAGGTCACTGTCGTCGCGAACCCCATGCGAGACGGCCGTCCGGCGGGGTCTTGGATCTCGGCCACCAAGGCCGACGGCACGGTCTACAACCTGCGTCCGGGTCGCCCGCCACCGCCGTCGGGCAAGTAGCGGCGGTGGGCTCCCTTGTCGCGTACGCCCTCAGCCCGACTTGGAGCGCGCCCGCTTGCCGTTGCGCAAAGCGCCGCTGCTCCTCAGCGCCACGTCCCACTCCGGCTCGCCCGAGAAATGTTTGGCAATGAACTCGACCAGCAGCCGTACCTTCAGCGCGCGGCGTTGAGTGGTCGGGTAGATCGCGAGCAACTCCAACGGAGCGAGCTCATAGTCGGTGAGGAGCGGAACGAGCCTCCCGGCGAGGAGATCCGCTGCGCACACCAGAGTCGGCAGACAGGTGATCCCGCCACTGGTCAGCGCAAAATCATGCAGCAGGTGAACGGAGTTGCTGCGGATCTTGGCCGGCAGCTCGAGCGTGATCTCCTCCCCCTGGCGATGGAAAGTCCAACGATTGCGCGTCGGATACCCGGAGTAGATGCCGAGCGGATGCTGAGGCAGATCCGCCGGCTCGCGCGGTGCTGCCGTCTTCTCGAGGTACTGCGGCGATGCACAGAAAAGCCGCCGCACCGTAAACAACGGCCGCACGATCAAAGATTCCGCCCGGGGCCGAAAGATCTGAAACGCCACATCGTACCCGGCGTCGACCGGATTCGAGAGCTGGTCGCTGACCGTGATGTCGATGTTGATATCGGGATATTCGTTGCTGAAGTCTTTGATCGCGCGACCCAGGTGGCCGATGGCAAAGCCCGGCAGGACCTGCATCCGCAGCATGCCGCTCGGAGTGCTCTTCGCCAGCCGCATGCGATCGGTGACGGAATCGACCTTGTTGACGAGCTCGGCGCATTCCTGGAAGAAGCTCGTGCCGGCTTCCGAGAGCGTCACGGAGCGTGTGGAGCGGTGAAAGAGCGGGTTCTCGATGAAGCTCTCGAGCTGTTTGACCCGGGCCGTGATGACCGAGGGCGTCACGCCCAGTTGGCGTGCCGCGTTGACGAAGCTCTGGCACTCCGCGACTTGCACGAAGGCCTGAATGCACAGGAATCTGTCCACGAATGCCTCCGGAGCGTAGCCGCGAAATTGGAGGGTATCGGCAACCGCAGTATTTGCAATTCGCGAATAATAGAGGAAGTTCGACTCGCTAGACTAGCGGTTCAAACGAAACGATTCGGATCGCCGATGAGAGGGTGTTGAAGTGACGATTCCAGAAAGCGCCGCACGGGCGCGACCTCAAGAGATCGTGGGGGCCAAACACCCCCTCCAGCACCGTCTGTTCATTGGCGGGCGATTCGTCGATGCCGCCGATGGGGCCACGCTCACAACCCTCAATCCTCACGACAATTCTCCCATCGCCGATGTCGCGATGGCAGGGCGTGAGGACGTCGATCGAGCAGTCGCTGCAGCAACCGCCGCGCAACCGGCGTGGGCGCGCCTGAGCGCGAGCGAACGGGGGCGCCTGCTCCTGAAGCTGGCCGACAAGATCGAAGAGAATGCCGACGAGCTGGCGCGGCTGGAATCCTTGGATACAGGCCATCCGCTGCGCGACTCCAAGACCCTGGATGTGCCGCGCACGGCCTTGTGCTTCCGCTACTTCGGCGGCATGGCCGACAAGGTCGAGGGCAGCGTCATTCCCGTAGACGCGGGCTTCCTCAACTATCTGCTGCGCGAGCCCCTGGGTGTAGTAGGACAGGTCGTCCCCTGGAACTTCCCGCTGATGTTCACCAGCTGGAAGATGGCTCCCGCGCTCGCCGCCGGCAACAGCGTTGTCATGAAGCCTGCGGAGATCACCCCACTCACTTCTCTGAGAATCGCGGAGTTGATGGCGGAGGTGGGCATTCCCGAGGGCGTCGTCAATATCATCCCAGGGCTCGGCAACGTTGCAGGCCAATACCTGGCGGAGCACCCGCAGGTCGCCAAGATTGCCTTCACGGGCTCTACGGCCACAGGCAAGCGGATAGTCGCGGCCTCCGCCGGCAACCTGAAAAAGATCCAACTCGAGCTCGGCGGCAAAGGCGCCAACATCGTCTTTGACGACGCCGATCTGACGGCGGCGGTGAACGGCTCCGCGTTCGCCATCTTCCACAACCAGGGCCAGGCCTGCATCGCCGGCTCGCGCCTGATGCTCCACGAGAAGATCGCGGACGAGTTCATCGAGCGATTCCTGGTCCTGGCGAAGTCGATCCGTCTCGGCAATCCGCTCGACCCCGGGACGGAGATGGGTCCGCTGACCAGTGTTCAACATCGCGACCGTGTCATAAGGTACGTAGACGTCGCCCGTGATGAGGGCGGCAAGCTGCTTCTGGGTGGCGCGCCGCCGCAGGATCCTGCGCTCTCCAAAGGCTGCTATGTGCAGCCGACCGTCGTTCAAGCGAAGACCCACCGCGACCGCGTTGCCCAGGAAGAGGTGTTCGGCCCGTTCGTCACCGTGCTGAGGTTCCGTGACGACGCCGAGGCCCTCACCATAGCCAACAGCACGGAATACGGCCTCGGCAACGGACTTTGGACCCGCAATATCGCCCGTGCGCATCGCTTCGCTCGCGACCTGCGCAGCGGAATGGTCTGGATCAACTGCTACAAGCGCGCACATCCGGCGTCTCCCTTCGGAGGCGTCGGGCTATCCGGCTACGGTCGTGAGATGGGCTTCGAGGTGATGCGGGAATACACGCACGCGAAATCGGTGTGGGTCAACGTCGACGCGCCGGTCCCGCCCTGGTATCCCCGCTAGGCGTTGCAATGAGCGACCCGTTCTCCAGAGAGTTTGTCTATCCGACGGAGGCGAGGCGCATTGTTTTTGGCCCAGGCACCCTGAAGCACCTGCGCCGCGAGGTCGAGCTGCTCGGGGCCTCGCGCGCCCTCGTTCTCTCAACGCCAGAGCAGAGCGCAGATGCTCGCCGTGTCGAGAATCTGCTAGGGGAGAACGCTGCCGGCGTCTTTGCGGAAGCGGTAATGCATGTTCCGATTGAGACTGCACGCGCGGCACGTGCCGCGGCCGATCAGCGCAAGGCAGACTGTATCGTCGCCATTGGCGGTGGCTCCACGACCGGTCTCGCCAAGGCCATCGCGCTCGAGTCGACTCTCCCGATCATTGCGATTCCTACGACATACGCGGGCTCAGAGGTCACACCCATCTACGGGTTGACTCAGGGGGGAATGAAGCGGACGGGCAAGGATCCTCGAGTCCTGCCGCGAACCGTCATCTATGACCCGGAGCTGACGCTCGGCCTGCCGGCCCTCCTGACGACGACCAGCGCCATCAATGCGATCGCCCATGCCGCCGAAGGTCTGTACGCGAAGGACAGCAACCCCGTCATCAATCTGTTTGCCGCGGAAGGGATCCGAGCCTTCGCCGCGGCTCTGCCGGTGCTGAGGCGTGATCCGCGGAATCTGGACGCCCGCTCGGAGGCCCTTTACGGGGCGTGGCTTTGTGGCACCGTGTTGGGCACCGTGGGGATGTCCCTGCACCACAAGCTCTGTCACACCCTCGGAGGCAGCTTCAACTTGCCACACGCAGAGGTCCACACGGTGATCCTGCCGCATGCGATGGCCTACAACGCCTCCGCCGCGCCGCTAGCCATGACACAGATCGCACGCGCTCTGGGGGCACGGTCCGCTTCTGAGGGCCTGTACGAACTGGCGCGCACGCAGGGTGCTCCCTACGCATTGCGCGACATCGGGATGCAAGAGGCCGATCTAGACCGTGCAGCCGAGCTGGCCGCCTCGAATCCTTATTGGAATCCAAGGCCGGTCGAACGCAGCGCGATCCGGGTTCTTCTGCAACACGCCTACGAGGGCATCCGGCCCGCAGCGGTAGAGGAGGCGGCGTGAGAAACGTCGACGAGAACACGATTACGCCCGGAGTTCTCGAGCTCATTGCCCGCGCCCCGAACCCGCGTGTCAGAGAGATCATGTCGGCACTGATCCGGCACCTGCACGATTTCGCCCGCGAAGTGCAGCTCACCGAACAGGAGTGGTTCGAAGGAATCCGTTTCCTCACCGATGTGGGTCACATTACCGATGAGCGCCGTCAGGAGTTCATTCTGCTGTCGGACACGCTCGGCCTGTCGATGCTGGTGATCGCGCAGAACAACCGCAAGCCCCCCGGATGTACCGAGGCGACGGTGTTCGGTCCTTTCTATGTTGAGAACGCGCCGGAGTATCCACAAGGTGCCGACCTGGCCCGAGGTGCCAAAGGCGAGCCGTGCTACGTGCAGGCGACGATCAAAGGGCACGCAGGGGAAGTGGTCCCCGGCGCCCGGGTCGAGGTCTGGCAAGCGGATGCCTCAGGTCTCTACGACATGCAGTACGAGGCCGGCGAACACCGCGCCCGCGGCGTGCTGCACGCGGATGACAAAGGCCGCCTGCACTTCAAGTCCGTCCTCGCCGAGGCCTATGAGATCCCGACCGACGGCCCCGTCGGGCGAATGCTCGAGGCGACCGGCCGCCACGCCTGGCGACCCGCCCATATGCATTTCATGATCGAGGCGCCCGGGTACGAGCGGCTCATCACCCATGTCTTCCGGGACGGCGACCAGTGGCTCGACTCGGACGCCGTGTTCGGCGTCCGCTCCTCGCTCATCACGAAATGGGAGCGCCACCCGCCCGGTAGAGCGCCCGACGGTACGCAAAGCGATATCCCATTTCACACCTTGAAGTTCGACTTCGTTCTGAACAAGGGGGCCGCGTGACAAGGGTTTACAGTCAGACCTCCGCGCTGGCCGCAGCTGCCGTAGCGGACGCCGAACAGACGTGGGATACCCGCTACGAGTGGCAGGCCGTGGTGCTCCTCACACTGGGCTTCGGCCTGGTGGGCCTCGACCGGTGGATCATTGCTCCCTTGTTTCCTTCGATCATGAAGGAGCTGCATCTCAACTATCAGGATCTCGGCAACATCGTCGGCGCGCTGGGTCTCTCCTGGGGCATTTTTGCCGTGGTCGGAGGCGGACTGTCAGACCGCCTTGGCCGGCGTCGCGTACTCCTGCCCGCGCTGATCGGATTCTCGCTGTTGTCGGGCCTGTCAGGCATGGCCGGCGGCCTCACGAGCCTGATTCTCATCCGAGCGCTCATGGGCGTCACCGAAGGCTCGTTCTGCCCCACCAGCTTCGCCACGACCAACGATGCCTCCAAGCCTTCCCGCCGTGGCTTCAACCTGGGCCTGCAGCAGAGCACCTTCCCCCTGTTTGGCCTGGCATTCGGTCCCATCGTGGCGACCCAGCTCCTTGCGGTCACCAGCTGGCGCGGCATCTTCGTGATCGTCGCCATTCCAGGTCTGATCCTCGCAGTGCTCATGGCGCGGGTCATCCGCGAACCGCCCGCCGCAGCCACCAAGTCCGCCGAGCGCGCACCACTCAAAGAGCTGCTGCAGCACCGCAACGTGCCCCTCAGCATGCTGGCGCTGCTGTGCGCGATGACGGGCATCTTCACCATCAGCGCGATGATCCCGAACTATCTGGTCGACTACCTGAAACTCAGCACGACCCAGATGGGGTTCGTCACCTCGGCCGTCGGCTTCGGCGGGTTCCTCGGACAGCTCGTATTGCCGGGCCTGTCGGATCTGTGGGGCCGCAAGCTCATGTCCGTCCTCGGGTTTGCCGTGGGCGCCGTGTTTCTGTATGCATTCATGCGCACCGGCGCGGTTCCCACGACGTTGTTCGGGCTGCTCTTCGTAGCGTGTTTCTGCTGCTTCGGGCTCCTGGGGCTGATCACTGGCCCGATTGCAGCCGAGGCCGCCCCTCGCGGCTTGGTTTCTTCAACGGCCGGGATCATCATCGGCTCCGGTGAGATCTTCGGCGGTGGCATCGCCCCCTCGCTCGCTGGAGCTGTCGCGCAGCACTTCGGCCTCCAGCACACCCTCACGATGGCCCTGATCGGTGTGTCCTTGGGCATTCTCGTCAGTCTGATGCTGCAGGAGACAGCGCCTCGCAAGCGTGTGCCAGCATGATCATCCCCTCACTCCCAGCCTGGATGGAAAGTCTATGAGCGCCGCACCCACATTCCGAACGGTTTTCGCATCGCTTGACCATTACGTCAAAGGCAAGGTCGAAATCGTCGACGGCAGTCCCAAGCACTACGCTCTTTCCAACATCTTCGATGTGGCCGCGCGCTCCAACCCCTACGAGAAAGTGGTGGTGGCGATGAATCTGGGCTACGTGATCGAGACCCTGCGCGCCGAGGGGACCTCCGACTGGTACGCAGCCTCACACGACGAGTTCGCCGTCGTGATGGATGGCGAAGTCGAAGTCGAGCTCGTCAAGCTCGACAACCCGGAGAGCGTCGTGCCGGCCGGCAAGCAGGGCTCTGTACGTGTCGGCGGTGAGCCCAAGGGCCGCAAGATGGGCCGCATCGAATGCAAGCGCGGTCATCAGGCCCTCCTGCCCAAGGGAGCCGCCTACCGCTTTCGGGCGCGCAAGCCCGGCGTACTTCTGCTGCAAACCATCCTCGGCGACCTGTCAGTCCAGAAGTGGGCTGAAATCTGCGCCAAGTAAGGTTCTTACTTCCAAACCCTTATATATCGGACCCCCTATGAACGCCCAACCTCACAACGAGCCCTTGGTGAAGGCCACCCCGGCCGACAGCCTCACCGGCTACCGCAGCTTCTCCCTGGGTGGCTTCACGTTCACCCGCGATGAGTATTTTGCGCGCGTGAGCTGGACCGCCAAGGGGAGGCAGATGTCGCACACCCTGTCGGCGGACGCCTTCCTGCGCGCCATGATGCGCGATGTGGCCTGGGGCTTCTTCTACGGCTGGGTGAACTTCGACGCCATGCTCGGCACCCGAAATCTGTATGGCAAGGTGGAGCTGTACTGCGGCCGCTACTACAAAGCTTATAGCGATCAGGGCCTGGATCGCACCGAGGTCTTCGACAGTCCGCAGATCATGGCGACCTTCAAGGCCATCCTGGAAGACTGGACCAACGAGGGCTTCGATCCATTCGCCGCTCCCGATGAGACCAGTAAGAGCTGGCTTGGAAAGAAGCGCGGCAACAATCGCGGCGCCATCGAGCGCGAGCGCCAGGTCTGCAAGCGCATGCCTGGCCTGGCCGGAGATGCAGAGCTGCGCAAGGACGCGAACGGCTATCCGGTCAACCGCGCCTTCAGCGACGTGTCGCAAGAGGAGCCGGTGATCCATGCCGAGCCCGGGTTCGAGAACGAAGTGCATGCCTTCAGCCTGTTTGCGTATCTCTCCCGGTCGGATGTGACCTGGAACCCGTCCGTCTCGTCCGTGTGTGGGAAGAGCCTGTTTTGCCCCACCACCGAGGAGTACATCCTCCCCATCAAGCACGGCAACGACCGTGTGGAGTGGTTCATCCAGTTGAGCGATGAGATCGAGTGGGAGATCGAAGACAAGAACACCGGTGCGCCGCGCGCCAAAGTGCTCATGAAAGCGGGAGATGTCGCGGCGATGCCCGCAGACATCCGCCACCAGGGCTACTCGCACAAGCGCTCCATGCTGCTCGTCTGGGAGAACGCGACCGCCGGATTGCCCGAGATGTATGAGTCCGGAAAGCTCAAGCCCTATCCGATCGAATTCTGACGCCTCTCACACTACGGGTGCATTGAGCCGATCGGCATGCAGTGGCAATGGCTCTGCGCCCTGGAGAGCCTACCGGACGGGGCCTGCGCCGAGATCTCCTGCGGCAAAGAGGAGGGGGCTCCGACCCTGTTGCTGTACCGATCGGGTCTAGAGGTCAAGGCGTTCATCAATTGCTGTCCGCACTTTTCTCTGCCGCTCAACTCGCGCCCGGGTGAATTGCTGCTCATGAGCGAAGGGCGAATCATGTGTGCGCATCACTGCGCGGTATTCCGGCTCCACGACGGCCAGTGCGTCGATGGCCCCGCTGGCAACACAGTCCTCGAAAGGGTGCACGTCGAGATCCGCGACGGACAGGTTTACCAATGCGGTCCGGAGGAAGGGTGATTCGTCACATCGTCATGTGGCGCCTCAAGAGCCGTCCGCGCCCGGAGGCCATGGATCGCATCGAAAGCAATCTGGCCGCCTTGCGCTCGAGCGTGCCCGGCTTGCTGCGAGCCTGGCTGGGCCTCAACCAGGCCGATTCCGCCGACGCCTCGGATCTGGTGCTGTGCTGCGAGTTCCACAACTGGGACGCGCTGCGGGGCTACGAGGCCCACCCGCTGCACCAGGAGCTGCGCGCCATCATCGGCCCCTTGCGTGCGGAGCGGCGCGTGGTGGACTACGAGTTCGACCCCGCCGCCAGCGACTCCCCCTAACCGCCGTCAGCTTCGATATGGCTCACGCTGTTCGCAGATCGCGAACATTGCAATCGCGAACATCCCATACCAACGGGCGCGCGAGCCGCGTATTGATAGTTGGATAATCCGACTGACGAGGTCGCCAGGAAACGATGCTGCAGAACTTTGCTCAATGGCTGTCCGACACGCCCCCGAGCCGCTTCATCCAGGACGTCCTGTGGATCATTCCGGCCGTCCAAACCATCCACATCCTTGCAATCGCCATCGTCCTGTCGGCGGTTGCGATGATTGAGCTGCGCCTGTTCGGACTCATCGGACGAAATACTCCCGTGGCACAAACGGCAGGACGCTTTCTACCCTGGCTCTGGTGGGGAACTCTGGCGCTGGCGATCACCGGGCTGATCTTGATCACCGGAGAGCCCGGACGAGCCCTCACCAATCCCGCATTTCAGCTGAAGATGGCCCTGCTATTGGTCGCCCTGGGGGTGACCTTCGCTTTCCACCGCTCCGTCCGCAGACGCTCGGCTCGGTGGAGTGGCGCTTCTCAATCGATGGGTGCGATTGTGATTCGAATTGCCGCCTTGGTCACGTTGTTGCTCTGGTTTTCCATCGCGGTGGCCGGCCGCTGGATTGCCTACGCGGTTGTGAGCTACGGGGGGACCTGACAGGCTCGACGCATCAGCTGTTTTTTCGATGGGAGATCTTCAATTGAGCCTCGAGCGCATTTTCCACTGGCTGGAATCGTGGCCGATATCCGTTGCCGTCCGCGAGTCGGCCTGGGTGTTTCCCGCGATAGAGTCCGTGCACGTCATCGCGATCACGCTGGTGGTCGGATCGATCCTGATCGTCGATCTGCGGGTGCTCGGGTGGGCCTCGCGCGACGAGCGCGTGACGCACATAGCCGGATCCATCCTCCCTTGGACGTGGGGGGTATTCTGTGTCGCGGTGATCTCCGGATTCAGCCTGTTTGCAGCCAAGGCACACACTTACTTTGCCAACTTCAACTTCGAGGCCAAGATGGTGCTGATGGCGATGGCCTTCCTCAACATGCTGGTCTTTCATCTCATCCCATATCGATCGGTGCGCTGCTGGGACATCGAGCGCCCCGCACCGTTTCTTGCGAAGTTCGCATGCGCGGTGTCCGTGACGCTTTGGGTATTGATCGTCGCCATGGGCCGCTGGATCGGGTTCTCCATCGAGGGATGATGTCTGGATGGCTTGGCGGCGCGGGAGTGCGGC
>Ga0070681_10001777_pt1 | contig 19339 bp, 12 predicted proteins | sample KBSC83BmetaG_FD_65650 | JGI IMG/M metagenome (GOLD analysis project Ga0070681, IMG submission 65650) | Corn rhizosphere microbial communities from Kellogg Biological Station, Michigan, USA - KBS C8-3B metaG | ecosystem: Host-associated > Plants > Roots > Rhizosphere | place: USA: Michigan... | reverse complement strand
ACTTGCGTCCGCGTTCCCTCCCGGATCAGGTAGTGATGAATGGACGAGACTGCCAACAATGCCGGGATTGCCGCTTTGTCCTTATCCACTCCTCGATCGGAGAGAATAATGACGCCGTACCCGCCGGCGATGGCTGCCGCAGACTGGCGACAGAGCTCAGTCAAGGCTGCTTCCAGACTTCGCTCACCGCCGTTTACCTCGTACAGCATCGGCAGAGTGATTGATTTGAACTTTACTCCCGCTGCTCCTTGTCCGGCGTCGCCCAGATGGCGGAGCTTGTTTAACTGCTCGTTGGTCAGGATTGGGGAAGGAAGCCGGATCTGTCTGGCACATTCGGGTGCCGGCTCGAGCATGTTCGCCTCGGGCCCGATGGTGGTATCGGTTGACATGACCAGATCTTCGCGAATTGCATCGACTGGTGGATTGGTAACCTGCGCGAAAAGCTGCTTGAAGTAGTTGTACAACAACTGCGGCCGTTCAGAGAGCACCGCAAGTGGAGTATCAGTACCCATCGACCCTACTGGCTCTTCGCCGTGAGCACCCATCGGCGTGATCAGCAGTTTCAGTTCTTCACTTGTGTAACCAAAAGCGTGCTGTTGTTGTAGCAGCGTCGACGAATTCTGAACCGGGGCGTCTGGAGGACTGGGGAATTCCTCCAAGGAAAGCTGATTGTTCCGGAGCCATTCAGCATACGGATACTGGGTTGCGACTGCTCGCTTTAATTCGTCGTCGTCCACCACTCGACCGGACTCGGTGTCTACTAAAAACATTCGGCCCGGTTGTACTCTTCCCTTACAGAGGATCTCCTCCGGAGGAACATCAAGCACTCCGACTTCCGATGCCAAGATCACTAAACCCGCTTTGGTCACGTAGTAACGTGCAGGGCGGAGACCGTTGCGATCCAGCATCGCGCCGATTCTGATCCCATCAGTGAAAGCTATCGCGGCCGGTCCATCCCACGGTTCCATCAAACACGAATGATACTCATAAAAGGCCTTCTTCTCTGCGCTCATCGACTGATCGGCGGTCCAGGGCTCCGGAATCATCATCATCATCGCGTGCGGCAAACTCCGGCCTGTCAGCGTGAGCACCTCCAGAACGTTGTCAAACATTCCGGAGTCGCTCGTATCACTATCGATTACTGGAAGGATCTTGTGCAGTTGGGAACCAAAGAACTTGGAGCGGAAGTTACTTTCCCGCGCGCGCATCCAGTTAATGTTTCCACGCAGCGTGTTTATTTCGCCGTTGTGCGCGATGTAGCGATAGGGATGGGCTCGTGCCCAGCTGGGAAACGTGTTTGTACTAAACCGCGAATGGACCAGGGCCAGGGCTGACTCAACGTCTCCATCTCGAAGGTCAGGATAAAAGGCAGATAACTGGTTCGCGATCAGCATGCCCTTGTAAACGATCGTGCGGCAGGAAAGACTCGACACATAAAACGTCCCGCGCTCGTGGATACCGCGCTTGGCGGCTTTAGTGATCCGTTTTCGGATGATGCAAAGCTTTCGTTCGAAATCGAGCTCATCGCTGACGTCTTGTCCGCGGCGAATAAAAACCTGCTCAATGACAGGCTGTGAAGCTTTGGCACTCGCCCCCAACATTGAATTGTCGGTAGGAACGCGACGCCACCCGAACAATGACTGCCCTTCTTCGCGAATGATCTTTGCGAACTGCCGTTTGCACTGGCGCCCGCTTTCCTCTGCTGTTGGCAGGAAAACCATTCCGACAGCATATTCACCCGGTTGAGGTAGTTTGATTTTCTGCCTTGCGCATTCTCGAACAAGGAACCGGTGCGGTAACTGAAAGAGAATACCGGCTCCATCTCCCGTGTTCTTTTCGCTTCCAGTGGCGCCGCGGTGCTCGAGATTCAGGAGCACCTGCATTGCCTGTTCGATGATCGCGTGTGATTTCCGCCCGCCAACATCGACGACGAAGCCCATGCCGCACGCGTCGTGTTCGTAGTGCGGATCGTATAGACCTTGCTTCTTTGGATAATCCGGATGGTTCACTTTATGGAATCCAAACACAACCGATTTGCGCAGAATTAACAAAGGCCATCAACCTTTTTGTTGATGGCCTTTGCAGGAGTTACATACCAGTTTCGGCAAAGGCCATCAGGTGCTGTCCTTCTTTACGGTTACTGAAATAATAATCACGACCGGCAGGATCACCGGCCGGTCGTGATCCGGCAGAGTGGTGATGACTAACAGTGCGTTGCTTTGAAAATTCTTCATATCGAACTCTTCGTGCGAAGTTACCTCTGACCTTCTCATTGATCTCCAGCAATCTACCTCTTTTCTTCACGCTCGCATAATTGATTATTTTTTGCGACGCATAAATTTTGAATTCGATCCAAGCCTTGCAAGTAAAATCCAGCTACATTTTTGTCGCTTCTTTAAAATTTGACGACAAGACTGTAGTCCTCAGGGATGGCCCCGCGTCAGGCCTCCGCGGTCGCGACGCTTGGCTGTGTAGGTCTCAGCTGCTCGAACATCGCACCCTCGACGATTGGTTCGAGCGCGGGGATAGCGCCATCAATACCATGCTCGGATACATCCAATCCCTGAACTTCTGCAGCTTCGCTCACACGCAAACCAATTACGGCATCGACGATTTTTAGCAACACGAACGAACCGGCAGTGGCCAGAACGATGGTAATGCCGACACCGATAAGTTGGTTAAGGATCTGAGCAGCGTTACCGTCGACCAGCCCGATGGGTAACGGCTGTCCCGCGGCGTTCTTGAAAATCGGATTGATTGCCCTGGTTGCGAATATTCCTGTCAGGATTGCGCCGATAGTGCCGCCCGCTCCATGTACGCCAAACACGTCCAACGAATCGTCGTAGCCGAAGCGTTCCTTAACTACCGAAACCATTAGAAAACATCCCAGTCCGGCGACAAATCCGATGATCAATGCCGACATTGGTGTGACGAAGCCGGATGCCGGCGTTATCGCTACCAAGCCACAGACTGCTCCCGAGATCATGCCCAGCACAGTCGGCTTACCTGTTCGCGCCCACTCCACAGCCATCCACCCAAGTGTTCCGGAAGCGGCAGCAAAGTGCGTGGCTACGAATGCGCTCGTGGCAAGTCCTCCGGCGGCCAGTGCACTTCCCGCATTAAAGCCAAACCACCCAACCCACAACATGCACGCGCCAATGATGCTTAAGACGAGGTTGTGTGGAGTTACCGGTGTTTCGGGATACCCAATTCGTTTTCCCAGATAGAGCGCACAGATTAGAGCTGAGAAACCGGAAGCTATGTGGACCACTGTGCCGCCCGCAAAGTCCAGAGCGGGAATGCGACCGCCGAGTGCGGCGTTTAGAAAACCTCCCTTGCCCCAAACGATGTGGGCCAGCGGAAAATAGATAACTGACACCCAGAGGCAAGTGAAAGCCAGCATGGCGCTAAACTTCATGCGTTCAGCAAATGCCCCGGTTATCAGTGCCGGGGTGATGATGGCAAACATCAACTGAAACAACATGAACGTCTGGTGCGGGATCGTCGGCGCATAGTCGGCATTAACAGCCAGACCAACACCACGTAGAAAAAGATAGTTGAAGTTTCCGAAGAAGGGCGTTCCTTCTGAGAAGGCGATGCTGTAACCGTAAAACGCCCAGAGCACAGTCACCGTCGCCATCAGCACGAAGCTCTGAGCCATGGTCGCAAGTACATTTTTCTTTCTTACGAGACCGCCATAAAACAAGGCCAGCCCAGGGCCGGTCATCATCAAAACCAACGCAGCGCATACCAACAGCCACGCGTTGTCTGCACCGGATTGAGCTGCTGCTGCCGCCGTTTCAAGCTGCGCAAGTCGTTTGGCAGTTTCGGGATCGGCTTGTTGCGCCACAACTTCCAACGAACTTACGCCGAGTGTAACGAATGTGAAAAAGAAGAGTAGTGCTTTGCGCAGTTGTGTCATCTGTGTCCAGCCCTCCAGGAAACTTTTTCAGCATTACTACAAGCAGTAACAATGTCGTTGCGGTTCATTTAACAAGTGTCATGCCAGCGTCGCTTCTGTTCTCGGAAGTCTGATTTCCTTGGAATAAGAGGTGATTTCACGGGTGTTCGAAACCCTGTGATGACATTTATGTCGTTTTATCAGGCATGTCCTACAAAACTGTAATCGTGTCTGAATAAATTATGGTAGTATCCGGCGCATTCGGACATGAAGAAGCCGAGAAAAACTCAGCAGCGGACCAGGCAAAGAACCCCAGAGCAGGCCGAGGCGCGTAAGCTGGTTACATTTCTGGAAACTGGAGAATTACTTGCAGGCACGCTCCAACTCATAGAAGCAATGTCGCGAATTCTCGCGATTCTCGGACGACACCATGGAATGAAGCGCAGTTCCGTGATGTTGCTCGATCACGATACGAACGAGCTACGCGTCGTTGCCTCGCATGGTCTGGACGAAACTGAAGCACGCCGCGTCCGCTATCAACTGGGGGAAGGTGTTTCGGGACGTGTGGCACAAACAGGTAAGCCCGTCGTAGTGCCGCAGATCAGTCGCGAGCCGATGTTTCTCGATCGCCTGGGCGCTCGCAGGAAGTCACTTAGGAAGGAGTTGACCTTCATTTGTGTTCCGGTCCTGGTAAACCGGAAACCCGTAGGTGTGTTGGGCGTCGATCTCGACTACAAAGCCGAGCGCGACTACGAGCGTGCTACCAAATTTCTTTCAATAATCGCGACGATGATGGCTCAGGCGATAAAAGTCGATCACCTGATCGAATCAGACAAGCAGCGTCTGCTGGACGAGAACATCCATTTGAAGCAGGAGCTGCGTGAGCGTTATGACTTCAGTCACATCATTGGCAACTCGGGGCCGCTGCGCCAGGTGTATGAACAGGTGACGCAGGTGGCGAGAACCAACACCACCGTCCTGCTGCGCGGCGAGTCGGGGGCCGGCAAGGAGTTGATTGCTCATGCGATTCACTACAACTCGCTACGCGCAAATAAAGCTTTCATCAAAGTCAGTTGCGCGGCTTTGCCGGAAACGCTGATTGAGTCAGAGCTGTTTGGTTATGAGAAGGGCGCCTTCACCGGAGCGCAGGCCCGGAAGAAGGGACGTTTCGAATTGGCTGCCGGCGGCACGCTTTTTCTTGATGAGATTGGCGATCTAAACGTGTCAACACAGATCAAGTTGCTGCGTGTGCTTCAGGAAAGAGAGTTCGAACGTTTGGGTGGCACAGAAACCATCAAGGTAAACGTGCGGTTGATAGCTGCCACGAATAAGAATATGGAACAGGCGATCGCTAATGGTGAGTTCCGCGAAGACCTTTACTATCGTCTGAACGTGTTCACTATCTTCATGCCGCCTTTACGCGAGCGTAAGTCCGACATTCTTTTGTTGGCGGATCATTTTCTGGAAAAGTACGCACGCGAGCATGGAAAAAGAATCAAACGCATCTCCACACCAGCGATCGACATGCTCGCGTCTTACCATTGGCCGGGGAATGTCCGAGAACTGGAAAATATCATCGAGCGTGCAGTGCTTGTCTGTGAAACCGATGTAATTCATGGCCATCATTTGCCGCCTACGCTACAAACCGCCGAGGGCTCAGGAACAGTTACGCAACTATCGCTCGAGGCCACAGTGGGAGCCTTCGAGCGAGACATCATTATGGATACTCTGAAAACGACTCGAGGCAACCGCAAGCGGGCAGCAAAACTACTGAATACCACTGAGCGAATTATCGGCTACAAGGTCAGAATTCACGAGATCGACTGCAACCGCTTCCGCACCTAAAAAATTTCTGCTTGAGTCCCTGGTCACCTGGGTCATCCAAAATTGCTTCGCGGAGGGCCTGTCGCTCAGAGGCGGAAGGTCGCTGCTACCCCATTGATGAAATCTGAATAGACCACCGCGGACGAGGAGCAGCATCAATAGAACGGCGAGTTAGAGCGTAATGCTCCCCCCGCTATCAGTAAGACCCCATTTCTTTGCCGCCTTTTTGTGAGTCAGGCCAAAAAGCAGCCTGACTTTCCCACACTCTCAATCCAAATCGGACATTTCATTTGCTAATAAAACCGGACATTTTAATTTGCTAGCAACAGGTAAATCAGCACGAATTAACTTCCCCTGGTCCAATTCAAACACTTATCAACTCTTGACTCGTTTTCCGAAACAGCGTCAGCATCTCGCGGAATAAATCATGGCCTCTGTCGGTATCTACTAGTGGCGGAGTTAGTGCCGCTAATTACAAATGAGAGTGAGATGCTATGAAAACTAAACTTTATAACCTAATGGCGAAAGCCGGCGTCCTGTGTGCCGTCGTGCTCGCAACCGCGTGTGTGTCTGTTCAAGCTCAATCCCTGCAATACCGGATCCGAGTCAACATTCCATTCGACTTCAGCATTGCCAACAAGAAACTTCCAGCGGGTAATTACTCGATTGGTCGTGCGATCCAAAACTCTGATAACACCGTCCTGTCGATCCTGGATGGGCGTGGTCACACAAAAGAAGCGCGTCTGTCGATACCGGTCCTCGCTGCCGAGGCCAAAAATCAGGCAACCCTGGTTTTCCATCGTTATGGAGATGAGTACTTCCTTTACCAGGTGTGGACTGCCGGCGAAACAACTGGGAGACAGTTTCTCAAATCGAGCGCCGAGCGCGCACTCCAGAGCCAACGAATGACAAATCAATCATCCGGAAAGGTGACCCCGAAGGTGACTGTCGAGACCGTAACTGTAGCCGGCGTTCTGCACTAAAACGTCGACTTGCGATCCACTAATGCCAGGAACGAAAGGTTGGAGTGATGACGGTAGATCAGGATGCACAGCAGGCGATTGAAGGAAGTCTGGAAGCGTTCGAACGGATCTACCGTCGTCATCATAAACGAGTGTTCTCACTCTGTTTTCGCATGGTGAAGAACGTCTCAGATGCGGAAGACTTGTCACAGGAAGTTTTTATCCAACTCTTTCGTAAGCTGCACACGTTTCGAGGTGAGTCCTCGTTTACCACATGGTTGCACAGGCTGACAGTCAATCATGTACTAATGCACTTACGTAAGCCACTGGTAAAGGCGGAAAAAACGACCGAAGACGGCACAATACCAGTGCGAATTGTTAGCGGAACAGAGAATCCACTCCGGATGTCGCAAATCGATCGTATTGCATTGAACGAAGCAATCGATCAGTTATCGCCGGGTTACCGGCTGGTATTTATCCTGCACGATCTGGAAGGGTATGAGCATGAGCAGATCGGAAAGATTCTCGGATGTGCGATAGGAACATCAAAATCGCAATTGCATAAGGCACGCCTGCGACTGCGCCAATTATTGGCAGGTCGACGACCCACCCCTCGACAATTGGACCATGCGCGAGCGCCGCTTGCTTCTTCGTTCAATCTCAAGCTGCAGCAGATCGCTTGATACGAGAACGTCGGCGGCGGGAATAAAACACAACCCGTTCGAGTATTACAGAGCGAGTCCAACCACACATAACAGTCTCCCTGATTGTTCAGAAAATTTTTTGTAAGGAGATCAATCTAGTGGCACGCATTAGTTTCAGAATGGCGGCGTTAGTCTTTGTATTGCTGGTTTTTGCCTCACAGTTGTTGGCCCAAACCAGCAAGGGATTTCTTGTCGGCAACGTGTTCGATCCGAGTGGAGCGGTTGTCGTCGGCGCTCAAGTCAAGATAACCAACACGAGCACGGGCACTACACGGGAGACAATCTCGGCGGCAGACGGAAGCTTCCGCATCGATGCAGTTGACCCCGGAACATACAGAGTCGAAGTAAGCGAGAGCGGTTTCAAAACCGCACTGCTCGAAAACGTGGTCGTGGGCGCTTCCCAAACCACCACTGTCCCTTTCCAACTCGAGGTCGGCACGAGATCCGAGATGGTCAATGTGATTTCGGGCGCCGACGTTGTTCTTCAAAACCAGGATGGAGCTCGCGTCAACACGTTAAGCAAGCGTGAGATTACGGACTTGCCGACGCCTGCATTGAATCCAGCGACCATAGTATTCACACTTCCGGGAGTTGTGGATCCTGGACCACTTGCCGGTGGTTTCGTTCAAGGTAATGAATTCTCAGTCAACGGCCTGCGGGCACGCGCTAATAATCAGTTGATTGACGGTCTTGATAACAACGACAACTCGATTGCCGGACAGTCATATATCCCAATCCTTCGTGATGGGTACAACGAGGTAACAGTATTACAGTCTGACTACTCCGCGGAATTCGGCCGCGCCGGTGGTGCCGTAGTCAACATCGTCACCAGGAGTGGAACGAATGAGTTTCACGGTTCCGCTTATGATGTACTCAACAACAGCGCGTTCAATTCCTTGACCGCAAGCCAAAGGGCCGACGGCACGCGCAAGCCGGTAGCCGTCGAAAACACTTTCGGGTTTTCGCTCGGCGGACCAATCAAGACGGGCAAGCTATTCTTTTTCGGAACGTATCAAGCCGATCGCTTTCGAGCCGGTACCGATGCCACTGCACGAGTGCCCACCGAAGCGGGATTCAACGCTCTTCGTTCGCTCTTTCCCGCCGGTACGAACCCCAATCTCGATAATTATCTGAACATCGTTGGAAACCTTCGTGGCCAACGCGAGATTTCCAGTGTCGCATTGGGCGATGGACGGCCTAACATCGACTTCGGCGAGACAACAATCAGCAGCACTCAGCCGATCAATGATCATCAATTTCTAACGCGAGTCGATTGGACTCCGACAGATAAAGACAGTTTCGCGTTCCGGCACCTTTTTGATAATCAGCGTGTCAACAATCAGTTTCCGACCGCGGCGTCGGGTGGTACACCCTTTCCTGGATTTGAGGTTGATGTACCCAGTCGCGTTCAGAATTTCTTTTTCAACTACACGCGCAGCATCTCGACACGGCTGACTAACGAAGCGCGCTTTGGTTACGGTCGATTCGACGCGGAGTTCACTTCGCGCAATCCGCAAGTCGGCGTTAGTGGTCCAGTCTTTCTATTCACCGGCGCCGGTTTGGGTCAGGGCATTACGTCTGTTGGTCTGCCAAACGTATTTCCGCAGGGCCGCCTCTTTAACAATTATCAAATCCAGGACACGCTGGCCGACACGATTGGCAACCACACCTTCCGCTTTGGTGTTGACCTGAACATTCAGCGTTCGCAACAGGCGATTCCGTTTAATTCGCGCGGCGTTCTGACCTTTGCCGGCGGTGGCGGATTTAATGCATTTGGAAACTTTGTGGATCAGTTTTCCGGCCGCGGGGCCGGCGGCGCCGCTATTCAGTTTGGTAGTCCGGTGATTTTTCCCAACGCCTTCTACCAAAACTACTTCGTCAACGATACCTGGCGCGTTAGGCCGAATCTGACCCTGAACTTCGGACTGCGCTACGAGAACTACGGGACGCCATTCAACTCAATTCAGTTTCCGGCCTTCGCCGGCTTTGATCAGCCGGTTGAAACAGTGGCTCGCCAAAAACGCGATAACAATAATTTTGCACCGCGTTTCAGTTTTGCTTACACGCCGGATTTCCTCGAGCGTTTCTTCGGTAAGAACAAGACAGTCTTTCGCGGAGGCTTCGCAGTCAATTACGACTTCTTCTTCAACAACATTTTGAGTAATACGGCATCGACGGTGCCGAACACGTTTGGTGTAACAAACTTCGGCGCCTCTCTGCCGGCAGACATCGACCCGCGCGGGATTGCGGAGTTTGGCGTCCGTTCCCTGCCGACGAAAGGCAGCCCCGATCCGTTTGCAAGCATACAAACGATTCCAACCAATCTGGTCAATCCGCAAACCTTCGTCTACGACTTCGGCGTCCAGCGCGAATTGCCGCTCCGTCTGATTGCAGATGTGGCTTATGTCGGTTCGCGCGGAACACATCTGTTCATAAACGAGCAATTGAATCCAGGTATCGGCGGTTTCAACACGCTGGTCCGAGCATTTGAGAACCGTGGTTCGGTACTGGCGCGCACAAATGGTGGTGACTCCAGTTACAACTCATTGCAAGCCCGACTTGATCGAGGCTTCAAGAGCGGCGTTTTGCTGCGGCTGGCCTACACATTCTCGAAGGCGATCGACGACGTCGACAGTGAAGTGTTTGCCACGACGGGCGGATCTTCATTTGGTTCTGATCCATTTAACCGCAGAGTGGATCGCAGTCTCGCGTCATTCGATGTGCCGCATCGTTTCGTAGCTACGTTTATCTATGACCTACCGAGTCCGAGGAGATCCGGCCTGGTCCAGGGCCTGTTAGGACGCTACTCCGTCGCCGGCACGTATCGCTTGCAGTCAGGTAATGTGCAGTCTCCATTCGTGGGTGGCATCGATCTGAACGGCGACGGCAGTGCTTTCAACGATCGTCCGGTCATCAGTAATCCGAACGCGCCGGCAAACTCCGTTGGCTTTTCAAACTTCATCGCGGAGAACTTCATCTCCGGCGTGACTTCGCGTACCGGCTTCTCAGATCTCAACGGCAATCCGGTCAATCCGGGCGACGTTCGGTTCCTGGTAAGCGAATCGGTGCTCAATGGAGTGGCCGGACGCAACATCCTGCGTGGACCAAAACAGAATCGTCTGGATCTGAGTCTGACAAAGTCGATCGGTCTTGGTTTTACCCGGCTTGAAGCAGATCGGTTCGAGGTTCGCTTTGATTACTTCAACGCGCTCAATACACCGCAATTTGGTCCGGGAACGGGTAACGTAACAGACACGACCTTCAACGACTTCCGGTTCAATACCGGCAATCTCAACATTGGCAACGTCAATGCCGGAAGGATTGGTCAGTTTCAGTTGCGTTACGTTTTCTAAGCAGCAACCCAATCCGCAGACTGCGCAGGCTGCTGCGTAGTCTGCGGATACAAATTTTCAAGGGGGGAAAGTCCGATGTTAAGAGTCAGAAAATCACCGTTCGTTGCATCGTTAGTTCTTTGCGTGCTGCTTTCGTGGACCAACGCAGCAGCGCGCGACCTCGGCGATGAATCTGCTAACCAGGCTGCGGAACTAAATAACCAGGCAGTCGAATGTGTCAACGACCACCATTACGAGGAAGCATTGCAGTTGCTCAAGAAAGCTATCGCCGTTCGCCCCGATCTCCCGATGGCCTACTACAATCTCGGTCGCATCTATCAAATGATAGACCAATGGGATCTTGCGATTGATGCGTTCAACCACGCAGTCGCGCTCCAACCGGCGTTCGTCGATGCATTTCATCAACTGGCTGTTTCGTATAACAGCAGTGAGCGCTATGCAGACGCAATCGAGTGGTCCAAGTATGCGCTTCAGCTCCAGCCAGGCCGGGTTGATTCACTCACGGAACTAGGATTCGCTTATTCCAAACAGGAACGTGTTCAAGAGGCTATTGAGTCGTTTAAGGGAGCACTTCGGCTGAACCCGGATTACAGCGAGGCATATAACAATTTAGGAGTTGCTTATTTCAAAACGGGCCACCTTTCAGATGCGATCGAATGCTTGCAGCACGCGATTCACCTAACGCCAGGTTTGGCTATGGCCCATTACAACCTTGCTTTCGTCCTGAGTCACAGTCATCGCGAGAGACAGGCTATCGAGTCGTACAAGCAGGCACTGCTGCTCAAGCCAGGGTTTGCCGAAGCTCACAACAATCTCGCCGTGCTTTATCTTCAGCGTGGTCAGCGATCGTTGGCTTTGGATCAGTACCAATTGCTCAAATCGATCGATTTTGAGATGTCGCAGAAACTCTTCGAGCTTATCTTTCAAGACAAGATTCTTAGGGTCCACGCACAAACGCGGGAATAAGTCGCCAGTTCAATCGGTATAGGAAGCAGAAAGGGAACAAGGGGGCTTCAGGAGGGTTGCAAGACAGGCTGGTGTAACCGGGGGGTGGCGCTGGCCTCAGAAGTGAGCGCACTGTCAATTAATCGGGCAAATGACAGGTGCGCTCACTCTGGAACAACCGACTATGGGCTCTTATTCGAAACGGCGTAACCAAGGTTCAGAATGCCTCTTGACTTCCTACCACGCGTGAAAGAAACTCCAGTCACACTTAGTGTTAATTCCACCTGCTATATGGAACGCACTGGTCCAACTAGCGGTATGCTTGACACGCATTCCCCCTCGGAAGTTGATTCATCGCGAGAGAGAACAGAGGCGCTCCGGTGGCGATCTGTCTTCGAGAATTCGGGCGTCGGAGTGGCCGTCGCTGACTTGCATGGTCACATCCTGGCCACGAACGCCAACTACCAAAAAATGCTGGGCTACACGGAGAGTGAACTTCAAGGAGTTTCATTCCTTGAGTTCACTCACGAGGATTATCGTGACGCGAACATGGCCCTCGTTGCTGAACTGGTGGAGGGAAAGCGAGATCGCTTTCAAATCGAGAAGCAATACCGGCGCAAAGATGGCAGTCTGGTCTGGGTGAGAAACAACATCTCTTTAGTTCGAGACCCTGAGACTGCGCCGCAGTTCATGGTGGCTTTATCAGAAGACATTAGCGAACGAAAAGAAGCAGAAGCAGCCCTTCAGGAAAGCGACGAGCGCGCTCGCTTGATTCTCAATTCCGCAGCCGAAGGAATCTTTGGCTGTGATTCTCATGGAACGTGTCTCTTCTGTAACACTGCCGCAGTGAAAATTCTGGGTTATGACAGCCCTGAAGAACTGCTCGGCCAAAACATGCACGCGCTCGAACACCATACTCGCAAGGACGGCACTCCGTTTCCAATCGATGAGTGTCCGATCTTTGTAGGTTTTCTTGAAAACCGCGGCGTACACGTTGACGACGATGTTTTTTGGAGAAAAGACGGCAGCTGTTTTCCAATTGAGTATTGGTCTCACCCACTCGTTCGCGACGGCAAGACCGTCGGCGCCGTGGTCACTTTCTTCGATATCAGCGAGCGAAAAGAAGCAGAAGCAGCACTGCGAAAGAGTGAGCAACGCAAACACACGCTACTCGAAATCAACAATGCCATTATCACGAAACTAACGCGTGACGCGCTCTTTGCTTCAGTCTATGAAGCAATACGACGCGTGATCCCGTTTGATCGAGCTGCCTTCCTTCTTTATCAAGCTGAATCCAAAACCCTGAAACTCCTCTCGATGGAAGGGCCAAACAACTCTGAATTTTTCCAGGTAGGCAAAGAATACGATCTGGAGGAGACTCAGATTTCGGCCTGGGTCCTCGAGCACCAGGAGACAGCTACCCGCGGTGATCTGAAGCGCGAGCAGCAGTCGCTCGGCGAAAAGCGCCTGGTGGAGGAGGGCATCCAGTCATATTGCGTCGTTCCGCTTGTGGCGATGGGCCAAAGCCTCGGTACTTTCGCAGTGTGGAGTGAGGCACAGAACCGCTATACACAAGACGACGCTGAGTTGATCAGGGAAGTTGCAAACCAGGTCGCCTTAGCAGTCGCAAACATGACGTCATACGAAGAAATCGCTTCGTTAAAAGGCAGGCTCGAGAAAGAGAATGTCTATCTCCAGGAGGAGATACGCACTGAACACAACTTTGAAGAGATCGTTGGCGATAGTCCGCCGCTGCTGGCGCTGCTGCGACGAGTTGATCAAGTCGCGCCAACAGATTCAACTGTTCTGATCTACGGCGAGACTGGCACTGGAAAGGAACTGATCGCACGTGCGATCCACGATCGCAGCAATCGCAAGAACAGGCCGTTGGTGAAAGTGAACTGTAGCGCGATCTCCGCTGGTCTGGTCGAGAGTGAACTGTTCGGCCACGCGAAAGGCGCGTTCACCGGAGCCTTCGAGCGCCGCATCGGCCGGTTTGAACTCGCGGATGGCGGCACAATCTTCCTCGACGAAGTCGGTGAGCTGCCAATGGACACGCAGGTTAAATTGCTTCGCGTGTTACAGGAGCGCGAGTTTGAACCTGTTGGCAGCAATCGTTCGGTGCGTGTCGACGTGCGGATCATCTGCGCCACCAATCGAAATCTTGAAGAGGCTATCAGGGCCGGCACTTTTCGCTCGGATCTCTACTATCGATTGAATGTGTTTCCGCTTAATGTTCCGCCATTGCGGGAGCGTTCTTCGGATATCGATCAGTTGGCACGGTTTTTCGTTTCTCGATATGCACGCAGTCTTGGCAAAAAAATAACCGATATCTCGGAGGCCGCCACGCAAAAGCTCTTGTCTTATTCGTGGCCCGGCAACGTACGCGAGTTGCAAAACGTAATCGAGCGCGCTCTGATTCTTGCCAACGGACCGATACTCGATCTCGAAAGCGACCTCATGGGCGTTTCGGCGTCCCCAGCTCTTCACGAGCCCCCACTAACAGTCGCTGAGGTTCCTAATGCCGATCAGTCGTCTGTTCAAACCTTGCAAGAAGTTGAGCGGGCGTACATCCTCGCAGTGTTACAACAAACTCACGGGGTGATTGAGGGCTCGAATGGCGCCGCAAAGATTCTCGGCATGCATCCGAACACCTTGAGACACCGGATGGAAAAACTCGGAATCAAACGATCTGCCCACCGCATTTCGTAGCTCGCCTCCAAACCTCCGATCCCCTTCACCACCAAATACGGTGGACCAGCTTCCCGAAAACCAGCTCCAGATAGAGACGGCTCCCTAATGCAATGCGCTGAGTCGCAAATTCGCTTATTTCCACCGGGTTTTCTGATCTCTCTGCTCCCTGGCGCAAAGATTCGTGTCCGGCTGGAAATACGGCACGCCATCTGCACTGGACCACCCCGACAATTTCAGAATTTCAGCACGTGAAATTGGTTCTATAGATCAGAAGGAGAAATAGGAATGAGTGATTTAAGTAAGCATCTTTTGGACGGAAACGTCCCTAAGGGAAAAACACGCAAGGCCAAACTGAATTGGCGATGGCTGGCCGGTTTTAGTCTTGCCATCATATTCATGGTCCTGGCAGTTCACGTTCAAGGTCAGGAGCCGACCATAGATCCAGTCGCAATTGACGACAACACAACCAGCGACTTTGTTCCACCGCAGGTGTTTCAGGCGGCTGGTCCAAATAGTGCATCGATTCTGGGAACGATCAACGATTTTCGCGCCGCGTTGGGTGATCCGGTTAACGGTAATGCACTCAAAGAGCTCGATTCAGGTCGGCGCGAAATTAATTGGGATGGAGCTGTTCCGACCGACGTTACTACTCCTCCCGTAAACCCGTTCAATACTTTTCTTAATACGCGTGGCGCCCAGTTCACTACTCCGGGCGTCGGACTTTCACAGGCGCCGCCGTCGGGTGGACCGCAGGGCGGTCTCGTAGCCCTATTCGGCAATGCGTCTTATGCCACCGACTTTCGCGCCTTTAGTGCTCCCCGCCTGTTCACACCCGTGGGAAGCAATATCACTGATACGGCTTTCTTCGTTCCCGGATCAAACGGTGCTACGCGAGCCGCCGTTACCGGTTTCGGTGCGATCTTCACTGACGTCGATCGCCCCGATGGCAGTGGTCCAGGTACGAAACGTGGCAATCGCGGTGCAAGCACGTTGATCCAGTTCTTCGGCACCGATGGTCGGTTGCTGTTTAGCAGCTTTGTACCTGCCGCACCTGGTGACGGAGGTTTTTCTTTCTTCGGGATCAAGTTCAACGACCCGCGGATCGCCAGCGTCCGAATCATCGGCGGTAACGTTGCTCCGGGTCCAGACGATGACCAGGCGAACGACGTCGTCATGATGGACGACTTCATCTACGGTGAGCCTCATCATCAGCCATAACGTAATCCTCTTTGCGTCTCTGTGTTGTCTGTCTCCGACAGCAACACAGAGGCAGGAGAGGCGAAATAACAACGAGAACTCCGCGCGTAAATTTCAAAGGTTCAAAATTAATGTTGAAGATCACAAGAGCCGTCTTGTCGGAAAAGGAAGTCACACTGCAATTGGACGGTCGAATTACAGGTCAATGGGTTGAGTTACTAAAGGACACCGCCGAGTCGGTGTTGAGAGACGGAATCAGTCTCAATGTCGATCTGGCAAATATTTCTTTTATTGACTGTGAGGGCATAGCACTCATCCGAAATTTAATCCAGCGCGGTGTTAGACATCTAAACCCGCCGCTTTTCGTGGCCGACCAGCTCAAGAAATGCAACGATGCGCCGGCCTAACAACGATCGAGGGAGATTGGTAATGGAAATACCAACTGCCACTTACGAGGAAGCACTGTTACCGCATCTCGACGCGGCGTACAATCTCGCGCGCTGGCTAACTCGCGACGAAAGAGATGCTGAAGATGTTGTGCAGGAAGCTTGTCTACGCGCTCTCAAGCACTTTAGCGCCTTCAAGGGTGGTGACGCGCGGCCGTGGTTGCTAGCGATCGTGCGGAATACGTACTACACGTGGATCCAGCGCCATCACTTGGAGGAGACCGCAACCTCATTCGAGGAGGAAGCGGATGCACACGTCTCGGAGGCGCCCAATCCGGAGATGTTATTGTTGAAAGAAACCGATAAGCAACTGCTCAGGCGTGCGTTACGCAAGCTGCCAACAGAGTTTCTCGAGGTCATAGTGCTGAGAGAATTTGAGGAGCTGTCGTACCAGCAGATCGCTGATTTGGTTCAGATTCCTTTGGGGACGGTGATGTCGCGTCTGGCTCGTGCTCGCAGGCGCCTCGCCGATTCGGTTTCAAAATATTGTAGTGAAGTGTCCTCGGAGGAGTTAGTGGTATGAGGGTCTTCTGCTAGCAAGGATCTGAGGCGATTCTTAAAATCTTCCGGCGCACGGTAGTGAAACGAAGCGTCGCGCAAAGCCGACTGCAAGCCAAGTTGGCGGCGATACTCAAGGTCGCAGTCTTCGCAAGCTTCGAGGTGTTGTTCAAGCTCTCGGGCCTGAATTTGGTCCTGCTGGCGATCGAGGTATGGATGAATGAGCTCCAGTGCTTGTTGACAAATCAAGTCAGCACCTCCGTGTAACTTTAGTTTTATGCTTCGTCGAGTACGGCCGGACTGCTTCTTAAAACACCGGGCGAGTTGGTCGCGTATGAGTTTCTCTTTTACGCGATCTACCCTTAATACCTGCCTCACACCACTTTTATTCCCGGTGTGAACGAAAATTTTACATTTGCAGTCGCTGGCCCGGACCGAGCCAGCCACTACTTGCATAAACATTTGGCGGCACGTCCGCTTGCAAGAGCGGAGGCTCATCAGTATCCAGAACAAACTCAGGGTGATGCTTGTTTTCCTGACCGACTCCGTAGAAGTTCGCGATCAGCGAACGATTACGTGCTCCGTTAATCCACTTATTGCCGAGACGAAACTCAAAATCCGCGAGGTTCGGTGCTTGTTTGATGGCAGCAATTGTTTCAAACAATCGGGCCACTTCCACGCCATTTACTTTTTGCGTGATTCCGACTTTTTCATGGCCGAACAATTCGCTTTCGATTAAGCCGATGGAAGGGCAGCGCAGTTCACCTTGATTAGCGGTTTGGCGCGTTTCGCGCTCGCGAGTTGCGGCCTCAGCCCGCAACCGCTGATGTTCAGCAGCAGCGCGGTTGGCAAAAATCTGGAACAGGCTGATAAGACGCGGCTCTTTCGGCATCGGACGCGAATCCAGCACTGCCAAATGACCCAGGTCGGTTCCTGCCGGATCCATCAAGGGAACACCCAAATAGCTGACCGCCTGGAACACGCGCAAATCAGAATCTTTCGGAAAAAGACTGCTAACGTTCTCCGGAATATGAACGGTCTGAGCTGATGTGACGACGAGCTCACACGGACTACGCTCTATGTCGTATTAGTCTGCGATCCATTCACCGTTCAACCAAAACGCAAGAGCCCGGAGCCGCTGAGTATCTCGCAGATATTCAGTGACCCAGGCTCCCGTCGTATTGAGTGTTCCGGCAAGGCTTTCAACCAGCGAGGCGTAAAATCATTTACCGGTTGTCGTGGCCGTGCCTCCGGCAATCACTCTGAGCGCCTCGTCAACGTCGAGGTTGTCGAACCTGTGTTCCATTATTCTTGCCTCTTCACGTACTGGTCTAATTTGCGCGGCCGATATTGATTGGGCCAAGGCATGACCAGCAGTATTTACCGGCGTTCCGGCCGAAGCAAGTATAAGTCAGTCGTAAGCGTTAAGAATGCTTTCCGGATAACAGTCAGTTATTCAAGTTGGAAGCGAGATCGGAAGAGACGATAGCCACCGCATTTCCGGCGAACCGGCCAAGCCAAACGATCGAATGTTGGTCCATATTGAGCTGGGCCAAACTCAGTGGTCTGGTCAAGGTCTTTCCGGCAACGCTCTGGCCTGTTCGCGCAACCAGGTGGAGATCACTTTCCGACCTACCAATCCAGATGCCGAAGTTGTTGGAGGTATCTACGCCACCGACACCGATCGTCAACGTGGCGATGAAGACAACGCTTCCGTCTTTGCCGATTTGCAAGGCGCCGAAAGTGTCGAAGGTCCCAGTTGTTCCAACGGCCGCCGCACCTTTCACAGCGATCGGAGTAACCGTCGTGCGATCTCCGCGAAAGACACCGCTCATGCCACCCGTGAATCTCGCCTCGAATGCTGTTTGGCCCCGGTCGTTCAAAGTTAACGGCCCGAAGAAGCTGGTATAGATTCCTCCCTTCGGCGTTGGGTCTCCTGACTGTGCGATCGCAATTGCATCCAGCCCGTCATGTAAGAACAGCCCGGATCCATCATCGAATTGGCCCAGGACCAGTACGTCGCCGAGTTTATTTATGATCGGATCACTGAAATCGACGAAGGTGCGTCCACCGGGCGCAGTCTGATTGGCAGCAAAGATGGCGCTGGTGTTCTGCCCGTCGCCGCGGTAGATCCCAAACTCGGCGGGTCCGCCGATCGTGCCGGCATAGAAGGCTACGCGTCCGATTTCGTCGATTACTGGTGAACTGAAAAACAGAAAGGTTCCTCCCGCGGGCGCCGGAGTGCCATCGAGAGCGATCGCCGTGGTGTGGAAACCGTCGTTGCGAAAGACACCCTCGGTAGCAACACCGCCGTTCAGGAAGGTGTGGAACGCGATCAGGCCTCGCGAATTTGCATTGAAACCAGTTCCGCCGGCGATGAAATTGCCACCGCCCGGAGCAGGATCTCCGTCCTGCAATAACGGAACGTTTGTCGTACCATTGCCACGAAAGATCCCGGTAGTCCCATTGAATATGACGTCACCGCTCGTCGTCAGCGACGGAGCGGAGACAAAAACGAAATTCCTCGCGGCCGGGTCTGGATTACCGCCGAGCGCGATCGCTTGCGTGGTGGCGCCATTACTAACAAACACGCCTGAGGTGCTGGGGCCGCCCAGGCGTACATCAAACGCCACTTCACCACGAGCATTCAGAGACATGGTGTTGAGAAAATTGCCGTAGGTCCCGCCCGCCGGTGCGGCTTCGCCCGACGCGGCGATGATGGTGTGCCTCACCTGAGCCTGCACGCCGGTTGCTGACACGAGTTGGACCACCGCCAGAACCACAAACACACTGACAGCGGGGCTGCATGACATAA
>Ga0070681_10001776_pt1 | contig 19340 bp, 15 predicted proteins | sample KBSC83BmetaG_FD_65650 | JGI IMG/M metagenome (GOLD analysis project Ga0070681, IMG submission 65650) | Corn rhizosphere microbial communities from Kellogg Biological Station, Michigan, USA - KBS C8-3B metaG | ecosystem: Host-associated > Plants > Roots > Rhizosphere | place: USA: Michigan... | reverse complement strand
CTCCGGATAGATCCAGTGAACCGCCTGGTTCACCGCCGTGGCGGCCTCGCCGAAGCCCGTCGCGATCAGCTTCAGCTTCCCGGGATACGTCGTCACGTCGCCGGCGGCGTAGATCCCGGGGCGGCCCGTCTCCATCTGGCTGTTCACGCTGATCTCGTCGTTCTGGATCGTTAGGCCCCACTCGTTGATCGCGCCCATGTTGCTCACGAAGCCGAGCATCGGGAGCACGACGTCGACCTCGAGCTCGCGCGTCGATTTGGCTTTGATGTCTCGCAAGACGACATGCGAGAAGCGGTCGCTTCCATTGCGGCAGGTGATGTCGTTGAGCTCATGGAACGTGTAGAGCTCGGCACGGCCGGCATTCACCGCCGACTGGAATTCCGCGACGGTCGCACCGTGCGCGCGAAACCGGTCACTTCGGTGGACGAGGGTCACTCGTGAGGCACGGCTCAACAGCTGAGTTCCCCAGTCGAATGCGGAGTCGCCGCCGCCGATGATGAGAACGCGTCGGTCGCGGAACTGCTCCGGGTCGGTCACGACGTCGTAGATCCCACGGCCGTACCAGGGCTCCGCGCACCGCTGCGGCAGACGACGCGGCGAGAATGCCCCAATGCCGGCAGCGATGATGATCGAGCGCGTGGGAAAGCGGTCACGATCCGTGACGAGAACGAACTCCTTTCCGTCCTGCTCTAGGCCGATCACTCGCTGCGTGAGATGGATCGGTTGCTGGAATCGGCCCGCCTGCTCGACCAGCGATCGCACCAAGTCCTTCGCCAGTACCTGCGGAATGCCGGCAACGTCGAAGATGTACTTCTCCGGATATAGCGCCGTCAGTTGTCCGCCGGCCTCGGGAAGGGCGTCGACGATCTGCGCCGACACCTCACGCATACCGGCATAAAACAGAGCGAAGAGTCCCGCGGGCCCTCCGCCAATGATCGTGATGTCCTTGAGATCCTGAAGCATGACATAACCTTCGCCGCGTCTTGTACCCGCGACAAGCGCGCTCGCTGCTGTTTTTCGCGTTGACTCTCAGCCCACTGCTCTCCGCCCTCCGCCCGGATGATCGACCCAAATCGCCTGCTCGACTATCACGGCACCTTCCGACTCGTCAATAAAGTCGCGGAGGGCGGCATGGCGACCGTCTACGAGGCGCAACAGCTCGGACCGTCCGGATTCTCGAAGCGCATCGCGCTCAAGGTCATCCATCCGCACTTCGCGCAGCGCCCCGAATTCCTCCAGCTCTTCATCGACGAGGCGAAGCTCTCCGCGAACCTGATGCACGGCAACATCGTGCAGATCTATCAGCTCGGCGAAGTCGCGGGCGACTACTTCATCGCGATGGAGTTCATCCCTGGGCCGACGCTGCGCAGCATCATCGACCGGCATCGTGAAGTCGGCCGCGCGATGCCACAGACGCTCGCAGCGTACATCGCAAGCCGCGTCTGCCGCGCTCTCGATTTCGCTCACAACTTCGTTGGCCCGGACGGCAATCGCCTCGACATCGTGCACCGCGACGTGTCGCCCGGCAACGTGATGGCCACCTGGGACGGCCACATCAAGCTCGCCGACTTCGGGATCGCGAAAGCGCGCACGTCGGTCGATCCGGCGAGCGACGGCATTCGCATCGGCAAGAAGCACTACATGAGCCCGGAGCAGCTCGTCGGACTCGAGGTCGACGGCCGGAGTGACGTGTTCTCACTCGGACTGGTGCTTTACGAGCTCCTCGCCCTCGAGCGGCTCTTTCGCGAGGACGTCACCGCGGCGGCTGTGTCTGAGGTCGCGGTCGCACCCCTGCCCTCACTCCGTGACCTCGTCACCAATCTCGACGAAGAGCTGGAGCGAATCATTCTCGCGGCCCTCGAGCGCGATCCCTCGCGCCGGCCAACCGCTGCCGCCCTCGGCCAGGCGCTCGACCACTGGGTCGTCGCTCAGCAAGAGGTGGCGACGCCGGACCGGCTCGAGGCGCATCTGGCCAAGATCTTCCCGAGCTCGTATCAGCCCCCGACGGCTGAGGAAGAGGACACGGACTTCACGAACCTGAAGTCGGCGCTGAGCGCGAGCTGGGGGAAGAAGAAAGTAAGCAGGTGAGGATAGGGACCTCTGTCATCCCGAGGAGCGTAGCGACGAGGGATCTGCTCGCTGCCGCTCGCAGATCATCTTATTTGACATCGCGCGCGCGAGGCGCGCGCTCTACCCATACGCACGAGGCCAGAGCGAGCGCAAAGCGCGAGCGATTTCAAATGGATTGGAATCTGCGCGCATTGCGCGCAGATTCCTCGCTTACGCTCGGAATGACATTTAGGCCCTAGCCCCTCGCAACTCTGAAGATCTACACCCGGACCGGCGACGCCGGCGACACTGGCCTCTTCGGTGGTGGTCGCGTGCCGAAGAACCATCCCCGCGTCGAGGCCTACGGCGACGTCGATGAGCTGAATGCGACGATCGGTTTCGCGCGGTCGATCGAGCAGATGCCCCGGATCGACGAGGTGCTCGTTCCGATTCAGCGCGATCTCTTCGCGATCGGTGCGCTGCTCGCCACTCCCGATCGCGAAAAGATGCGCCAGCACCTGGAAAAAGCCCGCGTCGACGAGGATCGCATCGGCCAGCTCGAGCGCGCGATCGACGATGGCGACCATGAGCTCGAGCCGCTCCGGTCGTTCATCGTTCCCGGCGGAACGCCAAAGGCAGCAGCGCTACATGTCGCGCGTACCGTTTGCCGGCGCGCCGAGCGGCGTGTCGTCTCACTCACCGAGGCGGGGGTCGACGAGATTCCACAGGTCGTGGTCATCTATCTCAATAGACTGTCGGATCTTCTCTTCACCCTCGCCCGGGTCGCCAACAAGCGCGCCGGCGCCGGCGAAGTGACGTGGTGATTTCCGTCACATCGCCGTAACGCGAATCCTCGTATGACCGTCCGGTAATCATGGATCCGGTCGAGATCGAGCTGCCGACGTATCGTATTCTCATCGCCCGCGGCGCCCTCGGCGACGTGGGCCGCGTCGCGTCGGCGACGACTCGCGCCCACCGCTACGCACTCATCGCGGACGCCAACGTCGCCCCGCTCTATGCCGCGCGCGTTCGCTCGGCGCTCGGCGAAGGCCGGACGCGTCTCTATACGATTCCGGCCGGCGAAGAGCAGAAGTCGCGTCAGAGCTGGACGACGCTCACTGACGCCCTCCTCGGCGACGGCTTCGGCCGCGACTCGGCGATCATTGCCCTGGGCGGTGGTGTCGTCGGCGATCTGGCCGGCTTCGTCGCCGCGACCTACATGCGGGGCATTCCCTTCATCCAGCTGCCGACGACGCTCCTCGCGATGATCGACGCCTCGATCGGCGGCAAGACGGGCGTCGACACGCCATCGGGCAAGAATCTCGTTGGCGCCTTCCACGATCCGGCGGCGGTCATCGCCGATCCGGACGTCCTGCGGACCCTGCCACCGGAGCACCTTCGCGCGGGACTCGCCGAGGCAATCAAGCATGGCGTCATCGCCGATGCGTCGCACTTCGACGAGGTCGTCGGCGCTGCGCCGGAGATCGTGAGCGGCAGCCGCGCCGCGGCGGCCGCGCTCGAGCGCATCGTCGTCCGAAGCGTCGGCATCAAGGCGGACGTCGTCAGGCGCGACCAACGCGAAGGCGGAGTTCGCAAGACGCTCAACTTCGGCCACACCATCGGCCACGCCATCGAGCTGCGTAGCGATTATCGGATGCTGCACGGCGAAGCCGTGGCGGTCGGCATGGTGGTCGAGAGCCGGGTTGCCGAACGGCTGGGTGTGGCCCAACCGGGCACCAGCGACCGAGTTCGCGCGGCGGTCGAGCGCACGGGGCTTCCAGCGGCGCGTCCCGCCGACCAATCGCCCGGCGATATCCTCTCCGCGACGCGAGGGGACAAAAAGGCGCGCGCCGGCGTGGTGGAATACGCGCTTCCCGCGCGCATCGGGGAGATGGCCGGCGCTGACCGTGGCTGGGGCGTCGTTGTGTCGGACGAGGTCGTACTCGAGGCGCTCCAATGAGCGGCCACCTGCGTCGGCGTCCGGGAACGCGATCCTCGCTGGGGGCGCTGTGCGCCGGTCTGGGTGCAGCCACGATCGCGCTGGGTGTCGTCCTCGCCTTCGGCGTTCGCGAGGAGCAGCGCGTGGCGGCTCGAGCCAAGGTCGCGGCGGCGGCGGCAGCTGCCGAGCCGATAAGACATCCCGCGCCAATAGCGCCGATTCAGATGGAAGGTGTCGTGGTGCGAGCGGCGACCAAGGATTGGAACAAGAAGCTGCATAAGCGGCCGCTGAAGGCTGGTGAGCCGGTGCCGGTGCTCGTCACTGCGTATTGCCTGAACGGAACCACGCGGCGTGGGCGCTACGTGCGCCCTGGTATCGTCGCGGCGGATCGAAAGCTTTTTCCGCTGTCGCGATATATCGAGCTCTATGCGGGTGAGAAATACCTCGGCCGTTTCCTGATCGACGATACGGGCTCGATGATCCGCGGGGCGCACATCGACGTGTGGGTACCGACCTGCCGCGAGGCGAAGATCTTTGGCCGACAGCACGGAACGGCGATGCTCCTTCCCCGTCCGGAGATTCAGGTCGTGCAGGCGGGCGGGTCGAAGTAGAGGAACGTCGGGAACCCGCCTGAAGATCTTGGCTCCTAGCGCGCATCGCGACGTCGAGAGCCAGTCCAGGTTCGAGAGTGCAGGGTCGAGACGGCAGGCGTGAGATGAACGGCGAGGTCAGGTGCCTGATGCCGCTGTCGATCTCACGCCTGCACTCTCGGCACTGCCATCTCGCAACTGGACTGGTCCGGCGACGTCGCGATCAGTGGTTCGCGAGCAGAACTCTCAGGCGCTGCACTGAATGACTGCATGCTGGATGTGGCCTGACTTCTGCCGCAGGTTGGGCGAACCTAACAAGGCACCAGCACCATGTCCTCGTTCGCGACGTACCTCATCGGATTCATCATCCTGGTCGTCGGTCTCGCGTTTGGCGCCTATCTGCTGAACGTCCCGCAGACCTGGATCATCGTGGGGATCATCATCTTGCTGGGGATTGGCGTCCTCATGGCGACCAGTCGAACGAAGCCGCGCGACCCACCGCCTCCGGGCTCAGGCCCACAGCCGCCTGCCGGTTGACGGTGGTCGGTGGTCGGTGAGTAGCGAGAGGAGGCCGGCAGGCAGTCTGCCGGCCTCGACGTTTACCGACCACCGTCAACCGCTCACCGATTACAGTCCACCCGTCAACCAACCACCGCGTAACCCCTAACCGCAACCAAAGCTTTCAGATAACTCCTAACGACACCGATTCGCGGCCATCGGCGCGTGCGGAAGCTCACAATTCAGTATTGACGCTTCGGGGCCCTGCCATTACCCTAGCCGCCCCTGAACCCCTGCCTACCTCTCGCGAGCCATTGCCGCGATGGGCGCCGACGCCCAGCCGATGGTGCTCGGTCCACCTTACCCCTTTGGTGAGGAGCGTGTATGGAGCAAGTGACGGAGACCAGGTCCTCCAGAGGGTATTTCCGTTCGTCCCCCTCGACTGCCTTCGACCAGTACCTCCAGGACATCCAGAAGCTTCCCTTAATCGACGACCCTGAAGAAGAGCGACGCCTCGCTCGACGCGCCCAGCGCGGCGACGAAAAGGCGGCCGAACGACTGGTCACCGCGAACCTGCGCTTCGTCATCTCCTACGTGAAGAAGTATCAGGGCCATGGACTCGACCTCTCCGAGCTCGTGGCGATCGGAAACGAGGGACTTCTCAAAGCGGTTCGCAAATTCGATCCGGACCAGGGAGTGAAGTTCATCTCCTACGCGGTCTGGTGGGTGCGCCAGGCGGTTCTGAAGGCACTCGCGGAGCAAACCCGATCGGTCCGCATCCCGCTCAACCAGAACTCCCAGCTCATTCGTCTCGCCCGCGCCGAGACGATCCTCGCCCAAGTTCTCAAGCGCGATCCCACCGAAGAAGAGATCAGCAAGCTGCTGGAAGAGACGCCCGAGAACGTCCGGGCCGCCAAGCAGATGTCTGCGACCGAAGTTTCTCTCGACGCTCCCATCGACAGATCGGACCGTGAAGCGTCGACCCTCGGCGAGCGATTCGCCGGCGTCGATGGCATCGAGATCGAGGAGGTCTGCGACTACAAGTTGATGCGCGAGTTCATCGATCGCGTCTTCCGGAAGTACCTGTCGCCGCGCGAGCGGAAGATCCTGTATCTCTACTATGGCCTCGAGGAGGGTTCCGAGGCGATGACGCTCGAGAAGATCGGCGCGCTGATGGGTGTCACCCGCGAGCGCATCCGACAGATCCGGGAGCGAGCATTCGAGAAGCTCCGCGAGTCTCCAGACGGGCGAGCCCTCTGCGGCTTCTGGGCAGCGTAAGCGATTCTTAGCGCGAAATTGCACGGCAAAGGGGACCTTCGGGTCCCCTTTTTCGTCTGGTCGGGGCACGTCGCCTATCATTCGTTTCTCCCATGCCGCATCGCACGCCCGTCTTCATCGATCGGTCAGGCCGTCGCTGGCAGCGCGTTCGGCGCGCCGCAATCGTCCTCGGCGTCATCACGACCGTCATCGGGCTCACGCTGGGGTTGAGCTTGTTGTTCGCGCCGAGCATCCCCGAGCTGCACCCACAGTCGTTGACACGGAAGCCGATCGTTAGGCTCTCGGAGCGAGCGCGCCTCGCGGCGCGGCGCCGCTTTCAACAGGCGCTCGCGACGACCAAGCGTGTTCCCCAGTCCCGTCGCGTCAGTTTGATGCCGTTGATCCCGGCGAACGGCGAGAAGCACGCAGCGGCTGGCGTTCCGCTCGTCGGTGGCTTCTACGTGAACTGGGACGACAACTCGTACGCATCGTTGGCGACGAACGTCAGGCAGCTCGATCTGGTGGTCCTCGAGTGGGCCTTCGTTGCGCGCGGCGGAGATTCCCTGCGACTGGATGTCGTCAACGGCAAGCGGGCGATGGCGCGGGTGCTCCAAGAGCCCGTGGACAAGCGCCCACGCCTGATGTTGATGGTGAGCAACTTCAATTCGGAAAATCAGGATTTCGGAGCGCCGGATCTCCGCGCGCTGCTCACGCGGCCCGCGGCCCGCGCGCGCGCGATCGCGCAGCTCGCGCACGTGGTCCAGCAGAACGGTCTCGCGGGCGTGCTCGTGGACTTCGAGGCGGAGAGCTTTCCGCATCTGCATGAGCTCTCGATGCAGTTCACGCGTGAACTGGGGCTCGCGCTCCACCCGGCCGGCAAGAGCGTCGCGTACGCCACCCCGGCCTCCGCGGACAACGCAGAGCTGCGCGAGATCAGCGGCAGTGTGGACGAGGTCTTCGCGATGCTCTTCGATGAGCACTACAGTGGCGGCGACCCGGGCCCCATCGCGAGCCAGCAGTTCTACGCCAACCGCGCGCGCGCCATGGCAGCCGTCGTCCCGCGCGAGAAGCTGATCCTCATGATTGGCGCCTATGGCTACGACTGGAATGATCGGGAGGGAAAGATCAAAGCGGACGAGGCGACCTTTCAGGACGTCATGCGGGACGTTCGCGACAGCGGCGCGGTGGTCCACATGGATCGCGTCTCTCTCAACTCGGTCGCGACATTCCAGAGCGCCGACTCGACCGATCACGAGATCTGGTTTCTCGATGGCGTCACCGCATACAACCAGCTGCGCGTCGCTCAATCGTTGGGCGTCGCCGGTGTTGCCTTCTGGCGATTGGGCTCTGAGGATCCGACTCTCTGGCGGGCGTTGGACGAGGACGGCCGGCTCCAACCCGCGGATCGCCTCACCTCGGTGCTGCCGGGGTACGATCCGGAAATTGATGGCGTCGGCGAAATCCTCCGCATTCGGGCGCAGCCCGTAGCTGGGGCGCGCAGCATTCGCGTCGACTCGTCGACAGGTCTCATCGTCGACGAGCGTTACTCGAGCATTCCAACGCCATTCATCGTTGAGCGTTTCGGCGCGCAGGAGATCCATCCGCACTGGGTGGCGCTCACCTTCGACGACGGGCCTGACGCCAACTGGACGGGCCCAATCCTGGACACGCTCGCCTCGCGCGACGTCAAGGCGACCTTTTTCGTCATCGGCGAGAACGCGGATTCGCATGTGCCGCTGCTGCGCCGCATCTATCGCGAAGGGCACGAGATCGGGAATCACACGTACTCGCATCCGAATCTGGGCCTCACAGGACGTAAGCGCACGGAAGTCGAACTCGACGCGAACGAGCGTCTCATCGAGGCGATGCTCGACCACCGCACCGCCCTCTTCCGGCCGCCGTACTTCGGGGACGCCGAGCCGACGACGCTCAACGAGCTCGTGCCGGTGTGGCTCGCGACGCAACGCAACTATCTCACGATCGGCCTTCACGTCGACTCGGAGGATTGGCAGGATCCGCCACCCGATTCGATCCTCAAGAACGTGCTCGATTCGCGCCCTGAGGATCCCGATGAACGTGGCGAGTGCGCGGACTCGCTCGCGCGCGGTCAGCCGACGACCGCCTGCAACATCGTGCTCCTCCACGACGGCGGCGGCAACCGGAGCAACACCCTCGCCGCGCTTGGCCCGCTCATCGATTCTCTGCGCGCGCGCGGCGATACTCTGGTTCTCGTGTCCAAGCTCGCCGGATTGACGCGCGACCAGGCGATGCCGCCGTTAGGCGCGCGCGCCGGCATGGAGCGGCTCCTCCTCATCGGCGGCTTCGGTCTTCTCGGCATCATCGAGTGGCTGCTCTTCTGGATCTTCACCATCGCCGTCGTCCTCGGCGTCGGGCGGCTGGTCCTGATCGGCACGCTCGCGCTCATCCAGCGGCTGAAGCGCCATCAGGATCGGTCCCTGCCCACCACCTTTGCTCCCGGCGTCAGCGTCATCGTTCCGGCGTACAACGAGGAGAAGGTGATCGGCCAGACGATAGACAGCCTGCTCGCGCAGTTGTACGCGGGACCGCTGGAGATCATCGTCGTCGACGACGGCTCGCGCGACGCCACCTACCAGCAGGCGCGCGCGATCCACGGTGAAAACGAGCGCGTGCGCATCTTCACCAAGCCGAATGGGGGCAAGGCCAGCGCCTTGAACTTTGGCATTGGCCACGCCCAGCACGAGGTCATCGTGGCGCTGGATGCGGACACGCTCTTCGCCCGCGATACCGTGGCCGAGCTGGTGCAGCCACTCGCCGATCCGCGCGTGGCGGCGGTAGCCGGCAACGCGAAGGTCGGCAATCGCATCAATCTCGTGACCCGATGGCAGGCGCTCGAATATGTCACGAGCCAGAATCTCGACCGCCGCGCCTTTTCGCTCCTCGATTGCATAACGGTCGTGCCGGGCGCCGTGGGCGCCTGGCGGCGCTCGGTGATCCACCAGGTCGGCGGCTTTCGCGAGGACACGCTCGCCGAGGATCAGGACCTCACGCTGGCTGTCCGTCGCGCGGGTTATTCGGTCGCGTACGCGGACGGCGCAATCGCGCTCACCGAGGCGCCCGACACGCTCCGTGCCCTCGCGCGGCAGAGGTTCCGCTGGTCGTTCGGCACCTTGCAGTGTGCCTGGAAGCACCGCGGCACGCTCTTTCGACGGCGATACGGCACCCTGGGATGGGTGGCGCTGCCTAACGTGTGGCTCTTCCAGCTGCTCCTTCCCGCGTTGTCACCGCTCGCCGACCTGATGTTCGTCTTCAGCCTGTTGTCCGTGTGGGCGACGCGAACATCTCATGGCGCGACCTATGCCCTTGTGAATCTCGAGCAGGTGCTGACGTACTACGCCGTCTTTCTGCTCGTGGACTGGGCGGCAGCGATCGTTGCGTTCCTGATGGAGCCGCGCGAGGACAAACAGCTCACCTGGCTGATCTTCATTCAACGCTTTGCCTACCGTCAGATCATGTATTGGGTTGTTGTGAAGTCGTTCGCCGCGGCGATTCGCGGCCACGTCGTGGGGTGGGGAAAGCTCGAGCGAAAGGCAACCGTGGAGCTCGAGACGTTGGAGGCAGGCCGCAGCGCGTGAGCGACGTCGAGATCCTGGCCTTCGTCAACAAGGACGCGGGCACCGCCGATGCCGCCTGCGAGGCGCTCGGCAAAGCTGGTGGCTTTCGGGTCGAGCGCATCGCGCCGGCTGATCTCGCGGACCGCGTCCGGGGTGCGCTCGCGCGTGGTGCCCGGCGGATCCTCGTGGCAGGGGGCGATGGCTCGATCGCGACTGCAGCCAGCGCGATGCGCGGCAATGCCTGCGAGCTCGCGATTCTGCCGGGCGGCACGCTCAACCACCTCGCTCAGGATCTTGGGCTTCCCGACGATCTCACCGAAGCGGCTCGCGTCGCGGCCACCGGGAGGACCCGCCGCCTCGACGTTGGAGAAGTGAATGGGCGTCTCTTTCTGAACACGAGCTCCGTGGGCGCGTACGTCACGTACGTGCGAACTCGCGAGGGTCTCGAGCCGCGACTTGGATACTGGCTCGCTTCGATCGTCGCGGGAATCCGGATACTCTTTCGCCTCCGGAGCTTTCGCGTGTCGATGGAGGTGGATGGCGTCGAGCACGAGTTCATCACGCCGCTCGTCTTCGTCGGCGTCGGCGAGCGAGAGCTGAAGATGCCCAGCCTCGGCGCACGCGTTCCAGACGGCCGGCGTGGATTGCACGTCATCGTAGTGAAGTCCCGCAGCGCGGGACGCACCCTCGCTCTCGCCTTCGCCGCCGTTGCGCGCGGCGTCCAGGCAGCGGCGCGCACACCGGCGATGCAAAGCTTCGTCGTCGATCGTGTTCGCATCCAGCCGCGTACGGGGAGGATCGGCGGACGGATCGGCCTCGATGGCGAAATTGTCTCAATGGTGCCGCCGCTGGACTACCGGTTCGTTCCCGACGCTCTCACCGTGATCGTGGGTGATGACGTAGGTTAGTCGAGTGACCTTCGACAGCCTGCCACTCTTTCCCCTCCCACTCGTCCTCTTTCCCGGGACGGTGCTGCCGCTGCACATCTTCGAGCCGCGATACCGGCAGCTCCTCATCGATTGCCTCGAGGGCGATCGCCGATTCGGGATCGCCCGGCTCGGCGAGAGCGTCGCGGAAGTCGAGCTTCCCTCCGGCACCGTGGGATGCGTCGCCGAAATCATGAGCACGGAGGCCTTGGCCGATGGCCGCTCGAACATCTTGGTGCGTGGTGCCGAGCGCTTCGCGCTCGTGTCGCTCGTGAGCTCACCGCATCCGTATCACGTCTGCCGCGCGGAGCTGGTGGAAGACGACTTCGAGATCGGCGCCGAGCTCGATGCGATCGCGGAGAGGGTGCGCGACGTCTTCCGGCGCGTCGCGCGGGCGGCGCGTACGCTCGCCGACGACCCCGATCCGGTACCAGAGCTCCCCGAGGACGCGGCGAGCCTGTCGTTCGCGGTCGCGTCGATGATCGACATCGGTCTCGACGCGCGCCAGGAGCTACTCGCCTCGCGTTCGCCGCTCGAGCGCCTGCGCGAGCTCGACCAGGTGCTGTCAGTCGCGTTAGGCACGATCGTCGACCGCGCGCAGGTGCACACGCTGGCGAAGACGAACGGGCGCAACGAGCACGTTCAGCCATGAGCGCCGTCACGCCAACCGTCGCGGCCGAAGGCGAGCGACACCCGATCGACGCCGCGCTCGCGGCGCGCCTCGCGGCGATCGTCGGCGAACGGCGTGTGCTCTATCGAACGGGCGAGCTGCTCGCCTACAGCTCCGATGGGCTGCCCGGCTACTTCAAGCAGCCATCGATTGCCGTCTTTCCGGGCAGTCGCGATGAAGTGATCGCGGTCGTGCGCGAGCTCGCCCGCGCCCATGTCCCGTTCGTTCCGCGCGGCGCGGGCACGGGACTCTCGGGCGGTGCCCTCGCTGATGGAGTCGTGCTCCTCGGCCTCAACCGCCTCACGACGATCCTCTCGATCGACGCCGCGAACGCGTTGGCGGTCGTCGAGCCCGGTGTAGTGAACGTCGCGCTCTCGCGCGCGGTCGCCGCGCACGGATTGCACTACGCGCCGGATCCGTCGAGCCAGGCGGCCTGCACGATCGGCGGCAACGTGGCCGAGAACGCGGGCGGGCCTCATTGCCTCAAGTACGGCGTCACGCTCAACCACGTCGTCGCGCTCACGGTGGCGCTGCCTAACGGCGAGGTCGTCACGCTCGGCAACGCGGCCGGCGAGAGCGACGGCTACGATCTCGTCGGCGCGTTCGTCGGCTCGGAGGGATGCTTCGGTGTTGCGCTCGACGTCACGGTGCGGCTCGCGCGCAATCCTCAAGCCGTGCGCACGCTGCTCGCTGATTTCAGCTCGATCGACGCCGCGGCGCGCGCCGTTTCTGCGATCATTGCCAGCGGCATCCTCCCGGCGGCACTCGAGATGATGGATGCGGCGACGATCCGTGCCGTCGAGGCGTCGATCTACGCCGCCGGCTATCCGACGGACGCCGCGGCCGTGCTGCTCGTCGAGCTCGACGGGCCGACGGCCGGTCTCGACGCCGACGTCTCGACCGTCGTTAGGCTCTGCCGCGACGCGGGGGCCCGCGACGTACGCGTTGCGCGCGACGAGGCCGAACGGGCAAAGCTCTGGCAGGGTCGCAAGAAAGCGTTCGGCGCGATGGGGCGCATCTCGTCGCACCTCGTTGTGCAGGATGCCGTCGTGCCGCGGACCAAGCTCCCCGAGATGCTCGCCCGCGTCCACGACATCGCCGAACGATATCGGGTCACGGTTTGCAACGTCTTCCATGCCGGCGACGGCAATCTGCATCCGAACATCGGTTACGACGCCAATGATCCGGACGAGTCGGCGCGGGTCCATGCGGCGATGCGGGAGATCATGCAGGCGTGCGTCGATGCCGGCGGCACCATCACCGGCGAGCACGGCATCGGCATCGACAAGCTGCCGTACATGAACGCGATCTTCTCCGAGGAATCGCTCAGCGCGATGTGCGCGCTCCGGCAGGTCTTCGATCCCGAGCGGCGCGCCAACCCGGGCAAGGTTGTGCCCGTGCATTCGTGCCGCGAGTGGCAGATGGCTCCCGCGGCCCGGACAGGACAGCATTGACCGCGACGTCACCGCCGCGCACGGCAGCGGTAGCGCCGGCCGAGCTTCGCGACGCCATTCGCGAGGCCATCGCTCGGCAGCGCACGCTTCGCGTCGTGGGCGGCGGAACGTGGCTCGACGCCAATCGACCGGTGCGCGCAGAGACAACCCTGCCGGTCGGCACGCACGCCGGCATCGTCGAGTATGAGCCGGGCGATCTGACACTCACTGCGCGGGCGGGCACGACGCTCGCCGAGATTGCGCGTGCGACATCGGCGAACGGCCAGTGGCTCGCCCTCGACCCGTTAGGTGATCCGTCGCGCGCCACGCTCGGCGCGACGATCGCGACCGCCTCGTACGGGCCCCTCGCGCACCATTTCGGGACGCCGCGCGACATGACGCTCGGCGTCGAGTTCGTGAGCGGCACGGGTGACGTCGTTCGCGGCGGCGGACGTGTCGTGAAGAACGTCGCCGGCTTCGATCTGACGAGGCTCGTTACCGGCTCGTGGGGAACGCTCGGTGTGCTGACCGAAGCAACGGTGAGGCTGCGCGCACTACCCGCGGTCGAGACGACGCTGCTCATCGAAATCGGATCCGCGACGGCCGAGCTCGAGCGAGCGCGGACCACGCTGCGCGCGCTGCCCTTCGTGCCCCTCGCCGCCCAGCTCGTTGACGCGGCGGCGCGCGGCGCCATCGGTGCCGCGGGTGCTCGCGACGCCTTCGTCGTTAGGCTGGGCGGCAACGAGGAGTCCGTTCGGGCGCAGCGCGAGCAGCTTCGTAGCGTAGGAGACGCGCGAGACGTCGAGCCGGAGATCTGGTTGCGGGCGCGCGTCGCCGAGCCGGCACGCGCCGCGGTCGTGCGACTGTCGCAGCTGCCTTCGCGCTTCGCGACGACCTGGTGCGACGCGGGACGCATCACCGAGCGCTGGCCGGGGAGTTATCGCCACGGCGATCCGGGACGCGGCGTCGTGCGGGTGGTATTGCCGGTCGATGAGAGCACCTCGAACGGGAGCCTCCGCGCTGCGCTCGAGGTACCTTTCGAGGGCACACGCATCTACGAGCGACTCCCTACCGCGCTCTGGCCGGCGCTCGCGCCGACCGCGATGCACGGTGCCATCGACCGTGGCGTCAAGGCCGCCTTCGATCCACACCATCTGTTGAATCCTGGAGTTCTCGGTGAGCTGCAGTGAGTAGTGCGCCCTCGCGTCCTCTCGTCGACGAGCGCGCGATTCCATCCCGACCTTCTCGTGAAGCGCCGTGCGCGCTGCCCGGAACGCCGCTCGCGGCGATGCGGTCCGGCATCGACGCGTGCGTGCATTGCGGATTTTGTCTGCAAAGCTGTCCGACGTACCTCACACTCGAGGACGAGAACGACAGCCCGCGCGGCCGCGTACTGTTGATGCGCTCGGCGCTCGAGGGCACGCTCGGCATCGATGACCCGTCGCTCGAGACGCACATCGACCGCTGTCTCGGCTGTCGCGCCTGCGAGACCGCGTGTCCGTCGGGTGTGCCGTACGGCCATCTCCTGGAAGCCACACGCGCGACGATGGCGGAGCGACGTCGGCTGCCGTTTGTCGCTCGGCTCATCCTCTGGACCTTCGCTCGACCGGCGAGCCTAACGATTGCCATGGCATTGTCGCGGCTCCTCCGCGCGACGCGGATCCCTGTGCTCATGTCCCGTTTGAGCGGCCGGCTTGGCTTCGCGATGGCGATGCTCGCCTCCACGGAACGGAAAGGCAGGGCCACGGCATACGCCGCACGCGGAGACGCGACGCGCGGCACGGTGGCGATGTTGCTCGGGTGCGTGATGGAGGGATTGCTCACCGACGCCAATCGCGCGACCGAGCGTACGCTCGTCGTCAACGGGTATTCGCTCGTCGATGCGCCAGGCCAGCGGTGCTGTGGCGCGCTGCATGCGCACGCCGGCGACCTGCACGGTGCGCGCGCGCTCGCGCGCGCGAACATCGCCGCATTCGAGAAGACTGGTGCGCAGTACATCTGCGTCAACGCGGCCGGCTGCGGGGCGATGATGAAGGAGTACGCACATCTGTTGGCGGATGACGCCGAGTTCGCCGATCGCGCGGCACAAGTCTCGGCCCGCGTGCGCGACGTGAGCGAGCTGCTCGTCGCCGCAGGCCCGATCGCGGGAGCCAGCCCGGTCGACGCGACCGTCGCATACGACGCGCCCTGTCATCTGCTGCACGCGCAACGCATTGCCGATCCGCCGCTCGCGATGCTCCGCGCGATTCCCGGCCTGCGTCTCGTTCCGCTCGCCGGCGCGGAACACTGCTGCGGCGCGGCGGGGATCTACAATCTCGTCGAGCCCGACACGTCGAACGCGGTGCTTGCGCCGAAGCTCGAAAACATTAGAGCGACGAGCGCTGCGCTCGTCGCGACCGGCAATCCCGGTTGTCTGATGCAGATCGGAGCGGGATTGCGGCGCGCGTCGATCGACAGTCGTGCCGTTCACCCGGTGGAGCTCCTCGACGCGTCGTATTGCAGCGTCGCGCGCTGACCCCGCCCGATCCGGGCGGGCGCTGGCAACCACACATCGGCCGCATTATCACTTCGACATGCTTATCGCGCCGCAGCTCATAGGCGAAGTCGGCGGACGAAGCGTCGTGCTTTCGTATGCGGGCGTCGCCACCGAATACGACGCGCTCCGCCGCCACGCCGCCGTCTTCGATCGCAGCCATCGCGGACGGCTGCGCGTCTCGGGAGAGAAGGCAGCGGAGACGCTCACCGGTCTCGTGACGAACGACGTTGCCGCGCTCGCCCCCGGCCAGGGCCAGTACGCCGCCGCGCTCACGCCGAAGGGCAAGATCATCGCCGACCTCCGGATCTTCCGCGAGGAGAGCTCGTTCCTCGTGGATTGTCCGCCGCGTGCGACCGAGGGTTGGCTCGCGACCGTGCGGAAGTACGTCAACCCACGCATCGCACCTTACGCCGACGAGAGTGCCACGACGAGAAGCCTCGGTATTTTTGGTGTCGCCGCGCGATTGGTAGTGGGCGAGATGACGGGAGTCAGCAGCAGCGCGCTCGGCGTTCTCCCCGCGTACGCGCACGTGTCGGTTGCGATTGACGACGTCCATATCGTGATCGCGCGCGTGCCCGATCTCGAGCTCGAGGGATTCGAGCTCTTCGTGCCCGCGTCCTCGTACGAGATGCTATGGGAGCGCGCCATTGCCGCGAAGGCGACGCCCGGTGGACTGGAGACGTGGGAGATCGCGCGCGTCGAAGCGGGTAGGCCGGAGTGGGGAATCGACATCGACGAGTCGACGCTTCCCCAGGAGGCGAACCTCGAGGAGCTGCACGCCATCTCGTACACGAAGGGGTGCTACACGGGACAGGAGACTGTCGCGCGGGTGCATTTCCGCGGACATGTGAATCGCCATCTGCGCGGCCTCCGAACGGCGGCGCCCGAGCCTCCCGCGCCGCGCGCCGTGCTCTTCGACGCCACGGGCAAGGAGGTCGGCGACGTGCGCAGCGTCGCCGCCTCGCCCCGGCTTGGCGGAGTCGCCATCGGTATGGTGCGGCGTGAGGTCGAGATTGGCGCGACGCTGACGGCCCGCTGGGACGGCGGCGAGTCGCGCGTCGACGTCGCGCATATTCCCTTCCCCGCCTGACGCGGAGTGCCCACCGCGCTCGTCACCGGCGCGACGGGGCTCGTCGGGTCGCACATCGTCCAGCGGCTCGCCGCCGATGGATGGCGGGTCCGCGCACTCGTCCGCGAGCAGCACGTCGTTAGGCAGTCGGCCGCTGGCTGGGACGGTAGCGAGTGGCTGCGAAAGCAGGGTGTCGAGCTCGCGGCCGGTGACATTCTCGACTTCCCGTCGTTCGTCGAGGCGGCTCGCGGTTGCGACACGATCTTTCACACCGCGGCGGCGGTTACTCCACCGGCGATGCGCGTGCATCCGTACGACGCGTACCGCGTACCGAACGTCGACGGCACCCGCAATGCCATCGCCGCCGCGGCGCGCCACGGAGCGCGCCTTCTTCAGCTCAGCAGCGTCGCCGTCTACGGGCCGAAGGCTCGTTATGCATCGAGCACGGCGGTCGGCGTCGACGAGACGATGCAGCTCGATCCGCTCCCGGAGCGCGCGTACTACGCCCGCTCGAAGCGGGAGGCCGAGGAGTTGGTGATGGCGGCGCATGCCGAGGGGCGCATCTGGGCGACGGCGGTTCGCCCGGACGTGATCTATGGTCCCCGCGACCGGCAGTTCATCCCGCGCCTCGCGCGGCTACTGCGCTTCGGCGTCGCGCCGGTAATCGACGGCGGCAACGCCATCATGGCGATCGTTCACGCCGCGCACGTCGCCGACGGCGCGGTCCGCGCGGCGACGACGGACGCCGCCGGTGGTCGCGCTTACAACCTCGCCAACGACTTCGACGTGCGCTGGTGCGACTTCTTCCGCCTCGCCGGCGACGGGTTGGGGCGACGAATCCGCTGCGTGAGCATTCCACATGGGCTGGCGGGTACGCTCCTCTCGATCACGAAGCGCACAATCCGCTTCGTGACCGCCGGCGGGATGAACGTCGTGGCGACGGCATCGCTGGACTTCATGTCTCGCAACAATCCGTTCAACTCGGATCGGGCGCGTCGCGAGCTCGGGTGGGCGCCCGCACTCCGGCCCGAGACTTCGATTCCCGCCGCGTTTCGTTGGTGGCGGGACAATCGTTAGGTATAGAAATGACAAAAGGCGCGACATTCGTCGCGCCTCGTCAGGACAACGAAGAGATGACGCCTTACGGGCGCTTCGTAGCGGCCTTCGTGCCGGTCTTGGACTTCGTCGCGGCCTTGGCCGAATCGGCGGCCTTGATGCTGTCCGCCTTTTTCGTCGAGTCCATCGACATCTTCATGGCGGTGTCGGTCGCGGCGGGAGCCGGAGCCGCTGCGGGAGCCGGGGCCGCGGCGGCCGCCGCGGAATCCTGCTTCGCTTGGTCGTTCTTCGCACAAGCCGCGACCGCGAACACGGCGGCGACGAGAGCTAGGCGCTTCATGCAGATCTCCTGAGAGGGGTACGAGAATTCGAATCCATTCCGCGCTCGCTGCGGCGATGCTCGGATCGTTAGAGGCGGTGCGTAAGCTACCGGCCACTGCCATGCTGTCAAGGAGCGATTACTTGGTCAAGTAGAATGCCGCAAAGGCTTTGTACGGGACTCTCATCAAAGTGTCCCGTTCCGACCGACTGCTGGTCCCGAATCGCGACTTCGTCTAGCTTGCAAGATCCCGCGCCCAGGCCGTCATGACCGCGAATACCCTTCCCCTGGCCGAGCCCACGATCGTTCGCGGAGCGTGTCCGCACGACTGCCCCGACACGTGCGCAATGCTCGTCACCGTCGAGAACGGACGCGCTACACGCGTCGCCGGCGACCCGGACCATCCGTTCACCCAGGGCTTTCTCTGCACCAAGGTCAATCGATACGTCGAGCGAACGTATCATCCGGACCGCCTCCTCCATCCGTTGCGCCGCGTCGGCCCCAAGGGAAGCGGGCGCTTTGCCCGCATCTCCTGGGACGAAGCGCTCAGCGAGGTCGCTGACCGACTGAGCGAGATCGCGCGCTCCTCAGACGGACCTCAGGCGATTCTTCCGTACTCTTACGCCGGTACGATGGGGCTGGTGCAGAGCTCCTCGCTGGATCGCCGCTTCTTTCACATCCTCGGCGCCTCCATGCTCGATCGGACTATCTGCTCGATGGCCGGCAGCACGGGCATGCGCATGACGCTCGGCGCGAGCATAGGTGCGGACGCGGAAGGGCTTCCCGAAAGCGACTTCGTGCTGCTCTGGGGTACGAATACCCTCACGTCCAATCCGCACCTCTGGCCGTTCGTGCTCGAGGCGCGGAAGCGAGGCGCACCGATCATCGCCATTGATCCGTTGCGCACGCGCACCGCCGCGCAGTGCGACGAGTGGATTCCGATTCGCCCCGGAACCGACGCGGCACTCGCGCTCGGGATGATGCACGTGCTCTTCGCCCGCGGCATGGAGGATCGCGATTTCCTCGCGCGACACACGCTCGGCGAGGACGCGCTGCGCACTCGGGCTGGCGAGTATCCGCCGGAACGCGTGGCGGCAATTACAGGCGTGCCCGCGGACACGATCGTGAATCTCGCCGAACGATACGGCCGCGCTCGGGCCGCGTTCATCCGCGTGAATTACGGTCTCCAGCGGCACGCTGGCGGCGGCATGGCAGTGCGCACAATCGCCTGTCTGCCGGCGATCACGGGACACTGGCGCCGCGCGGGTGGCGGAGTCCAGCTCTCCACGAGCGCGAATTTCCAATTCAATAAACAAGCGCTCGAGCGTCCCGATCTCTCGCCGCCGGTGCGCACGATCAACATGATCCGCCTCGGCGAGGCGCTGACGACGGCCGATGCTGGCGT
>Ga0070681_10001773_pt1 | contig 19357 bp, 18 predicted proteins | sample KBSC83BmetaG_FD_65650 | JGI IMG/M metagenome (GOLD analysis project Ga0070681, IMG submission 65650) | Corn rhizosphere microbial communities from Kellogg Biological Station, Michigan, USA - KBS C8-3B metaG | ecosystem: Host-associated > Plants > Roots > Rhizosphere | place: USA: Michigan... | reverse complement strand
CCCGGCCTCGACGGCGTGAGCGGCATGGTGATCAACAAGGAAGTGGTCGAAGGCCGCGCCCAACCGCTGCACATCTACTCCGACCGGCGTGGGGATGTCGGCACCGGCGCCTGACGGTGCCATTGGTCCCGGCGCGCCGCGGCCCCGCCGGCGGTGCTCTTGAATGCGTCTTCTGATACGCCAATTTATTAAGCCCGGTGCTCAGCCGGCGGCGGCTCGTCCGCCGCTGCGCGGAGCCCGACCGTTTCAACTTCACCCCCGCTAAAGCCAAGAGGCGTCATGTTGGAAATTTCACGCGGTGCTGGTGCTCTCTACCCGGTTCTGCCGCTGCGCGACATCGTCGTCTTCCCGCACATGATCGTGCCGCTCTTCGTCGGCCGCGAGAAGTCGGTGCGCGCGCTCGAGGACGTGATGAAGGATGACAAGCAGATCCTGCTCGTCACCCAGAAGAATGCGGCGCAAGACGATCCCACGCCCGAGGACATCTACCAGGTCGGCACGCTGGCGACGGTGCTGCAGCTGCTCAAGCTGCCCGACGGCACGGTCAAGGTGCTGGTCGAGGGCGCGCAGCGCGCCCGCATCGAGCGTTTCGCCGAGAACAGCCAGTTCTTCCAGGCCTATGGCGAGCTGCTGGGCGAGGTCGAGGGCGAGAAGCAGGAGATCGACGCGCTGGCCCGCGCCGTGGTCACGCAGTTCGAGCAGTACATCAAGCTCAACAAGAAGATCCCGCCCGAGGTGCTGGTGTCGATCAATCAGATCGACGAGCCGAGCAAGCTCGCCGACACGGTCGCCTCGCATCTCAGCTTGAAGATCGCCGACAAGCAGTTGCTGCTCGAGACGCGCACCGTCTCGGAGCGGCTGGAGAAGATCTATGCCTTCATGGAAGGCGAGATCGGCATGCTGCAGGTCGAGAAGCGCATCCGCAATCGCGTGAAGCGCCAGATGGAGAAGACTCAGCGCGAGTATTATCTGAACGAGCAGCTGAAGGCGATCCAGAAGGAGCTCGGCGAGTCCGAGGACGGCCGCGACGAGGCGGCCGAGCTCGAGGAGCGCATCACCAAGACCAAGCTGTCGAAGGAGGCCCGCGACAAGGCGCTCGCCGAGCTGAAGAAGCTCAAGAGCATGAGCCCGATGTCGGCCGAGGCGACGGTGGTGCGCAACTATCTCGACTGGATGCTGTCCATCCCCTGGAAGCAGCGCACCAAGGTCAAGCGCGACCTCAAGGTCGCACAGAAGGTGCTCGACGACGACCATTACGGCCTCGACAAGATCAAGGACCGCATCCTCGAATATCTCGCGGTGCAGCTGCGCACGACGAAGGTGAAAGGCCCGATCCTGTGCCTGGTCGGCCCGCCCGGCGTCGGCAAGACCTCGCTCGGCAAGTCGGTGGCCAGGGCCACCGGCCGCAATTTCGTGCGCATGTCGCTCGGCGGCGTGCGTGACGAGGCCGAGATCCGCGGCCATCGCCGGACCTATATCGGCTCGATGCCCGGCAAGGTCATCCAGGGCATGAAGAAGGCGAAGAGCTCGAACCCGCTGTTTCTGCTCGACGAGGTCGACAAGATGGGTGCCGACTGGCGCGGCGATCCCGCCTCGGCGCTGCTCGAGGTGCTCGATCCCGAGCAGAACTCGACCTTCGCCGACCATTATCTCGAGGTCGATTACGACCTCTCCGACGTGATGTTCGTCACCACGGCGAATAGCCTGCGCATGCCGCAGCCGCTGCTCGACCGCATGGAGATCATCCGCATCCCCGGCTACACCGAGGATGAGAAGGTCGAGATCGCCCGCCGCCACCTGATCCCGAAGCAGCTCAAGGCGCACGGCCTGAAGAAGGGCGAGTGGAGCGTCTCCGACGACGCGCTGCGGGACGTGATCCGCTACTACACGCGCGAAGCCGGCGTGCGCAATCTCGAGCGCGAGATCGCCAATCTCAGCCGCAAGGCCATCAAGGACATCTTAATGAAGAAGCTGACCGCGGTCTCGGTGTCGCGGCGCAACCTCGAAAAATACGCCGGCGTGAAGAAGTACCGCTTCGGCGAGGTCGAGAGCGAGGACATGGTCGGCATGGTCACGGGCTTGGCCTGGACCGAGGTCGGCGGCGAGCTGCTCACCATCGAATCGGTGATCGTCCCCGGCAAGGGCCGCGTCACCTCGACCGGCAAGCTCGGCGATGTCATGAAGGAGTCGGTGCAGGCCGCTGAATCCTACGTCAAATCGCGGGCGTCTCTGTTCGGCATCAAGCAGTCGACGCTGGAGAAGCGCGACATCCATGTGCACGTGCCCGAGGGCGCCACGCCCAAGGACGGCCCGTCGGCCGGCGTCGCCATGGTGACCTCGATCGTGTCGGTGCTCACCGGCATCCCGGTGCGCCGTGACGTCGCCATGACGGGCGAGATCACGCTGCGCGGCCGCGTCCTGCCGATCGGCGGCTTGAAGGAGAAGCTGCTGGCCGCTTTGCGCGGCGGTATCAAGACGGTGCTGATCCCGGCCGAGAACGAGAAGGACCTGGCCGAGATCCCCGACAATGTGAAGCGCCATCTCGAGCTCGTGCCGATCTCGACCGTCGATGCGTTGCTCGACAAGGCGCTGGTCTCGCCGTTGACGCCGCTCAAGGAAGACGAGGAAGTGGCCGCCGTCGCCCCCGTCGCCGAGGCGGAGCCGACTCAGTCCGGGCACGTGACCCACTAGGGTGAATTCCCGGCGAGCGGGATCTGCGCGAAAGATCGCCAAGCCCAAGCCTTTATGGGCCGTCCTTTGCTTCCCCAGGGAAGGCGAGGGGCGGCCCAAATCGCCTGGAAAACTGCCGTCTTTTCGTTGACGGGGCCGACCCGGCCGCTTACATTCCTCCGCCGGATCGAGCGGCTCCATCCAAGCCAAAAGCACCAAAAATCCGTCCTTATCGAGGGGGCTTCGCAGTGAATAAGAATGATCTTGTCGCGACGGTTGCCGAGACCGCAGGTCTGTCCAAGGGTGATGCGACGAAAGCGGTGGACGCTGTCTTCGACTCGATTGCGGCCTCTTTGAAGGCCGGTGACGAAGTGCGCCTGGTCGGATTCGGCACCTTTGCCGTCTCGACCCGCGCCGCGAGCGAAGGGCGCAATCCGCGCACCGGCGAGAAGATCGCGATCGCCGCGTCGAAGCAGCCGAAGTTCAAGGCCGGCAAGGGCCTGAAAGACGCGGTGCAGTAGCGGCGCGCGAGTCTGCCGCCGGATCGGCAATAGCGCTCCGGCTCGGACAGTCGGGGCGCTTTGCGCATCTGGAGCCTGCGAAGATGGGCGATTAGCTCAGCGGTAGAGCACCTCGTTTACACCGAGGGTGTCGGCGGTTCGATCCCGTCATCGCCCACCAGCCTTCGCACGCGAAGCAGGCGAAGGCTGCCGCGCCGAAGCCCGCAGGGCGAAGGCGGGCCGCTCCCCGCGTGCTTCGGCTCGGCAAGCCAGGAGCTTCGCATGAAGTATGTCTACATACTGCGAAGCCTGCAGGACCGGGAAAGGTACTATGTGGGCGTCACTGGCGACGTCCTGAGCCGGCTGAAAGAGCACAACGCTGGCCGCGCACCGCATACGTCGAAATACGGCCCCTGGGAGATCAAGACCTATCTCGCCTTCTCCGATGAGACCCAGGCCTTTGCGTTCGAGAAATATCTGAAATCAGGGTCTGGCCGGGCGTTCGCAAGAAAGAGGCTGTAGCTGTCGAGCCTTCGCGCGTCGGCTCGCCCGCCGCCGCGACGCCGCTCAAACGCCTCCTGTCATCTGCGCCGAAATGCCCCGCGCCGTCGTTGACAGTGCGTAGGACGCGGTCTATTGAGACCGCCTCTGCGCCGGGGGTGTAGCTCAGTTGGTTAGAGCGCCGGCCTGTCACGCCGGAGGTCGCGGGTTCGAGCCCCGTCACTCCCGCCATGCGCAAAACGCCCCGACGATCCATCCCTGCCAGCGCTTGCCCACGATGCGGATGCGGCAAGCTGCCGCTCTTCCCAGCCTGGGGAGGTAGGCTAACTGGTTGATGCGAGGCTATCTTTCTTAAGGAAGTCTCCGTATATTGGCGCGGCTCGGCGAGCGGCCCCCAGGGCTCGTGATACCGGCCCCGGGCTCGAGGAAAGACGAATGGCTGGGTTGCTCAGCGAATATCTGCCGATCCTGATCTTTCTCGGCATCGCCATGGTGGTGGCCGGGGCGGCGGTCGGCGCCTCCCTCATCCTGGCGCGGCAGAATCCCGACTCCGAGAAGGTGTCGCCCTACGAATGCGGCTTCGACCCGTTCGACGACGCCCGGGCGCGCTTCGACGTGCGCTATTACCTGGTCGCCATCCTGTTCATCATCTTCGATCTCGAGGTCGCCTTCCTGTTCCCCTGGGCCGTGTCGCTCGGCAGCATCGGCATGCTCGGCTTCTGGTCGATGATGCTGTTCCTCAGCGTGCTGACCGTCGGCTTCATCTATGAGTGGAAGAAGGGGGCCCTCGAATGGGAGTGAGCAACACGCTGACCGCGCCCGGCAGCGCCGCCCCCCAGCAGGATCCGCTGCTCCGCACGGTCACCGGCGAGCTCGAGGAGAAGGGCTTTTTCGTCACCCAGCTCGACAATCTCGTGGGCTGGGCCCGTTCCGGCTCGCTATGGCCCATGACCTTCGGGCTCGCCTGCTGCGCCGTCGAGATGATGCATACCGCGGCCGCGCGCTACGACCTCGATCGCTTCGGCCTCGTCTTCCGGCCGAGCCCGCGGCAGTCCGACGTCATGATCGTCGCCGGCACGCTCACCAACAAGATGGCTCCCGCGCTGCGCAAGGTCTATGACCAGATGGCCGAGCCGCGTTGGGTCATCTCCATGGGCAGCTGCGCCAATGGCGGCGGCTACTACCATTATTCCTACTCGGTGGTGCGCGGCTGCGACCGTATCGTTCCGGTCGACATCTATGTGCCGGGCTGCCCGCCGACCGCCGAAGCGCTGCTCTACGGCATTCTGCAGCTGCAGAAGAAGATCAGGCGCACCTCGACATTCGCGCGCTAGGACCCGGCATGAAGCTCTCTCCGACAGACCTGGGCCAGCACATCCTGGACAGCCTTCCCGGCGCCGTCGAGCGGGCCGAGGATCTCGCCGGCGAGCTCACCCTCACGGTGCGCGCCGATGCCGTCGTGCCGATCCTGGCCTTCCTGCGCGACGATGGGAAATGCCTGTTCAAGCAGCTGATGGATGTGTGCGGCGTCGATTATCCCGATCGCGAGCGCCGTTTCGACGTCGTCTATCACCTGCTCAGCCTGAAGCTCAATCAGCGCATCCGCGTCAAGCTCGAGACCGACGAGCAGACTCCCGTTCCGTCGGCGACATCCGTTTTCAGCAGCGCCGGCTGGTGGGAGCGCGAGGCCTGGGATCTCTACGGCATCTTCTTCTCCGACCATCCGGACTTGCGCCGCATCCTCACCGATTACGGCTTCGAGGGTCATCCGATGCGCAAGGATTTCCCGCTCACCGGCTATGTCGAGGTGCGCTATGACGACGAGCAGAAGCGCGTCGTCTACGAGCCGGTGAAGCTGACCCAGGAATTCCGCAGCTGGGATTTCCTCTCGCCCTGGGAGGGCATGACCGAGACCGCCGTCATGCTGCCGGGCGACGAGAAGGCGCCGATCATGCCGCCCGGCGATCCTTCGCTCAAACTGCCGCGCGGCAAGGCTTGAGAGCGATGGCCGAAGCGCAGATCAAAAGCTACACCATGAATTTCGGGCCGCAGCACCCGGCGGCGCACGGCGTGCTGCGCCTCGTGCTCGAGCTCGACGGCGAAGTCATCGAGCGCGCCGATCCGCATATCGGCCTCTTGCATCGCGGCACCGAGAAGCTCATCGAATACAAGACCTACCTGCAGGCGGTGCCCTATTTCGACCGCCTCGACTATGTCTCGCCGATGTGCCAGGAGCATGCTTTCGCGCTCGGCGTCGAAAAGCTGCTGAATCTGGAAGTGCCGGCGCGCGGACAGATGATTCGCGTGCTGTTCGGCGAGATCACCCGCATTCTCAACCATATCCTCAACGTTACGACTTTCGCGCTCGATGTCGGCGCCATCACGCCGCTGCTGTGGGGATTCGAGGAGCGCGAGAAGCTGATGGAGTTCTACGAGCGCGTCTCGGGCGCCCGCCTGCATGCCGCCTACTTCCGGCCCGGCGGCGTGCATCAGGACCTGCCGCCCGGCCTGGTCGAGGACATCGCCGCTTGGAACGCGCGCTTTCCCAAGGTGATCGACGATCTCGAGAAGCTGCTCAACGAGAACCGCATCTTCAAGCAGCGCACCGTCGATATCGGTGTCATCAGCGCCGCCGATGCGCTCGATTGGGGCTTCACCGGCCCTTGCATCCGCGGCTCGGGCATCCCCTGGGATCTGCGCAAGGCGCAACCCTATGACGGCTACGAGAATTTCGACTTCGACATTCCGATCGGCAAGGCCGGCGATTGCTACGACCGCTATCTCGTGCGTATGGAGGAGATGCGCCAGAGCGTGAAGATCATCGACCAGGCGCTGAAGAACCTGCCCGACGGCCCGGTCATGACGCGCGACCGCAAGGTCGTGCCGCCGCCGCGCGGCGTGATGAAGGGCTCGATGGAAGCCCTCATCCATCACTTCAAGCTCTATACCGAGGGCTATCACGTGCCGCCCGGCGAGACCTATGCCGCGGTCGAGGCGCCCAAGGGCGAGTTTGCCGTCTATCTCGTGGCCGACGGCACCAACCATCCCTATCGCTGCAAGATCAGGGCGCCGGGATTCGCCGCCCTGCAGGCGATGGACTTCCTGTCCAAGGGCCACATGCTGGCGGATGCGGTGGCGATCATCGGATCCCTCGACATCGTCTTCGGTGAGATCGATCGATGAGCAACACGAGCTCCGGCGCGGCGGCACAGGCCGACCGCTTCGCCTTAACCGGCGAGAATCGCGCAAAAGCGGATAAAATCATCGCCAAATATCCGCCGGGCCGCCAAGCGAGCGCGGTGATCCCGCTGCTCCATCTGGCGCAGGCGCAGAATGGCGGCTGGCTCGACCGCGCCGCCATGGACCATGTCTCCGAGATCCTCGACATGGCGCCGATCCGCGTCTACGAGGTCGCGAGCTTCTACACCATGTTCAATCTGCAGCCGGTCGGAAAGCACCTGCTGGAGATCTGCACGACGACGCCCTGCTGGCTGCGCGGCTCCGACGCGATCGTGAAGGCCTGCGAGCAGCGGCTCGGCATCGACCTCGGCGAGACGACCAAGGACGGCGCCTTCACCCTGCGCGAGGTCGAATGCCTCGGCGCCTGCGTCAATGCGCCGATGATGCAGATCGGCGACGAGTATTTCGAGGATCTCGATCCCGAATCGACGGTGAAGCTCATCGATGCGCTGGCGCGCGGCGACAAGCCGAAGCCCGGCCCGCAGAGCAGCCGTCACACCTCCGAGCCGATCGGCGGTCTCACCACCCTCACCAGCGTGAAGTCTTCCTGATGCTGAAGGACCAGGACCGCATCTACACCAACCTCTACGGGCTGCAGGATTTTCGCCTGGCGGCGGCGAAGAAACGCGGCGACTGGGACGGCACCAAGGCGATCCTCGACAAGGGGCGCGACTGGATCATCGCCGAGATGAAGGCGTCCGAGCTGCGCGGGCGCGGCGGCGCCGGCTTCTCGGCCGGTCTGAAATGGTCCTTCATGCCGAAGGAATCGCCGCGGCCGCATTATCTCGTCGTCAATGCCGACGAGGGCGAGCCCGGCACCTGCAAGGATCGCGACATCATGCGCCACGACCCGCACAAGCTGGTCGAGGGCTGCCTGATCGGTTCCTTCGCGATCGGCGCGCATGCCTGCTACATCTATATCCGCGGCGAGTTCGCCGGCGAGGCGAGCAATCTGCAGCTCGCCATCGACGAGGCCTATGAGGCGGGGCTGATCGGCAAGAATGCCTGCGGCTCGGGCTGGGATTTCGACCTCTATCTGCATCGCGGCGCCGGCGCCTACATCTGCGGCGAGGAGACGGCGCTGCTCGAGAGCCTCGAGGGCCGCAAGGGCCAGCCGCGGCTGAAGCCGCCTTTCCCGGCGCAGGCCGGCCTCTATGGCTGCCCGACCACCGTCAACAACGTCGAGACCATCGCCGACGCGCCGACCATCCTGCGCCGCGGCGCCGCCTGGTTCGCGGGATTGGGCCGCCCCAAGAACACCGGCACCAAGATCTTCTGCATCTCGGGGCATGTGAACCAGCCCTGCAATGTCGAGGAGGAGATGGGCATTCCCCTCCGCGAGCTGATCGAGAAGCATGCCGGCGGCGTCACCGGCGGCTGGGACAATCTGCAGGCGATCATTCCCGGCGGCTCATCGGTGCCGCTGCTGCCGAAATCGATCTGCGACACGGTGCTGATGGATTTCGATTCCCTGCGCGAGGTGAAGTCGGGCCTCGGCACGGCCGCCGTCATCGTCATGGACAAGTCGGTCGATGTCGTGAAATGCATCGCGCGCCTGTCGAAATTCTACATGCATGAGAGCTGCGGCCAGTGCACGCCATGCCGCGAGGGCACCGGCTGGATGTGGCGCGTCATGGAACGCATGGTGCGCGGCGAGGCCGAGCCGCAGGAAATCGACATGCTCGAGGATGTGACGCGGCAGATCGAGGGCCACACGATCTGCGCGCTCGGCGACGCCGCCGCCTGGCCGATCCAGGGGCTGATCCGCCATTTCCGGCCCGAGCTCGAGCGCCGCATGCTGGCCTACCGCACGACCGCCAAAGCCACCCGCCAAGCGGCGGCGGAGTAGGGGAAAGAGATGCCGAAGCTCACGATTGACGGCAAAGAGGTCGAGGTCCCGCCCGGCACCACCGTGCTGCAGGCGGCGGAGCTCGCCGGCGCGGAGATCCCCCGCTTCTGCTATCACGAGCGCCTCTCGATCGCCGGCAATTGCCGCATGTGCCTGGTCGAGATGGAGAAGTCGCCGAAGCCGATCGCCTCGTGCGCGATGCCGGCGGGCGACGGCATGGTGATCAAGACCGACACGCCCTCGGTCAGGAAAGCCCGCCGCGGCGTCATGGAATTCCTGCTGATCAACCATCCGCTCGACTGCCCGATCTGCGACCAGGGCGGCGAATGCGATCTGCAGGATCAGTCGATGTCGTACGGCTTCGACCGCGGCCGCTATGCCGAGAACAAGCGCGCGGTGCGCGACAAGAATCTCGGGCCCCTGGTCAAGACCTTCATGAATCGCTGCATCCATTGCACGCGCTGCATCCGCTTCGCGACCGAGATCGCCGGCGTCGAGGAGTTGGGCGCCACGGGGCGCGGCGAGCATATGGAGGTCGGCACCTATATCGAGCAGGCGCTCACCTCCGAGCTCTCGGGCAACATCGTCGATCTGTGCCCGGTCGGCGCGCTGACCTCCAAGCCCTACGCCTTCGTCGCGCGGCCCTGGGAGCTGGTGAAGACCGAATCGGTCGATGTGCTGGACGCGGTCGGTTGCAATATCCGCGTCGATGCCCGTGGGCCCGAGGCGTTGCGCGTGCTGCCGCGCCTCAACGAGGACATCAACGAGGAGTGGCTGTCGGACAAGAGCCGCTATGCCGTCGATGGGCTGAGGAAGCGCCGTCTCGACCGGCCCTATGTGCGGCGCGACGGCAAGCTGGTCGAGGCCTCCTGGGCCGAGGCGCTCGAGGCGGTCGCCTCGCGGCTGAAATCGACCAAGCCCGAGCGCATCGCGGCGCTCACCGGCGATCTCGTCGATTGCGAATCGGTGCTGGCGCTCAAGGATCTGATGACCGGCCTCGGCGTCGCCAATCTCGACTGCCGCCAGGACGGCGCCGCCATCGCCGAGGGCGCGCCGCGCGGCTCCTACCTCTTCAACACCACCATCGCCGGCATCGAGCAGGCCGATGCATGCCTGATCATCGGCGCCAACCCGCGCTGGGAAGCGGCGCTGGTCAATGCCCGGCTGCGCAAGCGCTACCTCATGGGCGGCTTCAAGGTCGGGGTCATCGGGCCCCAGCGCGATCTCACCTACAAATACCAGCATCTCGGCGAATCGGCGTCGCTGGTCGGCGAGATCGCCGCCGGCACCCACGCCTTCGCGCAAGTGCTGAAATCGGCGAAGAACCCGATGCTGATCCTCGGCATGGGCGCGCTCGCCCGCGCCGACGGCGGGGCCATCCTGGCGGCGGCGCGGAAAATCGCCGACAGCTGCGCCATGGTCCGCGAGGATTGGAACGGCTTCAACCTGCTGCACACCGCGGCCGGCCGCGTCGGCGCGCTCGATCTGGGATTCCTGCCCGGCGCGGGCGGGCAGGGGCTCGCCGGCATTCTCGCCGGTGCCGCAAGCGGCGCGATCGACACCGTCTATCTGCTGGGTGCCGACGAGATCGACACGGGCCGGCTCGGCAAGGCCTTCGTCATCTATCAGGGCCATCACGGCGATCGCGGCGCGGCGCGCGCCGACGTGATCCTGCCGGGTGCCGCCTATACCGAGAAGAACGCCACCTACGTCAATATGGAGGGCCGCGCCCAGCTCGCCCGCATGGCGGTGTTCCCGCCGGGCGATGCGCGCGAGGATTGGAAGATCCTGCGCGCCCTGTCGGCGGCGCTCGGCAAGCCGCTGCCCTATGATTCGCTGGCGCAGCTCCGTCACCGACTGCAGCAGACCAAGCGCTGCTTCGACGTCACCGACCGCGTCGAGCGCGCCGAATGGGGCCTATTCGGCAAGGAGGGCGCCATCGACCAGGCGCCGATGGTCTCGCCGATCGCCAATTTCTACATGACCGACCCGATCAGCCGGGCCTCGGAAACCATGGCGAAATGCACCGACCTCTATCTCCACGGCAAGGCGCCCGAGGATAATCAGGAGCTGACCGGCACCTATGGCTGAGTTCTGGCAGGATTACGTCCTTCCGGCCGTAATCATCGTTCTCGAATGCGTCGCCATCGTGCTGCCGCTGCTGCTGGCCGTGGCTTACCTCACCTATGCCGAGCGCAAAGTGCTGGCGGCGATGCAGCTGCGGAAGGGACCCAATGTCGTCGGTCCCTTCGGCCTGCTGCAGCCGATCGCCGACGGGCTCAAGCTGCTGATGAAGGAGACCATCATCCCGGCCGGCGCCAACCGCCTGCTGTTCGTCGGGGCGCCGATGATGACCTTCGTGCTCGCCATCGTCGCCTGGGCGGTGATCCCGGTGGCGCCCGGCGTGGTGTTGAGCGACATCAATGTCGGCATCCTCTACCTCTTCGCCATCTCCTCGCTCGGCGTCTACGGCATCATCGTCGCCGGCTGGGCCTCGAATTCGAAATACGCCTTCCTCGGCGCGATGCGCTCGGCGGCGCAGATGGTGTCCTACGAGGTCTCGATCGGCTTCGTGCTGATCACCGTCCTGCTCTGCGTCGGCTCGCTCAACCTGTCCAAGGTCGTGATCGCCCAGCAGCATGTCTGGTTCGCGATCCCGCTGCTGCCGATGTTCGTCGTCTTCTTCATCTCGGGGCTGGCGGAGACCAACCGCTCGCCATTCGACCTGCCGGAAGGCGAGTCGGAGCTGGTCGGCGGCTATTTCACCGAATATTCCGCCATGACCTTCGCGCTCTTCTTCCTCGGCGAGTACGCCAACATGATCCTGGTCTCCGGCATGACCACGATCCTGTTCCTCGGCGGCTGGCTGCCGCCGCTCGGGCTGGAGCCCTTCGCCAATCCGGTGCTGGCCGGCCTGTGGCACTTCTTCTGGTTCGCCATCAAGGTCGCCTTCTGCCTGTTCGTCTTTCTGTGGGTGCGGGCGACCATGCCGCGCTTTCGCTACGACCAGCTCATGCGCCTGGGCTGGAAGGTGTTTTTACCCCTGTCGCTGTTCTACCTCGTGCTGGTCGCGGGCGTGCTGGTCGGATTCGGCTGGCTGCCCGACAGCGCGGGCGGATGAGCAGAAAGGCTTAAAGCCATGGCATCGATCGATCGCACGGCGGGCCGTTTCCTCCTCGCGGAGCTGGTGAACGGGCTCATCCTCACCTTCAGCTATATGTTCAAGCCGAAGGCGACGCTCAACTATCCGTACGAGAAGGGGCCCTTGAGCCCGCGCTTCCGCGGCGAGCATGCGCTCCGGCGCTATCCCAACGGCGAGGAACGCTGCATCGCCTGCAAGCTGTGCGAGGCGATCTGCCCGGCGCTCGCCATCACCATCGAGGCCGAGCCGCGCGACGACGGCAGCCGCCGCACGACGCGCTACGACATCGACATGACCAAATGCATCTATTGCGGCTTCTGCCAGGAAGCCTGCCCGGTCGATGCCATCGTCGAGGGGCCGAACTTCGAATTCGCCGCCGAGACGCGCGAGGAACTTTTCTACAACAAGGACAAGCTGCTCGCGAACGGCGACCGCTGGGAGGCGGAGATCGCCGCCAACCTCGCGGCCGACGCGCCCTACCGGTAACCGCCAATGATCCTGCAAGCCATCGCCTTCTATCTCTTCGCCACGATCTGCGTCGCCTCGGGCGTCATGGTGGTGTCGGCGCGCAATCCGGTGCATTCGGTGCTGTTCCTGATCCTCGCCTTCTTCAACGCGGCCGGGCTGTTCGTGCTGATGGGGGCCGAGTTCCTGGCGATGATCCTGGTCATCGTCTATGTCGGCGCGGTCGCCGTGCTGTTCCTGTTCGTAGTCATGATGCTCGACATCAACTTCGTCGAGCTCAGGCGCGGCGCGCTGCAATACCTGCCGGTCGGGCTCCTGGTCGGCTTCATTCTGGTCGCCGAGATCCTGTTCGTGATCGGCGCCTGGGTGATCGGGCCGGACGCCGCGACGGTGCGGGCGGCGCCGATGCCGGCAGACATCACCAACACCGCCGCGATCGGCCGCATCCTCTACACGCAATATCTCTACCTCTTCCAGATCTCCGGCCTGGTCTTGCTGGTCGCCATGGTCGGCGCCATCGTTCTGACCCTGCGCCGCCGCGAGGGGGTGCGCCGCCAGAAGATCGGCACGCAGATCGAGCGCCAGCGCTCCCGGACGCTCGAGATCGTCAAGGTGCCGAGCGGGGAGGGCGTGTGATGGAGATCGGTCTCGCCCATTACCTGTCGGTCGCCGCGATCCTGTTCACCCTCGGAATCTTCGGCATCTTCCTCAACCGCAAGAACGTCATCATCATCCTGATGTCGATCGAGCTCATGCTGCTTGCGGTCAATATCAACCTCGTCGCCTTCTCGACCCGGCTCGGCGATCTCGTCGGGCAGATCTTCGCCATGTTCGTGCTGACCGTGGCGGCCGCCGAGGCGGCCATCGGCCTCGCCATCCTCGTGGTCTATTTCCGCAATCGCGGCACGATCCGGGTCGAGGACATCAACGTGATGAAAGGCTGAAGCAAGAGCGATGTACGCCGCGATCGTCTTTCTCCCGCTCTTCGCCGCCGCGCTGGCCGGACTGTTCGGCTGGCTGATCGGCGAGCGCGCCGCGATGACCGTAACCTGCAGCGCCCTCATCCTGTCGGCCCTGCTCAGCACGATCGGCTTCGTCGACGTGGCGCTCGGCCACCATACGGTGACCGTCGAGATCATGCGCTGGATCCAGTCCGGCACCTTCGACGTCACCTGGAGCCTGCGCGTCGATACCATGTCGGCGGTGATGCTCATCGTCGTCACCTATGTGTCGGCGGCCGTGCATGTCTATTCGGTCGGCTATATGAGCCACGACCATTCGAAGTCGCGCTTCTTCGCCTATCTCAGCCTGTTCACCTTCTTCATGCTGGCGCTGGTGACGGCCGACAATTTCATGCAGCTCTTCTTCGGCTGGGAGGGTGTCGGCCTCTGCTCCTACCTGCTGATCGGCTTCTGGTACGACAAGCCCTCGGCCAACGCCGCGGCGATCAAGGCCTTCCTGGTCAACCGCGTCGGCGATTTCGGCTTCGCCCTCGGCATCATGGGCGTCTTCTACGTGTTCGACGCGCTCAGCTTCGACACGGTCTTCGCCGCCGTGCCCGGCAAGGTCGGGGCCCAGATCGACTTCCTCGGCATGCATGTCGACACGATGACGACGCTGTGCCTGCTGCTCTTCGTCGGCGCCATGGGCAAGTCGGCCCAGCTCGGCCTCCATACCTGGCTGCCCGACGCCATGGAGGGCCCGACTCCCGTCTCGGCCCTGATCCATGCCGCCACCATGGTGACCGCCGGCGTCTTCATGGTCTGCCGCCTCTCGCCCATGTTCGAATATGCGCCGACGGCACTCGCCGTGGTCTGCTTCATCGGCGCATCGACGGCGATCTTCGCCGCCACGGTCGGCCTCGTGCAGAACGACATCAAGCGGGTAGTCGCCTATTCGACCTGCTCGCAGCTCGGCTACATGTTCTTCGCCGCCGGCGTCTCCGCCTACGGCGTCGCCATGTTCCACCTCTTCACCCACGCCTTCTTCAAAGCGCTGCTCTTCTTGGGCTCGGGCTCGGTCATCCATGCCATGGGCGGCGAGCAGGACATGCGCAAGATGGGCGGCATCTGGCGGCTGGTGCCGCAGACCTATGTGGTGATGTGGATCGGCAGCCTGGCGCTGGCCGGCATTCCGCCCTTCGCCGGCTACTATTCGAAGGATGCGATCATTGCCTCGGCCTTCGCGGCGGGGAGCGGGATCGGCACCTACGCCTTCATCATGGGCGTCCTCGCCGCCAGCCTCACCGCCTTCTATTCCTGGCGCGTCTTGTTCATGACCTTCCATGGCAAGCCGCGGGCGGACCATCACACCATGGAGCATGTCCATGAATCGCCCTGGATCATGATGGGACCGCTGCTCTTCCTCGCCATCGGCGCGGTGGTCGCGGGCATGGTCGCCGTCGATTGGTTCATCGGGCCTGAGCATGCGGAGTTCTGGGGCAAGTCGCTGCTGGTGCTGCCCAACCACGACGTGCTCGAGCATATCGAGGAGCTGCCGCTATGGGTCGAGCTGGCGCCGCTGGTCGTCGGCCTGGCCGGCATCGCCGTCGCCTGGCTCTTCTACATCAGGAACCCCGAGCTGCCGGGCCAGCTCGCGCGCGCGCTCAGGCCCGTCTATCTCTTCTTCCTCAACAAGTGGTATTTCGACGAGCTCTATGACTTCCTGTTCGTCCGCCCGGCGCTGCGCCTCGGTCGCGCGCTCTGGAAGGGCGGCGACGGCGCCATCATCGACGGGCTCGGACCCGACGGCATCGCCGCCGTCACGCGCGGCCTGTCGCGGCGCAGCTCGGCGCTGCAGACCGGCTATGTCTACCATTACGCCTTTGCCATGCTGATCGGCGTCGTCCTGATAGCCGGCTGGTATGTCTGGCTGAGGGCGAGGTGAGCGTCATGTCGGGCTGGCCCTTGCTCTCCCTCACCACCTTCCTGCCGATCCTCGGCGTCGCCTTCATCCTGGTGCTGCGCGGTGCCGAGGCGGACGTGGCCCGCAATGCGCGCTGGATCGCGCTCTGGACCTCGCTCGCGACCTTCGTCATCTCGCTGTTCATCTGGCTGGGATTCGACCCGAGCACCGCCGCCTTCCAGTTCGAGGAGAAGAAGGCGTGGATCCCGGGCTTCGACATCGCCTATCACCTGGGCGTCGACGGGCTCAGCTTCTTCTTCGTCATCCTCTCGACCCTGCTGACCCCGCTCTGCGTGCTGGCGAGCTGGGAAGCCATCAAGACTCGCGTCCGCGAGTACATGATCGCCTTCCTGGTGCTCGAGACCTTGATGGTCGGCATGTTCTGCTCGCTCGATCTCATCACCTTCTACGTCTTCTTCGAAGGCGTGCTGATCCCGATGTTCCTCATCATCGGCGTCTGGGGCGGGCCGCGGCGGGTCTATGCCGCCTTCAAGTTCTTCCTCTACACGCTCACCGGCTCGGTGCTGATGCTGCTGGCGATTCTCGCCATGTATCTGGCCGCCGGCACCACCGACATTCCGACCCTGCTCGCCTTCAGCTTCCCGCCCAGCCTGCAGATCTGGATGTGGCTCGCCTTCTTCGCCTCCTTCGCGGTGAAGGTGCCGATGTGGCCGGTCCATACCTGGCTGCCCGACGCCCATGTCGAGGCGCCGACGGCGGGCTCGGTCATCCTCGCGGGCGTGCTCCTGAAGATGGGCGGTTACGGCTTCATCCGCTTCTCGATCCCGATGATGCCGGACGCCTCGCACTATTTCGCGCCCTTCGTCTTCACCCTCAGCATCGTCGCCGTGATCTACACCTCGCTGGTCGCGCTGGCCCAGGAGGATATGAAGAAGCTCATCGCCTACTCCTCGGTGGCGCATATGGGCTTCGTCACCATGGGCCTCTTCTCGATCAACCAGCAGGGCATCGAAGGCGGCATGTTCCAGATGCTGAGCCACGGCGTCGTCTCGGCCGCGCTCTTCCTGGTCGTCGGCGTCGTCTATGACCGCATCCACAGCCGCGACATCGCCCGCTACGGCGGCCTCGTGCACCGCATGCCGCGCTACGCCGCCATCTTCATGGTGTTCATGCTGGCCAGCGTCGGCCTGCCGGGCACCAGCGGCTTCGTCGGTGAGTTCCTGTCGCTGACCGGCGCCTTCCAGGTCAATACCTGGGTCGCCTTCCTCGCGACCTCCGGCATCATCCTGGGCGCCGCCTACATGCTGTGGCTCTATCGCCGCGTCATCTTCGGCGAGCTCACGCGCGAGGATCTGAAGACCATCGCCGATGTCGGGCCGCGCGAGATCGCGATCTTCGCGCCCCTCGTCCTGGGAGCGCTGTGGATGGGGATCTATCCCAGCTCCTTCCTCGGACCGATGCATGCCTCGGTGACCAACCTGGTGCAGCATTACCAGGCCGCGCTCGAAACGGCGCGATCAACTGATCTCGCGGCGAAGTAGGGACCGCCATGCTCACGATGCTCGACCTCCAGGCGGCCGCGCCGGAAATCTTCCTCGCCGGATTCGGCATGGTGCTGCTGATTCTCGGCGTCTTCCTCGGCGATCAGTCGGGCCGGCTGATCGGCTGGTGCGCCGCCGCCGTGCTCGCGGTCACCCTCATCCTCGTCGTCAATGTCGATACGGGCGGCGACACCGCCGCCTTCAACGGCCTCTTCCGCGCCGACGCCTTCGGCAGCTTCATGAAGGCCCTGGTGCTGATCGGCGGCATATTGAGCCTGGTGCTGGCCCAGGAGCATTTCGACAGGGAAGGGCTCGGCCGCTTCGAGTTCCCCGTCCTGGTGATCTTCGCTTCGCTCGGCATGCTGCTGATGCTGTCGGCGAACGATCTCATGTCGCTTTATATCGGCCTCGAGCTGCAGAGCCTGTCGCTCTATGTGATGGCGGCGATCAATCGCGACGATGTGCGCTCGACCGAGGCGGGCTTGAAATATTTCGTGCTGGGCGCGCTCTCCTCGGGAATGCTGCTCTACGGCGCCTCGCTGGTCTATGGCTTCGCCGGCTCGACCAATTTCGGCTCCATCGCCCAGACCTTCGCCGGCGCCACCACGGCACCCATCGGCGTCATCTTCGGCATCGTCTTCGTGGTGGCGGGGCTCGCCTTCAAGGTCTCGGCCGTGCCCTTCCACATGTGGACGCCCGACGTCTACGAGGGCGCGCCGACCCCGGTCACGACCTTCTTCGCCGCCGCCCCGAAGGTCGCGGCGATCGGCCTGTTCCTGCGCTTCCTGCTCGAGCCCTTCGGCGATCTGGTGCAGCAATGGCAGCAGGTGATCGTCGTCATCTCGATCTGCTCGATGGTCCTGGGCGCGCTCGCCGCCATCAACCAGACCAACATCAAGCGGCTGATGGCCTACAGCTCGATCGGCAATATCGGCTATGCGCTGATCGGGCTTGCGACGGGCAAGCAGATCGGCGTCACCTCGATCATCGTCTATATGGCGATCTACATCGTCATGACGATAGGCGCCTTCGCCTGCATCATCGCGATGCGGGCGCGCGGCCAGCAGCTCGAGCGCATCGCCGACCTCTCCGGCCTGTCGCGCACCAACCCGGCCATGGCGCTGGCGCTCGCCATCTTCATGTTCTCGCTGGCCGGCATTCCGCCGCTCGCCGGCTTCTTCGGCAAGCTCTATGTCTTCCTCGCGGCCATCCAGGCGCAGCTCTATACCCTCGCCGTGATCGGCGTGCTGAGCAGCGTGGTGGGCGCCTACTATTACATCCGCATCGTGAAGCTGATGTATTTCGACGAATCGGCCGGCAAGTTCGACAGCATGCCGCGCGGCGTCGCCTGGGTTACCGGCCTCACCGCGGTGCTGACCATGGGCTTCTTCCTCTGGCCGGCGCCGCTGGTCACCCGCGCGACCGTCGCCGCCGCGGCGCTGTTCGGCGGATGAAACTGCCCGACGGCTTCCAGCTCGTAACTCTCGACACCGCCGACAGCACCAACAGCGAAGCGCTGCGGCGGGCCGAAGGCGGCGCGCCCGACGGCACCATCGTCTGGGCGCTGGCGCAGAGCGCTGGCCGCGGCCGTCAGGGACGCGCCTGGCAGAGCCTCGCCGGCAATCTCACCGTCTCCTTCCTGCTGCGCCCCGCGATCCCACCCGCGCGCCTTTCCGAGCTGTCGCTGCTCGCCGCCGTGGCGCTCGCCGAGACGGTCGCGAGCCTGGTGCCGGCGGACCGGGCGGTGGCGCTCAAATGGCCGAACGACGTGCTGCTGGACGGTGCCAAGCTCGCCGGCATCCTGCTCGAGGCGGCGCCGGGCGGCGGCGCCGTGATCGGCATCGGCGTCAATGTCGCGCGCTGCCCGGATTCGGACAGCATCGCCTATCCGGCGACCCGGCTCGCCGATCATGCGCCGGAGGTAACGGTGGCCGAGCTGCTCGAGGCCTTGGCCTGGAGCCTCTTCGACTGGCTGCTGCACTGGTGCGTCGGGGGGTTCGCCGCGGTGCGCGCTGCCTGGCTCGAACGCGGGCCGCAGGACGGCGACCGCGTCCGAATCCATGCCGGCACCGAGCTCCTCGAAGGCGCCTATCGCGGCCTGTCCGACGAGGGCGGGCTGCTGCTCGATACCGGCAATGGCATCCGCCGGATCCTCGCCGGCGACGTGCTGCCCTTCAACTCCGCAGCCTGACATGCTGCTCGCCATCGATCTCGGCAACACCAACACCAAGTTCGCCATCTATGACGGCGAAGCGCAGCGCGGCATCTGGCGCGTCTCGACCGACCGCAAGCGCACCGCCGACGAATATGCCGGCTGGCTGCTGCAGCTCATGTCGGCGAGCGGCATCGGCAAGGAGTCCATCCACCGCGTCATCATCTCCTCGGTCGTGCCCGAGGCGCAGTTCCACATCACGACCCTGTCGCGCCGCTATTTCGGGACCCAGGCGCAGGTGGTGGGCGAGCCCGGCGTCAAGCTCGGCATCGAGGCGCGCATCGACAATCCGGCCGAAGCCGGCGCCGACCGGCTGGTCAATGCCGTGGCTTCGCACAGCCTCTATGGCGGACCCTTGATCGTCGTCGATTT
>Ga0070681_10001772_pt1 | contig 19367 bp, 19 predicted proteins | sample KBSC83BmetaG_FD_65650 | JGI IMG/M metagenome (GOLD analysis project Ga0070681, IMG submission 65650) | Corn rhizosphere microbial communities from Kellogg Biological Station, Michigan, USA - KBS C8-3B metaG | ecosystem: Host-associated > Plants > Roots > Rhizosphere | place: USA: Michigan... | reverse complement strand
GACGTACATCAGAAGGAAGGGTCTCGTTACTGAGAGTTGCGATGAGTGCGGCCGTGCCGGCGCGACTTTTGATCTTTCCGAGAGCGACGGCAGCAGCGCGAAGCACGAACGGATTTGCCTTTTTCGTCGATGACAGCGTTTGCACAAGCGGCACGACTGCGGCTTCATCGGCAATTTCGCCGAGCGCGACCGCAGCAGCAGCACGCACACCAGCTTCCTTATCAATCAACAGTCGTTCGCTTAACGCGGCAGTCGCGGTTCGACTTTTCGTGTGTCCGAGGGCATAGGCTGTTTCCCGGCGAACGAATTCGTCTTTGTCGTTAAGTAACGGAAGGAGATAACCGGCACTAGCATCACTTCCAAGTGACAAGATCGCCTTTGCGGCAGTCGCGCGAACGATCGGGGCAGCGTCCTGTAGTGCCGGAAGAACTGCTCGTGATGCCGCTTCACGACGCATCGCGCCGAGTCGCATCACCGCATCACGACGTTCCTCTATGTCACTTGAGTTCAGGCGCTGCTGTTGCTGCTGGATCGCGTCCTGCCCCAGCGCCGGCACACAGATCAGCCACAAAAAAGCACAAAAGCTTAGGAGTTGGATCAAACCTTCTCTTCTAAACTTTTGTGTCTTTTGGTGGCCCATTCAGATGTGAGCGCTTGCTCGCCGCTCGGCTTTGCGCCGGACTGCTTCCCATTCGTGTGCCTGGCGAGCGCGGCGATTTTCGTGAGCATCGACAAGGGTCGCCACCACTTCATCATCACCGGCTGATGGACCCGTTTTGGACCGTCGTTTCGACTCCATCGCCGAAATGTAATCCAAAACCTCACCCACTTCAGCTTCGCTCATGGCGTCGAGCTTCAAAGCAAGAAACTGGCGTTGATTTACATTATTGGCCATTTTCGTGCTCCTTTTCCCGATAGTGTCGGGCGATTCGCGGGAGGACACTATACACGAATTTAGACCGGATTTACATGACCTGATGGGATTTACCGAATAAATCCTGGTCTAATCGATGCGGGAGACGAGACCATGCACCGTATCAACGATGAGCACGGCGATTGGAGGATAGACGATCAAATCGAGAATCATGCTTGACTGCACTGCGATCACCTGATGCCGAAACAGCAGCGTCACGTCACCGAAGAAGTCCTGCATGTGCCAACCAATGTAAAGACCGATTCCCATGCTCAGGAAGTAACCGACGAGGAGAAACGTATACGCAGAGAAACGAGTGAACGGCTGTTCCGGCAACGCTTCCTGAGTGATGATCGAAGCTTGTATGGGGCTTGGTTTGTAAGTGTAATGGGCCAGGTATTCACGCAGGCGATTGGCCAGATGCCAAACGCCGATCACAAACAATGTCAGCACGATCACACGCCCCATCGTCGAAAACACGTGCCACAACTGCGGCCGCATCATCGCGAGAAAGAACGTCGATAAGAACAGCGAGACGGTAGTGAACACTGCCCGCTGGCGTTCGCGATTTTCAAGACGATCGCGTTCGAGCACTTCGTCAACCAAACGATCCCACTTCGCCTGCACCGCGAGATTGCGCGCGCGCTTCGCGTGGGGATTGTTCGAGTCGAGAATGGAGTAGCTGCGGTTCTTTTGTGCCTTCAACTGCTCGTCGTAGTAAGCACGCTCTTGCGGATCGATGAGTGTGTGATAAGCCCTGGACAACAAGGCAAACTGGCGTGCGGCTTCGGAGTTGGGATTCAGATCGGGATGACTTTTGCGCGCAAGTTTCCGGTAGGCCGATTTGATTTCGGTCTGAGACGCATTCGTCTTAACGCCCAAAATTCTGTAGTAGTCAATCACTGTGCTTCTCTAAACTCCGGAAAGCCAGCGATGGATGGCTGAGGACACGGCGTCACTCGGCTCTGGAAGTATACCACCGCGCGCAAGAAATTTGCGGCTGCTTTGCGTCAACTAAGATGGCAGTTTTGGCTAAGGGGGGTGCCAAAGGGGAGCCGGGCAAATACCTCGAGCGGCATTCGAGGGGGCGAGGACGTATAACTAAGGCGACTCGCACCCTTTGGCGGGTTGCACTTAGCCAGTACAACCGCCATGCCATTGCTCCTTATTCAAAAAACCCAAGAAAACTGACCGATGGCGTACAAACGCAGCCGTAAAGTGTGAACAGTCGAGGACACCGGTGTCTACCGCTAACGACACCCATCGTTTATTTCTGGCTCGCTCGCTCCACGATTCGCAACAGGGTTCTGACGGCGATGCCCGTCGGACCTTTGGATCGGTAAGGCTTTGCATCGTCACCCCAGGCGGTACCCGCGATGTCCAGGTGAGCCCATGAAATCCCATCGGCGAACTCCTTCAGGAACGCGGCGGCTGTAATCGTGCCGGCCTTGCGGCCGCCGACGTTCTTGATGTCAGCGATGTCCGAGCGAATCTGTTTCGAGTATTCCTTGTCGAGCGGCAATTGCCAGAACTTTTCTCCGACTTCCCTGCCCGCCGAGATGATCTCGTCAATCAGGTCCTGGTCAGTTCCGAGCACTGCGGCGTTCACGTCGCCTAATGCGATCGAGACAGCGCCTGTGAGCGTGGCCATGTCGATGATCTTCGTGGCGCCCAGTTTTTTCGCATAGGCGATGGCGTCAGCGAGGATCAATCGACCTTCAGCGTCGGTGTTGATGATCTCGATCGTCTTGCCCGTCATTGCCTTCACAACGTCGCCGGGTTTCGTAGCCTTGCCGGATGGTAGGTTTTCGGTGCACGGCGCAACGCCAAGAATCGGAATCGGCGGTTTCAACTGCGCAATTGCACGCAACGCGCCAATGACGGTGGCGCCACCAGTCATGTCGTACTTCATCAACTCCATGTTTTCGCCAGGCTTGAGCGAGATGCCACCGGAATCGAAAGTTACTCCCTTGCCGACGAAAGCCAACAGCCCTTTGTGGTCGGGAGCCGGATTAGCCGGCGTGTACTTCAGAATGATCAGCTTTGCGGGTTGGTCGGAACCGCGCGCGACGCTCAACAAGGAACCCATGCCTTCCTGTTCCATGCGCGCTTCGTCAAGGATGTCGATGCTGAGTCCAAACTCGCTCGCCACCTCTCGCGCGCGTTCCGCCATATCGGTTGGCGTCATGTAAGCGCCGGGCTCATTCGCCATGTCACGCGTGAAGTTTACCGACTCGCCAACTATCTTTCCTTCCGTCACACCGGCCTGAAGAGCGCCGGCATCGGCGTCTTCAACCACTAGCACCAACCGATCGACGGTCTTCTCTTCTTTTTCAACTGTCCGATATTTGTCGGGATCGAAGAGAGCGATGTATGCGCCTTGAACTGCGGTAGCTGCTGTAGTACGCGCGTCGCCGGAGAATCGCGGCAGCACCGCAATCGACTTGACGTTCTTGCTGCGCAACGACCGCACTGCCGTTCCAGCCATTTGCGAAACAGTTGAGCTCTTGTAGTCCGCGTTTTCACCGACGCCAATCAAAAGCAGACGACGAGCCTTCAGCCTCTGATTTCCGACAAGATGAAAATACGCAGTCTCTCCTTCTTTACCGCTGAACTCTTCCGCATCGAGTGCCGAACGCACCAGACCTCCGGATAGTTCGTCTACCTTTTTCAAAAAACCACTGTCGGCTTTTTCATTTTTAAAAACGGCAACCGCCAGAGCTTGCACGTCAAGCTCTTCAATTGGTCCCCTGCTGGCTTCAACTTGCATGGTGAGTAGGTTCTCCTGGGATTGGGAATTATTTATTACGTTCTTTCAATTGGGCTCGCGTCTCTCGCTCCACTGTTCGCTTCAGCTCGGCCTCTCGTTTGTCATACATCTTCTTACCGCGTGCCACTCCAACTTCAACTTTGATCCTTCCGTTTTTGAGGTAGAGCTGTGTGGGAACGAGAGTCATTCCCTGTTTGGCCGTGGCTTCGTCCAGTCGGGATATTTCACGTTTGTGAAGCAGCAGCTTGCGAGTCCTTAGTGGATCGTGGTTCTCGCGGTTGCCATGAGAATACGGCGAAATGTGTGCATTAAACAACCACGCCTCACCCTCACGCACGGAAACATATGCTTCTTTGAGCTGGACTCTGCCATCCATGGCACTCTTTACTTCAGTGCCCGTCAGCGCAATTCCGGCTTCGTATTTATCCGAAATATGATAATTGTGAAAGGCCGCACGATTGGCCGCTAAAACTTTTTCTTCTTTTGTCATTACATGCCGCTGTTAAGCACGTCGTGACGAGTAATGATGCCAACGATTCGGCCGTACTCTTCTACCAACACCGCCGGACTGGTCTGCAAACGTCGCGTCACTTCTGAAGAACTCGCATCGATATCAACTGTTGGGAAACTTTGTTCCATCACTTCACTGACCGACGACGTCAGCAATTCTCTATTACGCACCACTTTCGCGAGTACGCGATTCTCGCGCAACGAACCGACCGCTCGCCCTTCTTCGAGCACAGGTATCTGCGTCAGGCCAAGATCGTCCATCTTCTCGAGTGCGTCTGCGACACTGTCATGCGGCGCCACGTAGATCAGCGACTTCGGCGCCTGTGGTTTCTTGGTTCCGCTGATCAAGCCGGCAGTCACTTTTTGCGGTTCGAGCAGTCGCTTCTCTTTGAGCCACTCATCCGAGTGATGCTTCGACAAATAATGTTCGCCGGTATCGCAGACGATGAACACAACGATCGCGTCTTCATCGAGTGTGGCGGCAACGCGCAGTGCCGCTGCGAGATTAGTGCCCGTGGATCCGCCGCAGAAGATTCCCTCCATCCGTCCCAACAAGCGTGACATCTCGAACGAATCACGATCCGTGACGTTGATCACTTCATCGACGTACTTGATATGAACGTTCGGTGGCACGATCTCCTGGCCGATCCCTTCGACGAGATACGGAGTCGCCTCAACGATTTTTCCGGTCTCTTTATAAGTTTTGAAAATCGAGCCGTAAGGATCGGCGCCGATGATGCGAATCCTCGGATTCTTTTCCTTGAGAAAGCGACCGGTGCCGGAGATCGTGCCGCCCGTGCCGAGACCGGCGACGAAGTGCGTTATCCTGCCTTCAGTCTGACGCCACAACTCGGGACCGGTAGTGCGATAATGCGCTTCGGGATTTGCCGGATTTGAATACTGATCGGGATAAAAAGAGTTCGGAGTTTCTGAAGCGATGCGACGTGCGGTGGAAACATAATGATCCGGCGTTCCGGGTTTTGCGGAGACGGGTGTAATGACCACGTCAGCGCCCAGCGCTTTCAAGTAGCGCGACTTCTCAACCGACGCTTTGTCAGTCATGACAAAGATGCACTTGTAACCTTTGACAGCCGCAGCGATCGCGAGACCGATGCCGGTATTTCCCGACGTCGCTTCAACTACGGTGCCGCCGGGTTTCAAAATCCCTTCGCGTTCAGCGGCTTCAATCATCGAAATGCCGATTCGATCTTTAACTGAATAACCCGGGTTCAAACTCTCCATCTTGGCGAACACTTGCGCCTTCACGTCTCGCGCGAGTCGATTCAACTTCACCAGAGGCGTATTTCCGATCAGCCCAAGGATGTTTTGCTGGAATTCCATCAGAGTCTCCGACAGTCTGATAAATGCGGAACTATCTATATAGCAGAAACTTTTGAAGGGGGCTAATTGAGGATAGGCAAGTTTCACGCAAAGGCGCAACACGCAAACAGAACAACCTCACATCTACTTTGGCGGCTTTGTTTGGGGCTTTGCGCCTTTGCGTGAACCGGCTTTTAAAATGTTTGGGCCCGGACGTGCTCTCCCCTTCACATCCGGGCCCTTACAAGGCCACTCATCTTACAATGCGTGACCGAACTTTAGACTCGCACCTTAGAAGCGGCGGTGCCGTCTGTTATCTCTGAGCTTGTAGGTGTAGAGCGCCGCTCCACCGCCACCTACGATCGCGCCAATAATCGCGCCCTTCGTGCCACCAACTGCCGAGCCGAGTAAAGCACCTGCGCCGGCTCCGATACCCGTGGTGAGCTTGTCGCGATGTTGATCCCAAAACGACCGGTCCCGATCCCACCGATAACGCCGTCCGTTATAAACTTGATCTCGATAACGGTAATCCTGAGTACGTTGTTCATACCGTCTGGAGTTGTCGTAATACCGTGACCGCGTCTGTGCTCCAGCCGGAATCGCCGTAATCGTTAATGCCAGCAAACAGAATATTGTTACTAACCCCTTTTTCATTACCACTTGGCCTCCGTCGCGTCTTTTGGCAAGGTGTGTGCCAACGGGCGATTGCTTCAACAACTGCGCTTTTTTGCAGTTTTATCGATACTCGGACGAAAAGTGGCTCTTATCGCGTTAACCATAACGTGCGCATTCTGTGAGGTCAGTCACCTTTTGGGGTAATCTGTCCACACACTTTTTGAAGTTCAACAATGAAAATACTGATTCTCGACAGCCGGCAGATACGTGAGTTGCTGCGAATGGAAGATTGCATTGAGTTGATGGCCGATGCGCTTGCGGCACTCGCGCGCGGTGAAGTGTTTCAACCGCTGCGCACGATCACGCGACCGCCCGACGCGCGCGGATTACTAGGCCTCATGCCCGCGTATCGCGCCGGAGAAGACGGCGCGTTTGGATTGAAAGCTATCTGCGTGTTTCCTGGAAATCCGGCGCAGGGCAAGGACGCGCACCAGGGCGCGGTGATGTTGTTTAGTCGCGAGACGGGCGAGTTGCTGGCGTTGATGAATGCGTCGGAGATTACCGCGATTCGCACTGCGGCGGTGTCGGCCGTTGCGACTCGATTACTCGCACGCGGAGATGCCGAAAACCTCGCGATTATCGGTGCGGGCGTGCAGGCGCGGACACATCTCGCAGGTCTCGCGTATGTGCGTTCGATCAAGCGTGCGCGCGTGGCTTGTCGAAACATCGAACACGCTCAACAACTCGCTGATGAGATGCAGTCTAAAGTGTCGTTTCCGATTGAGGTGGTTGGGACGAATGAAGAAGCGGTACGCGGTGCGGATATTATCGTCACTGCGACATCCTCGCTGGAGCCGGTTATTAATAAAGACTGGATCTCGCCCGGCGCTCACGTAAACGCCATCGGGACACATTCGCCCAACTCGCGCGAGGTCGATAGTGGAACGATCGCTGTCGCACGAATTTTCGTAGATCGCCGCGAGTCGGCGTTGAATGAGGCGGGCGACTATTTGCTGGCTGCGAAGGAAGGTGTTGTAACGCCTGACAGTATCGTGGCCGAAATTGGAGAACTCTTGATAGGCGCGAAGTCAGGCCGCACATCGGAAAGCGAGATCACTCTCTTCAAATCTCTCGGCCTAGCAATCGAAGACGTCGTCTGCGCCGATTACCTTTATAAACAAGCAACAGCTAACGCTTTTGGTTCCTACGTAGAGTTCTAGCCACTAAAAGGCACATAACTCACCAACAAAACTGATGAAAATCCTTTTTTGTGTCTTGTGTGCCTTTTTGTGGCTAGATAAGTCTGTCGCCCGAAACGGTCACCGAGTCCTGCCGGTAGTGACAACCGCGACTCTGCCGGTTGTGCTGCGCGGCCTGCGCCACGATCAGCGCTACTTCAACCGCGTTACGCAAACCAATCAAACCATCCGACAGCTTCGTGCTTCGATAAAACGTCTCAATCTCATTCCAAAGATGCCGCAGCTCGCGAATCGCACGCGACAGTCGATCGCCACTGCGTACGAGTCCGACGTAATGCCACATGATGTTTTGAATCGTCTGCATGTCACCCTGGATCAAAGCGGTATCCGGCTCGTCTCGCAAACCACTCTCATCCCAAGGCGGAATGTCATCAAACTCCGGCGCCACTCCGTTTCCTTTTGTGAGCGCTCTCTCGATCTCGAGCGCCGCTCGATTTCCCCACACGAGTCCTTCCAAAAGCGAAGTTGACGCAAGCCGATTCGCGCCGTGAACACCCGTGCAACTGATCTCGCCAACCGCATAAAGATTTCGAATCGTCGAACGCGCCCACTCATCCACCAGCACGCCGCCGCAAAAATAGTGCGCCGCCGGAACCACAGGCACCGGCTCGTGCGAGATATCGAGACCAACCTTCAAACACTCTTCATAGATAAACGGAAAACGTTCGCGAATCTTCTCGGCCGGCATGTGCGAAGCAATATCGAGCAGCACGTACGAATACCCACGCGCTTCCATCTCGTGATGAATCGCACGCGCCACAACATCGCGCGGCGCGAGATCCTTCCACTCCGGCGCGTAACGCTCCATGAACGGATGCAGATCCGGCGTCAGCAACACGCCGCCTTCACCACGCACCGCTTCACTGATTAACAGCCCCTCAGCGCCCGGCGCAGCGAGTGCAGTCGGATGAAACTGAACATACTCGGCATTCGCGATCCTTGCGCCTGCGCGATGGGCCATCGCGAGTCCATCACCACGCGCGCCAACCGGATTTGTCGTGTTGCGATAGATTCGTCCCAAACCACCGGTTGCGAGAATGATCGCGTTCGCAAGGAAACGATGTACCGTCTTTTCGCGGCGATCGAAGACGTAACAACCGTGGCACGAAACCTCGCGATAGTTATCGAGCGGATCGCGCGAATGATGAGGGAACGTGATCAGATCGACCGCAGTCGCTTCAGATTGGATCTCGATGTTTGGATAGTTTTTCAGTGATGCGACAAGGCCGTTTATGATCGCGAGTCCGGTTGCATCGCCAACGTGCAGGATCCGGCGACGCGAGTGAGCTGCTTCCTGCCCCCAAACCGGCGCGCCATTTTCAGCATGATCGAACACGACGTGCGCCGTGCGTTCGAGCACCTCATTCAGCAGCAGCGGACCTTCTTCAGCGAGAATTCGCGCTGCCGCGGGTGAAGTCACGCCTGCGCCGGCAGCAACGATGTCTTCGAAAAGTAACTCGGCAGTATCGTCAGGACCGCGACCGATAATGCCGCCCTGCGCGTAACGCGTGTTTGATTCGTGAACGTCGGCGGCGCGCGTGATGATGGTGATTTGGCGCTTTGGATTTCGAGCCAGACGTAAAGCAGCGGTTGCACCGGCGATGCCGCAACCGATGATTAAGACTTCAGTCTCCATTGATCAGTCTTCTCGTCCGATCTCAAGCATCCGCTCAACGGAACGCAACGCTCGCTTGCGAATGTCCTCGGGAATGAAGATCTCAAACTGCTCTTTTTGCAACGACTCCAGCGTATCTTCGAGTGTGATCTGGTTCATGTGCGGGCAACGCACGCTGCAAAGCCGCAACATCTCTTTATCCGGGTTCGCGGCGGCGATGTTGTCGCCCATCGAGCACTCAGTCAACAGCAAGTATCGCGGCGCCTTTGTCTTTTCAACGTAGCGAATCATCGCAGTCGTGCTTCCTGAATAATCAGAAGCTGCCACGACTTCCGGACTGCACTCAGGATGGGCTAGGATCACGACGTCGGGAAACTGTTTCCGCACGTTCTGAATGTCTTCAACACTGAACTTTTCATGCACCTCACATCGACCGGGCCACCCGATCATCTGGTAGTTAAGCTCGTTGGGAAAATTCATGCGCGGTTCGCGTGTCGGATAGATGATCTCTTTGCCGGTCTCGCGCGCGACGTTGCCGGCGAGGTATTCGTCGGGAATGAAGATCACTTTGTCTGTCTTCAGCGACTTAACAACAGCGACCGCGTTCGATGACGTGCAACAGATGTCCGACTCAGCTTTCACGTCGGCGTAAGTGTTGATGTAAGTAACAACGGGCACGCCGGGAAATCTCTTCTTCAACTCGCGCACGTCTTCAGACGTGATGCTGGCCGCGAGTGAACACCCGGCTTTTTCCGATGGAATGAGAACCTTCTTGGTCGGATTCAAAATCTTCGCCGTCTCCGCCATGAATTTCACACCGCAGAAGACGATGATGTCCTTGTCAGTTTCCGCTGCTTTGCGGCTGAGTTCGAGCGAGTCCCCGACAAAATCTGGAATGGAATGGAAGAGCGCCGGCTCCATGTAGTTGTGACCGAGGATGACGGCGTTCTTCTCTTGCTTCAGTCGATTGATCTCGACAGCCAGTTCCGCCTTGAGTCGCAGTTCAAAATCCGGAACCGTGTCGTGCAGCAACCGGCTCAACTTCTCGTACATCTCTTCAGTGGTCGTCTGAGTAATCATCTCTCAAAACTCTCTTCACGCTACAAATTCGAGGCTGACGTCAAAGACCTGGGGGGAATGTGTCAGAGCGCCAACCGAAATGTAGTCAACACCGGTCCTCGCAACTTCGAGCACTGTATCGAGCGTAACGTTGCCAGACGCTTCGAGTTTGGTGCGTCCATCGCAAATCTCAACGGCTTCGCGCATCGTTGCCGGCGACATGTTGTCGAGCAGAATTCGTTCGACGCCGAGCGCGAGCGCTTCACGAACATCGTCAAGTGAACGCGTCTCAACCTCAATTTCGAGCGTTAATCCTGAAACGCGAACGCGTTGGACCGCCGCAGTTATCGAACCGGCAAAGTCGATGTGATTGTCCTTTATTAATACCATGTCGAAAAGACCCGTGCGGTGGTTCTGACCACCGCCCAGGCGAACCGCGAGCTTGTCTGTGAGGCGCAGGCCGGGCACGGTTTTCCGTGTGTCGAGAATGATCGCGTTTGTGCCGGCGACCGCATCGACAAACTTGCGCGTCAACGTCGCAATGCCCGACATGCGGCCGAGGAAATTCAGCGCCGTGCGTTCACCAGTTAACAACGCGCGCGCGGAACCATCGAGATTGGCGAGCACCGTGCCTCGACTGACTCGCGATCCATCTTCAACTTCAGCAACAAAGTTGACACCTCGATTCAACGCGAGCATCACCTGCTTCGCGATCTCCAAGCCTGCAACTACTCCATCCTGCTTCGCGATGATACGACCTCGCAACGACGCGTCCACAGGCACGATCGTGTTCGTGGTAACGTCGCCTGGTCCAATGTCTTCTTCAAGCGCACGGATAATGGAACGGGATATCTCGGGAGGCAGGTCAGAAATCATTCTTATGTATCTTGCAACACCGGACCGTGGGACGCAAATCCGTGCCTTTAATCCGCATAATCCGTGTTCCAAATCACTTTATTCTGATCAAAACGTCGCGGCCCTGCTGCGCCTCATTCCCGGAATAATCACCCGCGATGATCCGCAGCACATAATCCCCTTTCGGCAACTGCGACGTATCCCAAACGCCACGCTCGGCGCGCCCGTCGCGCACCGTGTTCGTCACCTCATACAGAAACCTCGTAGTCTTACTCCCATAAACAGTGATCCCGCTCTCATCCGCATACGCAACCTTCGTCGCCTCTCGATCCGCCGGCAAGCGATCGAAAACGATGTTGATGCGCGGCTCACTGAAACCCGGCGCCGGCGTTCCATCCGACTTGAGTACCTGATAGCCAAGCTTGTATAAGCCAAGACGACGACGGTCAGCGTTCATGTTCGTGCGATCGAACGCATCAACAACGATGCGCACAGAACCACTCACCAGCAACCGATCATCGTCCTTCTGCGTGAACCGCTTGCCTGCGGAATCGAAGAGTTGAATGCCGTCCTTCTCGATCGTTGGAGCAATAGTGTCGTCGAATCCAACCGGCGACAACGACAGCGGATTGGTCTCGCCGCCGGGTGGACCAATGTTCATGTGAACGTGCCACATTTTATTAATCGTGCCCACCGCATCGCCCGGCTTGAAACGCGTGCCGCGTCTGACGCGCACGCGCACGAGCTTGCCCGCGCTGTCGTAGACTGGCGTGAAGCGCGGGTCTGCAAACATCTTCTCGTCTTTGTCGCGACCAACGTGTATGTGAATGTAAGAAACGACCCCGACTCTAAACCCTTCGTTGAGCGAATCAAATCCCCAGTTTGGCAGCGGACTCGTAACCTTCTCAGAGCGCACTGCACGAACAATGTCACCGTAACCACCGAACACGTCGAGCCCGCTGTGAAGATGATGGCGACTATCTGTCGAGTCGAAACTACCACGCACCTCACCCATCGTCGCTGCGACTTCGTGCGGACTCTCCTGCGGAGCTAACGGCCACAATAACGATTGCTGACGCAGCGTTTCGTTAGTCAACTTCGGCCGCGACTCGACCGCTGTCGCAGTGGTTGGTGTTGGGTCGAGTTTGCGAACGAGGTAGTTGCCACTATCAGCGACATACAGCTTCGCTGGTCCACGACCATTGGGGTCGATTGCGATGCCCGTTGGCTGGTTGAAACCAGCGTCGTTAGCGATAACATGTGTCGTCCCGTCAGGAGCGACTTGAACGACGCGCGAACGATCGAGTTCGGTGACGTAGAGAAAGTTGTCGTGCGTGATCGCCACACCGACGGGACTGGAGAGATCGGTCGCCGGTAGGGTGGTGACGTTTCCTTCCGCACTGATTCGTCGCAAACGATCGTTGCCGGTGTCAGCAACAATCAGTGAGTTGTCGTTTGCCACGACAATCCCGCTCGGTGTGTCAAAGAGCGCAGTACTACGATCGCCATCCGCGTAGCCGGGACTTCCCTTGCCTGCGACGGTGCTGACCTGACCCTCAGGCGTGATCATTCGTATCCGATCGTTGTAGCTGTCGGCAACGTAAATGTTGCCGCGCGTATCGACCGCCACACCGATTGGACCGTTGAATTGCGCAGCGCGTGCTGGTCCATCCGCGTATCCCGGCTTGCCGTCGCCGGCTACAGTTGAAGTTTCACCACGAACCGGCACGCGCCGGATGCAATTGTTTCCGGTGTCGGCGACGACGAGGTCGCCGCCCGGCAAGATCGCCAGGCCCGAAGGTGAATTGAACAAAGCCTTGTCGAAGACTCCATCCCCAGATCCTTCCGGACCGCCTGCGATACGTGTGATTTTGCCGTCCGGAGCAATTTTCTGAATGCGATTGTGCTCGCCCGCGTCGGTCATGTAGATCGAGCCATCGTCACCGACCGCGACCCCAAACGGATCCGAAAGCTCGAGCGGTGAAGTATCGCCGGCCACCGTGGTTATGTATGCTTTCCAACCGACGAGGGTCGGAAAAGGCTTGTGCAGATAACGATAGACGAGGAAGGCGATCGCACCGCTCAGAAGGACCAGCAGTATGAGAGCGACGACGAGTTTGCGCATTGACGATCTAATTGAGGAAGGATTCAGGCTGGGCGAGCATCTCTTCGATGCGCGCGATATAGCGGCCGACGTGCAGACCGTCCATCAGTGAATGGTGGACCTCGACTGAAAACGGTAGGAGTGTGCGCCCGTTATCTTTTTCGAACTTGCCAAAAGAGATCTTCGGCACTGAATCTTCACGGCCCCAACGCCGCGCGTGCGAGAAGCTCGTGAATGAAATCCACGGCAAGGTGGTGCAATGGATGCGTGCGTCGTCTTCGTGCCTGGGACGGAAGGCCCAATCGCCTTTCATGATCTCTTCGACTGCGCGCGTCGCACCTTCCATGAATTTCGAAAAGTCTTCGGAGTAGTCCCAATAGACGAGGGTGAAAGTCTCATTCGGAAGAAGGATCGTGGTGCCGCCATTGATCACGTCATGGACCAGCACCTGGCCTTGTCGGAGACGATAGCGAAACGGCTCGATCTCGTTGGCTGCGCGCAGCGCGAGATAGTGATAGGTTAACCAGACGTTTATACCTTTCCGTTTCTTTAACTCAGCTAACAGATTGGTGATGTCGAGTCGTGTGCAGACGTTGAAGTATGGCTTATCGAACGGAAGATAAAACTCGAAGACAGCACGTCGCGGCCAGGTGGCCAGATCTAAGTAGTGGGGCATCGCGGAGGGATTGTACCCTATCTCGGCGGCGACAGTATTTACGGCAGATTAGTCGCGCCTGGAGTTACGCTCGATGTCTCCATCTATGCCGTCGTCGCTGGACTGATCCACAGGGCTGATTTCAAAGTCCACTGCATTCATTATCTGCTCGATCTTTTTCTGATCGGCTCCCGCTTGACGAATCCTCCCGGCGGCAACTTCAGCAAAGGTCGTGATGAAAGCGATCGCTCCCCAGTTCCTTCCGTACCAGACCAGTATGAGACCCGCGACGACTGCCAGCACTTGTCTGATATCAGCAAATAGCTCTCTTCTCTTCGCTCTGGCAATCCCCGCCGCAACCTGTTTTTCCAAAAGACTCACGATGCGGTCTGCGCTACCAGGACACGCCTGCTCGTAATCCCTTAGCTGTGCGCCCGACGGCAGTGCGGCATTCACACTGATGACAATTTCAATTCCCGGCGACGAGTCACCGGGTCGCTCAGGTTGAAGGCTCTGTGCACGGACAATTTTCCCCCAGCTTACTCGACTACTTGCATTGTTCTTCACTTCCCAGCTCCTTTTATGCACGGTGACGCCGTTAACCGAGAAGCAGTTCGAGGAACTGCCCGAGACAGGAGTCACTCTTTCAGCAGACACATCGTTCCGAGGAATACCTACAAGCGACGTCCGCTTACGCGACACCGGCGTCAGAAACTCGGTCTGCTGTGTTGGCTGTTCCAAAATATGCGCTCAGGAGCTTGTGAATTTTTACAAGTACTCTTAAAGACACAGTGGCCATGAGGGCTCTGGGCTTTGCCATGTTATCTCCATCAGTCCAGCGACACGTCCCGGGTGTATGGACATGCAGGTTTATTACTTGAGCCCTCGCCTCCCACGTCACCCACGACGCAAAGGACTCAAAACGAATGCAGACTGGAAGGTAAACTGCGTACATCTATATGTGTCTTTTGAAAGTCGGATCTCAAATGCGAATAGGAACTGTTCTGTCAGGAAGTCTGAAACCCGTCCGCTCTGCTAGAATTCCCCCACAAAACCGGACCAGCCGATGAAAGGATGTCGCCAATGACAGACTCACGAACCGTTCCCTCCCTCGCGAGCTCGATCGCTACCGGCGCGATCGGTTTCGCTGTCGTCAGTTTCTGCGTCTTTGCGACCGTCGCTTACGCCGAACGATGGATGTATCGAACACTCACTGAACTTGGCGCATATCTCGCCTGGACCGTGCTGTTCATACTCTTCGGCGGCGCGGTGTTTGGTTCACTCGTCGTTATTCGTTGGCGACTGCCACCTTTCTACCTGCTGTTTGCCCTCGCGTTCTTCGTGTATGCCGCAGGCTGGATGATTGCTTATTTCACCTTGCATGGAACTGCTGGTGAAGTGGTCGGCTCGGTAGTGGGATCGGTCCTGATGGCACTCGTCTTTGCTATCGGATTCGGCGCGCTACGATCGACTGTAAAACTTTCTGTGGTGCTCTTCGTATCAAACTTTCTCGGGTACTTTTTAGGAGCAGCGATTCTGTATTCCCTCAGGAGTCCGACGGGAATGTTGCTGTTTGGCGTCGTATACGGACTGTTTTTCGGCGCCGGAATCGGAGCGGTGCTTCAGATGGTCCAACAAGTGCAGCCGAATGAGTTCGCGTGAGCATCAACGCCAACGTGCAATATGAACCGTTCAGCCGCACGGGTTCGTACGCGTCGATGTTCTATCTCTTGACCGTCGTGGTGATAGTCCTCGCGTTGTTGGCGTGGTTTGTGAAAGTTCCCCTCAGCGAGCACGCGACTTGATCACGTCTCCGAGCACGTCAGGTTTCGTGCTGTCGCGCTCCAGGTGCGGGTAACGTTCGCCTCCGTGATAGTCGACTTTGTACGTCTCCTGGAAACTACCGTTCTCAACCACCAGATCAATTCGCGCGATGTTGCTTTTCGACGAAGCGATAGTGTCGTGCAACACGTCGGTGGACCATCCACGGCCGTTCACAGAAATGATTTTCATTCCCGGCGCGATTCCCGCTTTGAACGCCGGGTAGTTTGGATTCACGTCCATCACGGTCCCGTCCTCTTTCAACAACACGCCGAGCGAGTACGACAAATCCAGGCTCTTGCGCGCGTGATCGGCGATTCGAATCTCAGTGTTGGGTTTGTCTGTGTAGACGAGCTTCCATCCGCCGTTTGTGATGCCGCCGAGCGGCGCGTGTGGATTGACTCTGTTTACTCGCGCGTTCAGGAAACCTCGCCAATCGTACGGCAGGACTTCGTTGAGCGTGTTTACGATGTCGTCGAACGTATACGGTTTGACTAACGGAGCAGTGTCCTGTCCGCCGTGGAAGCGCCGGCAGAAATCGTCGAGCGAGAGTTTTCCATTGCTTTGCGTTCTGATGAGCACGTCAGCGTCCAGCCAGATCAGCGAGCCTTCGTCGTAGTAATCAACGCGACGACGATAATTCATCCATGCTCGCGGCGAGGAATACGCCCACTGGACGTCTATCGCAGTATCGACGAGGGGACGCCACTCGCGTCCAGACTGGTTTTCCATTTCAGCAGCGACGGCCGCCATCGCTTCGCGATAATCTTCGGCAGTCCAAAGACCGCTGCGGGCAGGTAATACTTTGCCAAGATATTGCGTGAGTCCTTCGTAAACCCACAACAAGTCCCCGCGCATCGGCTGTTCAAAATCAGGAGTGGCAAGACCGGCCGGACGACGATATTTTCCATTCCACGAATGGGTGTACTCATGGCCGATCAACTCATCGAAATCGAGCAGCTCGAGTTCCTCGCTGAATGCTTTTTCGCCGACTCCATCTTCGCTGGATTCGTGATGCTCGAGTCCTTCACTCCCGCCGTGATCGCTCAACGTCACCAGAAACCGGTAACTTCGGTAATGACGCGCGCCGAACAATGCATACGCTTCCTGGACGATCTTTCTCAAGCCCGCCAACGTCTCTGGCTTCATCTCGAGGGCTGCGGGAGTGTCGGCCACGATGTCCATCTCGTGCATGACGCCTTCGGAACTGAGTGGAAACTTGCGGAAGTTCGCGCCGATGATTGCGGGCGAATCGACCAGTTGCTCGAGCGAGACCTCTTTGAACTGAAGCTCTTCATTGCGCTCACTCACGATGGGCAGGGCGGACGCGAACTGCCAAGCAGCCGGCAACTTCAACGATGCTTTGACGTTGATCGCATCGCTTCGCAGCCCTTCTATGTAAACGAGCAATCGATTCCACTTGATGCGCGCCAGCTTCGCACTCGCAGTTGACTCGGGTTGCGAAGCGTCATCGAACGCAACGTCCAGCTCGGTTACTCCCTGTGGGATGTCGCAATGAAAAGCAAACATCTCCACATCGTCTCGCCGCCAGGGGATCGGTTTGCCACCGGCACTCAACTTAAGTCCGACCAGATCGTTGATGGGACCAGTAGGACTGTGTTCGCCGGGAATCCATTTCGGATAGAAAAGCGTCAGCGGACCTGGCTTCACGGGAATCGTGAGTTTGCTATGAATGATGTTTCGGGCGGCATCGGTGGCATCGACGCTAACCGTCATCGCCCCCTGAGCCAACGCCGAGACACTGGTGAAAAACAGAAGTAAGCCAATACAAAGCAGTCTTTTCGGTCTCATGCCCCCTATTGAACCAAGAACTCTGCGCCGCAACAAACCTGGTGCGGGGTTGGTTACGTCGATCACTGTACGATTGCTATAGTAACTGGATGACGTTAACGATTGTTCAGGCCGGCGATCCGGTATTGAGGAAGAAAGGTCGCGCATTAAGCAAAGACGAGATCCGCAGTCCGCAGATCCAGCAGTTAATCGAACTGATGCGTGAAGCGATGCGCGATGCGCCGGGAGTCGGGCTGGCTGCGCCGCAAATCGGCGAGTCGATTCAACTGGCCGTGATTGAGGATCGAGCGGAATACCTGGGTGACCTCTCCGCAGATCAACTCGCAAAATACCAGAGAACGGTGATTCCGTTTCACGTGATCATCAATCCGAAACTCACGGTGGTCGATGATTCGTCGGCAGTGTTCTTCGAGGGTTGCCTGAGTGTCACTGGATTCAGCGCGGTAGTGGATCGCGCGTTAAATGTGCGTGTTGAGTGTTTGAATGAGCGCGGCGAAGAAGTAACAATCAACGCGCAGGGTTGGTACGCGCGCATTCTTCAGCACGAGATCGACCATCTGAACGGAATTCTCTACATCGATCGGATGAAAACCCGCACCCTCACCACGGCCGAAAACATGTACCGATTCTGGAGAAATAAGAGTATTTCAAAGGTGCTCGCCGATCTCAGTTCCTCGTAAATAATTTGACCGGCTCGCGATCCGAAGCGAGTCGTCTCACTCCTTCAAACGTGAATCCCAGTCGCTGAAGAAGATCGATTGAGGCGTGGTTATCGACGGACGTAATCGCGAGGATGCGTTCGAGCTTCAGCCGTTCGCGTGCATCGTCTAGGACTGCGGTGGATGCTTCGAAAGCAAAGCCTTTGCTCCAAAAATCCGGCAGTAGAGCGAAACCGATGTCAGGATCGGGCAGCTCGTCTCGTTTGAGTAATCCACACATGCCTATCGGCGCGTGTGATTCCCGGAGTTCAACGAGACAAAGCCCGAAGCCATGTCGTTCGTAACTCGCGACTGGTCCATTCAGAATGTATTGCCGAGCGCCGTCAAGATTTCGGACCTTCTTGTCTCCGATGTAACGGAGAAACGACGGTTCGTTGAGCAGGGTCAGAATAAACTCCGCATCGTCGATCGTGAACGGCCGCAGCAATAGTCGTTCAGTTTGTAGATTCGTCAGCATAACGGTGCACTCATAATAGGTGAAAACACCTACGACGCCTAGGTACTGACACTGATGTCCTCTAGAGCTGACTTGTCTATCCTAGGCGCAGGGGTCGGTGAAAATCACTAACGAGGAAAGTACCAATGGGAGTCAAGACAAGTAATTTCGTTCTCTTATTAACGGCGATTGTTTTCATGCTTGTGGCGTCGAGCGTTGATGCGCAGACTACTTCCGAGCCGTCGCACAAAGAAGTTGCGACCGTGATGAATTCGCCAGCGAGCAGTAGAGCGAAATCCAATGCGCCCCTGTTTACCGATTACCGCGGCGTAAGCATCGGAATGAGTGCCGCAGACGTCCGCTCAAAGTTGGATCGCATCAAGAAAGGAGACACGCAGGACTACCTGCCTTTCTCCGAACATGAATCGGCTCAAATCTACTATGACGACAAGCACAAAGTGAGTGCAATCTCGATTGATTACTTCGGCGACACCAGTAATGCGCCGGCGCCTGAAGCTGTGCTCGGAGTCACGCTCCAGGCGAAACCAGACGGCTCGATGTATCAACTAAACCGTTATCCGGAAGCAGGATACTGGGTGTCTTACAACCGAACCGCGGGAGACAAGCCGATCGTCACGATAACCGTCCAGAAAATGTGACGCAGGACCAATCGAACACCTACTGACCTCCCAACCTTTGTTCGATCGTTTTCCGCAAAGCGCAAAGACGCAAGGACGAGTCTGAAAGACTTGAACTTTGCGTCTTTGTGTTTTTCTGCGGAACGCAGGCCTGCATCGTGATACATGCATTGGTATACTTTTATTCTGGTTTCGAAGGAGATCGAACTTGGGAGTGCGCAGAAAATTATTGCTGCTGGCGGCTGGCATAGCTGTGCCGCTAGTGC
>Ga0070681_10001767_pt1 | contig 19381 bp, 32 predicted proteins | sample KBSC83BmetaG_FD_65650 | JGI IMG/M metagenome (GOLD analysis project Ga0070681, IMG submission 65650) | Corn rhizosphere microbial communities from Kellogg Biological Station, Michigan, USA - KBS C8-3B metaG | ecosystem: Host-associated > Plants > Roots > Rhizosphere | place: USA: Michigan... | reverse complement strand
GCCGGTGATGGTGCCCATGCCGACGGCGATGGCTGCGGTGAGGTTGGACAGGAACAGCGGGAAGCGGTGGGCGCTGAGGATGTCGCCGGCGGGGAGGTCGTTGTAGAGCCGGTTCGGGATGAGGTCCATGACGTTGGCGGTGGCGATTCCGGCGCTGGTGAGGGTGAGTAGTTGTGCGGCCAGGGCGGTGTCTTGGTTGAGGAACGGGGCTAGGATTCCGGCGGCGAGGGGGGCGGCGCTGGTGGCGGTGGCGATCCTGGCTTCGGTGGCGGCAGATCGGGCCGGGCTGGTGGTGTTGGTGGTCATTGCGGGTGCCTCCATTGGCGGGGTGTGTGCGGGGCGTGGTGGGGGCCGGCATCCCGGCAGGTTCGGGGTGCCGGCCCCGTGGGGCGGGGGTCGGTCGGGCTATTCGGGGGTGACCCAGCGGCGGTCGACGTCGTAGACGTCTGCGCCGACCGGGGAGCGGCCCATGGCTTCGTGTATCTGACCGTGGCTGGTCTGGTTCTGGTCGCGGGCCGCGAGGGCTTGCCGGGCGGTGGTGTCGCCTGCGGATGCGTGGGCGATGACCGCTTCGGACAGGCCTCGCATGATCTTGGCGAGTTCGTGGGTTTCGGAGACGCTGGGCTTGTCGACGCGCATCGAGGCGATGGATTCGGCGTCCCGGGCGGTTCCGTCGGCTTCGTCGTCGATGGCCTTGGACTCGGCGCGGATTGCTTCGGAGGAGCGGGCGATGTCCTTGGCCATGGCTTCCGTAGCCGCCTTCAGGCCGCCGAAGGTCAGTTCAGGCATGGGCGTACCCCAGGTCGCGGTAGTAGTTGAGTTCGGCGGGACCGTCGGGAGAGTCGGCGGCGGCCCGGTAGATGTCGCCGTAGCGGACTTCGACGTTGGCGGAGACGGCCTTGCATGCGTCCACGGCGCGTGCGGCCCGTTTCACGACTTCGCGGGCTTTGCCTTCCTGTGCCTTGGCGCTCTCTTCGAGCCTGGCCAGTTCGGCCACCAGCTTCTCCCCACCCTTGGTCTTGGAGCTTTTGGCCTGCTCGAGGAGCTGGGTGACCTTCTTCGCCTGCTCAACGGCGTGCGCTTCGTAGGCCTTGGCGCGTTCCGCGATACGGGTCAGGGTGTCGGCGCGGCCCGCGAGGCGCTTCTGGTGTCCTGCGAGGTTGCGGACTTCTCCGCGACTGATGGACGGGCGGTCTGCTCCGGCACCGAGGTCGATGTGGGTGGGGCTGGTCCCGGTGACCTGGATCGGTGACGGCTGCGGGGGGCTGGTGTCGGTCTTGGTCACGGGCTGGTCCTTGGAGGCCGGGGTGGCGGGCGGCTGGGTGGGCTTCGGCGGGTAGGCCGGCTTGGGCGGCGGAGGTGTAAGGGTGCGCTGCTTCTTGCGGTCGGCGTGGGCCTTGTCGAGGCGGGCTTTGTCCTGGGCGGCGGCTTCTTTGATGTCGGTGCGGCCGTCGCGGACGCCGTGCCGGTAGGCCTGGACGTGGGCTTCGACGCGGGCGATGCGGGTGCCGTCGCGGTATCCGGCCTCGCGGGAGTTCTTGGTGTCGATGGACGGCTTGCCGCTGCCCGGGGTGGAGGGCTGGTTGGGCTTGCCGGTGGCGTCCTTCCCGGTGGGGCCGGCGTCCGGCTTGGGCTTGCTGTCCGGGCTGGGGGACGTGTCCTTGCCCGGTTTTGGGTCAGGGTGCGGCTTCTTCTTGAGGTCGGCCGGGTCCTTCTTGCTCTTGGGGGGCGGGTTGGTGTCGCCTGTGGCGGGCTTGCCCTTCCAGGGGCGGCCCGAGTTGCTGCCCGGACTGTGGACCTTGTCCGGGGATCGTCGGGCATCGTCTGAGCCTGTGCTGGTCTTCTTGGCGGGGGTGTCCTTGCCGGGGCTTCCGGACGGCCCCTTGGGGCCCGCCTTGCCGCCGCCGCTCCCTGCGTTTCCGGTTCCGGGCGGTGTCTTGGTTCCGGACGCCGGGTTGTTGCGGCCGTCCTTCTTGCTGGCCTTGCCTGCCTGGTCGGACTTGTTGGGTCCGCTGTTCTGCTTCGGAGCGGTGCCGCCAGCGCCTGAACCGGTGCCGTTGTTCTTCGATCCGGACGGGCCCCGGCCGCCACCGGACGAACCGCCGGAGGATCCGTTGCGCTGGCCTGCCGAGCCGCCACCGGATCCGCGGCCTGTCCCCTTGCCCGTACCGGAGTTGCTGCCGCCGCGGTTTCCACCCGAACTTGACGCGCCACCACCATTGCTGTTTTTGCTGTTCAGGGACTTACCCGAATCCGTTTTGCTGCCGGTGGAGCTATTCGTGGACCCGCCGACGATTTTCTCGGACCGGTTCACCGTCTCCACGGTTTTCACCTGCCTGGCCTGCGCCTTGGCCTTTTTGACGTCGAGGGCCTTGTTCCGGGCGTCGGCGCCTTTCCTCCAGCGTTCGGCACCGGCAAGAAGCCAGGCTCGGATCACGCGGGTTTCCTGCTTGGGCGTCTTCCCTTCCGATGCCGCGCTGTTGTCGGGGTCGTTGTCGTCGTGGAAGGAGGCGCTGGACGTCCCTGCGGGCGCGTCCAGGTCCGGGAGAGTGTCCGTGTCCTGTCCGGTGGTGGGCGTCAGCTGGAACCCGGTGGAGCCGTCCTCCTCCCCTGCTGCGCGGGCGGGGTCGACGGCGGAGAACAGGGAACCCAGCGGGCTCGGTCCGGGCGTGGCCGAGGCCGTCCCGGCGGGCGTACCGGGCGGCTCGCTGGGCGGCGGGGGGACGGCCGCGGGAACCGTGTGGCTGGCCATCAGACTCCTCACTGTGGGTAGTTGCCTCCTGCTTGCTGCTGTCCGTCAAACACTCGATCTGCCGCCCCCAGGACTCCTACCTGGGTGCGTGATCAGGTCTTTTCGGATCGGCAGCAAGCAGGAGGCGATTACGCTGCGTTGTAGTTGGGGGTGTTGCGGGAGGACCTGCGGGCCACGGCGAACAGGCCGGCGAGGAGGATCCCGCCGCCGATGGCGAGGCCTTCATTGACGCCTGATCCGCCGCCCGAGGTGCCGCTACTGGAGGCCGCTTCCTGCATGTCGGTGCCGGCGCTGCTGCTGGTGCGGTGCTGGGCCTGGCAGTCCTGAAGGACCGAATGGTAGGTAACCCCGAGCTGCTTCCCGATCAGGCCCTTGTCGGCGTCGACGCAGGCCTGGATCTGCTTCTGCTGGGCCGCGTCGTGCGTCTCCTGTGCCTTCTTGTCGGCGGCGTTGGCCTTGTTGAGTTCCTTCTGCATTTCCAGCGCCAGCAGGTCCCGCTTGTACTGCAATTCCTGTGCCTGGACTTCGCTTGCCTTGGCTTCGGTCTCGTAGTGCTGCCAAGTCAGGAAACCACCGACGGCGAGGACGGTTACACCGACTGCCATTGCGGTCTTTCCCCGCTTGGTCATGCCGGGCTTTACGGGTTGCGCGTAGTTTCCGTACGGATTCGGGTCGGGGGCGAATTCGGGTCCGAATTCCTGGTGGAACTGCTCGGGGGTCACTGCTCATTCTCCGTTCTGGGATGCGGCGCGGGCGGCATGGGTGATCAGGTTGCTGACGTGCTGGAAGGTGCGGTTCTGGTGGTCGTTCCAGGCGAAGAACGGCTGGTGGTAGCCGTGTTCCTGGAGGGTTTGCTGCATGTAGTCGACGGCCCGGGCCCGGTGGGCGGAGGTGACGTGTCCGGTGCGCTCGAGGAAGGTCTGGGCCCCGCGAATGCACATCCGTCCGGTGGGGCTGAAGTCGAGGCTGCGGCCCCAGCCGTAGCGCTCCAGGACCTGGAGGGTCTGACCGAGGTGGTGGGACGGGATGAGGGGGATCGGGTTCTGCCAGAGGCCGAGGGCTTCCATCTGGTTGCGGAAGCCGGCGGGGATGAGCAGGTGCCAGCGCGACGGCCAGTCGGGCGCCGTGGGGGCCGGCGCGGGCTGGACGACGGGCCGGGGCTGCCGGATGGGGGCGCGCCCGGGGGCCGCGGGCGGGGTGGCCGTCCGCGGCCTCGAGCTGGGTCGGGTCTGCTGGCTCACAGGTACTGCCCCGTTCCCTCGCCGATCCGGGTACGGGCGTCCTTGAGCCGTCGGCCACCGGTGGCCAGGCTCACGCCGAGGAGCTGAGCCGCGGTCGACTTGGTGAGCGACTCACCGTTCCTGAGCCGCTGAGCCAGATCAGCGATCTGCTGCTCCTTGTCGTCGACTTCCTGAGCCGTCTCATCGGTGTCGTCGGTGTCCGGCTCAGGGGCCGTCTCAGCGGCGGTACGGGTGGTCTTGGCGAAGGCGGGCTCAGTGCGGCTCAAGACGGGCTCACGTGAGATCCCCTGTTCAGAGGGCTGGATGATCGGCTTGGGTGTGGGGAGCGCTGGGGTGTGAGCCGGGCTGATTGAGCCGGTGCTGCGGCTCAGGATCACGGTGCTCGAGGTCGGCTCAGCTGGGGTCTGAGTCAGCGGCTCACTGGTCTCAATGGCGAGCGGCTCGGGGGGAGTCGGGGCGGGCTCACGGGTGCCGGTGAGCATTCCCATGAGTGCGATGTCGGCGCCCTCGGTGAGCCGGTCTCGCTGGACGCCGATGAGCCCTGAGCCGAGCTGTGAGTCACCCTCGCCGATCTGGCGCATCAGCTTCCACGCCTTGAGAGCCGACTTGTCGCGGACCTTCTTGTCGGGGTGACGTTCGGCCTGTGCGGCGTGGAAGGCGATCTGGCGCATGATGTCGGCGTTGCGGCGCTGGGCTTCGACGTCGTTCTGGCTGCGGAAGACGACGATGCGGCGGGCGAGGAAGCTGATGCCTTCTGCGGAGGCGGTCATGGCGAGTGGGGTGAGGGCGTAGATGAAGGCTTCGCGGATCGCGGGGGCGATGGCCAGGCCCATGACGGCTGCGGCGGCGGGGAGGGTCCAGAGGGCTGCGCGGGCGATGAACGGGGCGGACTGTCCGAGCATGGTGACGCCGACCATGAGGAGGGCGGCGACGAGGGTGGCGCCTTCTCCGGCGGCGACGATGCCGAGGGCGGTTTCGGAGCGGTGGAGTTCGGCGGCGGCGTTGGCGTAGGTGCCGATGGCGCCGGCGATGCCGACGGCGGCCATGACGAGGGTTGCTACGACGAGGACCGCGATCTGTCCGCCGGACAGCTTGCGCGGGGCCGCCTCTTCGGTGGTGGCCTGCTCGGCCGGGGCGGTGGTCACGGAGATCGGTGTCCTTTCTAGTGGGGGTCAGGCGCTGTGGTGGATGGCGGGCTGGATGGTGGCCGTCGGGGTGGTGTTGGCGGCCAGGGTCTCGAGGGCGTCGGCGATGCGGTTGAGGGCGGATGCGGTGGCGATGACGCCGCGGGCGTGGGCTTCGCTGGTCTGCTGCTGGTTGGGACTGTGGAAGCCGGTGTCGGGGGTGAGGGCTTGGAGGGCCTGCTGGATGAGGTCGGCGGTGGTCACGGGTGTCCTTCCGGTTCAGGCGGCGGGGCGGATGTTGCGGCGGGTCTGGTTCGCGGTGATGGCGAAGTAGGCCTCGTACTCGTCGTCGTCCCAGCCGGCGGGGTCGCCGTGGTTCGTGCGGAAGGCTCCGCCGGGCCGCCAGAGGCGTCCGAGGCGGGACCAGATGGCGCGGGTGGCGTGGCGGATGTCGGTGGCGAGGGAGGTGCCGGCGAGGACGGCGGCGAGCGCGGTGAGGGTGAGGGTGGCCGGGTGGATGTTGCCGGTGGCGGCTTGGTGGCCGAGTCGGGCGGTGGCGCCGAGGGTGGCGGTGAGGGCGAGGGCCTTGAGGGTGGTGGAGGGGCTGGGCTTCTTCACGGTCGTTCCTTCCTGGCTGGCGGGTGCGGGTGGTTGCTGGCCTTGCTGGGCGCCGGACCGCTGGGGGGTGCGATGCGGCTTCCGGGAGGGCCAGAGGGGGTGGGGGGCCCGGCCGTGTCGGCTCGGTCCGGGCCCCCGGGGGTGGTCAGTGCCGGCGCTTGTCCAGCTCGGTCAGCTCCTTGTTCATCTGCTTGTGCAGCTCGTCAGCCAGTCCGCGCTGCTGCGGGGTGGACATCGGGTCGTTCTCGATCTGCCGGGCGAGCTGCGCCGAAGCGGTGATGGATCCCTGAATCTGCTCGGTGGTGCGACTGTCACGGCACATGTGGGTCTCCTAGTCGGTGTGGATGGCGCCGGATGCGTTGGATGCGTGCTGGTGGAGGTCGGGATCGCCGAGGTGGTGGATGAGGAGTTCGCCGTGGAGCTGGGTGGTCTTCTGCGCGGTCAGGTCGAGCGTGCGGAGGGCCGGGTTGGAGTCGGCGTTGGTCAGGCGGGCGACGAGGTGGCCGATCGCGGTGAGGACGTCCGTTCCGTCCGGGGATCCGGCGAGCGTGACCACAGCCGTCTGGGTCTGGTCGACCGTGAGCCGGTCCAGGGCGAGGAGCCGGATGCCGTCGCGGATCAGGTCGATCCCGGCGTGCACGCCGGCCAGGTCATCGAGCCGGTCGCCCAGTTCGGTGCCGTCCAGGCTGGGTACGGCGTTCGCGTCGGTGTGGACGTTCATGCGATCCCGCCGCCCTTGAGGAACTCCTCGAAGTCGGCAACCAGGTCGTCGACGTCCTTGTCGTCCACGTCCAGGAGCGGTTCTCCGGTGGTGGCGTCCTGGTGTTCCCGGACGGCGGCGAGTCCGACGCTGGCGTCGGCGAGGTCCCGGGCGTCCTGAATGGTGAGCCACAGGTCTCCGACGTACCGTCCGTTGGGCAGGCGCAGGGTGACCATGACGTCGCGGTCGCCGTTGTCGGGGGACAGGTTGATCAGCTGGTGGTACAGCTCCAGCGCGGCGAGCTCCTGCTGGTTCGGCTGCTGCTGGTCACGGTTGTCGGTCATGGTCACCAGTCCCCGAAGGTGCAGACGATGGAGCAGCCGGACTGCTTGCAGTCGTGGGCGCGGATCTCGGCGGCGCGCAGTTCGTCCTGCTGGCGGCGGGACGGGGCCCAGCGGACCGGGGCGGCGCCGGCCTTGAGTTCGGCGCAGCGGGGGCAGCCGTCGACCTTCCGGCCGAACACGACCTGGTGCGTGTGCTTCGTCGTCGCCATCAGACCGTCACCTGCTTCACGTCGAAGCTGTCGGTGGTGAGGTTCATGACGACGGTGACGTTGAGGCCCTCGGCGCGGCGCGCGGCCGCGAACTCCTCCGCCGGCCACGACCCACGCGGGGCGCCAGCGGGAAACGACTCGAGGACGGGGGTGCTTGCGCTAGTGGTGGAGTGCTGTACGTGCGACGCTTCTCGGATACGGTGCTTCATAGCAGTCGCTCCTGGTTGAGGCTGGTAGCGAGCTGCCGGGTCCTTCGGGGCCCCTCGGGGTCCAGGTGTCCTACCACCTGGGCCCCTTGGTGTTTCTCGCCTCGTTGGGCCTGGCTGTCGTTGCGTTGCGCTCCGACAGGTACTAACGTAGAGGACTACACCGGGATAGGCAAGCACTACACATAGAGAGAAGGTGAAGATGAGCGATAACAAGCCGAAGAAGCACGGCTACGCCGACATCGCCAGCCACTACCGGCAGCAGATTGCGGACGGCACGCTCGCCCCAGGCGCTGCGATGCCCTCCATGTCCAAGGTCTGCGAAGAGTTCGGCGTGTCGATCACGACGGCGAACCGCGCCTTCCGGCTGCTGAAGTCGGAAGGGCTGACCGTGCCGAAGCCCGGTGTCGGGACCGTGGTGGCGGAGCAGCCTCGCGTGGCCTCCACGGCATCGGCACGACTGAAGCGCATCCAGCGCACCGGTCAGCCGTACGGACACAAGGAGAGGTCTGTGGATCACACCGCTCAGCTGCGCTCCATCGGTGACCCGATACTGGCCGACCAGTTGGGTCTTGAGCTTCACGACGAGGTCGTTGTGCGCACCCGGACGTTCATCCGTGAAGGGAAGCGCACGGTGTTCGCCGTGTCCTGCATCAACATGCGGGCTCTTGGCGACGTCCCGGAGCTGCTGAGCACGGAGCCGTTCGGCCAGTTCTGGCAGGAGGTCTACAAGGCGCGCACCGGCCGAACGGTGACCAAGTCTCCGGAGCGCCGAAGCGCACGGCTCGCTTACGACTACGAGCTGCAAGCCCTACAGGTCGACGTCGAACCTGGGACCCCCGTGCCGGTGCTGGTCCTCGTCAACACGTTCGCCGACGAAGACGGCCCGCTCGAGGTCTGGGAGGACGTGTACGCGCCGGGCCTGTGGCAAGTGGACACCGAGTAGTGGGAAAGGCATGCCCCGGCCGCGCGTAGCCCGTTAGATACACCAAAAACGAAGAAACGGCCGACCGTCCCTAGGGAACGGCCGGCCTCCCTGACAGCGCTGACCTGCGAAATCACTCGCTGACAGGGGAACCCCTGCAAGGAGTTCGTTATGAGCCTAGCTTCTTTCACGAGACTCGTGAAAAGTCCTCAGCGAATGGGGACACACCCGTGACCGGCGAGTGGGGAGACCTGCCCGAAGAGGTCACGTACACCGAGGGCGCACGCCTGGCCGACCAGCTCGGCCTGTTCCCCGGCGCCACCGCCGACAGCCTTCGCCACCTGGCCCGGTCCCGTAAGGACACCACCTGGCCTTTCGGCGAGCGCGGCGAGGGCCGTCCGTACGAGTACGGCAAGGTGGCCAACGCCCGGAAGATGCGCACCGAGGTGCTCCTGAACCACCTAAAGGAGCACCCGCCGAACCCAAACGGTCGCGGCCCGGACACGAAGCCGCGTAAACGGAAGTCCACGCAGTGAGCGCGCGGCGGGCTTGGGGATCGCAGACCCAGCCCGGATACGCAGAACGGCCGGATCATCGAGGTCGCAGCGCCTCTACCGGCCGTCCTATGCAAGTCACAGCGGGCTGCAACCCGCTGGATCTTCGAGTCCCACCAGAGCGAAAGGGGTCCTCGCAGTGAGGGTACCCGTAGTTGTCGTCATGTCGGCAAGTAGCCCCCGCATGATCCTCCACACGGGGGTGGCACGGTGAGTGTTGAGCACATGGCAATGGTGTTCCGCGCCGGCGGGATGGATGGCGGCGAGAAGCTGCTCATGCTGGCGTACACGAACCACACCGACCAGCACGGGTACTGCTGGCCCAGTGAGCAGCGACTGGCGGACATCTGTGGCACGTCGCTGAGCACGGTCGCACGGCAGAAGCGCAGCCTGAAGGCCAAAGGGCTGCTGAAGTCGGTACGCCGGATCAACCCGAAGACGGGTGAGCCGATCTCGAACCTGACGCGGATCAACCTGCCTCTCCTGGAGTCGATGCGCCGCAAGGACCGCGCTTACGACGACGACCTGATGCATCAGATCACGTTCGACCAAGCCCCCAACGATCCCGGTGACCTGCTGAAATGTCATTCTGACGGGTACCCCCTGTCAGATCGACAGGTACCCCCCTCCAAAATGACAGGTACCCCCTGTCAAAATGACAGACAAACCCTTATTGATCCATCAGGTGAAACCACCACCTCCTCCCGAACGATGGCTGTTCTGGTTCCCCAGTCGGCTCCGCAGGATGGAGGAGGGGGAGGGGATGCTCCGCAGAAGGAAGAGAAAGACGCGGCGGCGGCCTCGTTTGTGGAGCGCCTACCGTATGGGGCGGTCCTTCCAAGCAAGCAGCAGCAGGCGCGGCTGGCGGCTGGCGTCTCTGCTGCGTTGAAGGCGGGATGGACGGAGCTGGCTCTTCGAGTGCAGTTGACCGAGGAAACAGAGTCCGCTGCGTCACTGACGGCCATCTACCTTCACAGGCTCAAGCCCGAGAACCTTCCTGCGGCTCCCCCACTGCCTAAGCCGCGCGCGTCCGCCGAGGAGGACCTGACGAGCAGCACGGACCGGTACGTCAGGTGCAAGGGGTCGGCCTGTGGACACCGAAAGATGCTGCCGACCGCCGACGGCCTGTGCCGTGACTGCCGAGAGGACGTTCTCTAGTGGGCCGCACCTTCTCTTTCAGCCTGAACTTCTCAGGCCACCGTATCCGCGACATTTCACTGACTTGGGGACTGCGCCCCATTAGTGACGTCCGGGAAGCAGCTCCTACCTACGGCACCGACATCGAAGTTCCTGCCGTGATTGAGCTTCTCGACTTGATCATCTCTGGTGCCGTCTCGGCGCAGGAAGCCAGAGGCGCCCTTAGCGAGGTCGCAACCCAGGTCAACGAGGAACAGGACCGGGACTACGAGCAGATGTTGGAACTTGCGGAGATTGCGTACGCCAAGACGCCGCAGATTACGCGCCCTGCGCGTATCGACTCACGGTGGGTCTACGTGGTGTCCTCCGAGGACAACCCCAAGGTGGTGAAGATCGGCGTCGCGCGCAACGTAGGGAACAGGATCAGGAACCTTCAGGTCGGCGCTCCCACTCGGATCGTCCTTCGCTGGAGTGCGCGTGGCGGGCTTCCGCTGGAGAGCTACCTGCACGAGAAGTTCAGCCGGCGCCGCATGAGCGGCGAGTGGTTCGACTTTCGGAGGGTCTCGGACCCAGTGAAGATGATCGAACAGGCAGCTCAAGGCTTTCAGGCCGCCGGCGATTCGGCGGACTGATCGGCCGCGCGGCGCTCTCGGGTCTTCGGGCCTGGGGGCGCCGTCGTGCTTTCCGCCCGTCCGGGGCGACCGCGCTGGCATGATTCCCCCGACACGACACGCCAACGTCCGGGGGGACTTATGCGCACCAGTACCACCATCGCCTCCACGCTGATCCTCGCCTTCAGCCTGGCCGCGTGCGGCAGCAGCGACGACAAGCCGGCCGCGAAGCCCACCGCGACCGTCACAACCACCGCAGCCCCCACCGCGATGCCCTCGCTCAGCCAAGCCGAGACCGCCCGCCTGTGCAGCGTCGCCGTCTCCGAGGCCGCGCCCGGGTGGGAGGACTGGAACTACAGCCCCGGCGGCTGGCAGGACGATCCGCGGACACCGGAGGTGTGCCAGGGGTTGGCGGATGAGGAGTTCCCGCCTCGGGGGAACCGGGCGTTCATGGACGCGTTGATCGACGGTTTGGAGATGGCGGACGACCCGCGGGCCCGGCAGTAGGCCTGGGGGCGCCGTCTGGGGAACGGGCCGGCTCGGGCGCGGGACGATGGGTGGATGGACTCCGAGACGACCACCCCCCTGCCGGAGGGGCATCCGCTGTCGTGGGATGAGCTGGTGCCGTACGAGAAGGATCAGGGCGGGTACTGGCTGTACCCCAAGGGCTGCGACGTGTACGGCAACGGGAAGATCTGGGTGAGCGTGCCCCGGCCCGAACGGGTGGGCGAGCTGGACGTGTTCGCGAACCGGATGTACGCGCTGGCCAAGGAGATGAAGACGCGCGGCTTGGACGTCGGGAACCGGGACATGGCGGATCTGGGGGCTGATCTGGAGGGGTTGGCGATCAGGGCGAAGGACGAGGCGGCGGCGCGGCGGGCCGGCTAGTCGGCTTCGGTCCAGGGCGGGTCGTGGGGGGTGCAGGTGGTGCCGCAGTTCCAGCACTCGAAGTCGTCCACCCGGTATTTCTGCGTCCACCAGGAGACCACTGGCTCACCCCACACGACGCAGTCCGCCCCGCACCAGCCGCACGAGAACACGAACTCCCGACCCGCCACCCTGCGTTCCTCCCGTTCGTGACACCAACACCCCGCCAGGCATTGCACTGCCATGCTGGATGGGTTACTGTGGAACACGTAACCGGGCACCGGGCCCCCTCCACCTACCAAGTCTCAGGGGCCCGGCTCACCCAACGACCCTACCCACCAACCCACATACCGCCCTTCAGGCTGCCAACTCCACGCCCAACTGACCAGAGGACACCGACCTTGACGAAGCGCTCCGAGCTGGCCCAGTTCCACACCGAAGAGGCGGCCGCACTCCGCAGCACCGCGTCCCTCGCCCCGGGAACGCCGGGAAGCCAGCAGTGCCTTGCCGCAGCCCGCGACCACGACTCGCTCGCCGAGGCCGCCCGCGTAGGCGACTACCCGCACTCCTCCGACCACATCGTCGGCACCGACATCTGACCCCGAGGAGGGAGGTAGCGCACCACCCGGGTTCCGGCCGTACCCCCACGGCGGCCGGGCCCCGGCATCCAGCCCGTACGACACCTCACAACCCCACCCAGGAGACCCCGCGTATGGCCACCACCGCCACCGTGACCGCCGAGGACCTGCTCAAGCGGTACGCCGACGACCTCGCCTACGTCGCCGAGGAGAACCCGGCCACCGACCTGTCCACCCTGATCGACCACCTGGAGACCGCCGCCCCACGCTTCGACCAGGCCGGCATCAACGGCCACGAGGACATCGACACCGCCGCCACGTTCCTCGCCGAGGTCGCCGGCGCAGAGGACGACGCTGAGCGTGCCGTGTACCTGCGCAAGGCCGACAAGCTGCTCCACCCGATCGTGTGGGACATGGTGCAGGAGTACCGCGGCATGGTCGGCGACTGAACCACCCCCAACCCAGGCCCGGCCGTTCCCCATGGCGGTCGGGCTTTCTCATGCCCGACTGTCAGTGCCATACCGCACCATAAAACCCAGCAACGCCCAACACCGGCTTGGAGGCCAGTAGTGGACGCACCCGACCTCAACAACCTCACCGACGACCAGTACTCCGACCTGCTGACCAGCCAGGTCCACCCCAAGTACCGCGACCAGCACACCTGGGACCTCCTCACCAGCCCCGAGCACATCGAACGAACCCGGGCCGTCCTCACCAACATGCACCAACGGACCGCGGCCACGCTGCATCGGAAGAAGTCCGAGCGGGAAGCGTTCGAGCAGGAATGCCGGGCCCGTGGCGCGGCAGGAAAGTCCGCATGGTTCGAAAGCCAGCCCCAGTACGAGGCATCCCGGCGCAGGACCGCCTTGTTCCACCAGAAAGTCCAGCAGGCGATCTCCGACCTCGGCAAGATCCAGAAGAAGCACAACCGGGCCACCACCGAACAGGCCGCCACAGCATCCAGGAACACGCTCCGCCAGCTGGCAATGGCCGTCCAACGGCACCAGGCCCTGCACGCCAAAGTCGGCACGATCGCCGAGCAGCACGACTACGAACTGTGGCAGCTCCTCGACCGCCTCACGGTCCCGATCGGCCCCCACCAGGAACCAACCAGCCTGCGAACGATGCTGGACTTCTACTGGACTGACGTGGACGTGCGAAGCGGGGCGGAGGAAGCGCGGGCGCAGGCGGAGCGGTCGATGCGGCGAGCCCCAGGCGGCCGGTCTGCGGAGTTCTCCGGGGTGCCGCGCGCCCGGCATGTGGGCAACGAGAAGCCTCTCGCCGAGTAGCAGCCGCTGGCCACCCGGGGGAACGGTCGCTTCGGTCGCTGTCATGCTGGCGGGGTCCCGGACACGGGGCATGATCAAGCGCCCCCACGATCCCGCCCATACCCCGGGTAGGGGAAGAGCTGGGGAAGCCCTCGAGCGGACAGCCTCGAGGGCTTCTTCGCGCCCAGGGAACACCGCACTCCTCCTGAGGCACCATCAAGACGTGCCCTACAAGCTGCCCCAGGAATGCCCGCACTGCCCGGAGTACCCGGACTTCACCGAGCTCGATGCGCACATCGACAGCGCGCACAGCGACCTGCCGGCCTGTACGGCCACCCTGGACGACGACTACACCGACGGCGTCGTGCGGTGCTCGTTCCGTGTTGGGCACCGTAGCGGGGACTTCGGCGACTGGCATGCCAGCAAGCCGCACGGGCCTTCCGGGCGGACCGTGTGGAACGACTCCACGCGCGGCGCCACGCCGCATCGGTCGTAGCAGCCGGGCATCTCACGCGTCTGGGTCGTCGTCCCCAGTCGGTAGTTCCGTGTGGCCCTCCGCCCAATGGGACACCCACCCACAATTGCCGCAGGCGTAGCGGCCGTTCACCCCAGAAATCTGGCTGCTGCACTGCCGGCAGTCCGTTGTGGTGATCTCCTGCGCGGCCAGGAACTCCGCGGCCGCGGTCGCGGTCTCCGGGGCCGACAGGGGCTGGTTACGTCGCCTGGTCACGGCTCGACCCTACCCGCGTGGCCGGCGTGTTCCCGGAAATGGGGCCGCATTGTGGGCAGGACCAGGATCCGTCGGGTCCTTGCTGTGCGGAGCCTCCGCAGTTCGGGCACTGCATCGTCCACCCCCAGGCGCGTTGTCGGCTGGGTTCAGCCTGCCGTGTGGGCGCGGCCGGCGGTAGGGGTGGGCGTGGGCCCGGCTGGTGGACGACCTCCCCGGCCGGGCCCGACGCATGCACGGACGCGCCGGGTTCAACGAGCGGGGGCGCAGTGGGGTTACCCGGGGCGGACTCCACACCCCTTTAGGCATTGCCGTGCCATGCCGTACACGGTAGTCTGGAGTCCACTCACCCTCCGCCATCACGCCGGGGGAAGGCCCACGCCGAAACGCGGCACGCTGGATGACCACGCCCCTAACGCCCGGGAGCTGCCCCCGATGACCAACACCCTCACCACCACAGCGAACTCCCCGGCCCACCTCATCACCCGAGCCGCCCCACTGACCTCATACCGCCGCTACACCTTCGACCCCGACCCCAACATCCCCGGCCGCCCCCAGCCGCCCCTCACCGTCACGGACGCCACCAACCTGGCCCGAGTCCACTTCCGCGCCTACCCCAGCCTCCGCAGCATCACCACCGAAACCTGGGGGGCGATCACCCTCCTCCAGGGCAACCGGCACATCCGCCTGGAACCCGGCCAGGACGCCCGCCCGAGCCTGCTGACCGCCCGGCAAGCAGAAGACCTTCTGCTGATCGCTGAAGTCGGTGAGCGTGCCGCGATCACGCTGCTGCCAGGTCGCGGACCGGCCATCGACGCCGGCCTGCATCGCATCCCTCCGGCGGCCACGGAACGCCTGATCGGCCACGGGTGGGTTGCGACGACTGGCCGTGTGGGTGCGCGGGTGGAGGTGTCGGTGGCGGGGACGGTGGCGTTGACGTGGCGCGCCTGCAAGACGAGCCGGGTGCCGTCGGGGCAGTGGGCTGACGCGATCGCCGAATCCGTGTACAGCGCGTATGCCCCGTGACCGCCACGAGGTCCGGCCTCGGACGCGCTGCTATCGCGTCCGAGGCCGGCCACCCCGAACCTACCCGCCGGGACCGTCCTGAACGAAGGAACCAACCGATGACCGCCATCCCGGCCCTCGTCTCCGAGACCGAGCTCGCCGACTGGCTCACCACGAACGTCGGCGAGCGGATCGACAACGACTACGACGCGGCCACCCGACTCCTCACCACGTTCGACCTGGCGGCGAAGGACTCCCCGAGCCTGAACAACCGGCATCAGATCGCAGGCGTCATCGAACCGGACCGACCGACCTGGCACCAGTTGGCCCGCCCGCTCACCGCCGCCGCGGCCGCCCAGCACCTGTTCGAGGCGTTCCACGTCACCCGCAAGCCCGCCGACTACGACCGGATCGTGGTCGATCTGCCCATGCCGGTGGTCGTGTCCAGGCATCAGTGCCCGTTCTGCCGCCGCTTCACCCGCGCCAACGTCCGCCAGGTCCAAGACCACATGACGCGCTGCTGGCAGAACCCGGCCCTCAAGACCTGCAAGACCTGCGCCCACCACCAGGACGCCTCCGGCACCCCCGGCAGCCCCGACGAATGGCTGGAGTCCTGCACCAACCCCGACGGCCCCGAACACGAGGGCTACCGGTTCCCCGTCCTCCACTGCCCCCTCTGGGAAGCGAAGAAGGCCTGATCATGACCAACCCGCCCACCGAGCAGCAGCTCGCCCAGGCGCTGCAACGCGCCACCGACTACACCAAGGGCCACGCCCACCTCGGACCGTTGTGCGGCTATGCATGCGACATGGCCAACGCGATCCCCGCCATGGTCGACGAGATCCACCGACTGCGCGACGAGCTCGCCGAGACGAAGGCCCTCAACGACCCGCGGCTGCGCGGCCTCCTCGTCAAGGCCGCACCCGACAAGGACCTGTACGTCCAGTGGTCCACCGTCTGCGACATGCCCGGCGGCGTGTTTTCCCGCGAGTCCGCCCTCGCCTACGGGTTCCCGCCGTCACGGCTCGACCACGCCGACAAGCACGGCAGCAGCTCCCGCCTCGGCGACGGAGCCTGGGACGACAAAGGCTGGGTCGCCGAGCAGCGCGGCTGGCTCCGACGGGACCGGATCGGCGAGTACGCCGTCGAGTACCTGCACGGCGACCGGGAGGCCGCCTACGCGCTGCTGGAGCCGTTCGACGACGACGAGCCCGCCGCCGGGGCGCAGCAGCCGAAGGAGGTCTGATGCCGAAGCGAGTCCAACGCACCCGCCAGGCCGGCCGACCCGGAATTCCCGAGGGCGCCGTGTACGTCGGACGGGCCCGCGGCGACTACGGCAAGTGGGGCAACCCCTTCAAGGCCTACGACAGCAGCCTCAAGGAACGCCGCACCGCCACCCTCCTCTTCGCCAACCTCCTCTACACCCGCGGCGAACCCCCGTACCCCGAGCACACCATGCCGTACCCGACCGCAGAACAGATCCGTCAGGAGCTCGCGGGAAAGGACCTCGCCTGCTGGTGCCCACCCCCGACCACGGGTGAGAAGGACTGGTGCCACGCCGCCGTCCTGCTCGAATTCCTGGACCGCGCAGAGAGGAGCGCCCGATGACCGAGCCGGAGACGCCCACGCACTGCTTCATGTGCGGTCACCCCGTCACCTCCCACGACCCGAACCCTGACGGCACACGCCCCTGCCGCTCCCCCGGCCACCCCAAAGGCGTCCCCTGCGCGGACTGCCGGGCCCTGCTCACCAGCGCATACCGGGAACGCGTCCAGCAGGAACGCGACGGCGCCGGGTTCGAAGCCGCCTGGAACGCCTTCATGGTCACGCGTGAGGACGCCCGCCACGCTTTCGGCGAGCACGCCCCGGTGTTCTTCACCGACATCCACCAGTCCGCGCTCGCCTCCGCCCTCATCGCCTACCGCGAGCACCAGCAGCAGGAGGCCCGCCCGTGACCGACCAGCAGACAGCCTGGGACCGCCTCCTGGACCTGATCGACACCACCAAGGCCGCCGACGCCAACACCAGCCCCGCAACCGCCATCGCCGACGCCATCCGCGAATCCGTGGTCAACGCGCCGTCCCTCCGGAACTGCCTGTACCCGGGCTGCCTCCTCGAGTTCGACATGACGGCACGGATGAACGGGAGGGAGCCGGCCCGCCCGTCCTGGTCCGGCGACGGCTGGCACCAAGCCCGCGGCGTATCCCCCGGCAACATCTGCCCCGACCACGTCCAGGCCGTCACCGAACACCTCGGCCGCCCGATTGACCTGCCCAACGGGAAGTGGACCGTGCACTGCGCGTGCGGCTGGCAGCTCACACCGCAGGCGTGGGGCGGTCTCCTGCGCCCGCTGTGGGAACAGCACCTCCTCACCGCCACCGGCGTCCTCCCCGCCCCTCCCGCGCCGTCCGAGGACCTTGAGCGGCTCCCACTCGCCGAGCACACCGAAACCACTCTCGCCGAGCTGTACGAGCGACTCGAAGACACCGAGTGGGACCGCCGAGAAACCCGCGAAGCGGCGCAGGCCATGTTCAAGGCCTGGGACTGGCACCGGCGCGTCCTCGGCGGCGTCTCCCGCGCGATCAACGCCGTCTGCAACATGATGCGGACATCGTCTGACTTCCTGGACCACCGCGACTGGACCGCAGACCGGCACGACGCCTACCTGTGGGCGGTCCTCATCGGCTGGGACGACGACGCACTCCAGGAGATCGCCACCAAGCACCAGTGGAACGAGCACCGCGTGAAGTACGTGCGCGAGATGCGCGCCCTGCTCGCCCCCATCACCGACCCACCCAAGGAGCCCACCACGTGAGCCCTCTGACCGTCACGGCCGCGACCCTGGGACTGCTCGCCGCCGGCTACACCCTGGGCCGCCTGCGCCCCGCACGCCGCGCCTCCGACTGGGCCAATTGGCAGAAGTACGACAGCAGCATGCGCAGGCACAGCCCCCGCTGGTGGGCCGTGTTCGTGATCCTGTCCGCCGAGAACCTCGGCTGGCTGCTCGCCCACCCCGTGCAGGGATGGCACGCGTGGAAGCACCGCAACGACCCGCCACCACCCCGCAGCCCCGCACCGGAGGTCGACCGCGACTGGGCCGCCAAACGGGCCGCAGGCAGCCAGGAGGACGTGTGAGGCGGTTCTTGTCGAAGCGGGAGATCCTGCGCCGCCTGGAAGCCGTGGAGGCCCAACTTCGCCAGCCCACACCGCCCTCCCTCGAGGGGCAGCAGGCCATCGACATCCCCGACAGCGACCCCGAGGACGCCAACCCGGAGCCTAGGCAGCAGACTCTGTGGCCGTGACCGTGCCGGCCTCGGGGGCGCTGTCGTCGACGAGGCGGTCCGGTGACAGCGCGTACTGGAAGATCAGCTCGTTCAGGGTGGACACCGCCCACCGGCCTTTCAGGACGGCGATCTCCTCTTCCAGTTTCCGCTTCGAGACACCCAGCTTGCGGGCTGTCGCCGCCTGCGACTCGCCGGCGCACAGGTAGCGCATGATGCCCCGCTGCTGCCGGTCCGTACGCGTCCCGTCCGCGCCGGTCACCGTGTCCACGCTCGCCCCGGACGTCCCGCACCGTGTACGGAGTTCCCCCGTCCACGGCTGGGCTCGCCGCCACGACGCCTCGAACGCCTTCGCCAGCACCGCCACCACCGCCGGGTCCTTCACCAGCCACGCCGAATGCGGCGGGGAGCCGGCCACGATGTGGTCGGACACGAACGCGAACTCCCGGTCCACGATGACCATGCGTTCGAAGTCCCCCACCAGCGTGGCGTACCTGGCGGGCCGGCCCGTGGCGCGGGCCGACATGGTGCGCGCGTACTCCGCCGTCACCGGATGATCCCGCACCGTGTCCCGGTAGATGGTGCGCATCTGAACGCCCCGGTCCAGGGCGGCACTGTCGCGGGCCACCGCAATCTCGAGGAGCCCCCGCATACGCGGCCCCCCAGGCTGCGCGGCCAGGATCTCCCGACGGGCATCACCGATCACGTCCTGGAGGCGGGCGTTCACCTCAGCCTGCTCGGCCAGGTACACGCTCGAGCCGCCGGCCCGCAGCTGCACCTGCCGGTACTCCCGGATGAGGTCGCGGGACAGGTCCGGCAGGCTCTCCACGAGCTCGATGCGGCGTCGCGCTTCGGCGAGTTCCCGGGTGACCTTGGCGCGCAGGGCGGCTTGCGGGTCGCGGGCGATAGGGGGCTGTTCGTCGCTGATCAGGTCCCAGGCCAGCAATTCGGTGCGGGCATTCGGGTGGGAGGCCTGGATGGTGTCGACAAGTTGCCATTCCTGCCGGGCTATTGCCCCGTACAGGCGGGTTGCTTGTTCGGACAAATGCCCGGCGCCTCTGTCACCCTCGGCGAACATTATGGCCAACGCTTTTCCCCCGAACCTCGCACCATAGATCATCTGCGGGTTTCCGCGGCGCGCACACCCGCACACCACAGCCGTTGAATACGACACCACGCTACGGCAGATTGGCCCCGGGGCGTCCCCCGACGCTCGTACACCGCATCCTCCCCA
>Ga0070681_10001763_pt1 | contig 19393 bp, 19 predicted proteins | sample KBSC83BmetaG_FD_65650 | JGI IMG/M metagenome (GOLD analysis project Ga0070681, IMG submission 65650) | Corn rhizosphere microbial communities from Kellogg Biological Station, Michigan, USA - KBS C8-3B metaG | ecosystem: Host-associated > Plants > Roots > Rhizosphere | place: USA: Michigan... | reverse complement strand
CGGCGGCAACCGCGTGATCTGCCCGGACTACGCCGGCTTCGGCCGCTCGGACAAGCCCACTGAGCGCGGCTGGTACACGTACGACCGCCACGTGGAGCTCGTCACGCGCGTGCTCGAGGAGCTGGACGTGCGCAGCGCAACCGTGGTTGTGCAGGACTGGGGCGGGCCCATCGGGCTGCGCTGGGCGGTGGAGAACCCTGACCGCGTGGCGCGGCTCGCGATCCTCAACACCGGGCTGTTCACCGGCCGCGTGAGCAAGGGCTTCATGGCGTGGCGCGACTTCGCGGAGCGCAACCCGGACCTTCCCGTGGGCTTCGTCGTGGGCGGCGCCACCGCCAGCGACGTCCCTGAGGACGTGGTTGCCGCGTACGAGGCGCCGTTCCCCAACGCCGAGTCCAAGGCGGGCGCGGCGCAGTTCCCGCTGATCGTGCCGATATCGGAGGAGATGGCCGGCGCTTCCGAGATGCGCGCCGTCATGGACGCGCTCTCGCGCTGGGACAAGCCGGCGCTCGTGGCGTTCTCGGACCAGGATCCGGTGTTCCCGTATCCGCGCGCGGGGGAGGCCTTCACCTCGGTGATTCCGACCGCGGCCGAGCAGGTGCGGATCGAGGGCGCGTCGCATTTCCTGCAGGAGGATCGCGGCGAGCAGATCGCCGAGGAGATCTTGCGCTTCCTCGCGACGTCGTGAGCGACCACCAGCCGGAGAGCTTCAACGAGTTGAGCGCCGGGAGGCTGCCGGGGCTGTTCGGGCTCGACGTGCTGCGCGTGAAGCGCGGCGAGCTCGATGCTCGCATGGACCTCAAGCCGGAATTCATGGCGCCGAACGGCTACCTGCACGCCGGCACGGTCGTGGCGATGGCCGACACCTGCTGCGGCTACGGCTGCCTCGCCTCGCTGCCCGAGGGGATGACCGGCTTCACGACCTCGGAGCTCAAGTCCAACTTCATCCGCTCGACCGGCCCCGAGGACGCGCTGCGCTGCGAGGCGCGGCTCCAGCACGCCGGGCGCACAACGCAGGTGTGGGACGCCGCCGTCACGCGCGAGTCGGACGGCAAGGTGCTCGCTCTGTTCCGCTGCAGCCAGTACCTGCTGGCTCAGGGACGCTGAGCCGTCAGGCGGCGCGGCGCGTGAAGGGGCCGCAGGACTCCACGTCCTGAAGCAGGCGCTGCGCGCCGTCGCTCGAGAGGCGGTCGCTCTCCACCAGGTGGTCGGCCAGCTCGTAGACCTGGGCCAGCGCCTCCTCGGCGGCGGGGTCGCTGTTCAGGTCCTCGCAGAAGACGAGCGCGTCGGCGGCGGCCCGGATCTTGTCCTGCTCCTCACGGTGCAACTTGGTACCGGCGAGGTCGTCGACCGCCTTGACCACCCTGCCGTATGCGGCTGCGCGATCTGAATTCATCTCTCCGAGAGTAGTACCCAGCCCGCGATGCCGATCACCGCCAGCTCGGAGAGCACGTTGAGCATGCCCAGGAGCGAGAACCAGTCGCCGATGTCGTCGCTCATGCCCGCGAGCCCAACCGTGCGGCTGGCCACGTAGAAGCCCAGCGCGACGGCGCACAGCACGCCGCTGGCGATCCAGACGTCGCGGACGGGAGAGATCAGCAGCGCGATCCCCAGCGGCACGACGGCCAGGGTGAGCGCTAGCTCGAGCGCACCGATCGTGTAGCTCTCATCCAGGCCGGGCGGACCGTCGATCGCGTGGATCAGGGCCACGAGGGCGAGCATCGACGCCGCGGCGACTGCCGGGCCTCTGGCGCTGGCTGGACGGGTGAGATGGGCTGCGAGGGTGGACATCGCGGGACCTTTCGGCTTCGAAGATCTGTTCTGTCCGGAGTGTCGGTCGCGGGCGTGGGCCTGAACAGGCGGCCGGGCCCAAAAGGCATCGCCGGCGGCGCTCACGGTCATAACCGGCGGCTATTGCTCGGCCTGAAGCTGGGTGGCGCGCTCGCGCAGCCGCTCGATCAGCTCGGCCACCTGCTGAGGGGGCTCGCCGTAGGCGGGCAGAACGAGCACGTACCGGCGCGGGAAGGAGAGCCCTTCGACCTCGAGCTGAACGAAGTCGCGCGTGCGCAGCACGTGGCGCGACAGCATCACGGGCGCCTTCAGCCTGCGGGACTCGCGGCGAGCGGCGTCCGGCGTGCCGGCCTCGTAGAGCGGCTCGGCCGCCGCCAACCCACGGTCTCGCAGCCCGGCTTCCACGGTCCAGCGCGCGTTCGACGATTGGTCGCGCAGCACCATGCGCGTGCGCAGGAACTCCGCCCGGCTGATGCTGGTGCGCCTGGCCCACGGATGCGCCAGCGGGACCGCGCACACCACCTCGTCGTCCAGCAGCGGTTCCTCGCGCACCCCCGGATAGGGAGTGTGGTTGTAGCGGCTCGCCGCAATGCCCACGTCCACGCGGCCGTCCGCCACAAGATCCCGCACCACGGTGGAGTTGGCGGTCGCGAACTCGACGCTCAGGGGATGTTCGCCGCCCAGCTCCACGAGCAGGTCCGACGCGAAGGCCTCGTTGGCCGAATGACTCGCCGCGAGCCGCACCGGGCCGCCACTGCGCCGCAGCCCGAGCAGCACCTCCTCGAGCTTGTCCGACTGCTCGAGCAGCCGCCGGGCCTCGTCGTAGAGGCGCCGCCCCGCCGGGGTGAGCTTGACGCCCTTCGAGGAGCGCTCGAGCAACTGGGTGCCCGCGAGCGCCTCGAGCGAGGTCAGGCGCTTGGAAAGCGCCGGCTGGGACACGCCGAGCCGCAGCGCGGCCCGGCCGAGGCTGCCTGAGTCGGCCGCGGTGCAGAAGGTGCGGAGCTCGTTGATGTCGGGGGGACGCTCGCGCGCTGACATTGCCCTCAGGCTATCTGCGCCGGCGTGTCCGTAGTTATCCGAAGCAACGAGGCCCGTGACTGCGGGGGACTACGGATGCGATAACCGCTGGCTATGACTGGCGACGCCAGCCCGGCATGACTTTGACGTGCTGGCCCCTGGTCACGGCCCGGACGCGGACCGATCCTCCCACCGAGACACAACCACCGGAGGAAAGAAATGCCACCCACAATCCAAACACCAGAACGGCCGGGCCACTCGGCCGAGGAGCACCCAGCAGAACACTTCGACTACGCGCTGGCGGAAGGCCTCGCCGAGCGCGAGCGCGACTGGCGCGCGTGGATGATGGTCGGAATCGGCCTCACCGCCCTGCTCGCCATCCTGGCCATCGTCGTGGCCATCGCCAAACTCGCCGGCGGCACCGGCAACGAGGGCAGCTCGCACATGTCCGCCGCCCCCGCTGCCGCCACGCACTCGATGGCCGCGGCGCCGTCGGCCGCCGACAAGCCGGCGCCCACCCTGGCGGATGCCAAGGGCATGGCGTTCGAGAAGTTTCAGCCGGTCGACCCGACCCTGCCGGCGGTTCCCGCCGGGGCGGTTAAGCACTTCACGGTCGGCGTGGACCAGCACATGGTGCAGGTGGACCCGGGCCTGGCGCCCGTGCAGGCCTGGACCTACACGGTCAACGGCAAGCTCTACAAGGGCACTGCCGCGTCACCGCCGATCGTCGTGAACGAGGGCGACAAGGTCTCGATCAAGTTCGTGAACGGCGCCAGCAAGGCGATGCACGTGAACATGGCCCACTCGATCGACTTCCACTCGGCCGAGGTCGCGCCATCCAAGTACTACGTGGACATCGCCCCCGGCAAGTCCGAGACGATCAACTTCGTCGCGAAGCACCCGGGCGTGTTCATGTACCACTGCGCCACGCAGCCGATCCTGATGCACACCGGGGCGGGCATGACGGGCATGATGGTCGTCAAGCCGAGCAACCTCGCGCCGGTGGACAAGGAAGTGTGGCTCGTCCAGAACGAGTTCTACATCGGCAAGCCCGGCGGCCTGACCGACATGGACAAGGTGAACGCCGAGAAGCCTGACGTGATGGCGTTCAACGGCTACGCCAACCAGTACAAGACCGACCCGATCACGGTCAAGAAGGGCGAGCGCATCCGTGCCTACGTCCTGGATGCGGGCCCCAGCAAGTGGAGCGCCTTCCACGTGATCGGCACAGTGTTCGACACGACTCACATCGAGGGCGTCGTCGGTCACGACTCGCAGACGATCAACCTGGCGCCGTCGCAGGGCGGCTGGGTCGAGTTCACGCTCGATCAGGAGGGCAACTACCCCTTCGTCACCCACTCCTTCGGCGACATGGTCAAGGGCGCCGCGGGGATGTTCCACACCACGGGCGCGCCGATGCCGAAGGCGCCTGCCGCGGCCGCTCCGGCCCCGGCGGTCAAGGGCGGCGTGGCGGTCACGCTCGGCGACATGTGGATCAAGTCGCCGCTCTCACAGACCAAGGCCGGGAAGGTGACCTTCCAGGTGAGCAACACCGGCGCGACGATGCACCAGTTCGCGGTCGTCAAGGCGCCGGCCCAGCTCCAGGCGGGCGTGCCGACCGGCCAGCTGGTGAAGGGCGCGCAGCTCATGGGCGGCCAGAAGGGCACCGTCTCGGTGAACCTGAAGCCCGGCAGCTATGAGCTCGTGTGCATCATGCCCGGCCACTACCAGGCCGGCCAGCACATCCCGTTCAAGGTCACCGGCTAACACTGGGCACAACCTCCTCCGGTGGGAGGCACCGGTACCGGAAGCGGCGCCCCTCGGGCGCCGCTTCTGCGTTCGCGGGTCCGAGCACGGGCCGACAAGTCCGCGCGCACGCAGGGAAAAGCCGCTTGCAATGCCGCGCGACCGCTGGTTGTATGCGACCAGTGCTCGCTGCAGTAACGCAGGCGGTCGGGACGATGGCGGTCGTCGACGTCCCGGAGCCACCGCAGCCCGGCCCGGGCGAGGTGGTGGTCGGCCAGATGGCCGTGGGGATCTGCGGCTCGGACTACCACTTCTTCTCGGGTCACCTGACCGAAGAGGCCGGCGGTGGCGACCGCGCGTTCCCCAAGATCCAGGGCCATGAGGTGGCCGGCACCGTTGCGGCGGTCGGGCCCGGGGTGCGGCTCGAGCAGGGCAGGCCGGTCGCGCTGCATCCCCTGAGCCACTGCGGCAAGTGCTACCCGTGCCGGATGGGCCGCACCAACACGTGCGACAACTTCCAGCTGATCGGCATCCACGTGGACGGCGGCCTGCAGCAGCTGCTCGTGCTGCCCGAGGAACAGGTGTTCCCGATCGACGAGGACGACGCCGCGATTGGAGCGATGGCCGAGCCCGTGTCGATCGGCGTCCGCGCGGTGCGCCGCGCCCGGATCGAGGAGGGCGAGCACGTGGTGGTTCTGGGCGCCGGCCCGATCGGCCAGTCGGTATGCCTGCTGGCCTGCGAGCGCGGCGCCGAGGTGCTGGTGGTCGATCCGCAGGAGAGCCGCCTCGGGCTGAGCCGCGAGATGGGCGCCGAGGGCCTGGTGTGGGGCGACCGGGCGCAGGTGGTCGAGCACGCGCGCGAGTGGGCCGGTGGCGAGGGCGTGCCCGTGGCCGTGGACGCCACCGGCGTACCGCAGGCCGTGAGGGCCGCGGTGGACATGGCGGCGTCCGCGGGCCGCGTGGTGCAGGTGGGCATGTCGGGCGAGGAGGTGTCGCTGCGCGTGGGCAGCTTCACCGAGAAGGAGCTCGACATGCTGGGCGTGTGCTGCTGCGGCGGCGGCGAGTTTGCCGAGGCGGTGGCGGCCGTGGAGCGCAACTCGGACGTGGTGCGCCGCCTGATCAGCCACGAGTTCGAGCTGGAGCGCGCACCCGAGGCCATGGACTTTGCGATGAGCAATCCCTCAGAGGTGATGAAAGTGGTGATTCGTGGTGCCTGACCGTCCGGTTTACGACTACGTGATCGTGGGCGCCGGCTCCGCCGGCTGCGTGCTGGCCGCCCGGCTGAGCGAGGACCCCGACGTGAAGGTCGCACTGCTCGAGGCGGGGCCGCCCGACGCCGTCGACGAGATCCACACGCCCGCCGCCTTCCCCGCGGTGTTCAAGTCGAGCCTCGACTGGGACCTGCTCGGCGAGCAGGAGCCGGGCCTTGGGGGGCGCCGCCTCTACCTCCCGCGCGGTCGGGTGATCGGCGGCTCCAGCTCGATCAACGCGATGATCTACATCCGCGGCAACCGCGCCGACTACGACGAGTGGGCGGCCATGGGCTTCGAGGGCTGGGGTTACGACGACGTGCTGCCGTACTTCCGCCGCGCGGAAGACAACGAGCGCGGGGAGGACACCTTCCACGGCGCCGGCGGTCCGCTGAGCGTGTCGGAGAGCCGCTCGATGCACCCGCTCGTCGACACGATGATCGAGGCCGCTCAGCAGGCCGGCCACGAGCACAACCCAGACTTCAACGGCGCGCGCCAGGAGGGTGTGGGCCGCTTCCAGGTGACCCAGCGCGACGGCCTGCGCTGCTCGTGCGCGGACGCATACCTCAATCCCGCCAAGGATCGCCCCAACCTCGAGGTGATCTCGGGCGCGATGGCCACGCGCATCCTGTTCGAGGGCGATCGCGCCGTGGGCGTCGAGGTGTCGCTGGGCGGCCGGCTCGAGCAGCTGCGCGCCGAGCGCGAGGTGATCCTGTCCGCCGGCACCTACCAGTCGCCCGTGCTGCTGATGCTGTCGGGCATCGGCCCGGCGGCAGACCTCGCGCCGCTCGGCATCGAGATGCGCCAGGACCTGCCGGTGGGGGAGAACCTCCAGGACCACTGCATGGCGCAGGTGAACTACCTGACCGACGAGCAGAGCCTGTTCCTGGCCGTGAACCCTGAGAACATCGCGCTCCTCCAGGAGGAGGGCCGCGGCCCGCTCAGCTCGAACATCCCCGAGGCCGGCGCGTTCTTCCGGTCGCGCTCAGGGCTCGACGCGCCCGACATCGAATTCCACTTCGCCCCCTCGCTGTTCTTCGACGAGGGCCTCACCGCGCCGGCCGACCACGGCTATTGCTTCGGCCCCGTGGTGATCAAGCCATCGAGCCGCGGCAAGGTGATGCTGCGCGCGCCACTGCCGGACTCGAAGCCGCGCGTGCTGTGCAACTTCCTCACGACGGACGACGACATGCAGACGATGATGACCGGCGTGCGCATGGCGCTCGAGATCGCCAAGCAGCCGGCGCTGAAGGCAGTCGAGCGCGAGCCGTTCAGCGTGCCCGCCTCGGACTCGGACGAAGACGTAAAGGCGTTTATCCAGCGCGCCACCCAGACCGTGTACCACCCGACCTCGACCTGCTCCATGGGGCAGGTGGTGGACTCCGAGCTGCGCGTGCTCGGCATGGAGGGTCTGCGCGTTGTGGACGCCTCGGTGATGCCGACGATCACACGCGGCAACACCAACGCACCCACGATCATGATCGCTGAGAAGGGTGCCGATCTGATCAAGGGCGCGAGCGGCGTGCAGGCTGCCGCCACGGCCTGAGCAAGCCTCCTGTCTGAGAGCGGACGCGGTCCTTTAGGGGCCTGTTAACGCACCCCCAAGACCGCCGGACCGCCATTAATGTCCTGGCAATTAGGCACAGGATTGTTGATAATCCTGTGCAGGATTCGTAGATCTTCGGAGGAGACGGGATGCGGACAAGGCACATCTCGCTGCTTGCCGTGGCGCTACTGGCCATTGGCTTGACTGCAGCGCTGTCGGCCTGTGGTGGCGGCAGCAGCAACACGACCTCGAGCGCGGCCAGCACGCCGGCCGCTGCGAACACGACCAGCAACTCCTCGGCTGACGAGACCAGCAAGTGCGGTCCCAAGCCCGGCGTTCAGGCCACCGGGACGCCGATCAGGCTCGGGGCAATTGCCACCAAGCAGCCGGGCACCGACTTCAGCGACATCCCGAACATGACGAAGGCCTACTTCGACTGCGTCAACGCGAACGGCGGGATCAACGGGCACCCGGTGAAGATGTTCGTGGAGACCGAGCAGACCGACCCGGCACAGGACGCGTCGCTGGCGCGCAAGCTGATCCAGACCGACAAGGTCCTCGGGATCGTCGGCAGCTCGAGCATCATCGAGTGCTCCGTCAACCACGCGTACTACGAGTCGCAGGGCTACTACGTGATCGACGCCGGCATCGCGCCCGAGTGCTACGGCACCTCGAACAGCGCGCCGATCAACATGGGCCCCCGCTACAGCTCGGACGGCGCGACGCAGTACGCGATCCGCGCCGGCGCCAAGAAGATCGCGTTCGACCAGTCGAACGTGCCGGGCACCGGCTACATCGCCGCCGGCCCGACGCTGATCGCCAAGCAGGCCGGCGTACCGATCACGGCGCTGAAGGACAACGTGCCGATCCAGGACGCGAACTCAGTCGCGCTGAAGCTCGTGCAGGCCGCGGGTTCCGATGGCGCGGTGGTGCTGAACTTCACGCCGCCGGAGGCGCTGAAGATCCTGCAGGCCGCCCAGCAGCAGGGCCTGCAGGATCGCGTGAAGACGTGGGCCTGCTCCACTCCCTGCAACACGGACTTCCTCGCGAAGGCCCTGGGCTCGCAGTGGGACGGCAAGCTGGGTGTGAACGCGGAGCTCAACCTCACGAGCGCGCCGGGTCCGAACAGCACGCTCTACCGGGCGGTGCTGGCCAAGTACGGAAAGAACGTGACGGGCGGTCTCGGCAGCTTCAGCCAGATGGGCTTCACGGCTGGTCAGATCGCGCAGTCGGCGCTCGAGACGATCAAGGGGTCCTACACCCCGAAGACCGTCAACGCCGCCTTCAAAGCGGTGAAGGGCTTCAAGACCGACATCCTGTGCAAGCCCTGGTACTACGGCGACGCTCCGCTCCACATCCCCAACAACACGGACCGGACCGTGACGCCGCAGGGCGGCCACATGGTGCAGAAGGAGGACTGCTTCCCAATCTCGAGCGTGGATCCGGCGATCGCCCAGGTCCGCAAGATCGAGTCCAACCAGGGGTCCTAGGCATCCCTGGCCCTCCACGAACGCGCGCGGCCGGCCAGGCCGCGCGCGCTCTGCCGTTACGCGTAAGCTCGCTTGCGTGAAGTCGAACCGCTCGATCCCTTCGGCCGAGGTCGTGCCGGTGCTGATCTATCCGGACGTGCGCGAGGCGGTGGGGTGGCTCGAGGCGGCGTTCGGGTTCAGCGAGCGGCTGCGGATCGGGGAGAACCACCGCGCCCAGCTCAGCTTCGGGGATGGCGGCGCGCTTATCGTGGCCGACGTGCGGCACGACCGGGTGCCGCCCCGGCCCGGCGAGTCGACTCACTCGGTGCTCGTGCGGGTGGAGGACGCGCGCGCTCACTGCGAGCGCGCCCGCGAGGCCGGCGCCAAGATCCTGATGGAGCCGACCGACTTCGAGTACGGCGAGCGCCAGTACGCGGCGGAGGACTTCGCCGGCCACCAGTGGACCTTCTCCGAGACGCTGGCCGACGCCGACCCCGAGGACTGGGGCGGCGAGCTAGTCGCGGACGTTTAGCTCCAGCCGGACCCCGTTCGGGTCCTGGATGAAGAGCTGGCGCATCACGCCCGGGATCTCGTTCTCCGCGGCGGCGACGCCGTGCTCCGCGAGACGAGCCTTCAGCTCGTCATAGCCGCTGGCGCTGAAGGCGATGTGGTCCACCGCCCCGGTACTGCCGGCCGCGGCCGACACGCCCGTGCCGGCGTTCTCCACGTGCGCCTCGTAGCCGGTGCGATCCGCCACGTGCACCGCCGGCACATCGCCGAGGTAGAGCCAGTAGCCGGGGAAGGGGAGGGGCGGGCGCTCGCCGTCGACGAGCCCGAGAACGCGCTCGTAGAAGTCGCGCGTGCCGTCCATGTCGTCGCTGAGAACGAGGAAGTGCTCGATGTGGCCGAGCGCCAAGGCTCAGCTGCCGGCAGGACCGGCGTGCGCGCCGTTCCCGCCGTTCTGCCCGACGCTGCCGCGCAGGAGGTAAGCGGAGTGGAGCAGGCTCGGATCCGCCTTGAGCTCGCTCGCGGTGCCGGAGAACTGCACGCGGCCGCCCTCCATGATGTAGGCGCGGTTGGCCAGGCTTAGCGCCACCGTGGCGAACTGCTCGATCAGCAGCACCCCGACGCCCTTGGACGCGACCTGCTCGATCGTGGGCAGCAGGCGCTGCACCACGACGGGCGCGAGGCCTAGTGACAGCTCGTCGATGAAGATGAACTTGGGCTGAGACACGAGCGCCTGCGCCAGCACGAGCATCTGCTGCTCGCCGCCCGACAGCAGCCGCCCGGGCACCTCGAGGCGCTTCTGCAGCTCGGGGAATAGCTCGAGTGCTGTGTTGAGGCCTTCCTTGGCCTCGCTGCGCGAGAGCGAATAGGTGGCCACGCCGAGGTTCTCGCGCACCGTGAGCAGTGGAAGCAGACGCCTGCCCTCGGGCACGATCGCGACGCCCGCCTGGCGGATGCGCTCCGGGCGGCGGCCGCTGAGCGTGTTCCCGCTGACCGATATCGAGCCGCCGGCGATCCGCAGCACACCCCCGACCGCGAGCACGAGGCTGGACTTGCCGGCGCCGTTGGGGCCTAGCAGAGCCGTGACCTCGCCGGGCGTGACGTCGAGGGACACACCGCGCACGACTGGCCGCCCGCCACGCTCGACGACCAGGCTGTCGATCCGCAGGATCTCGTCGGTCTTGACGTCCTCGGGCGCTGCGGCCGGAGTCTGCGTGGCCTCGGTCTCGCTCATGCGGCTGCCTCCGCCTCGGCGCCGAGGTATGCATGCTTGACCTTGTCGTCGCGCAGCACGTCGGCGGTGGCGCCGTCGGCGATCAGCTTGCCGAAGTCGAGCACCGCGGTCTTGCTGCAGCACGCGGACACGAGGCTCATGTCGTGGTCGACGAGGATCACGAGCGCGCCTATCTCTCCCGGAATCTTCTGGATGATCTTGCCCATGCGCTCCGTCTCCTCGTCGGGAAGACCGGCGGCGGGCTCGTCGAGCAGCACAATCCGCGGCGTGCCGACAACCGCGCGGGCAATCTCAACCAGGCGGCGCTCGGCGGCGCCCAGCGAGGCCACCTTCGCGTATGGGCTCGCGGTGAGACCCACGAATTTGATCGCCCCGAGCACGTCCTCGTCACGGGAAGCGCGCACCTCCTTGGACGAGTGCTCGTGCACCATCAGCACGTTCTCGTAGATCGTCAGCTCCTCGATGGCCTGCTCGGTCTGGAAGGTGCGGCGCAGGCCCCAGCGGGCGCGCCGGTAGTGCGGCATCGAGAACAGGTCCTCGTCGAACACCGTGACCGAACCCTCCGCGGGGCGCACAAAGCCGCTGAGTACGTTGAAGAACGTGGTCTTGCCCGCGCCATTTGGCCCGATCAGCCCGTTGGTGCCCTCGCCGAAGTCGACCGTCATGTGGTCGAGCGGGGTGACTCCGCCGAAGCGGACCGTGAGGCCCTTGATCGAGATCAACCCGCACGCTCCCGCGCCGGCGCGCCGCGCGCGCGTGTGAAGAGTCCGCCGATCAGGCGTCCCAGCCTGGCCATGTCACGCGGGAACTGGTAGACGATGCCCTGCGGCGCGGTGAGCAGGACCTGCAACACGCCGACCCCGAACAGGATCGTGAGCAGGTCGGCCGGCAGGCCCCAGTTGTCGAGCAGTGCAGGCAAGAGCCGCATCAGCGCTCCCGCGACTATCGCTCCCCAGAAGCTGTAGATGCCGCCCATCAGTACCGCGGCGAGCAGCAGGATCGAGTCCTGCGTCGGGAACTGAAGGGTGAAGAGCTGGCCGCTGCGGGCCGCGAGCAGGCCACCCGCCACGCCCGTGAGGAACGAGGCGAGCGCGAACGCCCACAGCTTGTAGAGCGTGATGTTCACGCCACCGGCGAGCGCCGCCGGCTCGCTCTGGCGGATTGCGGCCCAGGCCCGGCCCGGCTTCGCGCGCACGTGTAGAAGTGCGATCAGGAACATGATCGCCACCACGATCACCGTGTAGCGGAAGAAGGCAGTGTCGGCGTGCGCCAGGGCCGGGCGGCGGATGGTGCCGTTGCCGCGGTCGCTCTCGGTGTGACCGAGGAAGCCGGCGCCGCCGTTCGGGAAGTTCGTGGTCCTGAGCGCGACGCCGATTGCGCCCGCGAGCATCAGGGTGATCAGCGCGAGGTAGAGGCCCTGGAGCCGCAGGGCCGGTAGCCCGATGAGCGTGCCGATGACCATCGTGATCAGTCCCGACAGGAGCAGGATCACCGGGAACGGGAGGCTGGTGGCGAAGCACAGGCGCGCCGCCACCCAGCCCGCAAGCGCCAGCACCGCGATCTGGCCAAGCGAGACGAGACCGGTGCGCCCCATGAGGACGCCGAGGCCGAGGGCAACGACGGAGTAGATCGCGGTATCCGTGGAGACGTTGATCCAGTAGCCGCTCAGGATCGCCGGCAGAAGGAAGAGAACGATCGCCAGCAGGCCCAGGATGATGAGCGCGCGTACGCGCTCGCCGGCGGTGAGCTTCGGCACCCAGGAGCGGCCGCCGCCACCGCCCTTCGCAGTGGTAGGTGCCTCTGGGGCCGTTGTCTCTGCGGTGGCGCTCACAGTGCTAGCCCGCCCGACCAGTCAGGGCGTTGCCGCGCCGGCCGGAGAGCAGGAACAGTGCGATCGTCGCCAGCACGAACGGGGTCATGTCCCGGTACTGGGAGATCGAGAGGATCGGGGTGATCAGCGCGTTGACGAGGCCGATGCCCATCGCGGCAAGGAAGGTGCCGGGGATCGACCGCAGGCGCCCGATCAGCGTGGCCGCGAGCGACGAGATCACGAGGAACGTGAGCGTGGTGGCATCGAGGCCGACAAGGTTGGAAAGCAGCAGGCCGGAGGCGCCTGCGAGCAGGCCCGAGCCGAGCCAGGCGGCGGCCTCGACGCGGCGTACCGGCACGCCCAGCGTGGCGGTGATCTCGCGGTCGTTGGCCAGCGCGCGCATGGCGGTGCCGAGGTTGGTGAAGCGCAGGAACAGCCCGGTGACGATCGTAATGACGATGCCGAATCCGAGCGCGATCACCTGCGTGTAGTTGACGAACACGTCGCTGACCTCGAAACCGTGGTTCGAGCTGGGCAAGATCATCGAGCGAGCCTTGTCGCTCCAGACCCAGGACATGATCCCCAACAGGATCAGCGCCAGACCGAGCGTGGCCACCGCCTTGATGAGCGGGTCACGCCCGGAGAGCGGGGGACCGAAAAGCGCTCCGTACAGGAGCGTGACGGCGCCCCCGAACAGAACGCAGATGACAAAGGCTGGGCCCTCGGCCCAGCCATTGTGGTTGATGAGCTGCCAGGCGATGAGGGCGCCCATGGCTCCTACGGCGCCGAACGCGAGGTTCAGCACTCCAGTTGCCCTGTAGAGGACCACCATCCCGACCCCGGACATCGCGTACACGCTGCCCAGAGCAAGTCCGGTGATGATGAACGGCTTGAAGTCCTCCCAGCTTGGCATTTGGAACCTTGGACGCCCTCTTACCTAGTCCGTCTTACCTAATTGTCTTATCTATCACGTACCGGCGACAGGTGCCCCGGCCTGCGTGAGGCTCGGATCCTTCTGCTCGATGCCACGCACCTGGGCGATGCCCGGGTCCGCCGCCGAGATCGGGATGCACCCGTCCTTGATCACCATCTTGCCGTTGTGAGGCGTGGTGGTGAAGTCGGTGTTGTTCGGGATGTGCAGCGGTGCTGACCCGTAGTACCAGGGCTTGCACAGCATGTCCGTCTTCCAGCCCTTGAGGTTCTTGATGGCCGTGTTGACCGTCTTCAGGTCATACGTGTCGCCCTTGATCGACTCGAGCGCCGTCACGACCTGCTGAGCCATCGTGAAGCCCATCTGGCTGAATGAACCAAGACCACCGGTCACCTTCGAGCCGTACTTGTCGAACACCGCCCGGTAGAGGTTCGTCTGCGGGCCGTTGTTGTCCGTCACGTTCAGCTCGGCGTTGACGAGCAGCTTGCCGTCCCACTGCTGGCCCAGTGCCTTCGCGACGAAGTCGGTGTTGCACGGGGTGGAGCAGGCCCAGGCCTTGACGCGGTCCTGCAGGTTCTGCTGCTGCGCGGCCTGGAGGATCTTCAGCGCCTCGGGCGGCGTGAAGTTCAGCACCACGCCACCGTCCGTGCCCGCGGCCTGCACGAGCTTGAGGGCGATGGAGTTGGCGTCCTGAATCGGCACGTTGTCCTTGAAGGACTCGATCGGCACGTTCAGGCTCTTGGCCACCGCGGTGGGGCCCGCCTGGATGTAGCCGGTGCCAGGCACGTTCGACTGGTCGAACGCGATCTTCTTCGCGCCCGCGCGAATGACGCCCTGAACGGCGCCGTCCGAGCTGTAGCGCGGACCCATGTTCGGAGGCGCGCTGTTCGAGGTGCCCCAGCACTCAGGGGCGATGCCGGCGTCGAGCTCGTAGATGCCGAGCGACTCCCAGTACTTGTGGTCCACGGCGCACTCGATGATCGAGAAGCCACCCACCACGCCGACGACCTTGTCGGACTGAATCAGCTTGTGGGCGAAGCCCGCAATCTGCGCCGGGTCGGTCTGCTCCTCGTAGTACTTGTACTTGATCGGGTGGCCATTGATGCCGCCGTTGTCGTTGACGCAGTTGAAGTAGGCCTGCGCCATCGTTGCGCCATCCGTGAAGTCCGTTCCCGGCTGCTTCGTGACGATCGCGCCGAGCTTGATCGGCGTGCCGGAGGCCTTGACGCCCGGCTTCTGACCGCACTTCGTTACGTCGGCCGCCGCGGCCTGCTGCGTGCTGCTGCCGCCGCCACCAGTCGCGCCGGTCGATGCCGACGTGCTGCTCTTGTTGCTGCTTCCGCATGCGGTCACCACGATCGACAGGCCCACTGCTAGCAGCAGCAGGCCCAGCACGGATCGAGTACGCCGCGAGCCCAAGTGCTTCCTCACCGCTCCTCCTCCTCGATGGAATACGAGTCCACGCCGCCCCCAGCGACGCATCGGTCGATACTAAATGCAACCCCAGATGTATGCAATGGCGCGTGTTCTAGGGGGGTTAACGCCGTATTAAGGCCTGTGTGGGGCCTCTTCTGAATACAATTTCGGTCCTCGGCGGTATGCTGGCCCCGGACCCGCGTATGAGTGCGCACACCGACGGCACCTCGCAAACGATGCGAGCGCTTCTCCGCCTCAGGGAGTTGCTGCTGAGCGGGGAATTCGCGCCCGGAGCGCGCATGTCGGAGCTTCCGCTGGTCGATCGCCTGGGTGTTTCGCGCACGCCTCTGCGGCTCGCTCTCGCCGCTCTCGAGCACGAGGGCTTCCTGCGCGTCCTGCCCGGAGGCGGCTACGTGGTGCGCGAGTTCACGCGCGCCGACATCGACGACGCGATCGAGCTGCGCGGGGTGCTCGAGGGCACCGCGGCGCGCTTCGCCGCCGAGCGCGGGGCGAGCCGGCGCGAGCTGAAGGCGCTCGAGGACATCGTGGAGCAGAGCGACGAGGTGGTGCGCCAGGCCGATTACGCCTCGTTCGAGATCTACGTGGAGCTGAACGAGCGCTTCCACGCGCTGGTCTACGAGGCGGCGCGCAGCCCGTTGCTCACGCGGGCGCTCGACCAGATCATCGCGTTGCCGTTCGCCGGGCCGAGCGCTTTTGTGTTGACCGAGGCGGAGCTGCCCGAGTCCCGCGAGGTGCTGATCGTCGCTCAGAGCCACCATCGCGCGCTGATCGACGCGATCGAGCGGCGCGAGGGCGGGCGCGCGGAGGCGGTCGGTCGCGAGCATGCGCGGCTCGCGCGCCACAACCTCGACATCGTGCTGCGCCACCGCGAGATGCTCGAGCGGCTGCCGGGCGCATCCCTGCTTTCGCTGCCCGACGGGGACGACGAGGAAGCGGAAGAGGGCGTGCCGTCCGAGGCGAGCACGTAGCGATCCCACGGCTTCCCATTGTCAACCCGGCGTAGACTGCCGACCAGCCTGAGAGCGCGGACGTTCTTGCCGATCCGTGCGTTATCTGGTCTAGCATCAGCCGAGGACTTCCCGGGAGAGGAGTGGTACTGCTGGCCCAACAGCAGGCAGCGACCGCGTCGCCTGAACGCACGACCCGTGAGCCGGAGCGCTGGCATCTCCGGGACGTGCCGAGCGCGCGCGGCCTGGATGCGTGGACCGAGATCCTCGCGACCACGCACCTGAGCTTCGACGTCTACCCGACGGCGCGCACTCCCGAGATGTTCAACGGCGCGGTGTCGCGGCGGCGGTTCGGGGGGCTGGCGCTCGTGGACTGCGCTTCCTCGCCGTGGCTCGGTCGTCACGGGAAGGCCGTTTACGGGGACGAGCCGGAGCCGATCGTGGGCTTCCAGTTCGTGCGCAAGGGCGTCGAGCTGGTGCGCGAGAGCGGCCGTGAGGTGAAGGTCACGGCAGGCGACATCGTGCTCTGGGACGGCTGGCAGCCCACCGAGGTGGAGGTGGTCGAGCCGTTCCTCAAGCGCACGCTGATCTTCCCGCGCGACCGGGTGCTGTCCGTGTGCCCGCGGCTGGCCGAGCTGAAGGCGCTGCCGCCGCTGAATCAGAGCGGCCCGGCGCGTCTGCTCGTTCGCTATCTGGACGCGCTGGCGATGGAGCTGCCCGGGCTGGACGACGCTGCCGGGTCCGCCGCTGCCGATGCCGCGCTCGAGCTCTTGCGCGCCGCCGTGGAGCCAACGGTGCCGAGCACGCGCTCGGCCAAGCGCCAGGCGCTGCGCGCCGACGTGCGCCGCTACGTGCGCTGCCATCTGCAGGACCCCACACTGTGCCCGGAGACGATCGCCAAGGCGCACGCGATCTCGGTGCGCGCGCTGCACGCGCTGTTCGAGGACTCGGGCGAGTCGGTGGCGGGGCTCGTGCGGCACGAGCGGCTGTCGCGCTGCTTCGACGATCTGGGCCGGACGGCGGGCGGCTCGGTTACGGAGATCGCCTTCCGCTGGGGCTTCCGCGACGCGGCCCACTTCTCGCGGGTGTTCAAGCGGGAGTTCGGCATCACGCCCACCGAGGCGCGGCATGAGGCGCTGGCACGCATCGGCAAGGAATCGGGCGCTGCCGGGCTGGATCCGGGCGACGGGCTTCTCTAGCTTCGCGGCTCGATGGCTGGGCTGATGGAAGGCAAGGCGGGGCTCGTCACGGGCGCTGCCAGCGGTATCGGGCGCGCGTGTGCGGTGCGCTTCGGGCAGGAGGGGGCGTCCGTGGTTGTGTCCGACCTCGAGAGCTCGCGCGCGGGCGGCGAGGAGACCGTGCGGATGATCGTGGACAGCGGGGGCACAGCCGAGTTCTTTCCATGCGACGTGTCCTCTTCCACCGACTGCGAGGCGCTCGTCGCGCGGGTGGTCGAGACCTACGGCAAGCTCGACTTCGCCCACAACAACGCGGGCATCGGGGTGCACGCGCCCCTTGCGGAGACCACGGACGAGGACTTCGACCGCGTGATCGCGGTCAACCTGCGCGGGACCTTCCTGGGGATGAAGTTCCAGATCCGGCAGATGCTGCTGGGTGGCGGCGGGTCGATCGTCAACACCTCGTCGAACGCGGGGCTGCGCGGCGTGCACATGCTCGGCGCCTATGTGGCCTCAAAGCACGGGATCGTCGGATTGACCAAGAATGGGGCGATCGAATACGCGAATGACGGCATCCGGGTGAACGCGGTCTGCCCAGCGGCGATCATGACGCCGCTGATGTGGGACCTGCCTGAAGACCGCCAGCGGGAGATCCTCTCCCCGCAGGCCATGGACCGGTTTGGCGAGCCGGCCGAGGTGGCCGCGGCGGTGGCGTGGCTGTGCTCGGACGACGCCTCCTTCGTGACCGGGGTGGCGATGCCGGTGGACGCCGGATCGGTGGCGGGCTGGTGACGCTCGAGGCCGCGGGGCTGTCGGCGTCGGATGTGGCCGCGTGGCGGTCGGCGACGCCGACCACGCTCGGCTCGTTTCCCGCGGCGGCGCGGGCAACCTGCGACTTCCTGACGCGCGGCGAGGACCTGCTCGGGCGGCTGCCCGCGCGTGCGGAGCGGTCCGAGACGGAGCAGGCCGCGGCGGCTGAGATCGCGGCTTTGCTGTCGGGCGCCCGCGAGGACTTCATGCGTGCCTATGCCTCCGACGTGTACTGCGCACTTACGGACGACATGCGGCTGGGGTTGCGCGTGGAGGAGCTGGTCTACGCGGCCGGCGATCTCTATCCCGGTCTGGTGCCGACGCGCTCGGCGATGGAGGAGGAGCGCGCGCGCAAGCTGGCCGACAAGGAAGGTCTCGAGATCGCCCAGGGCCTGTTCCTGGCGTTCGTGCTGGCGTCGCCTTCGGTGGGCTCGCACCTGGTGTGGTCGATGCTGCGTCCGACCGAGGCCGCGCTCGAGCGGCTCGAGGAGTTCCGCTCGACCGGCGTGGCGGATCTGGAAAGGGCCCACGTCGAGCGGCGCGGCAAGGCGGCGGTTGTGGAAATTCGCAACCCGCGTCACCTGAACGCCGAGGACGTGAACACGCTGCCCGACACCGAGACGGCGGTGGACCTCGCGCTGCTCGATCCCGAGGTGGAGGTCGGGGTGTTCCGCGGCGGGGTGCTCGACCACCCGCGCTACGCCGGACAGCGGATCTTCGGCGCCGGGATCAACCTCACCCTGCTCTACACGGGCAAGATGGACTACCTCTTCTACATCACCCGCGACATGGGCTACGTGAACAAGCTCTACCGCGGGCTCAGCTCCGAGGAGTTCCGGCCGGGCGAGCCGGAGCAGACGATCGAGAAGCTGTGGGTGGCCGCCGTGGAGACGTATGCGATCGGCGGTGCCTGCCAGCTCCTGCACACGATGGACCACGTGATCGCCACGCGCGGATGCCGCCTGTATCTGCCGGCGCGCAAGGAGGGGATCATTCCCGGCGCCTCCAACCTGCGGCTTGCGCGCTCGGTGGGAGACCGCCTGGCGCGGCAGGCGATCATCTCCGGGCTCGAGTTCGAGGCCGGCACGCCACAGGGGGACCTGCTTTGCGACGAGATCGTCGAGTCCGGCGGCGCCGAGATGGACGCGGCGGTGGAGGCGCGGGTCGAGGCCTTGACTTCGTCAGGCTTGGTCAACGCGGCGGCCAACCGGCGCGCGATGCGGATTGGCGACGAGCCGCTCGACATGTTCCGCGAGTACATGGCCACCTACTGCCGGGAGCAGGCCTACTGCCATCTGAGTCCGGCGCTGGTGCGCAACCTCGAGGCGAACTGGAATGCTCACGAGCGCCGCGTCTGAGCGGCTGCCGCGAGAGGAGCTCCGCGCGTTGCAGGACGAGCGGTTGCGGGCTGCCTTTGGCGTTTCGCTCGACTCCTTGGCCGAGCAGCGTTTTACGTCTAAAGCGGCATTGAGGGAGGCGTATCCGTTCGGGTTGCTGCGCGTGCCCGTGTCTGATTTGGTGCGGGTGCACGCCTCTTCCGGCACGCACGGCAAACCGACAGTCGTGGGTTACACGCGTGCGGACCTGGACGCGTGGACGGAGCTGATGGCGCGCTGCATGACCATGGCCGGCGTGCGTCCGGGGATGCTCGTGCACAACGCCAACACCTACGGGCTGTTCACCGGCGGGCACGGCTTCCACCAGGGGGCGGAGCTGATCG
>Ga0070681_10001762_pt1 | contig 19395 bp, 17 predicted proteins | sample KBSC83BmetaG_FD_65650 | JGI IMG/M metagenome (GOLD analysis project Ga0070681, IMG submission 65650) | Corn rhizosphere microbial communities from Kellogg Biological Station, Michigan, USA - KBS C8-3B metaG | ecosystem: Host-associated > Plants > Roots > Rhizosphere | place: USA: Michigan... | reverse complement strand
CGGCAGACCGCGGCGCCGATGCCTCGCCACCCGCCGGTGACGATCGCGGTCTCGCCCGACAGGCGCCCGCTAGCCACCGCCTCAGACATCGGTCTCGTCGAAGACGATGACGCCGCGCAGGTCGCGGCCGTTGGCGAGGTTGTCGAACGCCTCGTTGATCTCCTCTGGCCGGTACACCCGGCTGAACATCGCGTCGAGCTTGAACCGGCCCGCCTTGTACAAGTCGATGAACAGGGGGAAGTCGACGGGCGGGTTGCAAGAGCCGTAGGAGCAGCCGAGCAGCGCCTTCTCCTGAGCGCGCAGCCCGTGGGGGTCGATGGACAACATCGCGCCGGTCGGCGGCGCGCCGACGACCACGCACTTCCCGCCGGGGCCGAGCGCGGCGACGCCCTGCTCGACCGCGAGCGCAGCGCCGACCGCCACGATGACAGCGTCCACGCCGCCGTCGGTGATGGCGGCGATCGCGTCGGCCACATCCGCCCCGGCGCTCGCGATGACGTCGGTGGCGCCGAGCTCACGGGCCGCGTCCAGCTTGAGCCGGACCGGGTCGACGGCGATGACCTGGCTGGCACCCGCCAGGTAGGCGGCGTGCACCGCGTTGAGGCCCACCCCGCCGCAGCCGATGACGGCCACTGTCTGGCCCGCCTGGACGGCCGCGGTCCGCAGCACGGCCCCGGCCCCGGTGGTGGTCGCGCACCCGACCAGCGCCGCCTCGCGCAGCGGCACGTCGTCCCGGATCTTGATCGCCCCGCTGGCCGGGACCACCGCGAACGGGCTGAAGGTGGCCGGGCCGTAATGGAACACCGGCTCGTCCCCGGCGTGGAAGGCTGTCTTCTCGCCGGGCAGGTACCCGAAGGTTGGCTTGTTGCGGCAGCGGGCCGGCCGGCCGCGCAGGCACTCTTTGCAGGCGCCGCAGCTGGGCGCCCAGGACAGCACCACGTGGTCGCCGGCCTCCAGGCCGGTCACGCCCGAGCCGACCCCGGCCACGACGCCGGCGCCCTCGTCGCCCAAGATGATCGGCAGCGGCGTGCCCTCCAGCGAGCCGTCGATCGAGTGCAGGCAGCTGTGGCACACCCCGCCGGCCGCCATCCGCACCAGCACCTCGCCCTGTCCGGGTGGCGCGACGGTGATCTCCTCGAGGACCATGGGAGTGCCGACAGCGCGGAAGACAGGGGCCTTGACGGTGCGGCCGACGGCCAGGTCGTTCATGGGCGGTTTGCTTCCTCTCAGTTGAGTGGGGTCGGCCGTGCGGTGCCGCCGGAAACGGAGCGGGAGGCGACCGCGACGAGCGAGCGGCTGTAGGGATCACGGGGGCTGGCGAAGAACTCCGAAGCGCTGGCGTACTCGCGGACCTGCCCGGCGCGCAGCACCAGCACATGGTCGGCCACGACTTGCGCGACCGCTAGGTCGTGGGTGACGAATACGCAGGTGAAGCCGATCTCGAGTTGCAGTTCGCGCAGCAGGTTGAGGATCTGGGCCTGGACGGAGACGTCAAGCGCGGACGTGGGCTCGTCGCACAGCAGCACCCCGGCCCTGGCGACGAGCGCCCTGGCGATGGCGATCCGCTGTAGCTGCCCGCCGCTGAACCGGCCGGGCCGGTCGCCGAGCCGGTCCGGGTCGATGCCGACCCGGGCGAGCATCTCCGTCACGGTGGCCCGGCGGGCACCGCGGGCCAGGTGGTGCAGAGGCTCGGCCGCGGACTTCCAGATCTTGCGGTGCGGGTTGAGGGAGCCGACCGGGTCCTGGAAGACCAGCTGCACGTCGCTCGCGCGGCCAGGAGTCAGCCGTGCAGGCTCGCCGTTGATTGAGATGGAGCCGCTGGTCGGCGTCTCGAGGCCGGTGATCAGCCTGGCGAGCGTCGATTTGCCCGACCCGCTCTCCCCGATGACCGCGAGCGTCTGCCCGGCCCGGACCTCGAAGCTCACCCCGTCGAGGGCCCGTGCCTGACGTTGCCCGGACCGGTAGACCTTGGTCAGCTCACGCGCGGCGATCACGACCTCGCCCGCCTCAGGACTCGTCATGACGTGCCCGCCCCGTCTTCCTTCGCGACGTGGCACGCGACCTGTGCGCCGCCAAGCGCACGCAGTCGCGGTTCCTCGGTCCGGCACCGCTCGATGACCAGCGGGCAGCGGGCGGCGAACCGGCAGCCTGCGCGCGGCTGCAGCGGCGACGGGACACTACCGGGAATGCTGGGTAGCTCGCGCTTGCCCTCGGTGCTCACCTGGGGCGTGCAGGCGAGCAGTGCCCGCGTGTAAGGGTGGCGCGGGATGGCGGCAAGCTCCGCGGCCGGGCCCGTCTCCACCACCCGCCCGCTGTAGAGCACGATGAGCTGCTGGCTGAACTCGGCGGCGAGCGACAGGTCGTGGCTGATCATCACCAGCGCGGCCCCGCGGCGGCCGGCGAACTCACGCAGCAGGCCGAGCACCCGGACCCGGAGCATGGCGTCGAGCGCGGAGGTCGGCTCGTCGGCAAGGACAACGCCCGGATCGGGCATCACGGCGGTAGCGATGGCGACCCGCTGGGCCATGCCGCCCGACAGCTGGCCGGGGAACAGTCGCTGCACTTCCTCCGGCCGGTCAAAGCCCATCTGCCGCAGCAGCGTGATGGCCCGCTCCTGGGCCGCCTGTCTGCCGATCAGTTTGCGGCGCAGCACCCCCTCGGTGACCTGGCGGCCAACCGGCCGCAGCGGGTCGAACGCCTGGAACGGGTTCTGCAGCACCACGCCGACGTGCCGGCCGAGCTGGGCGCGCAGTTCCGCCGCCGTTCGCAGCGGCTTCCCGGCGTCGCTGACGTAAACCTCACCGATCATCTCGAACCCGGCTGGCAGCAGGCCCATCAGCGAACGCAGCAGCAGTGTCTTCCCGGCTCCCGTCTCGCCCACGATGGTGACCGAGGCCCCGGCGGGCACCTCGAACGAGAGCGGGCCGATTACCGGCGTGCCGCCGTAGCTGATGGCCAGGCCGGAGACTCGCAGCCCGCCGGACGATAGGTCAGCCGCCGGGGCGAGCGCGGCGGTCAACGGATACCTCCCGACGTGCCCGTGGCGAACAGGTCTCTGATGCCGTCCCCCGTCAGGTTGAAGCCGACCACGAGCAGGGCCAGGGCGACACCCGGGAAGGTGGCGACCCACCAGGCCTGCGCCAGTACCTCCTTGCCCTGCGACATCAGGAATCCCAGGCTGATGTAGGGCGGCTGCAGGCCGAGGCCGAGGAAGCTCAGGCCCGCCTCCCACAGCAGCGCGATGCCGGCCTGCAGCGACCCGAGGACCGCGATCTCCGTGGTCAGGCCGGGAAGCAGGTGCGTCACCGCGATGGTGGCGCGCCGGCGTCCGGCCAGCCTGGCCGCCGCGACGTAGCCGCGCTCGCGCAGCACCAGCGTCTGCGCCCGGCACAGCCGGGCGTACGGAACCCAGCCGACGATGGAGATCAGGATCACCAGGGTGAGCATGTTGTTCGCAAGGATCGCCGAGGCGGCGATGAACAGCGGCAGCGGCGGGATGGACAGCTGGATGTCGGCCAGTCGCATCAACACCGCGTCCAGCCAGCCGCCCAGGTAGCCGGCCGCGACGCCGACGGCGGTGCCGAACGCCGCTGACAGCGCTACGACGAGCAGTGCTACCTCGAACGAGGTCCGGATGCCGCCGGCCACCCACGCCAGCACGTCGCGCCCGAGGGCATCGGTGCCGAGCAGGTGCCCGACCGGCCCGGGCCCCGCGAGCGCATGGTTGAGGTCCTGGGCCGTCGGAGACGGAGAGGCCAGAGTGGCGACGATGCTGAAGACGAGCATCCCGCCGAGGAGGATGAGCCCGGCGGTGAGCGAGCCGCTGCCGAGCCGCGGCCTCGCGATCCGGCGGGCAGCCGACCGCCTTTTCTCCGCCATGGGCGCCTGTGGAATGTTCACCGCACTCAACGGCCGCTCACCCGCTCCCGTCCGATTCGTGGGTCAAGCCAGATCACCGCGAGGTCGGCCGCCAGGTTGAGCAGCGTGAACGCGACGGCCACGAGGACCACGGTCGCCTGGACGATGGCCAGGTCCCTGGCCTGGACTGCGCCGATCAGCATCGTGCCGATGCCCGGCCAGGCGAAGATCGTCTCGACGATCACCGTGCCGCCGACCAGCCAGCCCGCCTGGAGCGCGACGTAGGAGACGAAGACGACCATCGCGTTGCGCATGGCGTGGTGCAAGACGATCTCGCGCCGGGTCAGCCCGCGGGCACGCAACGCCAGCGCCACGTCGGAGTCGGTGAAGTCGAGCATGCTGGCGCGCAGCAGCCTGCTGAAGGAGGCCAGCATCGGCAGCGTCAGCGCGACGCATGGCATGATCAGCGAGCTGAACGTGGTGTAGCCGAGGCTTGGCAGCCAGTGCAGCTTCACCGACAGCACCAGGACCAGGACCAGCGCGATCCAGAAGTCGGGGATGCCCTGCAGTGCTGACAGCAGCGGTCGCCACATGCGGTCGCTCCAGCCGCCCTGGCGCAGGACGCTCGCGGTGGCCACGACGACCGAGATCACGACTGCCGCGACGATGCTGACGGCAATCAGGGTGAGCGTGTTGGGCAGGGCGCTCAGTACCGCGCTCAGCGCGCTGGTTCCGTACCTGAACGAGGTGCCGAAGTTACCGTGAACTGCGTTGGCCAGGTAGGACACGTACTGGACGCCAAGCGGCCGGTCGTATCCGAGCTGGTGCGACAGCGCCTGGACCTGGGCCTCCGGCAGCTGGCCGCCGGCCAGCACCGTCGCGGGGTTGCCGGTGAGGTGGATCAGGATGAAGCTCGCGGTCAGCGCGCCGAACAGGACCAGGATGCCCTGGCCAACGCGCGCGGCCGCGTAACGCGCCACGCCGGGCCACCGCGATGCCGCTACGGTGGCAGTCGGCGCGTCCGGATCCAGTACGCCATCAGGCGGCGGCGCCATGGCGCTGCTCATTTTCTGGACGCCGGTCTCGGCTTCGATGGCCTGCCCTCCCGTCAGTGAGTGAGTTGTTTCGTCGGCGGGGTTGTTCGTTGGCCGGCGGCGCGGCGGTCAGCATCGGCCGTACCGCCGCGCCGTGGGCGTTGGTCAGCCCTTGGAGTTAGTCAGCCCAGAGACGCTCGCGCGAAAACGGGCTGGTAGGTGTCCTTGGGAGTGGAGTAGCCGGTGAGCTTGGAAGTGAACGCGTCGTTGTCGATCGCGTAGTACAGCGGGAGATGCGGCAGTTCGGTCATGAAGAGGTTCTGCGCGTCGCTCAGCGCCTGCAGCCGCTTCGGGCCGTCGGCGGTGGTGTTCGCCGTGTTGATGAGCGCCTGCAGCGCCGCGCCCTTGTACTGGGGGTGGTTGATCACGTTGAGCGTGTCGAAGTGGAAGGGGCCGCCGTTGACCCAGCCGTAGGTGATGATGAACAGCTCGTGCTTGGGCTTCTTCGCGACCAGGTCGTTGACCTCGACGCCCGGATCCTGGATGTCGAAGTGGACCTTGATGCCGGCCTCGGCTAGCTGCGCGACCATGGCCTGGCCGAGCAGGCTGTACGTCTGCCCGCCGGACAGGTTCAGCGAGATGCCGTTCGGGTAACCGGCCGCCTTGAGCAGCGCCCGCGCCTTTGCCGGATCGTAGGAGTACTGGGTGGTCGGCGTGACATGCCCGTAGCAGCCGGCCGGGATCGGAGAGGTGGCAACCACGCCCTGGCCGAGCAGCACGTTCTTCACCAGCGCAGCACGGTCGATCCCGTAGGCGACCGCCTGGCGGACCCGGGGATCCTTGGTGGCCGGCTGGTCGCAGCGGAAGGTGAGGTTCAGCTCCAGCCAGGTCGATGTCGGGCTGGTGGCGATGCCAGGGGCGGACTTCAGGGACGGCAGGTCATGGGAGTCGACCTGCATAATGAGGCCCAGCGAGCCGGACTGCAGGCCACTGACGCGAGCCGTCTCGTCGGTGACGATCGGCAGCACCAGCCCGCTTAGGTGCGGCTCGGGCTTGCCCCAGTAGTCCTTGTTGGCGGTGAGGGTGATCTTCTGGCCCTTGGCCCAGCTGACCCATTGGAACGCGCCCGTCCCGACCGCCTTCTTCGCCGCCTGCTTGGCCGCCAGCAGCTGGGGCGAGATTACCTTGACGAAGGCCTGGTTCCGGGCCAGGTCCGGGTTGGAGGCTGAGAAGGAGAGCTTCAGAGTCAGCGGGTCGCTGTCGTCGATGGTCTTCAGGTTCGCGAACAGCGCGCCCCAGGCATTTGGCACGTACTCCTGGATCGACTTCTTGACGGCCGTGGAGTTGAACGGCGCGCCGTCCTGGAACTTGACATCAGGGCGCAGCTTGAAGACCCAGGCGGTGGCGTCCGCGTTCGAAGACCAGGACAGGGCGAGCGCTGGCTCGATGTCGCTGTAGTCGGCGTTCCACTGGGTCAGGCCGTCGTAGACGCTGCGGACGACCGAGTACTCGCTCAGTTCAAGCGCGTCGGCGGGGTTGATGAAGTTCGGCTCGGCGTAGATCGCGGCCTGCAGGGTCCCGCCGCTAGCGGACCCGGTGGTCGCCGCGGCGGACCCGCTAGGAGACGGGGTGCTACTTGGCCCGCAGGCGGTCAGCAGGCTGCCGCCGCCGAACAGGAGCGTGCCGGCACCGATGCCTCTGAGCAGATCACGGCGGCCGACAAGCCGCCCGCCTGCACTCGTGTTGTTGTCCAACGTGCCTCCTGTAGTCCGTCTGAGTCGTGCGCATACCGCCCGCGCTGCAGTCCTCTCGGAGTATTCCGTATCACAATACGGACTGATTCTCATTTAATGTGGACTGGACGTCAACCCTGAGATGATATTAATTAACGCACAAGTTACCGCAGTGACCAACAAACCCGGCGGCCTCTAGCATGGGCAGAACCAGCCAGACCTGACGACATCGGGCGGTATCAGATGATCGCCCAACGGGCTAAGCTGTATCACTATGCGGACCCACCTAGTGCAGTGAGGTGAACGTGGAGAGCCGGAACCCGACGGGTCAGGTGGCCGTACTTCACAAAGCGCTCGATCTCCTGGAGTGCCTTGCCGCCGCGCCGCTGACCGCGGCCGACATCAGCGAGCGGATCGGGGTTGCCAAGCCGACCGTCTACCGGCTGCTGAGCACCCTGCAGAGCCGAGGCTTCGTCGCCAAGGAACCGGACGGCAGCCGCTACATGCTCGGCGACGCATCTAGGGCGCTAGGCACCGCGTCAACCAGCCCGGCCGACCTGATCTCGCTGACCCGCCCGTTCACCGCCAAGCTCGCCGGCGACTACGGCGAGACGGTGAACGTGGCGGTCAAGAGCGGCGACCAGATCCTCTATGTGGACGTCTTGCAGAGCGGTCACCGGCTCCGCACCGAGATACCGGCCGGCGGCCGCGACCATATTCACTCAACTGCTCTCGGCAAGGCCATCCTGGCCGAGCTTCCCGAAGGGGAAGCCCGGGCGATCCTCACCACGATTCAGTTGGTCCCCGTCACCCCGAACACGGTCACAGCAGTCCCCGCACTGCTGCGCCAGCTCACCGCGATCAGGGGAGCCGGCTACGCCGTCGATGACGAAGAGAACGAGATCGGCTCCGTCTGCATCGCCGCCGCCATCCGCGGCTCTGATGGCCGCCCCATCGGCGCGATCAGCATCTCCGGTCCGCGCTGGCGCATCGACGACGAACTCGTAAAGACCATAGGCGCCGAACTCGTCACCATCCGCGACTCTCTCAGCGACGTCTTCCGCCTCGGCGGCGCGCGCAACGACGCCGTCACGTCCAGCGAATTTCCGGCCTAGCCGAGCGGCCTGGCCGATGCGAGTATTCCGCGCAGCCCGTGCGCAACTGGCCGAATGCCCGGTCTGGATGCCGGACGGCCGCCTCCTCTGGGTGGACGCCCTCGCCGGCGAGGTCCACGTCAGCGGCCTGGACGCGGCACCAGGACAGGACCGGGTACGCGCGTACGGCGGCATCGTGGGGAGCGTGACCCCGGTTGGCGACAACACCCTGGTCATCGGCCTCGGCACGCAGGTCTGGCTCACCGAAGCCGCGGGAAACCTCGCGCGGCTGCTCGCTGAGATCGACCACCCCCACCCGGACCACCACCTCAACGACGCTAGCGCCGACCCGCACGGCCGCCTCGTCATCGGCTCGGTGAACGAGCGCGACGCGGGCCGCACCGCTGGCCTCTTCCAGCTCAACCGCGACGGATACCGGAAACTGCGCGGAGACATGCGGCTCGGCAACGGCCTGGACTGGACGCCAGACGGAAGCACCCTTTACTTCACCGACAGCCTCGACCAGTTGATCTTCGCGGCCGACTATCACGAGGACGGCTCATTCACGGGCGAGCGGGCATTCGCGCACGTCGCCGACGGACTTCCCGACGGCCTGGCGGTCGACTCCGAGGGATGCGTCTGGTCGGCGGTGTGGGGAGCCGGGCGCATCGACCGCTACGCACCCGATGGCGCGATCATCGACCGCGTCATGGTCCCGGCCCCTCACGTGACCAGCCTTGCCTTCGGCGGCCACGACCTGGCCACCTTGTTCATCACCACCGCCCGCGACGGCTTGAGTCCCGAGGAGCTGGCCTCCGCGCCCGAGTCGGGCTCGGTATTCATGGCTGCCACGAGCGTGCCCGGCCAGCCCGTGCGCCTGATTGATCCCGCGCACCTGCCGTGACCGTCACTCAGCCGTCTCGGCGAGCTTGACATGGAACGCAAGGCAACGTCACTGTCATGACATGGAACGCCGTGCCACGTCCTACCACTCGCAGGGACTGATGCGGGCCCTGGCCGCGCTCAAGGCGCTGAGCGCGGCCGGGCACCCGCTGACGCTGGCCGAGCTGTCCCGCGAGATGGAACTGCCGAAGTCGACGCTGATGCGCCTGCTGTCGGTGATGGAGGAGCAAGACTTCGTGCGCCGAGAAGGCGACCCGCCGACCTATGCCATCGGCCACAGCGTCGTGCAGATCGCGCAGGCATACCGGCCGGCCGACGTGGTCGACGTCGCCGCCCCGCTCATGCGCGAACTCGCCGCGGAGCTTGGCTTCACCGCGAACCTCGGCGTGCTCCAGGGCCGCTCGGTCCTCCACCTGCATGTCGAGGAGCCATCGCGGCCGTTGCGGTTCGCGGCGAGCGGCACGCTGGACTTCACCTACTGCACCGGCCTGGGCAAGATGCTCCTGTCCACGCTGGCCGCCGATGCGCTGAACGAGCACCTCCCAGCCACCGAGCCGTTCACTCCGTTCACGCAGCACACGATCACGACCTTCGCGGGTATGCGAACGGAACTCGCGCGCGTCCGTGAACGCGGCTACAGCGTTGACAGCCAGGAGCGCAACCGGGGCGTCACGTGCCTGGCCGTTCTGGTCCCTGTGGAGAGCGCGGTCCCCGTTTCGCTGAGCATCTCCGCCCCCTCGGGGGAGCTGCCCGCCGAAACGGAGCAGGGAGCCTGTGTCCAGGTCGTGCGCGGCTACGCCACCCGGCTGGCGGCCGACCGCCAGTTCACGGCCGCCTTCGCGGCCTTCGTCGACAAAGCGAGCACTCCATGATCATCGACATCCACAGTCACTGCCACCGCCCCGAGCACTGGGGGGAAGAGCACCGCGACCACTGGGAAGGCGCGTACGGCGGCAAGCCGTACCCCCTTGTCACGCCCGGGAGCTTCGATGAGGTGATGACCGCCGCGGGCATCGACGTGGCCATCACGTTCGGGCTGGCCGCATCCCAGGCCGGGGTGCGTACCCCCAACGACTACGTCGCCGAGTTCATCAAGCAGGTCAAGACTCCGACCGTGCCGTTCGCCGCGATCGACCCGCTCGATGGGGACTGGCGCGACCAGCTGGACGAGGCAATCGCCCTCGGCTTCAGCGGCGTCAAGCTGTACCCGGTGCTGTCGCTCTTCGATCCGGTGGACCCGGCCTTCGACGACTTCTACCGGATCGCCACCGCACACGGCTTGGTACTGCTGTGGCACATGGGTGCCACCCCAAGCCCCATTGGCCGCCTTGCCGTGAGCCAGCCGCTGGTCATCGATGAGGTGGCACGCCGCCACCCCGACTTGAAGCAGGTCCTGGCGCACATGGGACACCCGTGGCAACGCGACACCAACATCGTGCTTCGCAAGAACCCCAACGTGTACGCCGATGTCTCGGGCGTGCCGTCACGACCCATGGACGCCTTCTTCGCCCTGGTGAGCGCCCAGGAGTGGCGCACCGTTGACAAGCTGCTCTTCGGCTCCGACTACCCGTTGTGGACCCCGTCCGCCGCCATTGAGGCCTTCCGCAACGTCGCGGAACTGCGCGCGGGAAACCTGCCCTTCGTCTCTCACGACACCGTGGAGACGATCATCCACCAAGACGCCCTCTCCGCCCTCGGGATCACCGATCCCCGGACGCGGTGAGCGCACGCGAATGTCGAAGGAGAGTTTCTCGTGACCGTCACCACGACAGCAGACCTCATCGACGCGGCCAGGAAGTACATCCCGGGAGGGGTGAACTCCGCCGGGCGTGCCCTGGGCCGGCCGTACGGCTTCCAGGCAGCTGCGGGCGCCTACCTCACCGACTTCGATGGTCGTCGTTACGTGGACTACCACGCGGCGTTCGGGGCAATCCTGCTCGGCCACTGCGACCCACGGGTCAATGAGGCAGTGACCAAGACCTTCGGGGCGATCGACCTGACCGGGTTCGGCACGAGCGAGCTTGAGGTTGAGTGCGCGCGCCTCGCCGCAGACCTCTTCCCGTCGGTCGAGATGTCCATCACGACCATGAGCGGGACCGAGGCCACCTTCCAGGCCGTACGCCTCGCCCGCGGTGCTACCGGCCGCAAGTACATCGTGAAGTTCCAGGGCTGCTTCCACGGCTGGCACGACGCGGTCGCCCGTAATGTCGCGTCCTCGGCCGCGAAGATCTACCAGCGCGACCCCTTGTCCGCGGGCATCCTCGACGACGCGCTGGATTCGACGCTCATCGCCGAGTTCAACGACCTCGGCTCGGTCCAGGAGCTTTTCCAGAAGCACCCCGAGCAGATCGCCGGCGTCATCCTCGAGCCAATCCCCCACAACGTCGGTGCCCTGCTGCCAGAGCCAGGCTTCCTCCAGGGTCTGCGCGACATCACATCGGCGAACGGCTCGTTGCTGATATTCGACGAGGTCATCACCGGGCTCCGGCACGCCCCGGGTGGCTACCAGCAGATCGCGGGCGTGACGCCCGACCTCACCAGCTTCGGCAAGGCGATGGGCAACGGATTCCCCGTCGCCGGCCTCGGTGGCAGCGCCGCGCTCATGTCCCAGTTCAGCTCCGCAGGCGGCGACGTGCTGCTGGCCGGGACCTTCAACGGCAACCCGCCGTCGATGGCCGCGGCGATCAAGACCATGTCCCTCATTCGCGACCCTGGGGTGGCCTTCCACAAGCACGTCTACGCACTCGGCGACCGGATGCGCGACGGGCTGCGCGAGATCACGGCTCGCCATTCGATCCCCGCTGTCGTGACCGGCCAAGGGTCGGTCTTCGTCGTCTACTTCCTCGAGGGGGAAATCCACGGCTACAAAGACCTGCTGCGGAACAACGATGCCGCCTACGCAGGCTTCCACCGGCGCATGATCGACGAGGGATTCTTCATGTATCCCATGACCCTCAAGCGCAACCACATCTCCGGCGCCCACACCATGGACGACATCGACCGCACCCTTGAGGCCGCCGAGAAGGTCCTCAGCGCGATGGCCCGGGAAGGCGCGTTCGCATGACCGCGCTCAGGATCGGGGTGGTGGGGGTGGCGGGATGACGCGCGAAGTGGCGATGCTGATCTACCCATGGGACATCCAGGTGGACGGCACGGCGAAGGTGCTCGACACCGTCACCTCGCTGGGCGTGGACAGGCTCCAGATCGCCACGGTCTACCATTCGGCAGAACTTATCTCGCCCCGTCGCGACGCGAGCGTCGCCACGATAGCCGAGGCGAACACCGCCCATCTGCCGCTGGCGGACGGCGCCTTCTCCCGGCTGTCCATACCGCCCTCATCAATCGCCCAGCGCGATCCGGAGCTCTACCCGCGGCTCAGCGCGGCTGCCGCAGAGCAGGGCATCGCGCTCGACGGCTGGGCGATCGCGCTGCACAACAGCTCCCTCGCTGTCGCGCATCCTGATGCCGCTCTCCTCAACTGCTTTGGCGACCGCTTTACCCACGCGTTGTGCCCCGCCAATCCCGGCGTCCGCAGGTATGCCGTGGAGTTGTTCGCCGCTGTCGCCCGGACCGGCTACTTCCAGCGGATCCTCGCCGAAAGCGTTTCGTACCTGCTCTACTCGCACGGCCATCCCCATGAACTGTGGGGCGCCCGCCTCGACGTAACGACGCGATACCTGCTCTCCCTGTGCTTTTGCCCGCACTGCACCGCGGCCGGCGTGGCCGGGGGGATTGACGTCGCGGCGCTGCGGCTCAAGGCTGGGCGGGAGCTGCAGCGCACGTGGAACGCGGAATTCTCCGCACTGCGCGCGCCGGACGATGGCATCGAACTGATGTCGCTCGTGGTCGGGTGGCCGGATCTCGCCGCCTTCACCGCGATGCGGTGTGCGCAGGTGACGTCGCTGGTCACCGAGATCCGCGACGCCTGCTCCGCGGAAGGCGCGCTGCTCGACATCAGCGCGGCGGTCTGGGCACGCCCGTCCGCGTCGAACTGGATGGAGGGCGTCGACATCGGCGCCATGCGACGCATCGCGGACGGCTTCGTGCTCGAGAGCTACCACGAAAACGTTGACGAGGTCGTGCGGGACCTTGACCATGTCCTCGCGCTATCCGGGCCGACGGACGACGCCGGGGCATCGCTCACCGTCGCGCTCACGCTGTGGGAAGCTCACCACCGCACTGCGGACGGCCTCGTGTCGAAGGCGCGCGCCGCACGCGAGGCCGGGGCCTCCAGCCTGGCCCTCTACAACTACGCGACCGCCACGAAACGCACCCTCGGATGGATGGCGGCGGCCGCTGCGGAGTTCAAGGGCGGCGAACGATGACCCAGCGCACGCCCGCGTTGACAGACAGGCTGATCCTGCGGGGCGGCACCGTGGTCGACGGGACCGGTGCTCCCCCGGCCGACCTTGACGTCGTGGTCGCAGGCGGGGTCATTGTGGCTCTCCGCAGCCCGGGTGGCGCAACAGAGAGCCCCGGCGCTCGCGTCGTCGACTGCACGGGGTGGGTGGTGGCACCCGGGTTCATCGACATCCACGCGCACTCTGACCTGACGCGCCTGCGGTATCCCGATGCCGCGACGCGCGTGCTCCAGGGGGTGACGACTGAGGTCATCGGCAACTGCGGCCTGACTCCCGCCCCTGCCCCGGCCCGTGGCCACGACGCGTTCCGCGCGGTAATCGGCACGATCGACATCGCGCCGGGCGTCGACTTCTCCTGGACTTCGACGGCAGATTTCCTCGACGCGCTCGACGCCGTGCCCGGAGCGACGAACCTCGTCCCGCTGATCGGACACGGCAGCATCCGGTACGCGGTGATGGGGGCGAGTGCGGCCACCGCCAGCGATCGTGAGCTCGACATGATGACGGGGCTGCTTCACGATGCCCTCGACGCGGGATGCTGGGGGATGAGCCTCGGGCTGATGTACGCGCCAGGCGAACTCAGCGACCCCGGTGAGCTGCGACGACTCACCGGAAAGGTGGCCGCCCGAGGCGCGCTCCTCACAGCCCACATGCGAGCCTACGACGCCGAGCGGCTGCCCGCCGCGGTCGATGAGGTGGTATCGCTCGCGGCGCAGGCCGGCACCGGGCTTGAGATCTCGCACCTGCGCTCGCTCCGCGACCAGGACGGCTCGGGCCTCGAGCGCGCGGTGACCCTCATCGAGGCCGCCGACGAGGTCGAGGCGGACTCATATCCCTACCTGGCCGGCCACACCACGCTGCTGCAACTTCTGCCGGAGCATCTCCGCGGCCGGGGCATAGCAGACATCGTCGCCACCGCCTTCCATAACCCCGGCGGGATCGCCAGCGCCATCCGGCAAGCCGGATCGATCGTTCCCGAGGACGTCACGGTCGCCAAAGGCGGCCCCGGGATCGCCCCCGAGGTCGGCCGGACCCTCGCGGAGCTCGCCAGTCAATCCAAGGGCGACTGGACCCTCGCGATCGAGGACCTCATCCGCCGCTACGACGGCAATGTCGACGTCATCGTCGTCGGAACCCGCCCGCAAGACGCACTACGCGTCCTCGCGCACCCCCTTGTCAGCGTCGCCTCCGACGGCGTCTCCCTCGGCCTCGAACACGCCGCGAACCTTCCGCATCCGCGATCCATCGGAACCTTCCCGCGCGCCGTCGACGAGCTACGGGCCGCGGGCCTCCGTTTGGAGGAGATCGTGCGCAAGATGACGAGCAAGCCGGCCAAGCGCATAGGCTTGGCTGGCCACGGGGTCATCGCAGCGGGAAAGATCGCCGACATCGTCGTGTTCTCGCCGGAGCAGATGAAGGACAACGCCACCTACAGCAGCCCCCTGGTGCCGCCATCAGGGGTCCGCGACGTGTTCGTTAGCGGCCAGCCGGTGCTGCTTTCAGGCGCCCGGACCAGCCTACGTCCCGGCTCCGTCCTGCGGAGACGCGCATGATCACGCCTCGCCTCCGCCGACGTGCGGCGACGCTTCAGGAGAGCTCCCAGCACAGCCGCAGCAGCCGCAGCCGCAGCCGCAGCCGCAGCCGCAGCGTATCTCAGGCGGCTTCACCTCTGGCTCGCATGACCGGCGCTCCGGCAGCCGACGGGCTGGCTTTGGCGGTCTCATTTGATTTAGCCCCAGCTCGGGGGTTGCGGGGGACTCTCGTGGTGCTACCGGCGTCTGGAAGATTCCGTGACTGCCACGAAGATGGAGCTGTTCGAGCGGATCCGGCGGGACTCGTGGCGTGAGGGGCTGTCGGTACGGGTGCTGGCCCGTAAGTACGGGGTGCACCGGCGGCTGGTGCGGGAGGCGCTGACGAGTGCGGGCCGACTCCGCGGAAGAGGCACGTGCGGCGATCGGCGCAGTTGGAGCCACTGAAGGAGGTCACCGACGGCTGGCTGCGCGCTGACCTGGACGCGCCACGCAAGCGGCGGCACACGGCCAAGCGTATCCACGCCCGCCTGGTTGGCGAGTACGGGGCGGCGGGGGTGTCGTACTCGGCGGTGCGGGACTACGTGGCCCGCCGCCGACCGGAGATCGCCGAGGAGGAAGGCCGGGCCCGCCCGGGCAGCACGCCGAGGTGGACTTCGGCGAGCTGTGGGTGCGGCTGGCGGGGGTGATGACCAAGTGCCACCTGTTCGTGCTGCGCTTGTCCTATTCGGGCAAGGCGGTGCACAGGCCTTCAGTCGCTGGTAAGCGCAACAACATCACGAAAAGAAGAGTCGGCGACGCACCCAGATCAATGACTAGTACCCATGAAGAAAGCAGCGTCCACCAGCGTGCGCCGCTGGACTTTACGAGGAATAGCGCGATGACGACTACGGCGAAGGCGGGGCTTCTGAAGAGAGTGCCAAACGCCGACTATGCGTGCCTCGCTAGTGTCCCCGCCAGCATCGTTATGTACGCCTGCGATGCTGCGCTCGCCGATGCAGCCCGACCAGCCCGGCGCCCCCTCGAGCCGGCACCGCCGTTGGCGCGCTCGCCGCCTACGCCGCCGTGGGCGTCGCCGTCATCGCCACGATGATGGCCAGCCGAGCCGCGACGGCCTGACACGGCCATCCCCAGCCGGTTACATCTGGCCGCGGCGAACCGGACCGGCTGGTTCGTAGGTGCCGATGACGATACCGAGATCCGTCACGGTGAGGCCGGCAGGGCGCATCGTTGCCGGGAGGATGCCGTCGTTGAACAAGCGGCGGCCGGAGCCGAGCACCAAGGGAAACGTCATCAGCCGGAAGCAGTCGACGAGCTCGTGCTGCAACAGCGTCTGGAGCAGTTTGCTGCTTCCCCAGATCTGCAGCTCGTCACCGGGTTCGCCCTTCAGCGCCTGCACCGCCGCGATGACATCGCCGGTCACGAGGCGAGCGGTGCCAGGGTGCTCGCCGCGCCACGTGGCACCGGCCTCGCTGAGCGAGTTAGACACGACGTACTTGGGCAGCGAGTTGATCGTCGTGGCAATGGGGTTGGCGGGGTCGGTCTGGTCGGGCCAGTAGCCGCGGAAGATGTCGAACGTTCTGCGACCGAGTAGGAACGCGCTGGCGTGGCTGTTGAGCTCGGTGACGAACTCGCCGACGGCCGGGTCGGGGAACGGGGCCTGCCAGCCGCCGTGCGTGAAGGACTCGCTGGGATCCTCATCAGGTCCCCCGGGTGCCTGCATCACGCCGTCGAGGGTCAGGAACGTCTGAACGGTGAGCTTCATGTCAATACAGACGGACCGGCGCACCGATTCTGAGCGCTTCCCACGCCGAATCGCAAGCTGAGAATGCCTTCCTACCGAAGGGCTTGGGAGAGCCGGGGAGGAGGTCGCCGACGGGAACGCCGCGCCAGGTATTGGCGAGCCTGGAGTAGCACTCGTCCATGAGGGCATGGCGACGAAGTTGTCGTCCTCGTCGAACTGGTCGAGAGGCCGACGTTGAGGTGAACGATCCGCCCGTGGTCGCGGCGACCTGGTTGATCTCCGCCAGGCGGGCGTCGGCCAGCGCCCGGCGGGTGGACGGCAGGCGGCGGGGCTTGGGCACCTTGCGGGCGGGGTTGTCCTTCTCGTCTATCAGCCCGTCGTCCACGGCGCGCCGGTACGGGCAGCGCAGCGCCGAGATCAGGTTCTCGGCAGCGTTGTGCCCGCCCCGGCTGTTGCGGCGCTGCACCGCGTTCGCCTTGACGTAGGCCGCGAGCTGCTTGATCTCCGACGGTGTCGGCTCGTCCAGGTGCCGGCCGCCCCACTGACAGATGACCCGCTTCCAGTAGGAGCCGTACGCCCTCAAGGTAGCCGGGGTAAGCGTGGCGGACACGACCGGGACGTACTCGGCGAAGGTCGGCACGGGCGGCCGGTTCGAGGACGCGCCGGTCAGGTCGTCCAGGGACAGGCCCATCGACTTCAGGACCAGCAGCGCCGCGTCTATGTTGGCCTGCCGGGGCGCTGCCGGGGCAGCCGGGGTGGCGGTCATGGTCGTCCTCCTTGTGCGTGCTGGAACGAGCCGTGGGCACGGATGGCCTGGTCCACCACGGCGAGACAGTAAGCGGCGAGGCTGTCCTGATCGGGAAGCGCGGCCAGCAGAACCTGGTCGCCGGCCTCCAGGCCGCAACGGCGGCGCAGCGCGGCCGGGATGGTGATGTAGGCACTGGCGGGCAGGGTGACCATGCCGGCCGGGTCGCAGCGCGCGGTCACCACGCCCGCGTCGGCGGTGAACGTCAGCCGGTCACCGCCAGCCCAGCCCAGCGCGGCGATGACGGCCCGCTCGCAGATCCGGCCCGAGGCGTCGATGCGGGCGATCCCGTACACGACGTCCTCCGGCATCGACGGCACGGGCACCGGGGAGGCCAGCGGCAGCCGCCGGGCCGCAGCCGGCCTGGCACGCTGCTTGGACGCCGCGACGCCGGAGGAGGGGATGACGGGAGCCAGGGGCTGCGCGGTCACGGCTGCCTCCCCGGGGGAGGGCAGGGCTGGCCGCAGTGAGGACGACAGGGAAGTCAACGCAGTGACTAAGACGATGTGCGCGAGGGGGATTTCCCGCCCGAACCGGCGTCTGAAGCTTCGCTTGACGACGCTGGCCAGCGCGTTCTCCCCGGATGGGGATAACGCACCGCCGCGTGTTCAAGTGGCTGCTGAACCGGGGAAAATGCGCGTATCTGTGCGGTGGAGGTGGGATTTGAACCCACACACCAGTGAAATATCCCCGATTACGGACATGAACCCGAAAACCAGTGAGAAATCCCCAAGTTGGGGATCTCATGCGGCCATGCCAGCGGGCGCGGCCCATCTTGTGTCAAGCAGTTGCGCCGGAGCGGTCGGAGTCCGAGCCGCTCCGGGCGCACCGGGGAGCACCGTCCAGCGGCGGACGGCCCACCCGCGCTACGGCGTGCTGCTCACCGCACTGAGGATGGCGAGTTTGTGGAGCGCGAACAGCGCCCAGACGATCACGATGATCGCGATGGTTACGATGCCGTTGACAGATGACACGGCTCCATATACGCCCGTTGCGGCGCGGCTTGCGATAGTCACGAGGCGTCCGGGTAGGCGGGCGTGATCCGGGTCATCGGCGGGCTGGCCGTCGCACTTGACGCGGACACGCCGTCCACCAGGTCCGTGTATGCTCTGGGCTCGCCGGGAATGGACAGCAGCCGCACCACCGAGTGAGGCGCCCGCCATCTTCACGACGTGGTCCTTCTGCCTGATTTCCACTTCGGTTACGGACTTCGCTGCTGTACTGCTGTTCTCGGCACACCCTGCGCCGCCTGGTCCCAGCACGGCCCCTACCGGGCTGCGGGGCGCACCGCCGAGGCGATCCCGCTGATACGAACGGACGCTCGCCGGCAGCGAGCGGGTGCTCGACACCGACCACCCCGTCACAGGAGAGGGCAACTCAGCGACCGCTCGCGAACATGTCCTGACCAGCACTGACATCATCACCGCGGCATCTTTCAGCACCCCTTGGTATAGGCACCGCTTCTAGACCTGCGCGACCTCGACAGCCGCGCCTGCGGGCTCTTCCGACCCTCTGCTTGCAAAAAGAAGTCAAACCGAATCAACGTTTGAAACTTCACTCTGAACACTGGTCATTTATCCGCCAGAGTCCGCCGACGTCCACTGATTTCCGCCTAGTGTTGCGGTACTCTTCTGCTGTACTGCTGACCTACGATGCGGTCACCTGCGCCGTGATGTCGGGCCCGCGTACGCGCCCGCGACCGTAGCGGACAAGGCGATCAAGCACCCCTTTGGGCTAAGTTCCGTGTATGGACCCTGCGGTTGTCGCCGCGTGGATCGCAGCCGGCGTTAGCGCGCTGACCCTAGTGGGCACCCTGGTTGCACAGTACCTTGGCTACCGCGCAGCCAGCAGGATGCGGAGAAGACGACTGAGGACCAGCGTAGGCAACTGAACCGGACGTTCGCCGAGCAAAACCAGCAACTGAACTGGACGCTCGCGAAGCAGCGTGAGCACCTGAGCCTGACACTCGCGAAGCAAGACGCGCAGCTAGACCGGACGCTCACGCCCGGTTCTCTGGCGGCACGGTTGACTTCCACGGGACCGAGTTCTCCGGCTACGCGGCTGACTTCCCCACGCTCTCGACTGGTCAACCGCGCCAGACTTCCCCTGGACAGATACGCCACCCTCAGGCGTGAAACTCTCAAACCCAAGCGGAACAGCTAACCCACCCACCGCGTAACTCGGATTCACAAGGCCATAGCAGTCGCCGATGCGGCCCGCGGGCCCCGCGCTCGGCCTCCGGTCTGGCTGCGCTCGGATGGACTCCAACCTCTAACCTTTTGATCCGTAGTTACTGGCAAGTGCTTTCTGATTAGCTGTTTCAGCAGGTCACGC
>Ga0070681_10001761_pt1 | contig 19396 bp, 11 predicted proteins | sample KBSC83BmetaG_FD_65650 | JGI IMG/M metagenome (GOLD analysis project Ga0070681, IMG submission 65650) | Corn rhizosphere microbial communities from Kellogg Biological Station, Michigan, USA - KBS C8-3B metaG | ecosystem: Host-associated > Plants > Roots > Rhizosphere | place: USA: Michigan... | reverse complement strand
AGGATCCCGGCGTGGAGCGTCATGTAGTCGACGCCCTGGCGGGCCTGATGCTCGATGACCTCGAGGAAATCGTTGATCGTGAGCTCTTCGAGCTCCTTGCCCATGAGCACCGCCTGGTAGATCGGCACCGTGCCGATGGGCACCGTGGAGGCGTTGATGATCGCCTCGCGCGTGACGTCGATGTCCTTGCCGGTGGAAAGGTCCATCACCGTGTCGGCGCCGTACTTGACCGCGAGGAGGAGCTTGCCGACCTCCTCATCTATAGAAGAGGAGACGGCGGAGTTGCCGATGTTCGCGTTGATTTTGACGGAGGCGACCTTGCCGATGGCCATGGGCTCGAGCTTGCCGGCGAGGTGGTGGGTGTTGGCGGGGATGACGAGGCGGCCTCTTGCTACCTCGGCGCGGATGAGCTCAGGGTCGAGGGCTTCGCGTTGCGCGACGAACTCCATCGCCGGCGTGATCTCGCCGGCGCGGGCGAAGCGCATTTGGGTATTGGCGGTACGGGGTGTAGATATGGATGAGGCGGGCATTGTCGACTCCCTTCGCCGGTACGAACCGGATCAGGTTCTACGGGTGTTTCTCAGCCCTCGCGCCGCGGGAGTGTGACGCGCGGGCACCCCGGTCATGTGGAATGTATTCTAGTCGCGAAAACACCGCGGGGAAATAGCGGCGATTGTGAGTTCTGCCAACAGAGTTCTCGGATGTGTTCGATCAATCTTGCACACTCAACGGTCACATCGACCAGTGAGGGGGAAAATGCCGCTTAAGCAGAGCTACGCGATCTGGAACAACAAGGGTGGGGTAGGTAAGAGCACGATCGCGTTTCACGTGGCGTCACGGTACGCGGAAGAACATCCAAAGGAGAACGTGTTGGTTATCGATCTCTGCCCGCAGGCGAACGTGAGCATGATGTTGTCCGGGGGCGGAGTCGCGGGAGAGGACGCCGTACTCGCGAATTGCATGTTGCCTACGCCACGAACCGTTGTTGGATACCTAAGTCAAGTCATCGCGAGTGGAAGTGGGGCCCAGCTGCCGAATCCTATGGACTTTCTGACAAAGGTCGAAACCGTCAATGACAATCTCACCGGGAATCTTTATCTGCTTTGCGGGGACGGAAATCTTGAGCCTATGGCGCCTGCGATTGCGGGTGCGGCATCTCAACCAGCCCTGACTCCAAATTCGGATCCGTGGCGCTGGGTTCATCAGATATTTCGATCACTGATTGACAGCGCGGTGGCCTCAGACTCAAGCCGAAATTGGATGGTTTTCGTTGACACGAATCCGAGTTTTCCATCTACACTGAACTTGCCGTTTCCGCGGTAAACCGGCTTATCACTCCCGTAAATGCCGATGACTCGTCGCGTGTCGCGACAAACGCCATGTTTGTGCTTCTCCACGGACAAGTTCCTCCGCATCCAATTTACGGATCGTTTACGTACGCGGCTCGCGCTCAGAAGCTGAGCATGCACATTCCGCAGATTCATCTCGTGGTCGGGAATCGGCTAACTCAGTATGGAGGCGCCGCCAGCGCATTCGGGGCACTGTCCGATGCGACTGCGGATGCGCTCTTCGCCGCGTACCGATCGCATCCGACGTACTTTACTTCGCGCAAACCCAAACCGACTACCGTCAGCGCATTTCGGAACGCTTACTCGCAGCCGCTACGAGACTTCAACACTGCAGGTGTTGTTTCCGCGCACTTGGGAATGCGACTTTCAGGCATGTCCGGCGGCTATTACGAAGTTCACGATCATCGAGTTCAGGTGAACGGTGAGCGCATACAGGAGTGTTTGGATGCGGTCGATGGAATTGTGGCTCTGCTATAGAACCGAGAGCCTCGGTCGTTGATAAACCATTGGGGCAGCACACTTCAAGCCAGAGGAAGCCGAAGCGTTCCGAATCAACGAGGGTTCGCTGAAAACAGCGCACAATCAGTGGGTTCTCGCGACGTTCTTTGCAGCGCGAGGTGGAGATATAGTGGGCCATAGACGCTCGTGAGTTTTAGGAATCGTGCATCCGCATCCGAAGGCGCTGAGGTCGACTTCTACGAATCGTAGGTGAGCTAAGCGACCATGCCAAGTCCGCGTCCAACGTTGCTGGACCGAAGTCTCACTGCTGAGCGGGAATCGAAATCAGTCGACTTCAAGCGAGGATTCAATAGTGAGAACGGAGGTGACTGGTGCGAGATCGTGAAAGATCTCGTGGCAATGGCCAATTCGGGAGGCGGTGTTATCCTGATCGGCGTTGAGGACGACGGCTCGCCTGCACCGCACGATAGCGCCTCGACATTTCTTCAACTCGATCCCGCAACGATTGCGGACAAGGTGGCAAAATACACGGGCGTTCAGTTTGACGGATTCGAAGTCGCCGAGGCCGTGCGGAATGGGCAAGCTGTGGCGATACTCTCCATCGAGGCATCCTTAAAACCATTGATCTTTGAGAAACCCGGAACGTATCCGATTGAGGATCGAAAACAGAAGACCGCCTTTGGCGCTGGCACACTCTACGTGCGCCATGGTGCGAAAAGCGAACCAGCCACATCTGCCGATCTCTCACGGATTATCGAACGTTCCATACAGAGCCATCGCAGGGAGTGGATGGCAGGCGTTCGACGAGTAGTCAACACTTCCACGCGGCCGGTTGTATCCGTACTTCCAGCGCCCGTTCGCCAGTCCGACGATCCTGCGGCCACTGCAATTCGGATTACAACTGATTCATCGGCTCCCGAGTATCGACTAGTTGATCCCGATGCAACACATCCGTTTAGACAGAAAGAACTGATTGCCGAAGTAAACGCTTTGCTGCCCCGCGATAAGCATGTCAATCAATTTGATATTCTCGCAGTCAGACAAGCGTTCCGGATAGATCAAGAGGCTCGATATTTTCACAAGGCACGTTACGCCACTGCACAGTACTCGCCAGAGTTCCGTGATTGGCTTGTAGAACAGGTTTCAGCTGATCCGAGCTTTTTTAGGAAGGCTAGAGAGGAGTATTCTCGACACCGAGTCGGGTGATACAAGAATCACTCATCTCTGAAAGCGCAGAATGTGACGCCAGCGATCTCGAGCTCGCAGCCGTATCAGTAGCAGAGGTTCTATCCGGCGCGCACACTCACGCAGCAGTCACGTGCATCCGTCACTCGCACGATCCGCCCTCAGGAAGGCAGAGGCCGGAAGGGAGGAGGATGAGCCGATCGAAAGGGCACTTCGAAGAATTCAAGCCGCACTCGAAGCATAAGCATCTAATCCTCGATTGCTACTTTTCCGCTTGGGGACACAAGCTCGGCCTGCGAACAGGCGCCGGATCTACGATCCTGTACGTGGATGCGTGCGCGGGACGTGGAGCCGATGAGCTAGGGAATCACGGCTCCCCTCTTATAGCCGCAAGAGCCGCAGCGATCGCCCAAGCGAACGTTAGCAAACATCGAGGAACACCGTTTCGTATTGAAGTAGTCGCAATCGAAGTTGATCGGGCACATCACGCCTCGCTAGCAAGGCTGTTGGAGCCATTTGGCGACGCAGTACGAGCGCTGCGAGGCAAGCTCGAAGAGCACATCGAGCAATTGGAGCGTCAGTATCCTAACACTCCAACGCTGTACTTAATTGACCCATTCGGACTTGATCCGCTTCAGGCGACGCTCGTCCGTCGCGCACTTGCCGGAGAAAAGCACGAGGCGCTCCTTCTCTTTGCAGATCAGGCCGCACTTCGCCATTTCGGAGCCATAGTTGCGGTAGAAACTCGCGCCGAGCGTCGCCATCGACACGCTGCGCATCCTCTCCCTCTGTTTCCGGAACTCCAAGTTGACGGACTTGAAGCTCTCGCGGAAACTGCCCAGGAGAGCCGCGAAGCACTCGAAAATGCACGGATCTCTGCAATCCGTATATTGAATGCGGCATTCGGCGATGAAGCTTGGTTACCTCAAATAGAAGCGATCCCGCAGCCTGCTCGTCGCGCGGCGTTTATTCGGCTCTATTCCGAGCACCTTGTCCAATGGGGAGCAACACATGTTCTGCAGATTCCGATCGTCGATGAGTCGGGAACGCGTGCATACACCCTTATCCATGCATCGAAATCCGCTAAAGCATACAGGGCTATGAAAGAGGCGGTCACTCATGCGTTGAACAATAGCCCACTGCCTGAGGAGGTCGTTGAGTGCATGAAACAGATGGTGCGAAGCAATATTGAAGACGTACAGGATGAAATTCTTCACCGCTTCGCTTCGCAGACCGTGCGCTGGGCCGAAGACGCTGGAGATAGACGACGACCGTGCGTTCGCACTTTCGTTCTGGAGGAAACGAACGCTTTTCCATTCGAGTTTGAAGAACTGAAGGAACAGCTTCGACGGTTTCGGATGCCTGGTAAGCCCATCATTTACAAATTCCCGGGAGAGCGAACCGATGTCGACCAAGATTGAGTGGACCGATGAGGTTTGGAATCCCATGACCGGATGCACAAAGATCTCAAGTGGTTGCGACCACTGTTACGCCCACGCAGTCGCCAATCGTCGAACTCGCGACATCTATCTTAAGAAACCTCCCGTAAGAGATTTTGTAGCGGCACGCAGTGATCCATTCGCGCCTCGATTCTGGCCAGAGCGTCTCGACCTTCCCTTGAAATGGAGCACGCCGCGCCGGGTCTTTGTCAATTCGATGAGTGACGTGTTTCACGCCCATTTTTCCGTAGAACAGATCGGAATGCTGTTCGACGTCATGAATGCATGTCCGCAACATCAATTTCAACTTCTAACGAAGCGACCCGAGCGAGCAGCACGACTGGCGAAAGAATTCGCATGGACCGATAATATTTGGCTCGGCACTTCGATAGAAAATATGGCCGTCGCGCGTCGAGCAGACGCTTTGCGCGCGACACCAGCGATTATTCGGTTCATCTCGGCCGAACCCCTTCTCGGCCCCCTTGATGATCTCGACCTAACCGCCATCGACTGGGTTATCGGCGGTGGTGAAAGCGGACCCGGATATCGCCCTGCGGATCTCGCATGGGCGCGCGGACTTCGTGAATTGTGCGAGCTGCACTCTGTCGCATTCTTCTGGAAGCAGTGGGGAGGCAAAACCTCCAAGTCTGGTGGCCGCATGCTCGACGGTCGTACGTGGAGCGAGTATCCGGTGGACCTTCCGACAGAGTAGGCTTTTGTCGATTGGGTTTCGTAGGATCAAGCATTCCCGGCCTGCAATTCCGATTGCTCGTCATTATCTCCATAACGTGTCGAACTCGATCAGTTCCTGCGGCTCGGCTGGGGACATCCGCGCGCTGTGCTGAGCGACGCTCCGCGTCGACAGACAACTGTACAGTTACGAGGGCCCACATCGGTCTCTAGACAACTTGCGGCGGGACGGCGAAGAATGTCGTTCCATGCTTTCTTACCGGCGAGGCGAAGAGACATTGTGCTGATGCCGTTGCACTGACAGCCCCCTACACCCTGTCTCGAGGCCGGATATCTGAGCCAGATCTTCGCTTGATGGCGTCGCGAGTTGGCGTTCATGGCTCTCACGACGATTCAGATGTCCTCCACGCCTTTCGATTCTCCCCTTCACGTGATAGCGCGTCGTCGAAACGCCGTTCAGCGTCGCCGTCCCGACCCGCGTGCACGTGTAATTGCGTGTCACCAAGTCCGCCGCCTCCTGCTGCACCTTGATATCCTTCGCGGTGATCGGAGAGCAATGCCACGCGGCGTGCATCTTGACATAAATCGCGCGCACCGTCGAGATAATCTCCGACTGCTCGGTCTTGCCGTGACCATATACGGCGGTCGTGCTCATCTACGCATGGTACGGCGTCGTTACCTGCGTCAGCAGCACGCCAGCGAGCGACCGGCGCGACTCGAGGTGCGTAGCACGAATCCCGGCTCTCCCATACACCGCTCACCCAGTCAACGATAGATGAGTCTCAAAGCACGCGCCTGGATCTCGCTCATCGCCTTCGCTATCGCTGTGGCGTTGTTGCTCTTCCTCCCCGCCGGCAGCATCCACTACTGGCAGGGCTGGCTCTATCTGACGTTGTTCGTCGGCGCATCGGCGCTCACCACGATCCTGCTCTTTCGCAGGGATCCGGCACTTCTCGCACGACGCATGCGCGGGGGTCCGGCCGCCGAGTCGCGCCCGACGCAGAGGATCATCATGCTCGGGGCGTCGCTGGGTTTCATTGCCCTTCTCGTCGTGCCCGCGCTCGACTACCGCTTCGGTTGGTCTCGCCTACCCACCGTCGCGATAGCCGCCGGTGATGTGCTCGTCGCGGTCGGGCTCTATTTGGTGTTCGTCGTGTATCGCGCGAACACCTTCGCCTCTGCGACCGTCGAGGTCGGCCAGGATCAGCAGCTCGTCTCCACCGGACCGTACGCCATCGTTCGCCACCCGATGTACGCGAGCGCCCTCCTATACGTCATGGGCACGCCGCTCGCACTCGGCTCGTACTGGGGGCTGCTCGTGTTGGCCGAGTTTCTCCCGTTTCTCATCTGGCGCCTGTTCGACGAAGAACAGCTGCTCGCCGAGCAGCTGCCTGGTTACCCGCAGTACCAAGAGCGCGTGCGGCATCGGCTGATACCGTTCGTCTGGTAGCGTCGCATCACGCGGGCATGCGGTATCGGTTCGCCAAACCGTCGATGCGCCAAGTACCATGACGGTCTCCTGACGCCAGCAACTGCGATAGCGGCCGCGCTGCGCCGAATTGCACACCGTCGTGCCGGCCTGCATCTTCCTCGCGCCCCCTCCCCGTTTCCCGGCGCCGCCGTCATGCTCCCGGTCAGTCGCACCCGATGATCGACCCAGCGCTCCGCGCCACCCTCGCCGATCGCTACACGATCGATCGTGAGCTCGGCGCAGGCGGCATGGCCACAGTCTATCTCGCCGAAGACCTCCGCCACCGCCGCAAGGTCGCGCTCAAGGTCCTCCGCCCCGAGCTCTCCGCCACGCTCGGCCCCGAGCGGTTCCTGAAGGAGATCGAGGTCACGGCCTCGCTTCAACATCCACACATCCTCCCGCTCTTCGACAGCGGCTCCGCCAACGGCCAGCTGTTCTACGTGATGCCCTTCGTGGATGGCGAGACGCTCCGCGATCTCATCGCGCGCGGGCCGGTCCCCATCCCCGCGGCGATCGAGATTCTCCGCGCACTCGCGCGCGCGCTTGCGTACGCGCACTCGCAGGGCGTCATCCATCGCGACATCAAGCCCGACAATGTTCTCCTGTCGTCCGGCACCGCCGTGGTGAGCGACTTCGGCATCGCGAAGGCGCTCACCGCCTCGCGCGCCACGGGCGCCGACGATCCCGCGCTCACCGTCGCCGGCACCTCCCTCGGCACGCCGGCGTACATGGCACCGGAGCAGGCGGCCGCCGACGCCATCGATGCTCGCGCCGACATCTACGCATGGGGGGTGATCGCGTACGAGCTGCTCACCGGCGTGCACCCGTTCGCCGCGCACACCACCTCGCAGCGGCTCATCGCCGCGCACCTGAGCGAGGAGCCCGCGCCGCTCTCCACCTTCCGCCCCGACGTGCCACGCGAGATCGCCGCACTCGTGATGCGATGCCTCGCCAAGGATCCGGCAGACCGCCCCGCCAGCGCGAACGACATCCTCGATCAGCTCTCGGGAGCGCACGCCCCGCAATCACGCGCGCGTCGCTGGCCGATCGCTGCGGCCGCCGCGCTCGCGCTCGTCGTCGCCGCCGTCGCCGCGCTTCTCATCTCGCGCAGCCGCGGCACGTCCACCTCTGGCGCCGCGCACGTAGTTGTCGTCGTCCCCTTCGACAACCTCGGCAATCCCACCGATGCCTACTTCGCCGAGGGGGTGAGCGACGAGATCGCGGGACAGCTCGCGAGAATCCCCGGTCTTCAGGTGATCGGCCGCGAGGGGGTGCAGCGATTCCGAAACTCGCAGCGCTCCCCACGCGACATCGCGCGCGAGCTCGGCGCGCCGTACGTGCTGAGCGGCACCGTGCGCTGGGCGCATCCCACCTCCGGCACCGGCGGCGTGGATGGCGACGCGCGCGTGCGCATCGTTCCCTCGCTGCTCAACGTCGCCACCGGCATCCAGGAATGGGGGCAGCCGTACGACGAACGCCTCACCGACGTCTTCGAGGTGCAGGCGAGTGTGGCCGAGCGCGTGGCCGCGGCGCTGTCCGTCACGCTCGGCGGCGCGACGCGCGCCGCGCTGCACCACCGGGAAAGCACCAACCCGGACGCACGCGACGCGCAGCTGCTCGGCCGCTACCTGCTCAAGCAGCGCGGCGCATCGAATCTCCGGCAGGCGATGGCGGCGTTCCAGACAGCCATCGCGCACGACTCGACCTACGCGCGCGCGTGGGCCGGGCTGTCGGAAGCCGCGTCGCTGCTCCCCAACTACTTCGATACCAGCGAGCCCGATTCGGTGCTGCGCGCACGCGCCGAGTTTGCCGCCCGGCGCGCGGTGGCCCTCGACAGCACGCTCCCCGAGGTGCAGCTCGCGCGCGCACGCGCATCCTCCGCCGACTTTCGGTTTCGCGACGCGCTGGCCTCCGTGAACAAGGCCATCGCCCTCGACTCGAACGCGATGCTCGCCTACACGCTCAAATACGAGATCCTCTCTGCGCTCGGCCAACCGGCCGCCGCCGACTCGGCCGCGCGTCGCGCCGTGGAGCTCGATGCGTTTGCGCCGATCGCGCTCAACAATCGCGCACTGTCGTTCCTGGCGCTGTCCAATCCCGACAGCGCGCTGCGATACTCCAGACGCGCCGTGGAGGTTGCGCCCACCGAGCCCACGTGGCGGCGCGCGCTGGCCGCCATCTACGCCTTCAAGGGCAACTATCGCGACGCCGTGCGGGAGTGCGAAGGGAGCGAGCTCCCACGAACGTTCTGCGAGCCCATCTACGCGTGGGTGCTCGGCACGCCGCAGGGCCGCGCCGCGTCAGTCGCGGCGCTGAACACGATGGACGAGCCGTCCTCGCCGTACAAATCACCGGCGTGGGCTGCCATGGGGTACGCGCAATTGGGCATGAGCGACTCGATGTTCTCGCGGCTCTCGCAGGCGATCGCGCAGCACGACGACATCTTCCACCACGTGATCGCGCTTCCGGTGTTCGCGCGCTACCACGACGATCCGCGCTGGGACGCCATTGTGGGCGAAGTGCGCAGACGTTGACCATGCTCGAGGCGCGACTCATTCTCGTCGCGGTGATCGCGTTGCTCGCGACCGGCGCCCATCCCTCACCCGCCAGCGGCTCCCGCGCACCGTCGGCGATACCGAACGACAACAGAGTGCCCGCCGATACGATCTCGCACGGCACACTCACCGTGGCCCTCGAGCTCCGACCCGCCACCTGGCTTCCCAACGGCGACTCCGGCGTCGCGCTCCCCGTGGAGGCGTTCGCCGAGGCGGGTCGTGCGGCGTCCATTCCCGGTCCGCTGCTGCGCGTGCCGTCTGGCACGGTGATGCTGGTGTCCGTCCACAACCTGCTCGGCGTTCGCGCCGTAGTGCACGGCCTCTGCGATCACGATGGCACCGCCGACTCCCTCGCGCTCGCGCCGGGCGAAACGCGCGACGTTCGCTTCACCGCGCGCACCGTCGGGACGCACTTCTACTTCGCGCGTACCACGTCCACCCCCACGATTTTGTCGCGCGGCCAGGGCTCGCAGCTCGCCGGTGCCTTCATCGTCGATCCGCCATCGTCGGGCGTGGCATCGACCGTGACGCGCGACCGTGTGTTCGTGATTACCGCGTGGGAGGACTCCACGTGGATCCCCGCACTGCGCTACGGACGCCCGCAGATGTACGCGATCAACGGACTCTCGTGGCCGCACACCGAGCGTCTCTCGTACGCTACGGGCGACACGGTGCGCTGGCGCGTGGTGAACGCGAGCCAGCACGGGCATCCGATGCATCTCCACGGATTCTACTTCTCGGTGCTGAGTCGCGGCACATCACTCGACGATACGCTCTACGACGTGGCGGCGCGGCGCAACGCGGTCACCGAGACCATGTCCGCGGCGACGACGATGTCGCTGCAGTGGGTTCCCGATCGCGCCGGGAACTGGCTCTTCCACTGTCACTTCATCAATCACGTCGACACCGACATCCGGCTCGGTAACTCGCCGCCCGATGCGATGACCGGAGGGAGCGAGACGCACTTCGCGAATTCCATGTCGGGGCTCGTGCTCGCGATCTCCGTCCGCGACACATCCAGCGTGCAGCGGGCGCATCGCCCCGAGACGCCACGACGGCGCCTCCGGCTTTTCGTTGACGAGCGCGACGCGGATGCGCCCGCCCAGCCCCAATACGCGTTCGTGCTGCAGCGGGGCCTACGCGCTCCGGCGAGCGACTCCATGCTGCTCCCAGGATCCGTGATCGTGCTGCATCAGGGCGAGCCTGCGCAGATCACCGTGATCAATCACGCGCGCCACCCGACCGCGGTGCACTGGCACGGGATGGAGCTCGAGAGTTACTATGATGGAGTGGCCGGCTGGAGCGGAGCGGACGCGCGCACCGCGCCGCTCATCGCACCCGGGGATTCGTTCGTCGTGCGCCTCACGCCGCCACGCGCCGGCACCTTCATCTACCACACGCACGCGGACGATCTCACGCAGCTCACGGGCGGTCTGTATGGCGCGCTCATCGTGCTTCCCGCGCGCAGCCGTTGGGTCGACACCGACCGCCTCGTCGTTCTGTCGGATTCCTCCGCAGCCGACATGCACGACACGCCACCGTCGCTCGTGAACGGGTCGAGCGCGCCGGCCGCCATCGCACTCTGCACCGGAGTGTCGCATCGCTTTCGTTTCATCAGCATCTCGGCCGTGACCGCGCACCGCATGCGGCTGCTCGATGACACCGCGGTGGTGCGGTGGACGCCCGTCGCCAAGGATGGGCGGGAGCTCCCCGCCGCGCAGCAGGCAGCGAGACCCGCCGCGGCGAAGCTCGCGGCCGGCGAAACGGCGGATTTCGCATTCTCGCCGCCGCACGCCGGCGGATACACGCTCGAACTCACCTCGCTGTACGGCACGACGCGCGTCGTGCGCGTGCCAGTGGTGGCCACGCGCGATGCCGGAGCGTGCAAGTGAGCGACACGATGGCCAGCTTCACCGCCGCCATCGCCGGCCACTATCGCATCGAGCGTGAGCTCGGCCAGGGCGGCATGGCCACCGTCTATCTCGCGCACGACGTGCGGCACGGCCGGAACGTCGCGCTCAAGGTGCTGCGCGACGACGTCGCGCACACCGTGGGCGCCGAGCGCTTTTTGCGCGAGATCCAGCTCGCGGCGCGCCTCAACCATCCCAACATCCTCGCGCTCTTCGATTCCGGGGAGATCGATGGTGTGCTCTTCTACGTAATGCCCGTCGTCGATGGACGCTCACTGCGCGAGCTGCTGGATTCGACATCGCAGCTGCCCGTGGAGGATGCCGTCCGCATCGTGACCGAGGTCGCGAGCGCGCTCGAGCACGCACACCGCTGCGGCGTGGTGCATCGCGACATCAAGCCCGAGAACATTCTCCTCCACAGCGGTCACGCGCTCGTCGCCGACTTCGGAATCGGCAAGGCGCTCAGTGATGTGGACGGCGCCGGCTTCACGCAGGCGGGAATGAATGTCGGGACACCGGCGTACATGAGTCCCGAGCAGGCCGTGGGCGAGGCCGTGGACGGGCGCAGTGATCTCTACTCGCTGGGATGCGTGCTCTACGAGATGCTCGTGGGCGAGCAGCCGTTCACGGGGCCGAACGTGCAGGCGGTGATCGCCAAGCGCTTCGTCCAGACGCCAGCCGACGTCTGCGCGCTGCGCGAAGGCGTGCCCCGCCCGGTGGGGGTGGCGGTGCAGCGGTCGATGTCGCGCACGCCCGTGGATCGCTACGAGACTGCGGGGGCGCTCATTGCCGCGCTGCGCGACGTGACGTCCGGCGCGCGTGCGGGCGTTGCGCCTCCGCCCGAGCGCTCCATCGCTGTCCTCGCGTTCGAGGACTTGAGCGGCTATCCGGAGAACGAATACTTCGGGGACGGCATCGCCGAGGACATCATCAACGCGTTGACGCGCGTCGAGGGGTTACACGTGGCAGCGCGCACTTCCTCGTTCTCGTTCAGGAAGAAGAACGCGTCGCTCGCCGAGATCGGCGAGAAGCTTCATGTGGCGACGGTATTGCAGGGGAGCGTGCGAAAATCGGGGAATCGGCTTCGCATCACCGCGCAGCTGATTTCCGTGACGGATGGCTACCATCTCTGGTCGGAGCGCTACGACCGCGACCTCACGGATGTGTTCGTGGTGCAGGATGAGATTGCGACCGCGATCGCCGCGAAGCTGCAGGTGACGCTGACCAAGCCGGAGACGACGGTCGCGCGTGCGACGACGGCAGAGGTGGCGGCGTACGAGCTCTACGCGCGCGGCCGCGCGCTCGCGATGCAGCGCGGCAACAGCATCTCGCAGGCGATGGAGTGTTTCGAGCGCGCGATCGCGCTCGATCCCGATTCGCCGCGTCCGTACGCCGGATTGGCGGAGGGGTTGCGCATCCTCGCACAGTACGGATTCATGCGCGCGTCGGAGGCCATCCCGCGCGCCAAGGCCGCGCTCGCGCGCGCGCTCCAGCTCGAGCCGGAGCTCGGCGAGGCACTCGGCGTCCTCGCGCTGATCTCGCTCACGTCGGATCTCGATCCGGTTCGCTCGATCGACCTCTTCGAGCGCGCGCTCGCCGCCGACCCCACGCTGAGCGAGATCCGATGCCTGTATGGCGCGTGGGGATTCATCGTGCTCGGTCGCGGCGATGAGCGCGGGCTCGCCGAGCTCGATCGTGCGCAGCGTGACGATCCGCTCAGCAGCATCTGCACGGCCCACGCGTCCATTGCGCTCTCGATGGTGGGGCGGCACGAAGAGGCGCTTCGCACCGCGATGCGCGGCTTCGAGCTCAACCCGGGCGCCTTCGGGCCGCAGCACGCCGTTGCGCTCGCGAAGACCTGGGGCGGCGATCCCGAGGGCGGGATCGCGGCCGCCGTGCCCGCGCTGCAGTCGTCCGGCAGGCATCCGTGGGTGCTCGGCACCATGGCGCACGCCTTCGCGATGATGGGCGAGCGAGCGAAGGCGGAGGCGATTCACGGCGAGATCGAAGCGCGCGCGGCGTCGGGGTTCGTGCAGCACACGTGGCGGTCATACTCCGCGCTGGCGATCGGCCGCGTGGACGAGGCGATGGAACACGCGATTCGCTCGGTGACGGAGACCGACGCGTTCGGACCGTGGTTCCTGCGCTGGCCGGGTGCCGAGGCGCTCCTCACGCATCCACGTTACCCGGAGCTGAGGAGGATGATCGGGCTCTAGTCGTGGAGGCTCCGGCACGTCGTCGCCTGTTCGGAGAGTCGAAGACCATCAGAAAAGTCGAACGGCGGCGAGCCTGTCATCGCTCGCCGCCGTTCACTTCACCCGTTGCCTTTCGCGCTATGGCGTGGGTCAGCTCTTCGCCAGCGCCTTGATCGCCGCCGACATCTCCTTCACCCGCTTCCCATCCTTCGCGCCGCTCGCGTCCTTGTCGACCTGCGAGGCGAGCGTCGTCAGCGCCTTCCTCCGCGCGCCGCCACTCTCCTTCTCCGCCTTGTCGAGCGCCTCGGAGATCGCCGTCGTCCGATCCGCCGCGAGCCCCTGGTCCCTCACGAGCTGGTCGAGGTACGACCGCACCACCACGAACGCCGGCGGCCACACAACGTGCGGCTGGCTCTGCGGATTGTACTGCTCCATGTGCACAAGCTTCGCCGCCGCTATCTCGTTCTTCGAGATCTTGTCGCTCGGCAACAGCTCCAGCACGTCGAACCCGCGGTCGAGCTCCGACGAGTAGATGTAGCCGTTCCACCAGTACGCCCCCCACGAGCCGCCGATCGTGCCGCGCAGCATCCGCTCGTTTTCCGGCTCCGCCGCCGGCGCCGTGTCCGCGCTCGGCGGATCGATCGGGCCGCGATCGAAGTACGCGAGCTCCGTCGGATGATCGGGGTCGGTGAACTCCATCACGCTGATGCCGCCCTGATACCACCCCTGCACCATGATGTCGCGGCCGGGAATCGGAATGAGCCCGCCGTTGTGCGACACGCAGTTCTCCTGCTTCGTCTGCGCCGTCGGAATCTTGTAGTACGCGTGCTCGGTGTATTTCTTCTGCGCATCAATGGTGAGAATCGTGTTGCCTCCCATCTCCATCTCCGACGTCGCCTGGCACATCGGGCCCGTGCCGCCGCCCCATTCATCCGTGAACACGACCTTCTTGCCGTCGTTGCTGAACACGGCCGTGTGCCAGAGCGAGAAGTTCGTGTCGGCCTTCGCGTCCGTGCGCACGGGCTTCATTGGATTCGAGATGTCCACCAGCAGCCCGTAGCTCGCGCACGCGCCGGCCAGAAGATTCATCGCCGGATACGCCGTGACGTCGTGGCAGTTGCGCGGGCCAGTGGGCGGAGGAGGAGGAAGCGTCGTGTCCGCACCCGGCGCGCGGCGAACGCGCACCGGACGGCCGGCCGCGTGAGGCGCAGCACCCAGCCCCGTGAACACGCGCGCACCCGTCACCACCGCGGCCTGCTCCGGATGCGCCAGCGGTACCTTGATCACGTCGAGCCGGAAGAGCGAGTTCGTCGGGTCCGCCGGATCCGTTCCATTCTTGCATCCTGCCAGCTCCGAATCCGGCCGTGCCTCCTGCAGCCCCGACACGTAGATGTAGAGCGTCCCCTTGTCCTTGGGATCGGGGATAATCGTGTGTGTGTGCGAGCCCTTGCATGTCTGCACGTTCTTGATCAGACGCGGCTCCGCAGGGTTCGACACATCATAGATGCGAACCCCCGCCATGTGGTCCTTCGGATTCTGCACCCCGCCCTTCGCGCAGTCGTTCCGGTTCGCCCTCCCCTCGGCCGAGATGAAGAGCAGGTGTCCGTAGATCGACGGGTCGCCCTGCGACGTGATGCACGAAACGACGTCGACGATCTTCGGCGCCGCCGGATCGCTCACGTCCCACGTCGTGAACCCCGCAAAATTCCCCTGCCACACGTAGTGGTCGCGGAAGGCGAGATCGGAGTTGATGAACGTCAGACCGCGCGTCGTGTCGAACTGCGCCGGCTTTTTCGAGAACGAGACGAGTCGCATCCCCTCCGCGGCCACGCCGGCGTCGAACCGCCCCGGCTTGAGGTCGTTGCGAGGATCGGTCTTGCTCGGATACGTCTGCGCACCGAGAAAAATCGGAACCAAGAGGAGTGACGCGGCGAGCGCGAACGTCTTACGGTCGAAATTCATCGTGTGTGACTCCTGGTAACGGCGAGTGAGGCTCACTTGTCGGACATCTGGGACTGCATCTGCTCCATCACGCCAATCTCGGCGGTCTGAACGGTGACGACGTCGTTCGCGAACACGCTCACGTTAACCTCCTGGCCGGCGCTGGGCACCGCGAACAGATCCTTCACCATTTTCAGCGCGCCCTCGTGATGCTGTATCATCATAGTGAGGTACGCGCGGTCGAACGCCTCGCCGGTGGCCGCGTCGAGCTCCTCGAGCTGCGCATCGCTCAGCATCCCCGCCATGTGCACGGTGTGCCAGGATGACGTATCGGGCACGAACTGCCCGTTCTGCCGAAGCCAGTTCTGCATGATGGCGATCTCCGCCACCTGCGATTGGTCGATCTTGGTGGCGAGCTTGAGCAGCTTGGGGCTCGCATGGTGCGCCGCCGCCATCCGCGACATGTAGATCGCCTGCGCGTGGTGCGCGATCATCCCCTGCATGAACTCGACGTCCGCCACCGTATACTCGGCGCCCGCCGGGATCGTGATCTTGTGCGCCGCGCTCATCCCCGGCATCCCGGGCATAGAGTCCTGCGCGGCCACAGAGCCGGCGCCCCCCAGCGCGAGCGCGGCGAGCGCGACGGTGAACACGTGACGACCTGTACGATTCACTGGCAGTGTGGTATGTCGAGCTGATGAGTGCGTATCCCGGTCATTGCTTCGCTTACGCAGCGGACCCGCCAGGCGTTGAGACAGCCGTATCCGTTCCTGTCCGTTCGCTCCGTTTCATCCGTATCCCAGCCGTTCCAACCTGCCGTTGGCGACACCCCTAACAACGTGAAAAAAATACGGATCGAACGGACAAGAAACGGATTGAACGGACACTACGCTCGGCGTTTCTTCGCGATCTTCGCCAACACCCCATTCGCCTCCGTGAGCAGCAGCGGCCTCGACACACTGGTCTTCTGCAACACCTGCACGGCCTCCCGCAATGTAGCCTCCGCACCATCGATGTCTCCGAGCGCCAGCTGGCACTCGCCCAGCACGAGCTCCGTCTCGCCCGTGCGCCAGTGCACCGGCCCCGATCGCTCGCGGCTCATCGCGACCGTTCGCTCGAGCATCGGCAGCGCCTCCTTCGCGCGGTTCGTGCTCGTGAGAATTCGGCCGAGCCCGATGCGCCCCGGTATGATCACGAGCACCGCGTCCGGGTTCGTCGAGTCCAGCCCCGCGAGCGCCTTCCGCATCAGCGGCTCCGCCTCCGCGAGCCGCCCATCCTCGATCAGCGCGCGCGCCAGATTCGAGCTGATCGCGCGCGTGTCCTGCTTGTCGTCGCCCACCACGCGCCTGCTGATCGCCAGCGCGCGGCGCAGCAGCGGAATCGCGCTGTCCGGCCGGCCGCGCAGCCGCATCACCACCGCTATCTCGTTCAGGTCGAAGCCGATGTTGACGTGCGACCCGCCGTACAGCGTCGTGTCTATCGCGTACGCCTGCCAGAGCAGCCGCTCCGCCTCGTCGAACTGGCCCCGCTCGCGCACGATCAGCGCGAGATTGCCCAGGTTCGCGCTCACCGCATCGTGGTTCTCGCCGAACAGCTTACGGTTGATCGCGAGCGCCTCGCGCAGCATCGAGTCCGCCTCCGCGGTGCGCCCCGTCTTGAAGAGCATCTGGCCGAGATCGTTCAGCGTGAGCGACACGCTCCCGTGCTGGCTCCCCAGCGTCGCACGCTCGATCGAGAGCGCCGCACGGTAGTCACGCTCGGCGTCCGCGTACTGCCCCAGATTCTCCTCCGCTGTCGCGAGATCGCGCAGAAGCTCTCCCGTGGCGGGATGGTTCCTCCCCAGCCGCCGCTCGCGGATCGCGAGCGCCTTCCGGTACTCCGCCGCCGCCTCGGCGTGCGCGCCCTTGTCGTGCAGCATGCGGCCGAGCAGGTCACGCGATGTCGCGACGGTGAGATCGCTGTCGCCGTGCAGCTCGCGCCGAATCGCCAGCGCCTCGCGGAACAGCGGCTCCGATGCGGCGAATCCGTCGCGGTTCTCGAGCAGCGCCGCGAGATGGTCGAGGCTCTGCGCTGTCTCGTCGCTCTTGTCGCCGAACGTCTTTCTCCGCAACGCGAGCGCCCCGCGCAGCAGCGTGTCCGCCTCGGCCAGGCTGTCCTCGCGGAGCAGCACCTCGCCCAGCTGATCCATCGCCTCCGCCACCTCGGGGTTGTGGTCGCCGTACAGCGCGCGACGCGCCGCCAGCGAGCTCCGAAGCTGAACCGTCGCGCGATCGTACACGCCGAGATTCGCGTACACGCGGCCGAGCGCGCCCTGCAGCTCGGCGCGCACGTCGGGCTGGCTCGCGAACGCGGTGTCGATGCGATCCGCGCCGCGGTCGAGCAGCGCGCGCGCAGAGGTCTCGTTCGGCTTCTCGCCGGTGCGCGCGAACGGATCCACAGCACCGAAGATGCTCACGAGATACTGCTCCACCGCCACGGCCTTTCGCGCCTCCATCTGGGCGCGGTCGCGCAGCTGCCGCTCGCGCACGACGCCGCCGATGAGCGCGGCCAGGAGCAGCGCGGCCACGCTCACGGCCACGCGATGCCGGCGCACGAACTTTCCGGCGCGATAGCGGAACGAATCCGCGCGCGCGCTCACCGGCTCGTGATCGAGGTGATGCTGAATGTCCGCGGCGAACGCGCTCACGGTGGCGTATCGCTCCGCCGGATCCTTCTTGAGCGCCTTCGACACGATGTTGTCGAGATCGCCGGCGAGCACGCGGTGCAGTCGCTCCGGCGACGCATCGCGCGCCTCGGCCAGCCGCGCCGCCTCGTCCGCGGTGTGCGAGCCGCTCGCGGTCACCGCGCGCGACAGCTGTCCAGGCTCCGCGTTGAGCACCGCGACGATGTGCGAGGCGGGCGTGGTGCACTCCTCGCTCGTCGGGTGTCGCCCCGCGAGCAGCTCGTAGAGGATCACGCCGAGCGCGTACACGTCGGTGGCGGTGGTGATGTGCTCGCCGCGAATCTGCTCCGGCGCCGCGTAGCGGTAGGTGAACAGCGACTCGTGCGCGCCCGTGAGCGTGCTCGACGCCGCGCCCCCCTCCTCGAGGAGCTTCGCGATGCCGAAGTCGAGCAGCTTCACCGTGCCGTCGTTGGTGACGAGGATGTTCGCGGGCTTGAGGTCGCGGTGCACGATGAAGTTCGCGTGCGCGTGCGCCACCGCGTCGAGCACCTGCTGGAAGAGTCGGAGCCGCGCGTCAACGGAGAGCCGGCGCGCGTCGCACCATTCGTCGATGGGCAGCCCCGCGATGTACTCGAGCACGAGATACGGCAGCCCCGTGGCGCTCACGCCGGCGTCGAGCAGACGCGCGATGTTCGGGTGCGTGAGGCGCGCGAGCACGCTCCCCTCGCGCCGAAATCGCGCCTCGCCCGCGGGCCCCGCCACCGCGAGGCTCAGGAACTTGATCGCCGCCGCGCCCTCGAACAGCCCGTCGTTCCGACGCGCGAGCCACACGCTGCCCATGCCGCCCTCGCCGAGCGGGCGCTCGAGCACGTACGCACCGAACGTCTGCCCCGCGAGCGTGAACGGTCGCGGCAGCTCTGCCGCGCGCTCGTCGCTCAGAAAGCCATCGGCCTCGATGTTCCGCTCGCGGCCGAGCAGCGACTCGAGCTCCGGCGCGAGCTCGGGGTGGTCCGCGCGGCGCCCCGCGAGCCACGCCGCGCGGTCGCTCTCGGGGATGTCCAATGCCTCATCGAGCAGCCGGCTGAGCGCGGCCCACTGCTCCTGACTGAACCGCGTCATCGTCTCATCACGTGGCGAAGGGCTGCGTGGGATCGTCGGACGGGCGACCGCCAATATGGATGTTGCGGGGCGATCCGGGGAGCAGGGGGTGAGGGGTTGGAGTGAACTGCCGCTCGGGCGGGCCTTGACGACGGGAGATACGGACAGGAACGGACGACTGCACGGACAAAAGCGGAGATAACCATCGAAAACAATCGTCGTGTGCGCTCGGCCGTTTGTGTCCGTGCAGTCCTCCGTTTTTGTCGGTTCCAACAACTGTTGATGCAGGCGTTAGGCCGTTGCAGTTGCAGTCGGGAGCACACATGATGTAGCGTTGCACGTCAAAGGCAGACAACAGATGAGGTGACGCCATGCGCACTCTCTGCTTCGCCGTCGTTCTCGCGATCACCGCGCGAGCCTCCGCGCAGAATTCGCCGCACCC
>Ga0070681_10001758_pt1 | contig 19424 bp, 15 predicted proteins | sample KBSC83BmetaG_FD_65650 | JGI IMG/M metagenome (GOLD analysis project Ga0070681, IMG submission 65650) | Corn rhizosphere microbial communities from Kellogg Biological Station, Michigan, USA - KBS C8-3B metaG | ecosystem: Host-associated > Plants > Roots > Rhizosphere | place: USA: Michigan... | reverse complement strand
CCGTGAACGTAGACGACGAGCGGCAGATTCTTCGGCGAGACGCCGACCGGCAGGGTGAGATACGCCGGAATGGTGAGACCGTCTGTCGATGTGTACGAGATCGGTTTCTGCTCGGCGAGTGCTTCGCGCGGCAGCTTGTCGAAGACGCGATACTGGAAGGTCAGCTTCTTCGTATTGCGATCGAACAGGTAGCGCTCACCCGGCTCTCGATCGCTGCTGGCGACGACCATCCAGATGCGCTCGTCGGCGGTGGTCGAGGCGGGAGTGATCTCTTTGCCGGGAAGCTTGCTCTTGATGTAGTTGTAGTCCTTCTCCCAGTCGGGATTCTTCCAGTAGATGCGGGTGCGGTCGTCCGTGTAAGTCGTCGCGATCAGATCGTTGGTGAGGTCGGAGAAGGTGGCGCCGCCGAAATCCACTCGGTTCATCGGATCTGATTCGACCAATTGTTCCGTCTGGGTTGCCGGATCGAACAGTACCAGCCGAGTGAGATCGGGATCGCCCTTGTTGGTCTCGAGATAAAGCTTGGTGTTGTCCTTGTTGAAGCGCAGCGGATTGCAGGTCTCGAAGACGCTGCACGAATAGATCTTGGTGAAGCCGCTCGGGTCGACGCGAAGAATCTCGGTCTCTCCGGCATCGGTGGTACGCGCGGCGAGCCGGAGATTTCCGGCGTTGTCGAACACCCAGCCGGCGATGCGCTCGGTGTTCTGGCGAATGAGGGTCTTCTCGCCAGTGGAGATCTTCACCTTGTAGAGATCGTGCCAGGCTTTGTCGCGATCGTTGATGCCGACGTACATGATGTCGGGATCGTTCTTCGGGACGTCGTAGATGAACGCGCGGACGCCTTTCGCGGCGGTGAGATTGCGCGCTGCCGGCACGCCCTGACCGGCTGCGGCCGACGCTGCCGGATCGACTGCGTAGACGTTGAAGTTCTCGTCGCCCCCCTGGTCCTGGGCGAAGAGGATGTACTTCCCGTCCCTGCTCCAGAAATACTGGGTGACCGGCCGCTTGGTGTCGTTGGTTATGAGCTTCGCCGCCGAGTACGGATCGTTGACGCGCTTGACCCAGACATTGCGGGTGTCCTTGTAAGGCTTGAGGAAAGAGATGTAGCGGCCGTCGGGCGAGATCTGGGCGCCGGAGATTTCCGGGTTACCGAAGAACAGCTCGCGGTCGATGAGGGGCGCGACCTTGCCGTTCTGGGCGCTGGTGATGACGGGAGCGAAACTGAGCGCGAGCGCGATGGCGACGCGGCTGGCGTTCCTGATCGAGGATTTCATGGTGTGCCGGACGTGGGTGAAAATGCGGACCGCCGCGAAGATACCCCTCAGACAAACATCAGTCCAATGAATTCTTACAACAATTCGCCTTTGTGCTTGACCGCTCGCGCAGCGTTCGACTCCGCAGCGAATGTGGCGCACTGCATCATCTTTTGTCGGCTGAGCTCCACAACGGAACCTGGAAATGCGCGTCCGGATCGTTCCTGGCGTGCCAAACCGGAGCACGGCGTTTGCCAACCGGGGGCGCATCTACCACCCCTTTGGAGATCCAGAGATGAAGTACGGTTTTTCTTCCAGACTCGCGACGGCCGCGCTCGCCGCCAGCGCAGTGTTTGCCCTCGCTTGTAGCGAAACGGGTCCGACCGCGCCGAGCGGGCTCAAGACCCCGACGAACCCGTCGGCGGACGTGGTTGTCACCAATACCGTTTGGGATTTCGTGGCACGATCCGGTGTAGCTTCCGATGTCGAAATCGGGGCGTCCCATACCTTTACCGATCCGACCGCCGGGGCCATCGTCGCCTCGATGGAGCAGACCCTGGCCAGTCCCGGGGTAGTCGAGCTCTATTCCAAAGGCGTCGGCGAGGCGTTGGGCGACGAAGAGAAGGGCCTTGGCTATTGCTTCAAGCCTGGCGGCGCCACCGACGAGTGCACCAGCACCGGCGAGGACGAAATCGGCGACAGTGATAACAACGGTCACTATCCGTCGCTCATCCTCGATTTCACCGGACTGTCGACCGGAACCGTCGTTACCAGCGTGATGGTGACTTCTCTTCAGAGTCTCGAGGCCTACAAGGTCTCGTCTTCGACCAATGGCACGACGTGGTCGCCGTTCGCGGCTGGCGTCGGATCAGATGCTGCACCCGCGATCACCCTTCCGGTAACCGATCCTACGATCAAGTACCTGCGCTTCGAGGTCGGCAGCGGTGGCGCCGGCAACAACTATCTTGTCGCCTCCGCTACGACGTCGACGACCCCACCACAGGTTTGCGAGGACCAGACTGCGTCGAACTTTGGCGGCCCGCTTCCCTGCGTCTATCCACCCAGGGGTAACGGCTGCACGCCCGGCTACTGGAAGCAGACCCAGCACTTCGCGTCGTGGGTGCAGACGGGCCTGAAGCCGACCGATCTGGTCAGCAGCGTCTTCTCGCAGTCGTCGCTTTATTCTCTGAGCGGCAAGAGGCTGTCTGCTTATAGCCTGGTCGATGGCCTCGGCTTCAAGGGTGGCTCTGATCTCAGTGGAGCGGCGCAGATCCTGTTGCGCGCCGGTATCGCGGGCGAGCTGAATGCCAGATACGGGATGAATTACCCGATGACGGCGAGTGAGATCGTGACGGCCGTCAACAATGCTTTGGCCAGCGGCAATCGCGACACCATCATCGCTCTCGCGACACAGATCGATTCGAACAACAACCTCGGCTGCCAGCTGAACTAGGCATCGGGTTTCGTAGATAGGAATGGCGGCCGGATTTCCGGCCGCCATTTTTATTTGCTGCAAACTGTGCGACCCCGCTGAGTGTCGAATCATCAGCTACCCAGCGATTTCATGAACGTTAGAGAAATAGCGCGCAGAATCTTGCTGCCGGCACTCGCGACTGGCTTTTGGCCTCGTCCGGCAGCAGCACAGCAAACGACGCTCTCCAGTGCCGTCGACGCGTACATCCAGCCTTACGTGGCCACCAACAACTTCTCCGGTCAGGTGCTGGTCCGCCGCGGCGGCAAAACCATTTACGAGGGAAGCTTCGGCGAAGCAGACCGCGAGCGGCACGTCGGCGTAACCCCTCGCACGCGCTTCCACATCGCATCGTTGTCGATGCAGCTGACCGCGGCGGCGGTGCTGCGACTGGTCGATCAGGGTAAGCTTTCGCTCGACACCAAAGTCAGTGGGATCGTCCCATCGCTCCGCGGTGGGGATCGCATCACCATCAGGAACCTGCTCGAGCAGCGATCCGGAATCTCCGACATCAACGCGCGACCGGACTACGCGCAGATCCTGCAACACCGGCAAACGCCGGAAAGTCTGGTCGCGTTCGTCGCCAACGATACGCTACTCTTCGACCCGGGCAGCAAGTACATGCACGAGGAGCATTCTGCGTTCAACCTGCTGGCGCTGATTCTCGAGCGAAAAACCGGCCTGAGCTTCACCCGCGCCATGCAGCAGCTTTTATTCGGGCCCGCGGGGATGTCTGGCTCCGCGGTCGACGATGACGCCGGAAGCTGCGGCAGCGACGCGGCGCAGGGATACGCGCCGAGCGGGGTCAGCGGAATTGCGACGGCGCAGAAGATTTTCTGGACTGCCAAGGCTGGCAATGCGTCGGCGTGCACGACAGCGCGCGACGAAGCCCGGTTTGTCGAATCGGTCTTTCACGGCAAGCTGCTCGGCCCGGCGACACGGGCATTGATCGTCGACACCACCGGCACGCCGGTGGGGTACGGGTGGTTCCGTCGTCCCAACGGCCGGTTCGGGGAGTTCGCGTTCAGCCTGAGTGGACGGTCGCCCGGCTTCGCGTCGCAGATCATCTACCTTCCGCACGAAGATCTCACCGTCGTCGCGCTCAGCAACATCTACTCTTCGGTGGCCAGCGACATTGCTTACGACGTCGCGGCGATCGCGCTCGGCCAACCGTACCAGCCACTCGCAGTGCACATGCCACTGCTACCGGCTGATTCGCTCGACGTCGCGACGATGCAGTTCCGATTCGGCGCCGACTTCTATCAACCGAATGCGACTCTCACCTTCGAGAAGAACGGCCGGGAGATGTTCCTGCGCTGGCCCTCGGGCGATTTGACGCCACTGATCCCACTCGATCGCGATCACTTCATCGACCGCGCCTACTGGGAGCCGGTGAAGATCGTTCGGACCTCCGAAGGCAAACCGACTTCCATGACTTACGATCGGTTCACAGGCACAGTGGTGGAGGCGCGGTTCATCCAGTAAATGCGGGCGCGGAATGCCGGCGTAGCGCCGGGCCATTTGCGGAACTCAGGCTGGAATGGCTCACATCGGCGGCGCTTCGTCCGCGGAGCCGCCGTAAGTCCACGGTACCGCGACGTCGAGCAGACGCAGGTAAACTCCGAGCTGCGCGCGATGGTGCGCGGTGTGGGTGAGGAACGCGCTGCGGAGAGCGGTGGTGCGCGGAGATTTGGCGAAGACCCGCTCGCCGGAGCGAAGAGTCCAGGTCCGCGCAGCCTGCTCCCTGGTCATCCCCTGCAGCAATCCCCTCAGGTGCGCGCTCAGCTCGTCGAATCGCTTCACCCGTTCGGCGGTCGTGGTGGCCGGTGGCTCCGGTGGCCGCGGCGCGAGGAAGTCGAGCTCATCGGTGGTGACCATGGCAATGCCCAATCCCGGCAACTGTGCGATGTGGCCGGCGAGCTCGCCGAGGGTTCGTGATTTTGCGTGTGGCCGCCAGTCGTTTTTTCCGTTTGGCACTCGCTCGAGCATGCGCTTCGTAGCTGCGATCTCGGAATCGAAATCCGGGAACAGTACGGTGAAAGGAGTTTCGGCGTTTGTGGTCTGGCTCTTCGGCTTCGCGGAAGTCTTGGGCATCGTTTCTCGGCTGAACGTGACAACGCAAATTAATCCCGGGCGCGCAATGAGTCTGCCGGTTGCGCTCCGATCAAGGTGAAGTCCCACTGATCTCGGCGACGATCTTCCACTGGCCGCCGACATTCTTCCAGACATTGAGATAAGTGCCGCTGGTGCGGACCGGCTTGCCGTTGACGGTGGCAGTCTGGCTGACCGTGCCGTAGTCCCAGGCCATGGAGTGGTCGTCGGAAAAATTCACACCGCCGCTTTGGAAGTTGACGTTGGTGGGCGGATTCTTGACGACTTCGGTGTAGGTGCGACGCACGTTGTCGGTGCCGCTCACGACGGTTTTGCCGAGAGAAACGACGCTCGGATCGTAGTAGATCATCAGGGAATCGACATTCTTCGAGGCGATCGCGCGGACGAAGGCGGAATCGGCGGCGATGATCTGACGTCGGGCCGCGTTTTCATCGAAGTTGCTTTGGGCAGCGGGAGATCCGGCGGAATCGGCGGTGGGAGCGGCGCTCTTGCCGCAACCAGCCATGAGAACGATGGAACCGAGAATTGGGAGGAGCCTTGAAACGGGCGGCATACGCTCTCCGGAAATCGTTAGGGCAATTCTAACGCTTCAAGGTGCACACGGCAGGACAGCGACGAGGAGCTCGCGGGGACACCGCGGCATTCAAGGCACATTCGCGATTCAAACGGTTGTTGGGCCCGCGCTGTCGAAGTTTTACTCGAATCGCTCAGGGCGGGGGTTGTCGTGCGTCGGTTAGTCAGGGGTTTTTCAATCAGCGCTTTCTACATGCTCGCAGGACTGGGCGCGGCTCCTTTGCGGGGGCAGGCGGGGAATCATCTCGACACCGCGGAAGTGCGGCGCTGGCGGGAGGACCTCGCGGTGCTAAGGAAGGAGATGCCGGCGCACCATGCGAACCTTTTTCACGACATGACGCCGGCGCAGTTCGACAGCGCGCTCAACTCGATCAGCGCTCGGCTTCCATCCCTGCCGCGTCATCAGGTGATCGTCGAGCTGCAGAAGCTCGACGCGCTGGTTGGTGACGGACACTCCAGCGTCGGACCGTGGCGGGACAGCGTCATCGCGTTCCACACCCTCCCGATCGCGCTCTACTGGTTTCCGGAAGGACTGATGGTGCGCGCCGCGGACTCCGCTCACGCGAATCTGCTCGGCGGACGAGTGATAGCGATCAACAGGATGCCCGTCGATTCGGTCGCAGCGCGAATCCGCCCGCTCATCAGCAGGGACAACGAGATGGGGGTGCGCGCATTCACTCCGTTTTTCATGGTGATGCCGGAGATTCTCAACGCGATTGGTGTGGCAAGCGACATGCGGCGGATTCCGTTCAGCCTCGACTTCGGCGGAAAGCAGCGAACCGTGGTGCTGTCGCCGGCCGGAATGTTTCCAATGCTTACGGGCGACGCCGATCGAAGCTGGAACAAGCGCGGAGGCTGGGTGGATGCGCGCGACAAGGCGCCGACGCCGCTCTGGCTCAGCGACCCGACCAACATCTACTGGTTCAGGTATCTGAGCGACGCTCGCGCGCTTTACATCCAGATCAACACGATCCAGCAGAAGCCCAGTGATTCGCTGAGCACGTTCATGGCCCAGGCGATCGCGGCGGCAGACTCGGCGGGCGCCGACAAATTGATTCTCGATTTACGGCTCAATGGCGGGGGCAACGGCGACTTCAACAAGAAGATCATGCTGCCGATCATCAAATCGAAGTACGACACGCCCGGACGCTTTTACGTGCTCACCGGTCGCCGCACCTGGTCGGCGGCGCAAATGCTCGTGACCGAGCTGATGAAATACACCACTGCGATTTTCGTCGGTGAGCCCACTGCTTCCCACGGAAATCACTTCGGCGATTCCTACCGGATCGTAATGCCGAACAGCAAGGTGACGGTACGCGTATCCACCCTCTGGCATCAGTACCTCGACTCGCGCGACAAGCGGATGATGATCGAGCCGCAGATCGAGGCACCATTGTCATTTGCGGATTATATCGAGGGGAAGGATCCGGGGTTGGAGGCTGTCGAGGGGGCGATGAAGACCGGGGTAGCGACTGAGGGCCGAGGACCAACTTGACGTCCATCTCGCCACGCCCTATCCTGCGCGTCGCGCAACAAGTTCCCACCCGCAGGAGGCACCCATGAAGCGCACGATCAGAGACTTCGCGCTCGTTTCGTCGATGGCATTCGTTCTGGCTACTTCCGCCAATACCGTATTGTGCCAATCGCGGGATGAGCGCGCGGTGCGAGCGGCGTCCGATGCGTGGCAGCGCTACATCGCCGCGCAACAAGTCGACAGCATTGTCGCGCTGCACACTCCTGACGCGGTCGTGATGTTTGCAAACAGTCCGGTCGTCAAAGGATCGAACGGGATCCGCGCCGGGTGGGGCGAAATCGTCAAGCTTCCGAACCTGAGCATGCACTGGGTACCGCAAACGATCAACGTCGTCAGCCCTACTGTCGCCACCGAGTACGGCACCTACACCGATTCGTACGACACGCCCAATGGCAAGGAGGGCGACTCCGGGAGCTACATCACCATCTGGCACAAGGTGAACGGAAAATGGCGCGTTGCGCTGGACGCACCGGTGAGCAGCATGCCGGCCCCTGCGGGCGCGCCTCCGGAGGGTACGAACTTCATCGCCCAGAGCGGCAGCGCGCTCGTCTGGCACGACTTCAATTCTCCGGGATTCGCGCCGGGCGCAAAGGTCAGCGTACTCTCCGGAGATCCGTCGAAGCCGGGACAGTTCGCGCTGCGTCTGAGCTTCCCCGACGGCTACATGGTTCCGCTGCACTGGCATCCGACCGCCGAAACGGTGACGGTGATCTCCGGCGCGGGCATGTTCGGCATGGGCAACACCGTCGACATGGGCAGCGCCCACGCCTTCACCGCGGGCGACTACGTCTTCATTCCCGCGCGCCACCCACATTTCCTGCAGACCCGCGGCGCGACGGTGGTGCAGGTGAGCGGGAACGGGCCGTTCCAGATCAATCTTGGGGCTCCCCGCTGATGGCCGCGGGTTCCAGGGCCTAAGCGCTGACCGCTGGCATCCACAGTCCCAAAGGTGGCAGGTCGGAGAGAATGCGCAGAGGTGCACGGGCAACAGTTGTCAAACTCGCATTCTCGCTGTGTCACGCCGCTCCGGACTGCACCGGATTGACTGATACCCGTGCCTCTGACCACGTCTCCCACCTGCCACCTTTTTGACTAGGGGTCCCAGTTAGCCAGCACGCACCCTACGCCGCGAACCGAACGAGGGCCTTCGCCGCGCTAGCAGTAGCGGGCTGCCTCTGGGGAACGGGGTTCCTGTTCGGCAAATGGGCGTTCGCGGAGCTCACTGTCGGACAGATGGTGCTGTATCGATTCCTGTTCGCGTCGCTCGGATTCGCGCCCGGAGTCTGGCGCGGGGTGCGCAATCCGGCGACGCGCCCGCAGCGCCAGGACATCCTGCTCATCCTCGCCGCTGGACTGATCGGCGTCCCGATCCAGTTTCTGATTCAGTTCGCAGGACTCGCTCGCACCACCGTCTCGCACGCATCTCTGATGGTCGGCGCGCTGCCCGTGCTTCTCGCCGCGGGCTCGGCGCTCTTCACCCACGAGCACGTCACCCTCAAACGATGGATAGCGCTCGTCGCTTCCACCATCGGCGCGGCGTTGATCGCCTTCGGCGCGTCGAGTGGTGAGGCCGGATCCCAGGCGACCTTCGCCGGTGATCTGCTCGTCGCGGCATCGCTGATCGCCGCGGTAGCGTGGATCCTTCTCACCCAGCGCCTGATGACGTCGGGCCGGTACTCGCCCATCAGCGCGAGCGCGTACGTCATGACCGCCGGCACACCGATGCTGGCGATCTGGGTCCTCGCGACCGAGGGTGGGCTGCCAGTCAGACTCACCGCGCTCACCTGGATATCGGTCGCCGCGATGGGACTGCTAGCTACTACCATCACCACTTATTTGTGGAACTGGGGATTGGCGCAGGTTCCGGCATCACAGGCAGGCGTCTTTCTCAATCTCGAGCCGGTCGTCGGTGCCGTACTCGGCGTGATGATCCTGCAAGACGTGCTTGGGCCCTTCGGGCTGATCGGCGGATTGCTGGTGATCGGGGCCGCGGTTTACGTCGCAGTAGACAACGGTGACACCCGGCGTCCCGCGCCGCACAAAGCAGAGGAGTAGGCCATGGCTCAGTCCCCCAAATCCATCTCGGCGTCCGACGTTCGCTTCAGAGGCGACATTCCCGAGACCTACGATCGCTATCTGGGCCCGCTTCTCTTCGAGCCATACGCAGCGGATCTTGCGGCGCGTGTCGCAAAGCTGGAGCCGGGCACCGTATTGGAGATTGCGGCGGGCACCGGAATTCTCACCCGTCAATTGCTCGCCGCGCTCCCGAAAAGCAGTCGACTCACCGCAACCGATCTCAACGAGCCAATGCTCGATGTCGCTCGAAGGAAGATCGGCGTCGATTCCAGAGTGACGTGGCGCCAGGCCGACGCCCTCGACCTACCATTCGAGGCAGAAACCTTCGACGCGGTCGTCTGTCAGTTCGGTGTGATGTTCTTCCCCGACAAGGTGAAGGGCCTCCGGGAATTTCAGCGGGTGCTGCGACCGGGCGGCCGGCTCTTCATCAATCTCTGGGGGTCACTCGATGAGAATCCGCACGGACGGATTGCGCACGCGGTGATCGGCGAAACCTTCAGGATCGATCCACCTGCGTTTTACGAGGTCCCGTTCGGACTCCATGACGTCGTGGAGATCCGAAACGTCGTCGCCGGCGCTGATTTCAAGGAAATCAGAATCGATACGGTGGATCTCACCGGTGAGAGTCCCTCCGCCGCCGACGCTGCGATCGGCCTGGTCCGCGGCAATCCCTGCATCGATTTGATCGTGGAACGGGGACCGGACCGCCTCGAAAGCATCCAGGCGGCCGTAAGCCAGAGACTCGCCGAGCGATACGGCGACCATCCGCTCAGAATTCCGATGCGGGCGCACGTGGTAACAGCGGTTAAGGCCGGATAAACCCGATACCTCGGGCTAAGCTCACCAGTCAATAAGGAGCGCGAAGCGTGAGCCGGGACGCCCCCTCCGCTCCCGCATCGGCCCGGCTATTCCGCTTCCCGCACCCGCTTTCCTTAGTCCATGAGAATCCTCGTTCCCACACTGATCGCCGTAGCGGCAGCGCTCGCACCAGCTGCGTCCGCAAACTCGCAAGTGCCGTTGCATGATCCCGATGCGCAGCGCGCGGAAGAGGCGCAGCGCGGATACGTCTCGGCGATGAAGACGGACCTGAGACAATTCGCAACCGCCGAGGAAGCGTACTTCTCCGACAAGATGTCGTACTTCGCGGGCACCGTCGACGCGTCGCATCCGCTGTATGGTTTCTCGCCGTCGAAGAGCGTGACGATCAACGTCACCGGGGGCAGCGCCAGCGGTGACATGTGGACGGCCACCGCGACACACGCATTGACGCGGACAAAGTGCATCTATCACCTGCCCGATCCGATCGCGTGCGAGGCTCCGGCACCGCCGCCAAAGCCAGCCGCCGATCTCTTTCCCAACGGACAGACGACGACCATCGGCGACACGAGCCGGGTGACGATCAAGCCCGGTCAGTGGCGGCGCTGGGGCTGGACGATATCACCACTCGCCAGCAGCTGCCTCTTTTCAGGACAAGTGGCGGCTTTGTCGGGAGGCGACGGCAAGATCAATTTGCTCATCATGACCGACTCGGCGTACGCCGATTGGGCGCAGGGCCGCTGGGCGCAGAGCTACTTCGAGAGCGGCGAGCGAAGCACGATTCCGTTCGACGTCCACATCAACGACGCCGGACACTACGTGCTCGTCGTCGCCAATCCGTCGAAGACGGATGCGAAAATCGTTCAGCTACAGCACACCGAAGTGAGCTGCAGCGAGTAGGTCACGACCCGCAGCCGATCTCCGACGCGTTGGAGATCATGTTGCGGTAGTTCTCTGGCGGGAGCTGAGCGCCGGCCGCGGCAAAGTACTTCTCCCAGAAATCACGGATCGCCGCGCCGCGCGCGCTGCTCACATCCGCGCCTGAAACGACGACGCACACTCCCGGCAGCTGGGGGATGCGACGCTGCGCCGCCAGATGCCTGATCCAGGTGTCCGCTGGAATCGAGCTCTGCGAAGTCATCGTCACATCCGGCGTCTCGTTGATCATGTCCGACAGGAGCAGCAGCGTCCTGCTCATGTCCCGCGCCGGCCGCGCGTAATCCGCGGCGCGCACCAGAGTGCCGAAGATGTCCGTCGTCTGGATGTGTTTCGCGCGCGTCGAATCGAAGAGCACCCGCGCCTGAATGCGCGCGATGTTCTTGAAGTCCTCCAGTCGCCTCTGTTCCGACGGGCCGATCTTGCCAGCCTGCCGCGGAGCGTGGGTGCTGTCGGACCACTGGCGCGCCGGCTCCTTGCCACCCTGATACATCTCGACGAGAGTGAGTCTGTCGCCAAGCTCGAGCCTGTCGATGAGGGAGTTCAACAGCTTCTTCGATTCGGCCAGCTCCGCTGGAGTGCGGCTGCCCGATATGTCGATGCCGACGACGTACGAATGCACCTGGTGTGGCAGTACACTGCCGTCGACGCCACTGCAGCCCGCAACCGCGCCAAGGATCGCGAGCGTTGCGACTCTGTTCATCATGATTGCCTCCCAGTCATCGTCAGCGACTCGATTCCCGCCGACGAAAAGCCGACCACTCGCGCGTACTCACGGTTGAGCGCCGCCAGCTCACTCAGAAGCTGATCCAATTCCCTCGGCGTCCTGAGATCGACGGTTTCGTCCAGCTCGGGCAGCGGGATGTGCAGCGGCTCCTTGAAAGCAAGGATGCTGGCGGGGTCGATTCTTCTCAGTCGCGCGTTTTCCCCACGGAAGAGCGGGATCACGCTCTGCAGGCGCTCCTGCTTGCCGCGCCAGTCACGCAACGGATTCGACTGCACGAGATGGTGGATCCGTCCGACTTCGTTCTGCGCAGCGTTCTCCGCCGAAACGGCGGCGCGCTTGAGATTGATGGCGTCGGAATCCAGCCGTCGAATCTTGGCTCGCATCAGCGCCAGCATCGGATGCTCACCTCGCTTGTCGGACAGCTCCTCTTTCTTGTAGACGAAGCCGAGGGTCATCGCGGCGAGGACGAGGCCGAGGTTGAGCCAGAGGATCGCGCGATTGACGCGCTGCACCGTGATCGCATACGACGCGTCGTCGGTGTGCTGCTGAAGCGTACGCGTCGCATCCATCTCACGCTGCGCGCTGATTGCAGTCTTCGACAGATCGGTGCCGGCCGCCGCAACCGCCGCGCGCGCCTGCTGGAGCGAGACGCTGTCGGCGTGGACCCGGTCGGCCGCGGTCTGCGCGATCTGCGCGCGCGCGGAGTACATGAACAGCAGCACGAACCCGACCCCGGCGAGGCTGGCGATGAACACCGCCGTGTTCTGGCGGCGATTGCTTCTGATGCTGGTTGCCGCGAGTGGTGTCTCCTTTGCGCTGAACGCCACGATGGATCGCGCAGACGAACCCGCCGTTTTCCCGAGCAGCACGAGAATCACCACTGCAACCAGCGCCACGACGAAAGCCTCGAAGTGGAGCAGCATGTCCTGCATCACCACCAGCGGGCCTGCCAGCCAGGTGTTGCTCTCGGCGGCCTCGCCGAGGCTGGCCGCGAGCTGGGTCAACGTCGAGTCCATCGGCAGAAGCAGACGGAAAACCGGGAAGTTCGCGGTGAATTCCGCGGCGGCGAGAATGCCGGCGAAAATCCAGAATCCGATCGAGCTCTTGAAGATTCTATCGTAGCCGACCTTCGACTTATCGGCTTCGCCAAGGCGGGTCGCGTTCTCGATCTCACGCTCGGCGGCGCGGCGATCGTTGTCGTTCGACTCGAGGCCGTAGATGGCGGCGCGGAACTTGGTGATGTTGCCGTTGAGGGTGGCGCTGCCCGACTGAATCGCGTCCTGCATTTTGATCTGGACGCGATCGCGCCACTGCCGGTACAGCTCCATGCATTTCATCGACAGCACCTGCTCGGGCTCGACGGGCGCGACGCGCTCGACGTCGTGGCGCGGCAGTCCCTTCTCCGCCCATTCCGCGGCGAGTCGTCGCGCTTCCTGCTCGATCGCGTACAGCTCGCGATTGAACCAGAAGTTGGTGTTCTTGGTGATGGCGTAGACGCCGTTGCCGTCGGGGTCGTCGTTTGGTTTCGGACGACTGAACCAGGAACGTGCGCCTTTGCCGAGCTCCCGCGTCTTCTCCCAGAGGGTGGTCAGGGTTGGGAATCGTTGCTGGAGAGGATCGGTTGGAATTCGGCTGGCGGCGCGCGGCGCGGCGGCAGCGGTTCCGTTGCCATTGCTGGGGCCGTTTCCGTTCTGGGAAATGCGCAGGTCGTCGACTAGATCGAGTCTGTCGATCGAGGGTGAAGATTTCTCCACGGTGCCTCTCTCTCAGTGGACGACCGCGCGGACTGGCTCCAGCTCGCGTGAGCGTCCGGGTCCTAAGTGCTGGTATACACCTTCACGCCAATACCGTACCCGAGCTCTGCTGTTCTCGTAAACATCTGTCGCGGAGAGCCCTACTTGACCCTACGGAAGGATTGATCGCGGTGATTCATGATAGGATCAATTCGCATCTACGGATAACGCGTTCCGGGTTGCCGGTGGCACCGTGGCCGGTTGCCGTTGAACCACGCTGCCGACGTGTCAGGTGGGCTTATGGGAAGAGCATTTGATTTTACCGTACGCGCGCGCCGACACGTCGCAAACGCAGTTTACCGGCAACCGGTACCCGTGCTACCCGCAACCCGGAACGCGTTATCCCTGAACTCGGGAAGAAACCTTCCGTTCAGTCCTTCCAGCCATGAGACAATAATCGAAGTAGTCGAGACTCGCGTCGGCGCGGGCAAGAAGTCCTTCCGCGATCCCGACTCTCGACTCTGGAAACTCCCGAACCTGCGCTTCGATGACGTGCGAAAGCCAGCCCTCGGCATGTCCGACATCGATGATAGCGTGCGCACCATAGTAGACGACGGTCTTCTTCCGGATTCCGAGGCGAGTCGCGCCGTGGACGACGCGGGTGCAGCGCTGCGGCGCGAGCAGCTCCACGGCGCCGAGTACGCCTTGCGCGCGGAAGACGTTGCGACGGTGGATGCAGCTCCAGATCATGAGATTGATTCCGGACAGAACTTCCCACGGCAGCTCGCTCGCATCCGGCGCGGAGATGCCGAGGTCGTCGATCAGCTGGTGGAACAGGTGGGTGTGGACAGCCTGGTGCCGGCCTCGTCCCATCTCATCCCAATAGTTGCTCGCCATCTCCATCTTCACTTCGCCACGAGTTCCGACCTGCGCGAGCGCGACGAGATCGTCGAAGGCGGCCTCGCCGGCGCACTCCATCCGGAGGAACCACTCGAGCTGCGAGCGCGTCGCTTCAGATGCGAGGAACGTGTAGAGCTCGTGCTCGTAGAGTGGATGATTGAAGGCGGCGAGCTGGTACCAGCGCGCGAATTCCTTTCCGTCGCTCGGTAAATCACCCGCAGCAATGGCCGATTCCCGCTGCACCCGACGAAGCACCTCGGCCTCCCACGGCCGTTCGAGCTCGCGCATCAATCGACACACGAAGGGATGGAACTGGTAAGCGTTGCGGCCACCGGGCGCGATCTGGACGTGTTGCTTGTAGATCACCAGCAGCGCGCGATGGAAATCGGAGCGCGCGTCGTGATCGATCCACGGCGCGGTGCGCCGGTCGGTGGTGCGATCCGCGGGGTACGCGGCGTTGCCAAGATCCCTGGCGACGGCGATCAGCCGTTCCTCGAGGCCGACATCTCCATCGAGCCGGGCGTCGAGGTCGGCCGAATCGAGCAGGACGGCCAGGGAATCGGCGAGAGACTCCGTTGGCGGAGACTCGCTCGGCGCGCGCCTGACCAGGGCGACGGCGGGTAGCTCGATCGACTTCAGCATGGACTCAGGACTCATTTTCGGCCGGGTTCACTGCTTGCATTCGTATCCGGCGATGTCCCCAGTTTGCAAGACATGAGCCCTTCGTCTGTCGGGTCACTTCTTGACGAGGCATGGCGGCTCGAGCCGTTCGTGCCACCGTTCGTATTCAGCGCGTTCTTCTCTCCGGAGGACACGCTCCTTTGCGTTTGCGCGGCGGAGGGGGCGCGCGCTCTCCTTCCGCAGGCGCCGTCCGACGACTCTGGCCTGCGGATCGCCGAGCTGACATCGGGAAGTGGACTGGTCGGGCTCCATCTGCTGCGCAGCGATTCCGCTGCGACGCTACTCGGTCTCGACATCGATAACGAGGCAGAAGCGATTGCCCGGCACAACGCGGAATCGCTCGGCCTGTCATCGCGGTCGCGATTCGTCACATCCGATCTCTGGGCGCCGACAACTATAGAGTTGTTGAAGACCGAGCGGCCGCAGCTGTTGGTATGTAATCCGCCGTACGTTCCGGAGCCGCCCGGGATGTGCATGCAGCTCGAGGCGGGCGCGGGACCGCACGGCACCGCGCATCTCCTGCGCGCGCTCGAGCTTGCGCGCGACATCCAGCCCGATGCGCTCGCGCTCTCGTGGTGCAGTCTTGCCGACCCCGCGCGGGTGATGGTAGCCGCCGACGCGGCCGGCTACGAGCTGCGCAGACTGTACGTGTCGGCTATCTCCGACGGCGAGTACTCGGGATCGGTGCACTCCTATCTGCGGGAGCTCGGCGATTGTTACATCAACGAGGATCCCGACACGTTGTCGGTGCTCGCATCGGACGGGTGTGCACGATTCGGATATCTCCTGCTCGCGGGCGCCTTTGCGCGGCGCGGCCAGTCCGGCGATGTGAGCGCGCTGGCGAGCGATAAGAACGCGGCGATTTCGGCGGCGGATCGCAGCCCTTCGGTCGAAGGCATCAACCGCAACGTCGGCGCCGCGGCGTTTGTCCAGAAACTCTGCAAGGATTTCGCAGTTGACGGTGTCGCTGCGCTTTCAGCGTACGCTGAAGCGACGGCGCCCTTCCCTGTGCACTGCTCGGTGCTCGATCGGTGGGCGGAGCTGCAGCTGCGCGCGATGCTCCACGGCACCGCATCTCCATCGACATCGGGGAGCGCGTGAGATTCCTGGGCATTGGAGACACCGTCGACCTCGGCGATATGTACCTCCGTCTTCAATCTGCCGGGCACGAGGTGCGCGTTTACGCGGGCGACGCCGAGGCGCATGATGTCATGCGCGGAATGCTCCAGTTCACCGACGACTGGCAACGCGAGCTGGACTGGATTCGCGCAGCGGGCGGCGATGGTGCGCTACTGATCGAGACAGCATCGCTGGGCGAGATCGTCGACGAACTGCGTCGGGACGGGCTCAACGTTATCGGGGGTAGTGCGCTCGGCGATCGTCTGGAGAACGACCGCGCTTACGGACAGTCAGTTCTCGGCGAGCTGGGTCTGCCAACCGCGGCGTCGCACGAATTCATGAATTTCGACGATGCAGTGGAGTTCGTGCGCCGCACGCGCAGGCGTTACGTGTTCAAGCTGAATGGCAGCGAATGGTCGCCGACACGCTCCTATGTGGGCGCGATGGAGAACGGCGACGACATGATCGCGATGCTGCGCGCCACCGAGCGGGCGTGGCCGAGCGACGAGCGGCCGTCCTTTGTGTTGATGGATCATCTCACGGGCGTCGAGGTTGGCGTCGGCGCTTTCTTCGATGGCCAGAAGTTTCTCTCGCCGGCCAATCTCGATTGGGAGCACAAGCGCTTTTTCCCCGGCGACATCGGCGAGCTGACGGGGGAGATGGGAACCGTCGTCACGTATCGTGGCGCGGAGCGAATCTTCGAGCGCACGCTGGGGAAAGCCGCGCCACTGCTGAGGGACTCGGGGTACTGCGGCTACATCAATCTCAACACCATCGTCAACGACGAGGGAATTTGGCCGCTCGAGTTCACCTGTCGGTTCGGCTATCCAGGCTTCCCGATTCTCGACTCGCTGCACCGCTGCGGCTGGGACGAGATCTTTCGGTCCTTGATTGCGCGCGACGGCAACACTTTCCCGACCTGGGACGGTTATTCGGTCGGAGTGGTGATCACGGTGCCGCCATTCCCGTACATGCACGGATATGAAGAGCTCGGTAAAGGAAGTCCGATCTGCTTCGCCGGCGATTTGAATAAGGACGACTGCGACGCGCTGCATTACGGCGAGGTCGACATGCGCGACGGCCAGCTCATCACAGCGGGAATGATCGGCTACATAATGGTAGTGACGGGCGTCGCCGACTCGATCGAGGCCGCCAGACGAGTTGCATATGACCGGGTTCGAAAAGTGGTAATTCCGAATGCGCGCTACCGGAACGACATCGGGGTGCGATTGATGGAGCGCGATATGGCAGAGATGCGCCGACTGGAGCTGGTGCCGTGACACCGGAGGTGGCGGGCATTCTGTCGCGTTACGAGGGCGGGGATCTTTCCGCGCCGGTGACGCTGATGCAGCTGCTGATCGAGACCGAGGATGCCGATTCAGTGCGGACCGCCGTCACCGACTTCGCGCGTGCTGCGTCGGCAGCAGACCACGTTTCGGCGGAAGTGACGCGCGCGCGGGAGCTCGAGCAGTTGATGAACGCGAATAGCAAAGGATGCGAGCGGATTGCCGCGATGCTCCGCGCCGATATGGATTCGTCGAAGCCGGCGCCGACCGTGGAAGCAGGCATCGCCTTCTGCGAGCGGCTGTTCGATTGGTCGGTGCAGCAATCCGAGGAAGCGAGCGTTGCGCTTTACTCGCTCGGGAATCCCGAGCTGCTCGAGCGAGCGACTGAAGAGATTGTCGCACAGCTCGAAGCGTGGGGCGTGCTTGGTGAAGACACGGAAGTACTGGACATCGGTTGTGGGATTGGCCGACTGCTTGTCGCGCTGGCGCCACGGGTGAAGCAAGCGGTCGGGATCGATGTCTCGATGGAGATGGTCAAAGCGGCGCAGAAGCGGTGCGCGGCGCTGGAGAACGTGTCGGTGCTAAAGGGCGATGGATACGGGCTGCTCGGTCTCTCTGATTCGTCGTTCGACCTGGCGATCGCGGTGGACAGTTTTCCGTATCTGCGGCAGTCAGGCTTTGAGCTGGTACAGCGGTTTGTGGCGGAATCGGCGAGGGTGCTGAGGCCGGGAGGACAGCTGGTGATTCTCAATTACTCGTACTCGGACGATGATGTCGCCGATGAGCGGGAGGTCCGCGAATTGGCGCGAGCTTCGGGATTCGAGGTTGTGGAGATTGGGGGGAGGCCCTTTGAGCTCTGGAATGGGGTGGCGTTCAGGCTGCTCAGAGCTGACCGCTGAGTGCCTGAGAGCTTTTGACCGAGGGCCCAGGACCAACGGCATCGATGATTGCGGACTGCAATGCGGTTGGTCCTGGGCCCTCGGTCCAAGCTAACAGACCCGAGCCTTCCCAGGGCCCGGGCTACCTGCTATTACATCAGCAGCATGGAGGAACGGCACCGTGACAAATTCCATCAAAAACGTGAGGACGCTCGCGCTCGTCGGGCAGGCGGGCAGCGGCAAGACTACTCTGGCCGAGGCGCTGCTCGCGAAAGCGGGAGCGGTGACCTCGGCCGGAAGCGTTGAGAGGGGCAGCACTACCTGCGATTACACCCCCCTCGAGAAGCAGCTCCACCACTCCCTCAAGCTCGCCGTCGCGAGCTTCGATGCGAAGGCCGGCGATGAATCCGCCCGCATCCATCTCCTCGATACTCCCGGCTACCCCGACTTTCTGGGACATTCCCTGCCGGCGCTCGCTGCGGTCGAGACAGCGGCGATCGTGATCAACGCCCAGAACGGAATCGAGATGATGACGCCGCGCTTCATGCAGTACGCGCAGCGCCGCGGCGTCGATCGGATGATCATCGTCAACAAGATCGATTGCGAGAACGTCGACTGCGAGCGATTGCTCCAGCAGATCCAGGACATCTTCGGCAAGGAATGTCTGCCGCTCAACCTGCCGGCGGGGAGTCGCGGGAAAGTGTCCGACTGCTTCTTCTCACCGTCCGGCGACGCCGATTTCTCCTCGGTGGAGGACGCGCACCGGAAACTCGTCGAGCAGGTTGTGGAGGTGGATGAAGATCTCATGGGCAAGTACCTCGAGAAAGGCGAGGTCACCCCTGAAGAGTTACATGAGCCCCTCGAGCGAGCACTGCGCGAGGGGCATTTGATTCCCGTGGTGTTTGTTTCGGCGAAGACGGGCGCCGGAGTCGGCGAGCTGCTCGAGGTCATCGTCAAGCTGCTCGCGAATCCGACGGAAGGAAATCCACCCCAGTACATCAGCACATCGGCCGAAGACGGTGAGCGCACCGAGCTCACCGCGATTCCCGATACCGATCGCCACGCACTCGCCCACGTGTTCAAGATCGAGACGGATCCTTACGTCGGTCGCATCGCCGTGTTCAGAGTGCATCAGGGGCGACTCACCCCGAACATGCAGCTCTACATCGGCGAAGGCCGAAAGCCGATCAAGGCCGGCCATCTCTTCATGCTGCGCGGAAAGAATCAGACCGAGGTCCAGGAAGCACTGCCGGGCGACATCTGCGCGATCGCCAAGGTCGAGGAGATCCAGTTCGACCAGATTCTCCACGATTCCGCCGACGACGCGCA
>Ga0070681_10001756_pt1 | contig 19428 bp, 16 predicted proteins | sample KBSC83BmetaG_FD_65650 | JGI IMG/M metagenome (GOLD analysis project Ga0070681, IMG submission 65650) | Corn rhizosphere microbial communities from Kellogg Biological Station, Michigan, USA - KBS C8-3B metaG | ecosystem: Host-associated > Plants > Roots > Rhizosphere | place: USA: Michigan... | reverse complement strand
TTCCCGCTGGTGAAGAAGGACGGGATGCCGGAGATGGCGCATCGCATCGCCGACGACCTGCGCCAGGATTACCCGGTCTTCTACGACGACAGCGGCGCGATTGGCCGGCGGTATCGCAGGCAGGACGAGGTCGGAACGCCGTTCGGGATCACGGTTGACGGCGAATCGCTGACGAACGCCAGCGTCACCGTCCGCGACCGCGATACGCTCAAGCAGGAGCGTGTCGATGCGGGCCAGCTCAAGGACTACCTGGGGCGCAAGCTGGCGACGTGAGCGTCCTCGACCTTCAGCGCCTGCGAGCTGAAGGCCAGGCGTTCATGGAAGCAATCTCGCGGGAAAGCTATCTCGCCTACGCCGGATTGAAGCAGACCGCGGAATTGCAGCCCATCTACAAGCGATACGAACGGATCCTCGGTGCGGAAGCGCTGCAGCTGACCCTCGACGCGTTCCGCGCAGCGCGCGACAAGACCGATGACAAACGCTCCGCGCGGTATCTGCTCGAGTGGGAGATAGAATCCCAGGCGGCGAAACCGCTGGCGGCGCTCGACGAGCGCGAGATCGAGTGGGAGAATACCGCTGTCGTTCGCTCGCCCGACGGCCGCGCGATTCAGTACCAGGCAGCGCCGATCGAGATCGCGAACACAAGCGATCGCCAGCTACGCCTGGGGATCGATGCAGCCAGAGCGAAGCTCGTCAAGGCCGAGCACGCGCCGATGCGTCTCGAGCGTCTGCAGCGGGAGAAGGAATACATCGAGTCGGTGGGCGTCGCCGGCGACTACAACTCGTCCTTCGAGGCGGTGACCGGCATCTCGCTGGCCGAGCTGGGCGCCGTCTGTGAGCAGTTTCTGCGCGACACCGAAGGGATGTGGGACGATACTCTCGGCGACGTGTTGCGGAAGTCGCTCGGCATCAAGCCGTCGGAGGCGAAGCGCTCCGACGCGCTCGCCCTCTTTCGCGCCTCGGAGTACGACGATGCTTTTCCGGGCAACCACATGGAGGCTGTAGTGCGACGTCAGGTCGCCGAAATGGGAATCGATGCCAACGCGAACGGCCGGATCGTCTTCGATGTGGGGGAGAGGGCGGGGAAGCGGTCGCGCGCATTCTGCTCTCCGGTTCGGGTGCCCGAAGAGGTTTATCTCGTGCTCCGTCCGCACGGTGGCCAGAGCGATTACAACACGTTTCTTCACGAGCTGGGACACGCCCTGCACTTCGGCTACGCGAATCCGGATCTCACCTTCGAGTTCAAGTGGCTGGGTGACAACTCGGTGACCGAAGCGTACGCAATGCTCTTCGATCACCGGATGGAGGATCGTGGCTGGCTGCTGCGCTACACGCGTCTCGGAGAGAATCGCGTCGGGAAATTCCTGCGCACCGCCGCAATCGAGGAGCTGCACTTCCTGCGACGCTACTGCGCGAAGCTGCTTTATGAGCGAGCGCTTTACGGTGGCGAGGTTCCGTGGAGCGAGCTGCCGGATCTGTACGTGTCGCTCCTCAGCAATGCGACCGGCTTCGAGTACAATCCGGCCGACGCGTTCGTCGATGTCGATCCGCGGTACTATTCGGCGCGGTATCTCCGCGCGTGGCAGCTGCAATCGGTGCTTAACGAGGAGCTGACGTCGCGCTTCGATGTCGACTGGTACCGGAATCCGAGCGCGGGTCCGTGGATGGTGCGCGAGCTGTTCGCGCAGGGTCAGCGCGAGGACGCCGATGAGATCGCAGCGCGCGCGGGTGCGCGCGGGCTGTCATTCCTGCCGCTGATAAAGAAGATCGAGGCGCTCCTTGAAGCCTGATTGGGAGAGCATCCGCGCCGAGACAATCGCGCTGCTTCAAACCATCCTCAGGTTCGACACGACCAATCCGCCCGGCAACGAGCTGGCTCTGGCAAAGCACATCGAGGGCCTGTTGCGCGGAGAGGGAATCGAGACGACTCTGCTGCCCGCCGCAGACCAGCGCGCACAGGTTGTCGGCCGGATCAAAGGCACTGGCGTGCGACGTCCCGTAATCTTGCTCGCCCACATGGATGTGGTCGGCGTCGAGCGCGCCAGCTGGTCGCGGGATCCGTTTGGTGGGGAGATCGATAGAGGCTATCTCTACGGTCGCGGCGCGATTGACGACAAGGGAATGCTGGCGGTGAACATCATGACGATGTTGCTGCTTCAGCGTTCGTTGCGCGCCACCGTCGCCAAGCTGTCCCGCGATGTGGTATTCATCGCGACTTCCGACGAGGAAGCCGGGGGCGAGTGGGGCATGGGCTGGCTGGTGAAGCACCATCCTGAAGTTCTGGATGCCGAGTTTGCAATCAACGAGGGCGGCCGGACCCGAATCATCGAGGGTGGACGCGTCTATCTCGCGGTGCAAGCCGCCGAGAAGATCTCTCATGTCGTGACGGTTACCGCGCGTGGAAGCGCCGGCCACGCCGCGGTCCCGCTGTCCGACAATGCGATCTTCCGGCTCGGTATCGCGCTCGAGCAGCTGGCGCGGCACGTCGAGCCGGTAATGCTCACCGATATCACGCGTCAGTTCTTTTCGCGGCTGGCGGAGATCTGGCCGGATCGCGATGTGAGAACTGCGATGCTCGATCTGGTGGCTGGCGACGAAGGTCAATCGCAAGCGGCTGCCAGGACTTTGTCGCGGATACCCGTCTTCAACGCCGTACTGCGCAACGGTATTTCGCCGACCGTGGTGCAGGGCGGAAAGCAATTCAACGTCATTCCCGACTCGGCGAGCGCGGTGCTCAACGTCCGAACGCTGCCTGGTGAATCGATCGACAAGGTAGTCGACCGAATGAGAGCGGCGGTGAGCCAGCCCGGGGTGACGATCGACATCACTGACCGCGGCAACGAGTCGCCGTGGTCGGATCCGGGGTCGGAGATGTTCGGCGCAATCTCGGCGGCAGCGCGCGAGCTCGATCCAGAAATGCCGGTGGTGCCCTACCTGAGCACGGGCGTCACTGACAGCGCGCGACTCCGGCGGCTAGGCGTTCAGGCGTACGGAATTCTGCCCTTCCCGATGGCCCAGGCCGACGAGGAGCGCATGCACGGCGCCGACGAGCGCATCCCGCTCGACGCTCTACACTTCGGGACCCGACTCGTTTTCGACGCCATTTCGCGGATCGCACGGTAGGCGATCAGCTGCGAGCTGTGAGTTGCATCTGGTTTTGGGTCGAGGCGAGCATCCTCTACGCGACGACGCTCCCACCCGACTGACCCGAGCAGCGGCCTCCGACTAAGGGCTGGCTACTGTCGTCCAGTCAGCTCGTCGGCGATGCGCGAGCCATCGTACATTTTCCGCAGCGCCTCCACGATTCCCGCCGAGTGCACGCTCACGGTGCGGCCGACGGCCGAGGAGAAGATGAAGCGGTTCGAGATGCCCTCGATGTTGGAGTCGAAAACCAGACCGACCACTTCCGCGTTCTTGTTGATCACCGGACTGCCCGAGTTGCCGCCAATGATGTCGTTGGTCGAGACGAAGTTGAAAGGTGTGCTCAGATCCAGGTTGTTCTTCCGCTCCACCCACCGCTGCGGGAGCTTGAACGGATCCTTGTCGTCGAACGCGGCCGACCGTCCGTAGAGTCCGTAGAAGGTCGTCTTGAAGGGCGCGATCGTCCCGTTGCTTGGGAACGATTTCACGACACCGTCGCTGATGCGCAGCGTGAACGTCGCGTCAGGCGGCAGCGCGGTTCCATAAGCGGCAAACAGCGCCTGGCCGATCTTCTCGCTGTTGGTGGCGATGATCGCGTTGAGTGCGGTAGCCCGCGCCGTCACGGCACGGTTGAGCGGATCCACTCCGCGCGCCCAGACGATCAGCGGATCGGTCGACGCGTTGATTGCGGCAGTCCCGCCCTGCAGCAAAGTCTGCCGGAACGCAGGATCGCCAACCTTGGTGTTGCGTACGAGGTTCGCGGCAACTGCTTCGGGCGTACGTCCGCCCAATGCAACGCGAAGGAATGGATCATTCGCGGGCAGCTCGGCCTGCGCCGCGCGCAGCTGCGCCGCGATAGCCATTCTCTCGAATGCCGTGTCGATCGGGATCGGTTGGGTGAGCTGGTTTCGGATGTTGGTCAGACCGGCGCCGCGGTACTGCGGCAGCCGCTCCGCATCCGGCTTGCCGCTTTCCGAAGCGACCCGGATCAGGCCGGCGCCCAATTGGAGGAGGGCCGAGCCGCCGCCGAAGCCGTGGTAGCGGAGCTGCGGCGTGAACGTCGCGATCTCACGCTGCGCGTTTGCGATCGCATCCCACGTCGAGCCGTACTGCGCCTGCAGCTTCGGATCCGCGGCGATGCGTGCTCTGAATTCCTGCTCGAACGCGCGCTTCTTTGCCATGCTCAGTGTATCGAGCAGCCCGGCGCGATAGCCGGTCACCGCTTTCTGCGAGTTGGCGATGCCGAAAATGTCGTTCTGATACCTTCGCGCCGCCGCCGTATCGGTGCGAGTCAGAGTGTCGTAGATCGCCAGCGCCCGCTTATACGAGGCGAGCGACGCGGGGTAGCCGATGTCTCTCAGGTACTCCATCTGAGCGATCGTATTCAGTCGGCCGGTCGATCCGGGGTTGCCCACCACGAACACCAGCTCGTTCTCGACCGCACCGGCCGCGCTCCACCGCAGATAGTCCGTCGGAGTGTACGGCTGGCCGTTCTCGTAAACGCGTAGCAGCGTCAGGTCGAGGTCATAGCGCGGATAGGTAAAGTTGTCCGGGTCACCGCCGAAGAACGCGATGTCCGCCTCCGGGGCCATCACCAGCCGAATGTCGTTGAAGCGGCGATAGCGATAGAGCGAGTAGATGCCGCCGTTGTACAGACTCACCACCTGACAGTTGAGGTGCGTCTGCTGATTGCACTCGGTCTGGATTTGCCCGATAACCGTGGTGCGCTGCGACGCCTGCTCGGCCGGAGTGCTGCCGGTGATGGCGCTGCGGACCCGATCCGTCACGTTTTGAATCGACTGCAGCTGATCCACGTACAGACCCGCGCATTTCTTCTCATCGGCAATCGTGCGCGCGGCAAATCCCGTCTGGATGTAGTTGGAATCCGGCGGCGACGATGACGCCGTGCACTCGCGTCCGCAGTGATGGTTGGTCATCACCAGCCCGCGCGACGACACGAACGACGCCGAGCAGTTGGGAAGCCGGACGGCCGCGAGGCGAACGTGATCGAGCCATTTCTGGTCGGGCGCCCAGCCGTAGGTGCGCCGCCAATAATCGATTGGTGGCGCATCGAACGTCCACATCGTGCCGAACTCCGGGCGATAGGTCGCTGGTGGCAGCTGCGTGCGCGACGCCGCGGCCCGAGCGGCCCCGCTTTGCGCCGCCGCTTCACCGGAGATTACGAGCGCGGCGGCGAGAGCCAGCGCGCGCAGCACGGATCTGGTCGTCAACATTTTCTCTGTCCTGTTCATAAGGGTTTCGCTGTGAGCGAGTTGCAAGATGCCGACCGCAGCCCCCGTCGTCGGCTTGTCGCTGTTCGCGGCGAGGTCTAGATTGCACGGCGGTCGACCAACATCCCACCGGCGAGCGATGTCACAGCGCAATCGAACCCTCCAGGAAACCACCACCACGATCAGTCCGGCCGAAGTTCTCGCGTCCGCGAAGGATTTTTTCGCGCGTCAGACTGGCATCTACGCCGCTTTCCCGGAACAGCAATCGAAGACTCACATCTCGATGCGCGGCCAGGGCGGTGAGGAGATCATCATCGCCGCGGTGCCCGGACCCGACGGCACCAAGGTGACGGGATCGACGTATCTCTTCGACCAGCAGATTGCCAGGTTTTTCGCGACGCTGGCGCCGGTTCCGCTCGCGGTTTCCACCGAGGGCGGCGAATGACGGCACCCGCGCCGTTCGTCACCGGAATTCGTACGCAGGGCGAGCCGTTCAAGCTCGGGCCGGCATCCGATCGAGTGCTTCACCTCCGCGCTCAGGTGCTCGAGGCATGGGATGCGATCCGGATCGATGCAGATCCTGAAGCATCGGTGAGAGGTCTCAAGGAGCTGGCGATGCGCGAGCTCGCACCTGAAGCCCGGGTTGAGGACTACGTCGTGAAGCTGCACGGCTTCGAGGTTCTCGACGAAGACGCACCGATCTCGTCGACCGCGGCGAAGAACGGCTCGATCTTCCTGATCACCGACCGGCGCCGGCGTCCGGTAGAGTAGAAATCCAGCGCGATGGGTGGGCGCGCCGCGTTCATTTCCCATAGCGATTGCGGCCGGCACGACACGGGCTGGGGACACCCCGAACACGTCGGCCGGCTGCGCGCCATCACCCGTGCACTTCGTGAAGATCTCGAGCTCTTTCACGAGGTCGAGCACCTCGAGGGCAGACACGCGACGATCGAGGAGCTGGAGCTCGCCCATGATCCTGCCTACGTCGCATCGGTTCGGATATTTGCCGAACAGGGCGGGGGACGACTCGACGCCGACACCGTGGAAAGCAGCGGATCGTGGGACGCCGCGACGGCCGGAGCGGGATGCGTTCTCGCCGGCGTAGATCTCTCGGTGAGCGGGGTCAACCAGCGGAGCTTCTGCGCGATCCGCCCGCCCGGTCACCATGCAGTGTACGATCGATCGATGGGATTCTGTCTCTTTGGCAACGTCGCGATCGCTGCGCACTACGCGCGTCGGCGACACGGACTGGACCGAATACTCATCATCGACTGGGATGTCCACCACGGGAATGGGACCCAGGCGTTGGTCGAGAACGAGCCCGCGATCCACTTCGTATCGATGCATCAGTGGCCGTGGTACCCCGGCACTGGCGCGGCCGACGACCGCGGCCCCCATCGCACCATCTGGAACATTCCGAAACCGGCCGGACTGAAGTCCGGCGACTACGTAGAGGCCCTGGAGCGGGGTATCGACGACGCGACCCGGAACTTCGTGCCTCAGCTAATCCTGATCTCTGCCGGTTTCGACTCTCTCGCCGGCGATCCGCTGGGCGGTTTCACGCTGGAGATCGACGATTTCGAACACCTCACCAAGTCCGTCGTGGCGCGCGCGGAATCGTGGTGCGGCGGGCGAGTCGTCAGCGCGCTGGAGGGAGGCTACGCGCCGGATCGACTCGGACAGGCAGCCGTCCGGCATCTGGCCGCGCTCGCGCGCTAGCGAGTAACTTGGGAGCCCATGAGCGCAGTGCTGAAACCCATCCAGGACGTGCGGCCCACCCAGGAGCCGCACCTCTGGAGCTGCTACTCCGATTCGACCGGAAAAATCCGGAAAAATCTCACCCCCGACGAGATCGCGCGCGCGGCGGCGTCGGGGACGGGAACCCTCTGGGTAGACGTGGACACCCGCGACGCCGCCAACGTCTCGCTGCTCAAGGACGTCTTTCAATTTCATCCGCTGGCGATCGAGGAAGCGCTGAACCCGCAGGCCCGGGTCAAGCTCGAGGAGTTCGATCGCTACATCCTGCTGATCGTCCGAACCGTTGCGTTTTGCGAGACGACGGACGACCCTTACGACCTCGACACCGTCAACATCAGCTTCTTCCTCGGCGGAAACTACCTGGTCACCGTTCACGGCGCCGACACCAACCCCGTCGCGACCACCGCGGAGCTGCTCGAGCGCAAGCCCGAGCTTGCCACCCATGGACCGGCGCGCCTGATGCACGCCATCGTCGATCAGGCCGTTGATGCCTACTTCCCGATCATCGACAAGCTCGACGAGTTCATGGACAGCCTCGAGGAGAGGATCTTCGCCCAGTTCGATCAGAATGCGCTGAGGGAAGTCTTCGCGGTGAAGCGGCTCGTGCTGAATCTACGGCGCCACCTTGCCCCCGAGCGCGACGCCCTAAGCGTCCTCACCAACCGCCCGAGCACCCTGCTCACTCCCGACACCCAGATCTACTTCCGGGACATCTACGACCACGTCCTCAGGATCTACGACTCCCTGGAGACCTTCCGCGATCTGCTCAGCAGTACCCTGGACAGCTATCTAACCCAGGTCTCCAATCGTCTAGGTATGGCGACCAAGGCGCTCAGCGTCGTCGCCACCGTCACGCTCCCGTTCGTCGTGGTGAGCGGGATGTGGGGAATGAACTTCGAGCGTATTCCGCTTCACAGTCATCCGCAGGGCTTCATGATCCTCGTTCTGGCGCAGCTCGCGCTGGGTCTCACAATCCTCGCTGCCCTGAAATGGCGCAAGCTACTGTAACGGCGTTGCGGCTCTTCGGAGTCGCCGCGGTAGAATCCGGCCAGGCGACCTCCCTCGCTGAAGGCACCTCGCTGGTGCACTATCGCGCGCTCGCCGCGGTAGTCGAGCCGGCCGCGTATTCCTTGGCTAGCCTCGACGACGAGCTGACCGCCAGATACGCGCGCGTTCTCGAGGAGGCCTATGCCCATGCCTCTGTCCTGCCTGCGCCGCCCGGCACCGTCTTCCAGTCCCAATCGACGCTCACCCGCTGGCTCGAGCTCCACTACTTCACTCTCACCGAAGCGCTGGCGGTGATCGAGGGTCACTCGGCGGCACGCGTCAGCATTACCACCCATGCCCAATCGGAGAACGGCGACGGTGATGCGCAAAAGAGCTTTGCCGCACTCGCGGCTGAGAGCCTGCGACTCCTGCGCAGCCAGGCGGCGGCGACGGTTACCTTGCCCAAGGCCGACGGCGACGACGAGGACGGCATCGTTGCGCGCGCGTCGTTCCTGATCGATAGGGAGCGGTGGCAGACCTTCAAGGACACCGTGTCAAAAGAAGCGCAGCGGCAATCGGCGCTGGAGTTCCGCGTGACGGGGCCCTGGCCGCCCTACGATTTCGTGCGCATGCAGTTCGGAGCCTGAGGATGTTCTGTCCCGATTGCGGAAGCTGGAATCGCGGGGAAGCGGCGCGCTGCGTCCGCTGCGGAATCCGCATGCCCGAGAGTGCAGACCGCCGACAGTCTCCGCCCGATCCCTCGGTCACCGCTCTCCGTCAGGTTACGGGCGGCCGTTACACCATCATGCACCGCGTCGGCGAGGGCGGCATGGCGAGCGTCTATTACGCGCTCAACGTGGCGCTCGATTCGCCGGTCGTCATCAAGGTTCTGCACCCCCACCTCGCCCGCGAGCACGAGATGCGCGAGCGCTTCAAGCGCGAAGCCGAGTCGGCAGCGCAGCTGATGCACCCGCACATCTGCAAGATCATCGACTTCGGCATGGTCGAGGACCACGTCTTTCTCGTCATGCCTTACATGGCGCGCGGCACGCTGAGCGATCGCATCGGCGGCCACCGCTCGCTATCTGCCGAGACCACTGCGTCGGTCGCCGCGCAGGTCGCCACTGGCCTCGACTACGCCCATCGTCGCGGGCTCGTGCATCGGGATATCAAACCCGACAACATTCTCTTTGATGAGGACGAGAACGCTCTCGTCACCGACTTCGGCATCGCCACCGGTCACTTCCGCAGCCGGATGACCGGCAGCGGCAACGTGATGGGCACGCCTCACTACATGTCGCCCGAGCAGGCCCGCGGAAAGCTTCTCGACGGCCGCAGCGATCTCTACGGCCTTGGCGTGGTGATGTACGAGACCCTGCTCGGTTTTCCGCCGTTCGATGGCGCCGACAGCTACTCGATCAGCTACAAGCACGTAACCGAGACTGCCGTTGCGCCCGACGTTGTCGATTCCCGCATCCCGCAACAACTGGCCGCGATCGTGATGCGCTGCCTGGAGAAGAACCCCGCGCACCGCTTCGAGCGCGGCAACGATCTGGCCGACGCTCTGATCAACTTTCTCGGCGCGGCGTCGGCGAACCATGAGTATCGGATGGCGCGCACCGCCCGCGGCGCGCCGGTCGTCCCCGCCGTCGCCGCCGGATGAAGCTCTCGCACCAGACCGTCGAGCTCAATCCGACGCATCCGTTCGTGATCGCGCGCGGGGGCTATTCCCACCATCGCAACGTGATCGTGCGCATCACCGACGACGATGGAATCGAAGGCTTCGGCGAGGCCGCGCCGAACCGGTACTACGCGGAGTCGGTCTCGACGGTCATCGCGGCGCTCGGTCAGTTCAAGCCGATTCTGGAGCGCGCGGACGCGTTCTCTCTGGAGTCGATTGAATCTCAGCTCGATCGGGTTCTGCGCGGCAATGCATCGGCCAAGGGCGCGGTCAGCTCCGCCCTTCACGACCTCGTCGGCAAGCGTCTTGGTCTGCCGGTTTACCGCTTGTGGGGATTGGACACGAGCCGGGTGCCGCAATCGAGTTTTACGATTGCGATTGCCGAGAACGAGGTGCTCGAGCGGCGCGTCGAAGAGGCGCGCGACTATCCGATCCTCAAGATCAAGCTCGGCACCGATCGGGACATGGAGATCGTTCGCATTGTCCGCAACGCGGCGCCGCAAAAGCGCCTGCGGGTCGATGCCAACGCCGCCTGGACGGCGAAGCATGCCGTCGAGATGAGCGACTTCCTTGCCGATCAGGGCGTCGAGATGATCGAGCAGCCCGTGCCGGCTAACGATGTTCACGGCCTCCGGTTCGTGCGGGAAAGATCCCGGTTGCCGGTTTTCGCTGACGAATCCTGCCTCGTCGCTACCGATGTTGCAAAACTCGCTGGGGCGGTCGATGGCATCAACATCAAGCTCGCCAAATGCGGAAGCCTGCGCGAAGCGCTTCGCATGATCCACGCTGCGCGTGCCCTGGACATGCAGGTGATGGCTGGGTGCATGATCGAAAGCTCGCTGGGAATCTCGGCAATCGCGCAGATTTCGCCATTACTGGATTACGCCGATTTTGATGGGGCCGCGCTGCTGTCCAATGACCCGTACCGCGGCGTTACTATTACAGGTGGAACAGTTAGACTTTCCGACGGCGCCGGACTCGGCGCGACACCTGCTCCGAGCCTCGATCTCGCGGCAGCCTTCGAAAGTGCGTGATCACGAGCCGCGATTCGCCGAGATCGCGCTTCCGCTCCCGCTGTTCCAGAATTTCACATACGCAGTTGAAGACGGGCTCGCCAATCCGGTAGAAGTCGGGTCGCGGGTCGTAGTCCCTCTTCGTAGCGGCAAGGAAGTGGGAGTCTGCGTCGGTATCACCGATGTCAGCCCCCTCAAGCGAAAGCCCAAGGCAATCCTGGAGTCCCCAGACGCAGCGCCTGCGATCGGCGCATCCCTGCTCGAGCTGTGCAAGTGGATGGCCGAGTACTACGTGGTGCCGCTCGGCGTCGTCCTTCGTACGGTGTTGCCGGCGGCACTCACAGGTGCGGAAGCGCCGAGTCCGGCGCGGAAAACCCGACGGGTCGTCAGACTCGGCGCGGAGATACCAACGTTGCTCGAGCGCGAAAAAATTTTCGGCCGCGCTAAACAGCAGCGCGCGGTGTTCGAGCTGATCGAATCGCTGGGGGGCCGCACGTCGGTCGAGAACCTGAATTCGCAGCTGGAGTTCTCGCCCGCCGTGCTCAGGTCGCTGGAGAAACGCGGCCTGGTAGTCATCGAAGAGGAAGAAGTGGAGCGCGATCCATTCTCCTCCCGCGGCGGCATCTCCCCCACACGTCTGACGCCGACCGGCGCACAACGGCAGGCCATCGATTCGATGGCCGCGGCCGGCAAGGGCGACGTCTTCCTGTTGCACGGCATCACCGGGAGCGGCAAGACTCTGGTCTACATCGAGCTGCTGAGACGAATTGTCGACGAGCGCGACCAGACGGCGATCGTGCTGGTCCCTGAGATCGCGCTCACGCCCCAGACAGTCGACCGCTTTCGTGCCGCGTTCGGCGATCGCATCGCCGTCCTGCACTCGGCGCTCAGCGAAGGCGAGCGGTACGATGCCTGGCGCGCGCTCAAGCGTGGCGACAAGCGAATCGTCGTCGGGGCGCGATCGGCGGTGTTCGCCCCGCTCGAGAACCTCGGCGCGATCATCGTCGACGAGGAGCACGAATCCAGCTACAAGCAGGGCGAGACGCCGCGATATCATGCCCGCGAGGTCGCAATCGTCCGCGCCAGGAACGAAGGCGCTATCACCGTGCTTGGGAGCGCCACTCCATCGCTCGAGAGTTGGGCGAACGCTACCGCGGGCAAGTACACCTTGCTGACGCTGCCCGACCGGGTCGGCGGCGGTAGGCTGCCGAGCGTGGAAGTGATCGATCTGCGGCACACGGCGACCGACTACACTGCGATGGCGCAGGGCGGAGTCGACTACGGTGCGGTGATTCGCGAGCCGCTCCACCACGCCATCGTCGAGACAGTGGGTCGTGGCGAGCAGAGCATCCTTCTGCTCAACCGCCGCGGCTATTCCTCTTTCATCCAGTGCATCGATTGCGGCGCTGTTGCGACCTGCCCGCACTGCAGCATCACCTTGACGCATCACCGCAACCCCGAGCGGTTGATCTGTCACTACTGCCTCCACAAGGAAGATCCGCGTCCCGACTGTCCGCGCTGCGGCGGACGCAATCTCCGGCAGCGGGGTCTCGGCACCCAACAGGTCGAGCGCCTGCTGTGCGAGCGATTTCCGTCGGCGCGGATCGCGCGCATGGACGTCGATACGACGAGCGGGAAGTGGGCGCATACGCGCATCCTCGATCGCGTCGCGGCCGGTGAAGTGGACATTCTGCTCGGCACCCAGATGATTGCCAAAGGTCTGGATTTTCCGAATGTGACTCTGGTCGGAGTCGTCGATGCCGACGTCGGGATCAATCTTCCCGACTTTCGCGCGTCCGAGCGTTGTTTCCAGCTACTGAGCCAGGTCGCCGGGCGTGCCGGTCGCGGATCGAAGGGTGGGAAGGTCCTGATTCAGACGCGGCTGCCGGCGCACCACGCGGTGAGATACGCAGTCGCACACGACTATTCCTCGTTCGTTCGCGAAGAGATGGTTGGTCGCGTCGATCCGCCGTACCCACCGAATGTGCGCCTCGCCAACATCGTCTTCAGCGGAGTGGTCGAAGATTCGACCGCCAAGCTGGCAATCCACGCCGGAGAGTGGCTGCGCGAGCTGATCTCGACCCGCGCCGGCGACGAGATCACGGTGGTTGGTCCGGCTCCTTGTCCAATCGAGCGGATCAAGAGTCGCTGGCGCTGGCACGTGCTCCTCAAATCCGCGCATCCGGGCGAGCTCACCCGCGTGAGCAGGTACTTCATGGAGCGATTCGAGGTGCCGACTACTGCGCAGCTCAGAGTGACACTTGACCGCGACCCGGTCGCGTTGCTCTGATAACTGCGGACTGTGGACTAACCGCTGCGGAATCACGGACCAACTGCCATTGCGGGTGGCTGACTGACTGCGGATTGGGACACTAAGTGCGGGCTGCGGACACGCTCGGCCAAACCTCAATTCGCAGTCAGTCTCCCAACCCGTAATCAGTCCGCTACTCGAACTGGGCAGTTGGCCCGTGATTCCGCAGCTGTTAGTCCGCAGTCCGCAGCAGTTCCTTAGATTTAGAGCGTGACCATACTTCGTCATCCCGACTTCGATTCGCCCGAGCTCGCGAACGCTCCCGACGCGAAGTTTGTTGCCGCGCCCGCCGATGGTGTCCTGCCGGAAGGCTTCTTCTCAACTACGAACCTTCCTACCTACGTCCGCATCAAGGGAGCGTGGCAGATGCCCCGCGAGCCGCGCATGGATTCCGCGCTGGTGGTCGACGCCGATGGGCTCTGGGTCCGGGAAGGCCGGAAACTGAAAAAAGGGGATCTCGTCGCCATCGGCAGTGAGGAGGACGGCAGCGAGGGGATCTACGTTCACACCGCATCCTTCCTTGGCGACGAGGAAGGCGAATTCAAGTTCATGACCAGCGAGGTGTCGCGCGAGAAGCCGATCGACTACTCACTGATGGCCAGCATCCTCATCGATGAGCGTGAGCGCGACGGGTATCCGATCTGGGTGACGGGCCCGGCGCTCGTCCATTCCCGCGCTCGCGCCGACATGGTGTGGTTCATCGAGAACGGGTTTGTCGCCGCGCTGCTCGCGGGAAACGCCGTGGCCGTGCACGATATCGAAGCTTCGATCTTCGGGACCACCCTCGGCATGACCCGCACCGGCGAGGCGACTACCGGCGGGCACGGGCTGCACATGCGGGCGATCAACAAGGTGCGCGCCGCCGGATCGATCTCCAACGCCGTTGAGCGCGGAGTCATCACCGACGGCATCATGCACGCTTGCGTGGTGAAGGGCGTGCCCTTCGTTCTCACCGGATCGATCCGCGACGATGGTCCGCTGCCGGAAGTGATCACCGATACCCTCGCCGCGCAGGATGCGATGAAGCGTCACACCACCCGTGCGACGATGGCTGTGCTTATCGCGACCGCGCTCCACGCCATCGCTACCGGCAACATGCTCCCCGCCTTCGTCACCGAGAAGGACGGCTCGATGCGCGAGCTGCCGACCATTTGCGTCGATTCATCCGAGTTCGTCGTAAGCAAGCTCAAGGACCGCGGTACCCACCAGGCGTTCGGCGTTGTCACCAACGCCCAGGATTTCATGCACATTCTGCGACTATACGTTGAGCGTGAGCTCACCGAGCGAAAGGCGCGTCAGCCCACGCCCCAGGCGAGCAGGGCGACCGCATGATCGAAACGACGGAGAGATTTTTGCGCGATATCGCCGAGCGTATCGGGCTCCACTCGGTCGACGAGGTCAGACTCTTCCCGCCGATTCGTCAGGGCGGTGTCGAGACGGGAGTCGCGGTCGTTGCCGCGCTACCGCTTCCACCCGAGCCCGAGCACCGGCACGAGCCCCATGAGCCGCCCGAGGCGCTCAGCGAGAGCGCCGGCGACGAGTTTCTTCCCATCGAGGAAGAGGACCGCGAGATCATCGTGCATCGCCACACCGTTTTCACGGCCCGGTATCGGCACACTCTCAAGGGACCCGACCGCGGCAAGTGGGAGGTCGATGTCCGTGCCGAAGCCGACGCGCCGCTGGTGACCCTCGACGATGTCGTGCGAGGAGTGATGAAGCGGGCCGGTGAGCCGTTCGAGCCGGAGAAGATCACGGCATCGGCTTTCAAGACGATCGTCGAAACTGCGCCCAGCGTCTGACCGTCGGAGCTACCGCGAGCCCTAAACCGCTACGCGCGGCGCGATCGGTGTGAGGCGCGCCGCCGCGGGCGGAGCTCCCGGTGCATTCGCTGCCGCGTATCGAGCCAGAATCGTCCGGTGGATGTCGCGCGCGTCTTCGAGCGTCTCGCCAGCGAGCGCGAGCCGGTCAGGTGAGATGATGAATGGATAAACCTGATCGCCCCCCGCCGAGCCGTGCGCACCGACCTGATCATCGAACGAGATGATGTCGTAGCCATCGAAGTATCCGAACAGGACGCAGTCGCCGGCGTTCGATTGGCGGATCAGCGATTCCACCGCGCGCAACACGTACGGCTCGGTGCCGAACACCTCGAGCGGATTTTCGCCCGAGATCACCTGCAGCTGACCGTCGTTGAGGACGGCGCGCCCCCGTCTACCCGCCAAATCGACCCCGCGCGCCGATAGCGTCGCCACCAGGCCGATGCCCGGGTGCGCGATCAGCCGCTCGTACAGCCTTGCCCACCGCCGATCGGCTTGAATCTGCTCCAGCGAAAGTCGCTGCTCGACGTTCGCGAAATAAACGAGAGCCAGGCACGAGCTGTAGGTCACCACGACATCGTTGGTGCGATCGACGCGGTATTTCTCCGGGAAAATGATCTCGCGGAGGCCGTACCGGCTGCGTAGCCAGTCGCGGAAGCGGCGAATCGAGTTGCGAGCGCCGAAGCGCGCCGGCGTCAGCTGCGCCACCGCCTCCACCACTTCAGGACCGATGTCCGAGTACTCGGTGTCCTCGGCGTAGCTGGCGAGCGCGCGCGGCGGCTCGGCGTCCTCGACTGGGCCTTCGTCGAGCAGCTGCTGCACCGTCGCGCCGAGCGATTCACCGTAGCGCACCCGATAGCTCAGCGCCGGCGTCATCCCGTGATCCGAAAGGATCACCAGGTCATAGCCGCGACCGCCCGCGAGCTGTGCCATCCGCCAGATCTCCGCGATCCGCGCGTCGGTGCGCCGCAGATCGGCCAGCGCCTGCTTGCTCGATGGCCCGAAGTGGTGCGCCAACTCGTCGTACTGCATGAAGGTGCTGTAGATGATGGGCACGCCGAGGTAGACATCGAGCAGGATGGCCATCGTCTGCAGCTCGCGGACGACGACGTTGCTGAGGATGCGAATGAAAGGGAAGATACCCTCGGAATGGGTCACCCTTCCCGAAAGCTCTCCGCGCGTGCGTTCCCACTCCTCGAGCAGCCACTCGAATCCGCCCTGGACCACCATGCGCACCATTCGAATCGGATGCAGCAGCATCAGGAGCGCCATCCGCGTTCCGCCGAGCCGCCGGTACACCGACATCTTCTCGCGAGTCGCCACAGTGAATGCCACGGTCTGCGCATCGCCGTCGAGCAGATTCACGTAGCTCGACCCGCCCGCCAGCGCGCCCGGCGAATGAATCCGGTCCCGGATGTACTGAACCCCGTGCGGCGCATTGCAGGTGATCACCCGCCGCGCCGATTTGTCGTAAAACCGGAACGCCGGGATCCCGGCGTTCTCGCCGTGAAACATTCCCGCCTGGCAGTAGGGTGTCGCCGACGGAAGGCCGCAGAACCAGCGTCGCAGCGCGAATCCTTCTCTGAGCAGCCGCGCGATTGTCGGGCACAGTCCAAGCTCGAGGGCACGCCGGAGGTCCGAATACGCGAGGGCATCGATCTGCAGCATGATCAGCCCGCGCTGCGGCGGCCGCGGCCGCTTCTCGCGCGCGAACGGCCGGTACTTGGTGCGATAGTACCAGCGCAGCAGCGGACCCGCGCGCGGTCGCGCGCGCCGCTCGGTTATGCCAGGTGGCGCTCGATCTGGCGTAAGAGCTCGCTGATTGGGACCGGCTTGACCAGTACGTCGGCGCAGCCTGCCTCGAGACAGCTGCGTCGCGATTTGGCATCGCTGTGGCCGGTCATCGCCAGGGTGGCTCGCGGCAGGCAGGCACGCTGTCGCAGCGCCTCCATGATCTCGAGGCCGTCTCCGTCGGGAAGGGAAAGATCGAGCAGCATCACGTCGACCGGCTTTTCACTGCCGCGCTCTACCGCGTCGGCAACGGTCGCCGCCACGTCGACATCGTAGCCGGCTTCGGTGAAGAGCACCGAAAAAGCATCGGTCACGAGCGGGCTGTCCTCGACGATCAGGATGCGTGTCTTCATTGGTCGCGTGGGATGTCGAGCGGCAGGGTGAAGAAAAACCGGCTTCCTTTGCCGAGCTCGCTCTCCACCCAGATTCTCCCCGAATGGAGCTCCACCAGCTTCCGCGCGATCGCCAGACCGAGTCCGGTCCCGTGATGTGGTCGCGACGGTGAGGCGTCGACCTGGGCGAACTCCCTGAATACCAGCTCGAAATGGTCGCGCGCTATTCCGCGCCCGTTGTCGCCGACTTCCACGACCAGCTCATCCTCCTTTTTCCCGCGCCGCGAGAATGACACCCATACTCTGCCACCCTCGGGCGTAAACTTGATCGCGTTGCCGATCAGATTGGCAAGAACGTGCTTGATCTTGTCGCGATCGGCGTATATCGGCGGGAGGTTGTCGCCGTTCAGCCGCTCGATCGTCAAGCGCTTCCTGGCTGCCAATGCCTGATTGAGCAGTCGCACCTGATCGACGAGCTCGGTGATGTTGAACTCGCTGCGAGCCAGGTTGACCTGATCGCTCGCGGTCCGGACATAGGTCAGAATCTCGTCGATCATGTCCAGCAGCTGCTGGCCGCCGCTCACGATGCCGGTCACGCTGTCGCGCTGCTTCGGAGTCAATTCGCCCAGCATTCCTTCGCGCAAAATCTCGGCGTGAGTGATGATGGCGGCCAGCGGTGTGCGCAGGTCGTGTGAGATGTTCGAGAGAAACTGGGTCTTCAGCGCGTCGCGCGACTTCAGGTCATCGATCGCGCGCTGCGCCTCCTTCGCCTGGGACTCGAGTGCCCTCACCCGCTGCTGCAGTGCCGCCGGATCCAGCTGTTCGGTCATGGTCATATTGTAGTTGCCGCTTCATCCGCTGCCAACGCATCCGCCTCGCCTTCGTCAGACTCCACGGCATCCAGAAGCTGCTGACGTCGCAGCAACGACCAATATCTGCCGCGCAGCGCCATCAGCTCCTGATGCCGGCCCTGCTCGACCACCGCTCCCTTCTCGAGAACGATGATCCACTGCGCATCGCGAATCGCACTGATTCGGTGCGACGCGATCAGCGCGGTTCGGCCCGCCAGGGCGCCCCGCAGTGCGCGCAGTATCTCCGCTTCGGTGTGCGTATCGACTGCCGAAAGCGCGTCGTCGAGAAGAACGATGCTCGGCTTCCTCGCCAGCGCCCGCGCCAGTGAAGCGCGCTGTTTCTGGCCCCCGGACAGGTTGATCCCACGCTCGCCCAGGATTGTCTCGTATCGGCCGGGGAACTCCTCGATCGTGCGATCCAGCTGCGCCACCGACGCCGCCCATTCGCCGGTCTGCGTCAGCTCGCTGGTGCCGTACGACAGGTTGGATCCGATGGTGTCACTGAACAACAGACTTTCCTGCGGAACGAACCCTATTTCCCGGCGAAGCTCGGCGGGCGCGACATTCCTCGTCGGTACGCCGTCGATCAGGATCTCCCCCTCCTGCGGATCATACATCCTTGGTATGAGATCGATGAGCGCGCTCTTGCCGCTGCCCGTTGCTCCGACAACGCCGAAAGTCGCGCCAGCCGGCACTGTGAAGCTGACGTTGCGCAGCACCCACCGCGGCTCGCTCCCGACATCTGACGGGTAGTAGAATCCCACGTTTCGAAATTCGATCGTTCGACCCGACTCCGTTGGCGGCAGGTGCTGCTGCGGCGGCTTCGCCGTGATCGTCGGCTTGACGTCGAGTATCTCGGCGAGGCGGCCCATGGATGCGTCGCCGCGCTGAAAGAGGTTGATCACCCAGCCCAGTGCGATCATTGGCCAGGTAAGCATTGTCAGGTACATGCCGAAGGCGACGAAAGATCCGATCGAGATCGTGCCACGGATCGTGAATACTCCGCCAACCCCGAGCACGATCACGGCCCCGAGCCCGCCGAAGAACGCGAACAGCGGATTGAGGGTACCCCAGAGTCTGACAAGCGACATGTTGAGTGCCAGGTACTGGTCGTTGATCGCCCCGAAGCGCGCAATCTCTGCCGCCTCCTGGCGATACGCGCGCACGATGCGCGCACCGGTGAGGTTCTCCTGCGCGCGCGTGGTCAGCGTCGAGAAATGCTCCTGGACGGCCTCGAATCGGTCGTGAATCGCCTTTCCCATCCTGATGGTAAGGAGCGGCAGGAAGATCAGCGGCAGCAGCGCCAGCAACGTCAGCTTGACGTCGATCCGCAGCATGAAATACAGCGCGAACACCCCGCCGGTGATGGTGTTGGCGAGGTACATTACCGCCGGACCCACCGCCATCCGTACCGCGCTCAGGTCGTTGGTGAGCCGCGCCATGATGTCGCCGGTGCGGGTGTGTGCAAAGTACGCCGCGTCGAGCGTCTCCAGATGTGTGAAGAGGTCGTTGCGG